>Ga0310342_100000034_pt1 | contig 63439 bp, 12 predicted proteins | sample S15DNA20500_MG_FD_206155 | JGI IMG/M metagenome (GOLD analysis project Ga0310342, IMG submission 206155) | Marine microbial communities from station ALOHA, North Pacific Subtropical Gyre - S1503-DNA-20-500_MG | ecosystem: Environmental > Aquatic > Marine > Oceanic | place: Pacific Ocean: North... | reverse complement strand
GATCGGAGCGAACCGCGCCGCCGATATAGACCAGGCTTCCGGCCGTGGAAGAGAAGATCACCCGGGAGCCTTCTTCGTCGCTGATGATGTTGTAGCGCCGGCCCGACTCACGCGAAACGCTCTCTTCGCCAACTCCCGTCAGACCCAGGAGCTCCTCGTTTCCATCCTGATCTCCTACATACGGGTCGATGCGGAACTCGTAGGCGCTGGTGAAGACGATCTTGCTGTTTTCGAGCCCCACCTGGATGATCGGGTCGGGCTCAGCCAGGTCGGTGTTCGGATCGTCAGCGAAATCATCAAAGGCCTGGTTCGCCTCACCCGAATTAATCGACATCAGGGTTTCATATTCATCATGATTATTGAGGGCGTCCTGGATGTCGGCCGCCAGGTCGCTCGTATTTCGATAGCCATCCGCAAGGGCCCCATCAAGCGTATCTCGATCCTCATCGCTGGGCTGGATCTCGACACTACCGGATATTTTCCTGTCTCCAAGGTTCACCCAGACATTCAGGGTAACCGTATCGGGGAGAACACCCCTGCTGGAGGAGCGATTGGCGGTGATGGTCTCATTCGGCATGGGCGAGAAGCCGAGCAGCTCTTCATTTTCAGAGCTGTAGAGAAGCTGGATTCCGATGATTCCGCTTTCCTGGGGATCAGAGACAAGGGACAGGCGCCCCTGCTCATCGACCTGGACTTCGATGGAGCCTTGGTCAAATCCAGGGACGAACTCGTCCACCGCGGCCTGGACAACCTCGACAAAATCCTGGGCAAAAGCTATACGGAGATCATCGACGAGGTCGGAGAGCGTGAGGTTCTCCTCGGATGCGGCAGCGGAGAGGGTCACCGTCCCGAGTAAGGTGCCGTCCAATCCTTCAAGCACCAGCACGACATCCGCAGCCGGGCTCAGGTCCTCAATGATGGAGAAGCTCTGAACGCCATGGCTGGACCCGATTGGATCAGACCAGATGCCCACAGCCTCGTCCTCCACAAGCAGCCCGAGGGCCTCGAGGTTGAGCGATTCGACCCTGACCACGAACGGATCGGCATAAAGGAGCTCGATGCCGCCTTCGGGCGTCTCGCTTACCTGCCAACCATCAAGGTTGCCCAGGGTGTCGCTCCCATCGATGACAACCGTGTACTCGTAGACCGAAGAATCCTCGGTGAAAAGCCTCAGGTCCAGGCTTACGTTGACCGCGACGGCAGGATCCGCCTCGGAGTCCACCAGGCGGTAGCCCGCGACCGGGGCGGCGGTCATGACCCGGCGAAGGGCATCGGTACGCTCGGCTGTGATACCCGGCAATTCCTCTGAATCCTCGTCAGTAAATTCAATGGGGAGGCCCAGCAGCTCCTGCGATTCAGTCGAGAGCACCTCGAGCTGGATCTCATAGCCGGCGATGTTGAATCCAAGAGATGAGAGGTTCGTGCCGGCAACCTCGTAGGCGGGACCGGGCACTTCTCCAGTATCCCCGGTATTTTCAAACCGCAGAAGCCCGCCTGCTTCGCCGACCGCAATGTCCAGCTCCGCAGGCATCGCCCCATTGAGGGCTGTCACAAGCCCCGCGGCATCGACATATTCTCCCGCGGCGAGGGCCACCACGAAGGAGGCTCCATCGGAGCTTTCTATGTAGAGAACGACCTCGTCCTCGAGGGCAAAGCCGGCCAGCTCCTCGGCCGCCTCGACTGCGCCCCCAGCCTCCAGCGCCACAAAAGGAATCGACAGTGAGACTGTCTCCGTCTCCTGCGAGACGCCTATATTGACTTCATGGAACAGGTCCTCATCGCCTTCAGCCAGGGCCCCGAGCGCCTCGAGAAGGCCAGCCCCAAGATCAGCCAGGTCATCATTGAATGCATCGAGATCCACGGTGACGAGCCCCTCGGCAGCACCCTCCGGTGTGGCGATACGGATGGACAACAGCAGGTCGCCGATGTAGTCATCGACCCGCAACCTTTCGACTGCGGAAGAGTCGTTCCCCGCAGTCACCCAGATTACATCAGCCGGCCTTTGGACCTCGAAATCGTGGACACTCTGGAGCACCAACTGGCCTCCTGCCACCGAAGAGACAATCTGGGGGAAGCCGGCAGCGACGAACGCCTCGTTGACATCCAGGGCCAGCATCTCCAGTGACGTATTGTCCAGGGTCGCTGTACGGTCAATCATCACGCGGCCGACCAGTGAATCTTCCCTGCAGGAGGACACCTCCTCCCCAAACGAGCCGGCGGTCAGGACCCCAGGGCTTCCCGCGTTGAGGTCGCAGGCATCCATGCGTACCACGAGGGAAACATCTCCGGCAAGGACCCCGAGGGTCGGCACGGCCTCGGGTGCAATGACAAAATAGTCCGATGGCTGGCGCTCAGAGGCGATGTCCGCCCCATCACCAGGAAAGCCGAGGATGTTCACAATCTCGGAGCCCGCGGCCAGCAGGGTGAAATCAACTGTCTCGCTGCTGAAGATGAACCTGTCATCGGTAAAGGAAACCGCGATGTCCTCGCCCCCAGCGCCTGAGCCGGCGAAGGCGGCCATGATATCTTCCGCCAGGTCCTGGTATCCCGCGTTTCGCTCCCCATCCTCGCCATTGGTGGAATCAGCCTCCACCCTGAGGGTCAACAGCTCGGTGACGGCCTGTCCGTTCACGTCTTCGAACGCGAGAGAGAGCTCCAGGACCAGGTCGCGCGGCAGGACTCCGGCTGTGGGCGCCAGCTGCTGAGGAACGTAAACATAGGAGATGCTGCGCGTCGATTCGTAGGATTCACCTCCAACCTCAAGGCTGAAATCAAACTGGCCGCGAACGAAACCGTCCTCGATTCTGAGCTCGCCCAGGCCGGCGTTGACCAGTTCCTCACGGGTCCATTCAGAGACAGCCCCTTCGAGGGTGGCATACACGTATTCGCCGAGACGGTTCAAGGCGACCTCTACACTGCCGTAGCCCCCGCCCAGGGCAGAAATCTCGATCTGCGCTTCAGATGCGACCAGCTCCGCCTCAGAAGGATCCCAGCCCAGCAGATCGATTGAACGTGACGCCCCCTGGACCTTGAACGGGCTGGCAGCGAAAAATTCTACGGAAACCAACGGCGCGGAATTGAAGCCCAGGGCCTCGATGTTGGTGCCGCTTACAGTGAAGGACGGCAGGTCGGTATTGACTATTTCGAGGTACCCATCGCTGGTGGCTCGTATGGTAAAGCCTTCGAGCCCAGCATGAACAAAGGCTGCAACCAGGTCGTCAAGCAGGTCCGAGCGATTTCGGTTATCCTCGGTGCCCCCGGATATGGTCACGCTCCCAAGCGCCCCGCCGCCGGGAGCAGTTATGTCTATGGTCACCTCCTGGCGAAGAATCGGATTCAGCGGCTCTCGCGAAGCCACGGCATGCTGACCGACCAGCCTCTCCTCGCTGCCCAGAACTATCCGCTCACCATCATCATCCGAGCGCAGCTCAGCCTCGAGGTAGTCGCCAAAGCTGAGGCCGGCATCCTCATACCGGGGAATAAGGGTATCGTGCAGGGCGGTGTTGATGTCGGCCACAAGGGCCGCGAGGTCACCGGAGAGCCTTGTGGCGGGGACAGTCACCGCTCCCAGCAGGACATCATCGAGCTCCCGGTCCTCGATACGGAGAACCAGGAGCACCTCCTCGATCAGCTCTCCTTCGGTGAGAGGAGCCTCCGGGACTTCGAGAATCCAGGGATAGGAGACCTCTTCAAGCTCCCAGCCTCCTATGAATCCGAGCTGCCTCACCTCCTCGTTGCTTCCATCTGCCTCGCCAGGGGGCGGCAGCAGCTCGAACTCCGTACCAACGGAATGGAGAACGATCACCGCGGTTTCTTCAGAGGCGGCAGGAGCATCGAATCCAAGGGCGGCAAGATCTTCGGGGCCGGCCGTGATGGTGAACGGGACATCTCCGAGGATCTCGACCAGCCCACCGCTGAGGCGAACGTCAAACTGCAGGAACCCGGCCCCGGCCAACGCCAGGTCCAGGGCATCTGTGAGCGCATCCGGGTTTTCATAGCTGGACGCCGGGAGCCGGACACTTGTGCTGACCGCCCCGCCATCGGTCTCTATTGCAAGCATCACATCATCTGTGAGCTCGAGATTTTCAAGCAGGCGGGAGGCTGTAACCCTGGAATCGAGGAGGTAAGCCTCGGGAGCAGAGAGGTTGTTCGCCAGGCTGTCCCCAAGGCTGGCGAGCCTGCCGTTGAGTGCATCCACTATGTCTGAAATACCTCCATAGACGCCTTCGTCGAGGGTAGCCTCCTCCTCCACCGCGCCTTCATCTCCCAGGCTCAGCCGCAGCACAACGGACCGCGGCAATTGGCCGGTCACGGGGAGGGCATCCAGGCCATCTAATACCGCCGGCTGATGGTACAGGGTCGAGTCGACAGCTGAGGCCAGGCCGATCTGATCGAGATTCACCGAGTTTTCGGAATCGATCTCAAAGCTGAACACGTCGCCGTTTTCCGGGAAGCCCAGGGCGCTGATGTTCTGTGAGCCGGTCAAGGCCCCCTCGGCTCCGCCCAGCTCATTAGCGAGAATGAAGGCCTGGTCATTGAGAAGCCAGAGATGGCCATCGATCAGGGCAACCTCAAAATCACCCTCATCATTGTCATTGGGAAAGGCTTCATCGACGGCGCTGTAGAGGATATTTGCCAGCCCGCTAAGAGGCTCGATGCTTTCATACTCGATCGTGACGCTACCGAAGATATATCGGGCCGAGGCATCCATTCCCGGAGCCACATGATCACTCTCGGGCGCATACAGGGCAAGGGTCACCGGGTCCGTGGTCGACGAGACATCTCCGGACTCGAGATAATTATCCCTCGTCGATTCTTCGCTTGCCTCGAATTGGAGATACCCGGGATTGCCGGAATCTCCGCCTGGGTTGAATTCCCGGCTGCTGAGAATCACGATGGAGCCGTCGATGAAGGCAACCCTGAATTCGGGGAGGACGACGGCGCCATCACCCTCGGCCGCCTCCACCGCAGCGGTAACAGCTTCACCCAAAGTGCCCAGGAGGGCGTCGATGGAATGAGCCTCCCCCGCCGGCACCTCATGCGTAAAATCAACCGCGACTTCCACACTCTCATCATCCTCGGTCGCCGCTTCAATATTCACTGTCTCGAGCACCAGGCTTCCGCTTATAAGCTCCGCCTCGACTGAATCCAAAGATCCCAGAGAAGTGGGGCCGGGCTGGGAAGCTCCAGCTCGATGGACAAGCTCAAATTCACGGGAGAAGTGCTCGCTACCCGCGTCGATCACCAGGTTCAAGCCGCCCCCATCGGGCCGATGCGCTACCAGCCCGCCGTGGTCCCCCTCGGGATTGAAGAGGTCCGATGCCGCCAGGGCCGCATTCAGCAGATTCACGATCCCGTCCGCGGGCCAATCTTCGCCATCGGCGATCAGATCCGGGTCCAGCACGATATCTTCGTACAGCAGCACATTGCCGCTCACCGATTCAAGGCTCGCCTCAAATTGGAGATACCCGGGGTTGTCGAAGTCTTCGCCTGGGTTGAATTCCCGGCTGCTGAGAATCACGATAGAGCCGTCGATGAAGGCAACCCTGAATTCGGGGAGGGCGACGTTACCACCATCCTCGGCATCCTCTACGGCCCCAGCAACAGCATCACCGAAAGTGCGCAGGAGGTCGTCAATGGAGTGGGTTTCATCCAGAAGCACCTCATGCGTAAAATTAACCGTGACGACGACGCTTTCATCATTCTCGTCCGCCGTCTCTATCTCCAGGTTCACGCTTACAGACGATCCCAGAGAAGCGGGAGCGGGCTGGGAGGCCCCAGCTCGATGGTCAAGACCGTCAATCATTCGCTGGAAGCGAATGATGACCTCGCTGGCCAATTCGCCATTGGCAGGCAGGAGCCCTTCCGAGACGATGCGGGCGATGTCCCCCATCGGCCAGGTCTCGGGCTCGATGACGTGCATGCTGATATCCGGAAGGACCCGGATGTCGCCTTCACCCTCTACGAACACCTCCCCGTTCACACCGAAGGTCTGAATTTCTGCGGAGCCGTAGATCAATACGCTATTGCCCCTGTAGTCTATGCCGTTATCTTCCTCTGCCTCCTCTTCATCGGGATCCTCTTGAGCGGGAAGCAATGGGTCATCCTGCCCTGTGGTGGGGTCCTCGCCCCCTGCCAGGTGGATACTGCTGCCGGCCCACAACACCCGCCCGATGCGCAGCTGGTCTGCCGCCCGGATATCAATCGATGTGTCTGCACGGAGCCCGCCCTGTGCGTCCTCATCGAAGTACCTCGGCTCGGCGCCGACATAGGCTCCTGTGGCGGCGTCCCTGATCACCAGCACCTCACCGCCGGCGATAAGGGCGCCCTCCACCGCGGCGTCCGCGAAGGAGTCGATCTCGATGATGCTCCCATCCTCGTAGGTGGTGAGCTCACTTGCACCCTGCACCCGGATCATCTCCTGGTCGTTCCGATGGTCATGAGCGTCGTAATCGGCCTCAAATCCGAGCGCGACAAGATCCCCTGCCCCGGCCGTGACCGTGAAAGCTTCGCCGTAGCTGAGCTGGAGCCGGCCAGCTTCATTCAATTCCGCAGTGAGCCCATCCAGCCCATCCTCCAGCAGGGAGCCAATACCGGAGCCCGGCGTTCCAGCGGCCAGCTCGTAATCGACTGAGACCCCGGAGGACGTCGTGATGTTCAAGGCAACCTCGCCCGACAGCTCTAAATCCGGCCGCGTATTCGATTCGATGTCATGGAGCTCTCCCGTCTGCTCCGAGGTGAAACGGCCAATATTTTCCAGGAGTATCCTGTCGCGGGCCGCCAGGTAGCCGCCTGTCTCCACCTGCGCCTCCCCATTGTCCGCGAAGCTCCTGGTCCAGCCGCCTATGAAGATCTGGCCCCTGGACTGGACAACGATCTCTCCGCTGTCACTCTCTGACCAGTCGATGAGGTCCTGGAGCAGGTTGCCGTTGCCATCAAAGAGCAGCCTCCGGTCGGCCCCGGCCCAGACATGTCCCATGATCTCGACATCGTCTTCACCGTAGACGCTGACAACAGCCGTGACGTCCGACGAGGTCCTGCCTGCCGAGGTCAGGCCGGCGGCGGTGTCGAGGACCACGCTCAACATACGTTCCTGGTCCGGGTCCCTGGAGCGGTCATCATCGCCGATTTCATTATTGTCCTCATCGAGCTCCGTAACATACTCCCCGATGCCCCCCTCGACAGTGACCGAGCCGCTTGCAAGCAGGCCGCTCTGGATGTAGACCTGCTCGCCTGAGGAGACGGTGACCTGGGCATCCGGCCCGCTCCAGGTGACCCCGGTCGGCCCGATGCTTCCGCCGGCAAGAACCGTACCGTAGATATCCACATCGCCTTGGCCGGTAATTTCAATATGGCTGCCCTGGCCGTAGGAGGTGATGACCGCTGTGGCATCGATAAATACGCTGCTGTGGAGATGGGCATCCTGGCCGGCAATACGAACCGCTTCGTAGGTCTCCCCTCGCCCATCGACAACGATCCCGTCATTCACCTCGATGAAGGAGGTGGCGAACTTGACACGCTGGGGAGAGGTGACAACCAGGCTCGAATCCTCTCCGCGCAGGAAGATGCTGCCCTCGATGAGGATATCGAGCTCCCCCTCGCCTACCCCTTCGGCGGCGATGGCGGCGGCATCCCATTCGCTTTCGGGATCTTCGGAGTCTGGAGGCAGCGGGGCAAGCACGAGATCGTAATTGTCGGCAAAGGACGTTAGCTGGCCGGTCAGGTGGATACTCGCTGTCACATCCTCGCTCGATATAAAGTTACGGGACGGGTCGTCTGAATTGTCGGGACCGGCCTCCAGCCGCACCGGGCCATTGGCTGAGATCGCTCCGTAGATGCGAAGCTCCTCCGGGGTCTGGACAATAACCTCAGAGCCCTGCGCCCCGATCACCTCCTCGGCGACCTTCACTCCTCCCTGCCAGCGAACACCCGCCAGGATCTCGCCGTTTATGTAGACGGGACCATTGGGAGCCTGGATCCTCACCATCGTCCCGTTGTCCGGCGCCGAGATGACCCCGGCGATCTGGACCAGCTCGAAGAAGGTGCCGGCGGTGATGTCTACCTCTGCCCCCTCACCCCCGACCCGGGTCTGACCCTCCAGGACAACGGAGTTCGCAACATCTATGGATACAAGGCCGCCAGGCGCAGTGGTCTCTATGAGGCCGGCGATTCCCTGGTAGAAATTGTTGGGGCCCGAGGTAAGGCTGGTTATGTAATCCTCCCCTTCACCAAAAATCTCCACCACGATGTTGCCAGCTGTCCTCAGCCATCCATCGACGATGATCCTGTTGGTGATGCCGTGTATTGTCCGGGACCCGCCGCCGGGAGGCTCGATGGAGCCGGGAGAGAGCTGGAGCAGATCTCCCCGGAGTCCTGAATCCAGGCCGCCGAGACTGCTGTTGATGTCGCCGGACTTGATATGCAGCCGCTCGGTGTTGAGCGAGAACACTACAGGATAGTCGTCTGCCTCGGCGCCCCCGGCGGACATCGCCTCGACCTGCCCCTCGATGAAGATATGCTCAGCGCTGAGCACCACATCATCCCTGAAGGCGGAGTTCCGACCATTGTCCGGGTCCGCCCACACGTCCCCGAGAATCATCTCGGTGGTAGCCGGCCCAGCCACCGAATCGAGTTCCGGACATACCTCGCCATCTGGACACCATTGACCGATGCTGATGAGACCGAACCCGTCGGCGATCGAGGCCAGGTCTCTCGTCGAGAGATGGACCGTTCGGGTAAAGAGCGAGTCGGTCTCCGGATCGTAGGTCGCATCGCTTCCCTCCCCGACGAACACCCCGCCTACGTGAGCCGGGATATAGGCCGTATTGTATTCGGGCTGCTCAGCGAGGATGTCCGTCCAGTCATTGCCGAGGGCGTGCTCCGCGGCGCTGCCCAGGATAAACCTGTCAGCCTCCTCAGTACGCAGGAATAGCTCGCCGCCATTGCCAACGAGCTCAGCGCCATTTTCGCTGAGGAAATCAAAGTCATCTGCCGTCAGGGTAATGGCCGCCCCCTCAACCTGGGCATGAATCCTGCCGGAGTGGAGGGTGAGGCGTGAATCGGGATTCTCGATGAAAACGTCGATGGTGCCGCCTGAGCTGACAAGACCGGCGTCATCACCGAGGCCGCTGACCCTGTAGATGGTGACATCGTCCGCCTCGTCAACCAGGATCTCGCTCCCATCCCCCGTGCCCCTGGTGAGGATCGTGAGCCCGCCTACGGAGGTGCGGATCGGGTTCCCTGCATCGCCGCCGGCCTCATTGACAATATTGTCAGCTGCAAGAACCAGGTGGGCGCCTGAGCCCAGGAACATCCGGGCGGGATCCGGGCCATCGATGTAGATGGCGCCCCCCGCAATCAGCTCCAATTCTCCACCTCCGCCTCCGCCATCGTCTGCAGCCCCAGCCGAAGAAATGAACGGCTGGCGCAACTCAATACTGGCGCCCTCAGCGCTAAGATGATCTCCAGTAAGCTCCTGGGTCAGGGTCGGATGGTCTTCGGAATTGGAATCGTTCTGAACACGAATCCGCAAGCTGCCGTCATTGATACCCACCATCTGCGCCTCAATAACCACATCCCCTATATCAACATACCAGTCCAGGTCATGGGCCAGGATATCCTGCTCAACGAGACCAACCGTGAGCAGATCATTGCCGGGGTCGGTAGCTGCGATATAGTCGACCGACGCATCAAAATCGCCGGTTGCGGTGATCGGCATATCGATCACCAGCATGGTCTCGGCCGCATCGAGTACGGCGGAGTAGTCTGCCGCGAGTCCGCTGTCCAGGGGCCTGTTCACGTAGATGTCCCCACCCGAGAGCGCGCCAGGCACGTCGTCAGAGGTGAAGGTCAGCGTGCTGGCGACAAGGTCAAGACGCGTGGTGCCGAGAACGGCCCCCCCATCGGGTGAGGTGGTAATGGTCAGCCCGCCCTCGAGCAGCCTGAGCTCTCCCTGGTCAGTCCAGACAGGCACGCCATCGACAACCTCAGTCACAGGCACCAGCTCCACCGCGTGCATGGTGAGCTGCTCGATGTCATCGCTGAACCAGATCGTCTCGCGCCCGCTCACTATCGTGTGGTCATTGATCGCGATGGAAGAGGGAAGATTGCGCAGGTTGATTTCATCGTAGCCATCTCCCTGGTCGTTAAGTTCAAGTCTCGCCGCAGTCTTGTTGGAATCAGGCCTGTCCAGGGTGAACTGGTAGGTCTCACTGCCGCCGAGATCCACAAATTCAAGGTCAGCCTCCACCAGGCCGTTGACGATCACCTGGTCATCATTGGTCCCCAGGACGATCCGCTCCGGATAGCTCCGGACAACCCTGACCCGGCTGTCCTGAGTGCTGAATTGCAGCGAGGCTGGCCGAAGCTCCGCGAGGACGGGGTCGTTTACGGCGCTGAAATCAAGCACCGCGACTCCCCCGCTGTCCTGGAAACGATCTTCCCCAAAGCCGGTGGCGAAGAAATAGCTGTCGTCACCCGCACCCCCGCTGAGGGTGTCGACGCCGGAGCCGCCGTCAAGCGTATCCGCGCCATCATTTCCCGCCAGGCGGTCATCACCGGCTCCGCCGTTGAGGGTGTCCGCACCCGCACCGGCAGTCAGGCGGTCATTTCCTGCTTCCCCATGGAGCTCCGCCACGCTCGAGCTGTAAGCATCGAGGGTATCATCTCCATCCCCGCCGTACAGCTGGGCTTCTCCCGTCCCGGCAGTCAGCACGTCATCATCGGCCCCTCCGGAAAATTCAACAGCCACCCCGAAGAGCTCAGAGGCATCGAAATTGTCGGCTCCCGCCCCGCCATCGGCAATCACCCGCGAGAAGGACCCGGTAAACGTATGGCTCCATTCGTTGAACTCGACCGTGATGGCGCCTGATGTCCCGCTGATGGTGAAGATCTCGCCGCCATCCTCGGTGTCGAGATATTCGCGGTCGGCTGCGCGGGGGCCGGAGTGAATCACAAGGGCATCACCGGATTCGCTGGCCAGCACCGGCTCCACCTGCGGCGCGTTGTATTCCCATTCAGCCAGGGTTATATCGAAGAGCTGGAGCTCCACGACCCGCTTCATGTACTTACCGACAAAGGGAATCGAAACGCCGACATCCACGAATACATAGGCCTCCGCGAAGGCCCTGGCGTAGAGATTGACGAGGTTAGCCAGGCCGCCTGTGGCCCCGTAGCCCGTATAGTTCCACATGGTCACCATCTCGGAGACCCGGATTCGACCATCGTGGTTGATATCCTGCAGGTCGATTTCGGCCTCAAAGCCGATCGTTCCTCCCAAGCCGGCCTCTACAACCGCCAGCCAGAGCGCCGCCTCGAGGCCTATGGAGGCCCCCACGGTAAGCTCAGGCTTGTCGTCCGGCAGATTCTGGTATTGCGAATTGCTGTCCCCTTCGTTGCCCTGGTCCACAAGGTCATCGACAGCCCAGTCAGCCACGAAGAAACCGTCAAAGGCATCCCAGGGATTTCCCGTCTGGATGGCCCTGCGAATGCCGTAGGTGTCGTAGCCGAAGGCGAGATCGGCTCCAACGGAGAAATCACCTACGGCGTAGACTGTGATCGTGGCGGGCCCGAAGGTAAGAACCGCTATGAGCTGCTGGAACGCAGCGGTAAATTCAAGCTCGGGCATCTCGTAGGTAAAGAGGATTGCGTCCCCGCCGGACAGCAATTGCATCCAATTGCTGATGTCCGTTACGTAAGGAAGGATCTGGAAACCCGACCTCTCCGTGGAGTCACCCCCGGAAAAGGCGCCAAGCTGGTTGTCAACATCTCCCCTGGCAGCTGCATCTACTATGCTGAAGAACTCGTCAAGGATCTCGAAGGCCTCGTTGCCCGGCTCCTCCCCCGCCTGCCTCGATGAGAGCTCACCGGTACCGAGCCCCGCGATGTCGCCGAGCAGGATCTCTCCGTCCATGCCCAGTATGGCGTTCACATCGTTCTTGATGTCGATAATGCCCTGGACGGCCTGGAAGAAGGCCGCCGGTATTTCCGGCTGGCCCATCCCGCTAAGGATCTCGTTGATCAACCCGAGCACGGTCGGATCGTCGAGCATTATATCGAGACCGGGAATCTCGGTCAGGAGAACCTCTACTATAGGAGCGACAGGATCCAGGATGTCGGAGATCGTATCGACAATCGGTTTCAGGAAATCGGTGATAAAGCTGCCGATATCCAGGCGCAGGTTCTGCAGGCCGATCTCAGGCGTCCCCATACCATCGGCGAGGCTCCAGCCCCAATCGAGAACGAAGTCCGCCAGCAGCCTCGGCAGGCCATCCGCGCCCTCGATCTCGAGGGACATCTGGAGATCCAGCGATGCCTCCACGCCCAGCTCAAGGGAGAAGACCTGGTTGATGGGACGGCTGAACACATGGTTCAGGGTCAGGCGTCCGCTGTCCTCCTCGCCCATGAAGTCGACATTCAGGTAGCCGAAGACGCCGCTTGGCTGGAAGCCTACCGAGGTAGGCACCCGGTCCTGGTCCTCGACTGTGATCCTGAAAAACAGCAGCCGCCCCTCAGCGACAAAGGGAGTTACGACCGAGTTGTCTAGCGGCTCTCCATCGAGGAAGGCCCCAATCTCGACTTCGAGCTCGGGGTCAAGCGGGAAATCGCTGTTGTCATTGGTCGTCAGGTAGAATCCATCTTCTAGGCTCAGGCCGAAACCGAAATCGAGGTCCCAGTCGAGTTTTATCGCGAAGCCGCCGTCCACATCGAGGCCGAAACCGGGCAGGTCAATCTCGAGCGGGATATCCACACCTGTCCCGAACGCCGTACCGCCAAGCAGCATATTGAACTCGATGGCATCGGGCAGGTCGTCGTCAAACAGGACCACTGATTCGCCTCTACGCCAGGAAGCCCGCTCCGGATCACCGGCATCAGGCAGCGTTTCAATCCAGTCGATTACGATGTCGTCTTCCTCACTCACAACGCCATCGCCATCATAGTCGAGGAGGATATTGAGCCCCCCGGGTCCGAAGGTGTCCCAGATTGCATCCTGCAGGAAGCCGATCACGCCCCCCGGCGCGCCGAGAGTCTCGCGCAGCTCGGCGAGGAAGCCGCTCCTGATGTCACTGATGAAGGTCGCCGCCTGGCCGAGCTTGTCGCCAATCAGGGGGAGGTCTGCGGCGATGTTCGACCCGAAGATATCCTCCAGGGAGCCCAGCACCATGTCGATACCATCAAGAATGAACGACGGATCGTTGAGGATGGTGAAGAGATTGAAGCCCGAGAAGAAACCAGCGAAGTCGGGAACGTCGACCTCGATTATATCCTGGATGCTTAAACCGCCGGGGTCAGCGAGGAACTCGAACAGGTCCCCAATATCCTTCCCATCGTGGAAAGAGACAGTCAGGTCACCAAAAGGAGAAATCGGGAGGTTGACGTAGAGGTCGCCGGTGATTTCATAATCGACATCGTTTATGAAACTGAAGCCGGCGAGGGCGACACGCCTATCCACATCCCCATCCGCATCCTCTACCCACAGGGCAAATTGCAGGTGGTCGGTGCGATCGGTCGCAGATTGCAGGAAGGCCGATCGCAGCTCCCTGGCCAGGCCCAGCCCACTCTCGTAGGGGCCCTCCAGGAGCGTCACCTTGCCAATGAAGTTGTCGTCGCTATCGAGGAGGGAAATGACCACATCCTCATCGCTACCCTCGCTGTCACCCACGCTGTCGGGAGCAGTGCCCGTTGCCGTCAGCCTGTAGCTGTAATTCTCTGATTCGACCGTGTCTCCGACAAAGCCGAGCGCGCCAAGGTTCTCCGACCCCTCGGCCAGGGCGAAGGCGTCCCCGGAGGAAATCTCCAGCCGGCCGTCGCTGGTTTCTGAGATGGTGAAGCCGGCAACCCCGGCATCGCTGAAGGCCCCCTCCAGGTCAACAATAAGGTCGGAGAGGTCGTCATTATCTTCGGTTTCACTCGCATCGAGCGACACTGTCCCCAGGAGCAGCCCATCGGAGCTGATCGCCAGGGTGACATCATCTCTCAATTCGTACCGCGCCGGGGCCCCGTTGGCTGTCACATGGTGGATCGAGACTGAGTCCGCGGCTCCGGGATCCAGATGAAGCGCTGCCAGGTTGGCCGAACCAGCAGCATCGATGCTGAAGTTCTCTCCATATAGAATTTCCAGCCTGCCATCCTGGTCAAGGCGGACCAGGAAATCAGCCAGGGCGATTCCGCCGGTCTCATCCGGGACAATCTCCCCAACATCCAGGGGGCTCCCGATATACGCAAACCCATCCTGGACCCCCCAGCCCATGGGCTCCAGGGCGAGATCCAGGCCTGTAGCCAGGGCACGAGCTCCCAGCTGGATCCTGGTGCCGGTATTGTCGCTTTCATCAAAGGACCGAATGAAGAAGTCATCCTCGTCGAGCCCTTCACTGATGCCGCTGAAGTCGATCCCCACCTCCAGGACCGCCTCTATGTAGGCTCCGAAGTCAACCTCGGCATTGATATCAAGCAGGCCGGAGATCCCGCCCCCGAGGCTCCCTCCAAGGCCATCGACATCAAGACCGAAGGCGAAGACATCCTCGATCACCTCGTCGAATTTGAGATGCAGGATGAGCGACTCGCCATCGAGATTCAGGGAGAACTTCTGATCCTCCCAGGGAAGGCTGTTGTCGTCCTGGATGCCGAGCGCCCGCTCGATCATGTTCTCCACATCCTGGATCGCCCCGGCCGGGTCCTCGGCGGCCTCTTCGAGCTGCTCGAGTATATCGTCGGTGAAGGAGAGGACGTCAGCCACGGAACGGTTCACCACCGGGATCTGCTGTTCGTAAAAGGGCGTCTCCTGGAGCGTGTCGTCAAGCCACGTGACGCCCAGGCGTATGGCGCGAATGATATCCGCGAAACCCATGCTCCTGAAATCAAACAGGCTGCCCAGGTCAGGCAGCACGACGACCACCCGGCCGAGGTCCAGCAGGCCCTGCCGGTGATCGGCAAGGGCGCCGGTGTCGGGGAAGTCTCCCTGGTCAAGCACCTCCACCTGGGACCAGTCCATGAGATCCGGAACCGTTATCGAGACCTCGACCTCGCCCAGGCCGTCTGTAACAAGCCCGGGAAGGACAGGAGATATATCAATGCCCCTGAGGACAGCCTCTCCGGCCCCCTCGAAACTTGTGGTGAAGGCGTCGAAGAGGTCTCCGCTCAAGAGCTCGGAGAGGGTGAAGGCCCGATCGTCGGCAGTGGCAAGGTCACCATCACGATCAAGTGCCATGCTTGCCTCGCCCACAAGGTGGATCCCGCTTCCGGTGCCGGACCCGCCCAGCGTGACGCCGAGGAATTCAAGACGCCCATCGACCTCGAGGTCATCCACGTCGAGCCAGGCCCGCCCGGTAAGATGGGCGTTGTCAATCATCAGGGTGGGCCCCTCGGTGCCGGTCAACCCGTCGAGGTCAATGATCCACTCAAAGCCGCCCTCTACGCTGGCCCCGATATCTACAGTAGCCTCCGTGCTCAACTCGAAGACATCACCGAGCTCAAAACCGAAATCGATCGGCTGGTCATTGAGGAGGTGGTAGTCGAGCTCGAAACCCGCAATCCCGGACTGGGTCAGGATACCGAGGTCGACAAAGTCGTAGAGGTCAAATCCCTGGAGATCGAGATTCCCGAGGACCGTGGCGCCAAGCTCCTCCAGGGGAGCGATACCGAGCAGCTCTTCCGCCACCAGCTGATCGAGGGACAGTCCAAGGTCATTGTTCTCAATGAGCTCGAGTACAGCCCCCAGCGCCACATCCACATCCTCGCCTAATTGCCCGGCCAGGACCGGAAACAACTCCTCAAGAGTGGCCCGCGCCAGCCCCAGATCGGGATCAAAATGGCTCGCCAGGAGGAAACCGCTCTCGACAAGGCCCGGCAGGTCGAAATAGGCCAGGTCCGCCAGGCCCGAGAGATTGATCGCCTGGACATCCTCCAGGGACATGTCGCCGAGCAGCCCGCTGGCCGCGATCATATCCTCTGTGATCAACCCCGTGGCGAGCAGGTCGTTGAAATCAAGCTCCAGGGAGCTGAAGTTGGAGATCCACTGGCTCGGATCCTCCAGGAGCAGGTCGTAGTCGAAAAGATCGGCCAGTTGCAGGCCCATCTGCAATGGATCGAGCAGGTCGTCGATGGAGGAAACGATCCCGGGCAGGCTCTCCACATCCTGGCCATTAATCACATCGACCACAATGTTATCAGCTATGGCAAGCCCGGCATCTATGAAGTCCTGGACCGTTGCAAGCCCTGCATCCAGGAGGGCGTCCGCGGCCAACTCGAACTCTCCCCAGATGCCGTCAATCCCCTCCGCGGCATCCTGCATACCAAGGAGCCCCTGGCGGACGAGATCTCCCAGGTCTAATTGGGGCAGCGTGAGCAGCTGGTCCAGCAGGTTGGCCTTATCCCAAAGATCTTCGGCAGAGAGAGTGCCGATGAGGCCGGCAGAGCCGAGGTCCTCCAGGAGATCCCCGATGTCATCTGAATTCCCATCGGGAACGAGCTCCTCCAGCAGCCGGTCAAGGGCCACGATTCCTTCAGTCACATAATCTTCCGCCTGCTCCGCGTTCAGCAGGAAGCCTCCGGCCACAAGCGCGTTCACAGCGACGCCTTCGGCTATCGAGATACCGCGAGACTCGAGCTCGTCCTCCGCCAGTCCTATACCCAGGTCAAGGAGGCCGGAGAAATCAAGCTCGCCCAAGTCGTTCAGGCTGCGCAGGTCAAAATCATTGAGAGCTCCGCCAAAGGCGGCAGGAAGACGCAGCTGGTTGAGGGCCGCGTCAAAGCTGATCTCCTGGCCTTCGGGGAGAATTCCGGCGTTGCTGAACTCCCTGACGAAATCCTGGACCGTCGCGATACTGTCAAAATCAATACGCGACTGGATCTGTTCGCTGAAGGTCGTGGCGAAATCGAGCAGGTCGCCGAGGGTCTTGTCGACAAAGGGCAGCTCCAGCTCCAGGGTGTCGGAGCCCTGGACGCTGTCGAGCCACCTCAGGGTCTCCTGGATGAGCCTGATCAGATCGGCAATGCTGAAGGGGTTCCCGAAGCTGATGAGGTTTTCAAGGTTCTCATGGGTAAGCTCAATCCCCGTACCGACAACGTCGCCTGACCCATCCAGGACAAACAGCGGCCCCTCGAGACCGACGCGCGGGGTCCCATCATCGCCTGAGAGCGTGATATCTCCAATCGAGGCGTAGAGGGGCAGGTCGATTTCAAGATAGTTCGGTCCGCCCTGGCCCGTGCTCTCTGTGAGGCTAAAATCGAACCCCGACTCCGTCCCCTCGGGACATTCGCCCGGATCGAGGGAACAATAGGATGTTTCGACATCAAGACGAATGGAGGCCTCACCCAGCTCTCCATCGGGAGCATCGCTTCCGACACTCAGCCCCAGGGGCCCGAGGCGGGCACCGAAGAGCATGTCGGCGGCCTCGGCTCTCGCGCTCACATCCAGGTCCTCGATGATGAGGTTCGCCTGGATGTCGTTCTCGTCGGCCCAATTGACGCTGAAGGTGGCATCAAGGAGAACCTCCAGCCCCAGGCTGATTTCCGCATCCCCCTCAACACTCAGGCCTATGCTGTCTAGATCTTCGCCAAAATCGAGCGTAACCTCTCTCTCGAGGAGGTAGTCACCAACCAGGGAGATATCTATTCCCTCGAGATCTTCACCATTCATGATGAAGTCCCACTCCAGGCCGAGCCCGGGGGTGAGAATATTGTCGGCAAGCAGACCCTCCAGCGAGATGTCCCAATCCCCTGAGACCAGCTCAATGGCACGCCCCAGGATCTCGCCCGGCTCGAAATCGGTCAGCTCCGCAACCCTTGCTTCGAGCTGGTCCCAGATCGGCTGCACGTAGTCAGCCGACAGGGCCGAGCCCGCGAGCATCGGCCAGTCGCCGGTGATTGAGCTCCAATCCTCGCCGGCTGCCAGGGATTCCAGGGCATTGCCCAGAGCCTCTATCTCGGCCGCTCCGAGATGGACATAGTCTGAATAGCTGTCGATCACGCCATCGAGATCTGCATCGAACCCCTCGCGTAATCCCTCGGGCAGCTCAAGACCGCCCGGAAGCGAGAGGTCCGCCTCGGTGACGCCCCTGAGGAAAGCGTTGACCATATCCAGGTTCAGCAGGTCATCCAGGGCTACCATGCCATCGCTTACAATCAATGCAAAGGAGCCGGCCTCAACCAGCCCCTCAAGGTCGCTGAGTTCAAACTGGAACTGCCCGGCAAAGAGCAGACCTTGCTCCACCAGCTCATCGAGGGACAAGTCAACGTCCTCATGCGACAGGAGAGCCTGGAGCGTTACCATCCCCCCGACATCTATTTCATCCAGGATCGCCTGGCTGGCCGCCCCCTCGAGCGAAGCTCTCGCGAGCTGTTGCTCGCCAAGGAAGAGCCCGGCCTCTGTGAGCGCCCCAAGCGACAGGTCAACACCGTCGAGAGCGAGAAGCTCCACGAGCTCGACCATCCCGCCGCTGGTTATCGCATCCAGGCCATCAAGCGCGGCCAGCCCCCCATCGAGATTCTCGATATATTCCCGGAGAGCGGCATCTGCCTGGAGCTGCGCCTCAGCAAACAGGACCCCCTCCTCAACCAGTGAGCCAAGAGAGATGTTGGCGTCTCCGAGCCCCAGCAGGTCAGAGAGCCCGGCCACGCCGCCGCTCAACCCCAGCCCGGAGAGCAGCTCCGCGCTGAAGAATTCCATCGACTCGAGAAGTCCCTCGGTCAGCTCCGAGAGCAGCAGCTCATCGGCGCTGATGGTCTGAAGGGTCGGCAACCACTGCTCCTCGAGATACCTGAAGAAGCCGCTGAAGGAGGGGGTGGAGGGAAGGCCGTCGATGTAATATTCTCCGCCAAGCCCGCCATCTTCATCCCGCGGAATTGGAATGGCGGACGTGACAAGACCCTGGCCGAACAGGTCCTCCATCGAGATGCCCGGCTCATCGTTCAGCAGGTCCTCGATGGAGACTGTGCCGTTCTCCACTATCGAAGCCGGAAGGGCGTTTGCGTCAGCGAGCAGCCCCTCTGCCACCAGTGAGTCAACCGAGAGGTCATCATTTATCACGCTGGGCAGGAAGTCCGGCTGGACCTGCTCCGCTTGGACGAACCAGGGGTAGAGATAGTGGCGCATGTACTGCCCCACCAGCAGGAGCTGGTCGAGCCCGAGCAGGCCCTCGAGATTAACCTGCGTGCCGGGCAATGCCCGCGCCAGGAAGTCGTTGCCGGTGCCCGCGACCGCCGCTCCGTACTCATCGTATTGGGTAACAAAGTCGGCCCTGCGCTCATCGATCTCCATGCCCAGGCGGTCAGCCGCGTTTACGGCAAAGTAATCGAGAAGCCCGCCGATGCCGCTGAAGTCGTAATCAATACCCGGCTCGAGCTCACCGTCAAAGAAATCGCTGTCCTCGAGGGTTACCCAGCCGACGACATCGCCGCCAACCTCGAGATCGAGTCCGACCGAGAAGCCGTTCACGTGAGGCTCACCATCCTTATTGCGTTCGAAGCTGAAGTCGAAGCCGCCCGCCTCGTGCAGCAGGCTGCCCCCGAGGCTGACATGGCTCCCCTCCCTGACTTCGAGCACAAGCGCCAGGCCTCCATAGCTCAGCCCAGCCCCCCCGGCAGGCTCACCGGAAGCGGCGAAGCTGAACTCAAACCCATCCTGCAGGCTCACCTCGCCGGTCTCGTAGTCCACAGCCACCGCGAATTCGAGATGGGTATCCAAGGTGAGGTCTACGGAAAAGTCACTTTCGAGTTGGAGCCCGGCCGTGCCGAAATCTTCACTGAGATCGAGCTGGTACTGCTCCTCGAAGTCATAGTCGGCTACGAGAGAGAAAACAAAGCCCTCGTTGCCATCGCCGCCATTGGGAGTAAACAGAATCTCGAAGCCATTCTCATCGCCCTCAGGACCGCCGATGCTTATCCCGGGCAGAGTTGGGAGCCAATGGTCCCAGAGGTAGTCCCTCAGGCCCTCCCAGAGATCCTCGATCCCGATTCCTCCGTTCGCCACGGTGGGCACCCATCCCGGGTCCCCATCCGCCAGGTGGGCGTTTTCACAGGTGTCGAACCATTGCACCGTGTCAAGGAACCTAACGATATAGGCGCCGATATCAAGGTAGGCTTCGACCCCCGTCGCCGGGTCGAAATCCAGGCCGTTGTCCCCTCCCCCGACAAAGAGCTCTCCGATGGTGCGATCAACCAGCGGGATGTCAATATCCTCGAAGCCTGTATCAAGGAGCTGTTGCTTCAGCCCCTCCACCATCCCGGCCAGCTCTTCGAGGCCCAGGCGGATAAAGCTGTTCGCCAGGCCTCCAAGGGCCCTCTCGAAATCGGGTGCGGTGAAAACGACAGGGGCTGTTTCAGCCCCCCCGGCAATATTCTCGAAGATTGCCTCGAGACCGGTGTTGTCTACCAGGACGTCATTTTCATATTCCCGGTAATCCGGATCGGTATGGATTCGCAGCGGCCGCCACCCGGGCCCGGAGAGGTCGCACTCCTCCACCTCGTCCCCAACCGCGGTAACGAAGAGCCTCAGGGGCAGGAAGAGGTCCAGCCCCCCGGCCACCCCATCGGAATGAACGTTCTCGGCAAGGTCTTCACCGAAGCGGTAGAGGCCATCATCTCCCGGCAATGGGTTTTCCGGCCCAAGCTCGAAGGAAACCGTGACGTAATCAGAGCGATCATCGGGATCATCGAGCTCCGGGTTGGTGTTCGCATCCCCGTCTGCATCAATCGAGACACCCGTATTGTAGGTTTCCAATACCCCGTCCGGGAGTCCCTCGGGGCCGCCTCCCTCAACGAGGGGCTGTCCCTCTGCATCCAGGAGGTCAAAATCAACAGGCTCACCATTGGCATCGAGAAGGTCGAATTGCGCTCCATCGATGGTCTCCACGCCGATGGAGTCGAATATCTCGAATCGCAGGAAGGGATCATCACTCTCGGGATCGGCCCGGCCCAGGAGCTTGAAGCCCGCCAGAACCCGCGTACCCTGGATTTCATCATTCCAGTCGTAGAGGAACCTGTCGATCGACTCCCCCTCCTCCCTGGGTCCCAGGTCCACACCGGCCTCGATGCTGATGCTGGCGAACGCATCGAAGTTGATTATACCGGACCCCTCGAGCGCGACCAGGTCTCCAATATCATCAAGCAAGCCCTCGTCGGCCCCGTCGATAAGCTCCCCGAAGGCCGCGAGATCGAACTCGAAGGGAACCTCGATGTGGTAATCATAATCAAGATAGAGCCCGAGCCGCAGGATGTTCCCCTGCATCCGAACGTGGAACGTATCGGTGTGGGTGTCGATGTCTAGGCCGAGCCGATCGAGCAGGATGCCTACAAGTCTCTGAACATCGTTTTCAGGGTCGTAGAGAATCCGCTGGATAGAGGTGATGGCCGCATCGACCTGGCCGACAAACTCGAACACCTCCGAGAGCGACATGTTGAGCACCGGGAGCCTCAGGTCCTCCGTTGCATCGTAGAGGGGAGATTCCGGATCGGTTACCCAATAGGGCAGCTCATCGAGGGCTTCCCGCACATAGTCCCTCGCCCGCAGGACCGTGCCGAGAATCTGCTCTATTTTCAGGTGCTGGTAGAACAGCCAGATGCCGGGAAGGTTGCGGAGCTCGAGACCGATATAGCCGGCCTCATCCCGGCCGAGCTCTATATCCTCCACCTCAAAAATTATTTCAGCCCCATGGGCAACGGGTATCCCGCCTATCCCTGAGTTGACCTTGATGCCCCGGAGGGTGGCATTCGCTTCCTCGCTGATATTCTCTACTGTAAACCTCTCCTCCAGCTCTCCCTCAAGGAGCGAATCGAGCTCCACCCTGGAGCCATCATCGTTATCCATAAGCGCGGCCCGGCGCTCTATGTCCACGTGGACGAGGCTCTCGAGACCCGAAACATCGCTGATGGTCACTCCGATGAACCCGAGCCTTGCCGCGACATCGAGGTCAGTGACCTCGTAGGTGATGTTTCCGGAGAGCCACGCGTCATCGATAAACCAGCCCGGGCCTTCACCTTCGGCATCATCGCCCCCATCCAGGTCGACCAGCAGCGTGAAGCCGCCGCTGACCCCGGCCTCCATCATGGCCTCCGCATCGGAAACCAGCCCGACCAGGTCCAGGCCATAATCACCCTCGAAGGTGACAGCCAGACCGTTGAGGCCGAAGTAGTCGACATCGTGGCCGTTGAGATCATGCCACCCTAAAAGGCCAAGCCTGACAAGGTCGGCCAGGTGCGCCAGCGGCCGGCCATCGGGAAGGGTAAACTCCAGAATATCGTCGAGATCCACGTGATCATCGCCATCGACAAGGTCGCTGCCCACCTCAAGGAGGTAGGCCAGGGGTACGGGTTCGAGGTCGAGGCTGTCGTAGTCCACCCGCCCGAGATCGTCGAGATCGGCCCTCTGGATCAGCAGCGTTCGTCTCACCGTTTCCAGCAGCGGATCACCTTCCGCCACCAGGCCCTCGGTCACCAGGTCGTCCGGTCCAACCCGCGTAAGGATCAACCCCGCATCGGCGAGCTCCTCTTCGGTAATATAGCCATCGAAGGCCGCAGCTGTCGCCTCGGCCCTGGTGACGATCCCGCCGAGCAGGCCTTCCAGATCGAGGTCATCGGCTGTTGCCGCCCCGGCCGCGAGAATGTAGCGCGGCTCGAGCATGTCCTCCTCGGCCAGGTCAGCGGCCTCCAGCGCGGCCAAAGAGACGACCTCGCCCGCGATGAGATCATCAAGGGCAGCCTCAAGGACAGGGGATGCAAAATAACCGTGCCGGTGGAGGTCCGCGATGGTAGCCAGGGCCGTCCTGGCTCCTCCCGGATCGGAGTGGTCCACCGGTATGGTCGCGGCAAGAACAGACAGGAGCGGGCTTTCTCCAGTGACGCCCAGCCCTGCGGATTCAAGCTGGTCAGCTGTAACCAGGTTAGAGAGGATGAGATCTCCAAGATCGATCGTTTCCGGCAGGAGGCCTTCAGCGACAAGGGCGCCCAGGAACGAAGTGAAATCACTGTCCCCGGCTTCCACGACCCTGACGAGATCGACAACGGAGAACTCGAGATCTACGAGGTTCGCGGCAGCGAGGTCTGGCTCGCCAAAACTGCCCCCTCCCCCTGCGAAGGCAGCCACGAGGACATCCATCTCCACCCTGTCATCAACAAGATCGAGGAGTGACACTGTGCCGGTGTCAAGCAGGTCTGCCAGGTCCAACTGGCTCGCAACAAGCCCTTCATCCTGGAGCTGCTGAAGGCTCGCCAACGCACTGTCAATAAGCCTGTTCAGATCTACAGTGCCCGTTCGCTCATCAAGCCAGCGGGCGCCATCTGTCGCCGGGCCCTCACCATCCGGGAACTCAACTCCGCGGAGGTCCTCGATTGTTATGCCCAGGGCCCCGGCGCCGAGCAAATCAGCGAGGTCGACCTTGAAATCAAGGAAATAGGTTTCAAGAAGCTCTTCCTCGCTGACAAAGCCCGCGGCGACCACATCTTCGATCTCCAGCTGGACACCACCATCAAGGCTCGCAGCATCCAGCAACCCGAGCCCCTCGAAAACTTCAAGGCCATCAAGGTCGGCTGCATCAAGTGCCCCGGTCTCAACGAGCTCCTCTAGCGAGATGCCATCGGTGACAATATCCGAGGAGGTGAGCAGTCCTGCCGCGGCCAGGCCGAGCAGGTCGACGGACCCCGTGTCGACAAGAGCCTGGCGGCTGAGCAGGGCGTCATCCCGGAAATAGGAGGGATCGATGACATTTTCGCGAGCGAGATCCCAGAGGCGCGCGAGCCCGAGGTCCAGGAGACTCCCGGACCCGGTAATCGGAATCCCGGTCTCCGCCCCCTCCTCAAAACCCGCTGCCTCAAGCAGGCTGCGCCCGAGGACGCCTGCCTCTATGAGGGTATTCAGATCTACAGTAACAATCCCCGCCAGGGCGGCATTGTCAATCTGCCGGATTCCATCATCGAAATCCCCCAGGTCCTCATAGGTGACCAGTTCTGCCATAGCCAGGGCGTCGAGGCTGACGAGCCTCGAACCGGCGACAAGGTAGAGGGACACCATGTCCACATAGGCCCCGTCATCGCTTTCAGGCCGGCTCTCGATAAATTGCCCATCGGCTATATGGAGCAGGGCGCCCTGGCTGATGAGATTATGGTATTCAAGGTCGCCGAGGAGCAGGTAGACGTCCTGGAAATCACCAAGACCCAGGCTCCCCCCGGAAATCAGCCTTTCAAGCTCGGACGGCTCGACCGCCAAATCTGCCCCGGCGCCTGAAACCGATCCCACGGCGATTAGGTCATCCATTCCGAGGAGTCCAGCCTCGACAAGGCCGACCAGTTGAACACTCCCGACGAGATCGTACAGCCTCAGAGTTGTCTCCGAGGAGGTCGCAACGCCATCGGCTACAGGATCGAGATCTGACCGGAGGATGTTGTTCAGATCGCCTTCCTCGAAAAGACCGCTCGCCTCCAGGGCCTCCACCTCGATGGGGAGGGCCTGGTCGTTGAGGTTCGTGCTATCGACCAGTTCCGCCTCGATCAGCTCCAGGATGTAGTCAGCTGAATCCGGTCCGCTGAAATATTCATGCAGACCAACACTGGTGGCGCCTCCGCCCTCCGCTGCCGCAATCGCGTCCAGGGCTTGTAGGTCCCCAGGCAGGTCCCCTATGGCAAGCGACATGTCATCGAAGTCAAAGAGTCCGATCAGGCCGGCCTCTATGAAATCGGAGAGCTCCACATCGTAGACGATCTCCTCCAGCAACGCATTCAGGGCAACTGTCCCGGAATAGGACATCGCGGCAAGATCAACCCCCGCAAAGAGGGGCTCGGTCTCGAGCTCGGAGGTGAAGAATATCCTGTTCTGGAAATACTCCGGCGTAAGGACCCCGCCCTCTACAAGCGAGGTGAACGCGGAGTGCTCATTGTCGAAAAGATCCCCGGCCGCAAGAACCTCCAGGAGCGCGGGAATGCCGATGCTGGCTGTGAGTTCATCTTCGTTTTCGCCAATCAGGAGGTTGTCCGGATTGAGGATAAAGGCCCGGTCGACTACATTCGATTCGATAAGCGCATCGAAGCCCACCGTGCCCCCGGGGTTAAGCTGGCCGATTGCCAGGTGGCCGGCCCTGGCAAGAGCACCCAGGCTGACCGTACTTGAGGAGTAATATTCGGCCGGGTCCACCAGGCCGGCCTCCTCCAGTGTATCGAGCTCCAGGAGGCCGCCGCTGAGAAGGTCCTCGACATCGACATCACCTTCCTGGCCAGGCAGATTCGCCGCAAGCCAGGCCTCCGCCGCCACGTCAGCTGCAAGGACAGCCTGGTAATCAAGTTCCATGGTCACGCGGGCTTCAGCCGCGCTGGTCGTCACCCCGGCCTCATTCCGAAGGACAATATCAGCCGCGATAAGATCAGCAACTGTCAACAGGTTCAGCGCCACAAGGTCGCCTGCCATGGCGTAGCGTGAACTTTCTACTCCGTCATCCTCATCTCCATCCTCTTCCTGGAGCACATGGCTGTCGTCGAGCTGTATCGGAGAGACCAGGCTGGACCGGAGCAGGTCGTTCTCGCTTGCGCGCAGCCCGCTCAAATCAAAATCGTTCACGCTGAGAAGCCCGGCATCGAGCAGCTGGGCAATCGATGCCAATCCACTATCGAGCAGGTCGTCTACAGAAACTGTCCTGGAGCTCCCCTCGCCAGCAAGGTGCCCAGCCAGGAGCGCCTCCTCGAGCAGGTTGCTGGCGAGGAGCCCCGCGCGCGAAGCCTGACCAAGGGCGAACACGTCGTCAAAGACAGAGTAGCCTATCTCTCCCTCATCGGAGCCCAGCTCGGTCGAGGAAAAGGGCGGCAACTCCTCGAATCCCAACGCCCCCAGGTTGTCCGATCCCGAATCAATAACAAAGGGCCGGTCACCGAGGATGGCGATGTGGACGGCACCGACGGCGCGGCCTGAGTCGTCAAGGTCTCCAACGCCCAGGAGTTCGGAATCAACAAGCAGGGCAAGGGCGCTTGCAGGATCAAGGCCTTCCAGGAGGGCGTAGAGGTTAACTCTTCTCCCTCCTTCCGCCACAGCCTCAGTCACAGCGGCTGTGGTATCCAGGGGCGCAGGCAGATCAACTATCGAGAGAGAGACATCGGCAAAGTCATAGAGCCCGACTATGCCACTGTCAATATAGCTCAAGAGGGTCGCGACATCGGCCTCGTAGGCCCAGCGGACCTCATCGCGTACAACCAGGGAGTCGGTGCCACTCAAGGCCTCCCGCAGGTCGTAGATCAGGTCAAAGATGGTTTCGTTCGTCGCGGTCGCCTCCAGGGAGAGATCGGCGGTGACGCTCCAGCTTTCATCTGCAGCATTGATCTCAAGGGTCACCGGGGCATCCAGCGACGGACTGCCAGGCTGAAGCCCGCCGAGAACCCGGTGACGGAACTCCCCCATGTCGTTCGGGCCAACTATCGCATTCCGGACAAGCCCCTCAACCGTAACATCAGTGTTCGCCAGGAGATCTTCACTCGAGATGGAATCACCCTGCGCAACCCACTCGACACCGCTCAAGGCCTCGAGGGCGAGGACATCCAATTCGAGAACATCGATGTCAATCACCGGAAGGTCCGCCAGGTCAGCCCTGTCAATCTGTTCAAGCTGCCCGACAAGGTCTCCCATGCTGAGCAGGTCCGCCGCCAGGATTTCCGGCAGCTCCATGCGCTCGAGCACGCTGCGGTCGATGGTTCCCGCCTCGCGAAGCTCAGCCTCAGAGACAGTTCCGAGCTCGGGAAGATGATCACGGCCTATGATGCCGAAATAGACCAGGTGGCTGAGTTGGACCGGACTGTTTTCTCCAACCAGCTCGTCAAGATTCAACATACTCCCTGCATCGACCAGTCCCGCCAGGTCATCTGTCAAATCCCTGACCAGTCCCTCGACACCGACACCGACACTCTCAAAGGCATCAAAGGCTGTCTCTCGAATGCCATCGAGCGCGACCTGGGTAGGCAGGAGAATGTTCTGATCGGCAAGCCCCACAAGCCTCTGCACCATCAGCTCGGCGGTGTCCCCGACATAATCCCGAACATCAATTTCGTCAACCAGCAGCTCCTCGATGCCGAGAAGCTCTGCTACTTCGCCAAGATCAAACCAGGCAAAATCCAGGATCGAGGCCAGGTCGACCTCGTTGGGGATAAGCTCCTCAAGTGCGATAAATCCATCCGCGACCAGTCCCCGGACATCCCCAAGGCCGCTTTCGATAATATCCCGCACCGAACGGCTCAGATCGGCCGCAAGGTCAGCCGCCTCCAGCACCCCGGCATCTACTATTTCACCCAGCTCGACAATTCCGCTTTCAACCAGCTGGCCAATCGAGGCCCATCGGACACCGTCGATATCGGTCAGCAGGTTATTGAACTCGAGCTCAAAGTAGGTGACGACCCCCGCGTCTACGAGCACACCAAGCTCGGCGAGCTCAGAGATGGTGGCATCTACCCGGCCTCCAAAATCAGACAGAACGACAAGGCCCTGCTCTACCAGGTCACCCAGGGCTAAGGTCCCGGCTCCAATCGCCCCGGCCAGGTCTACAGTACCCTCCAGGCGGAAATCGGATGCCTCCAGGGCCCCCGCATCGATGAGATCGAGGACTGCCTCGATCTCGTCTTCGAGGGTATCAAGAAGTCCCTCGATACTGACCTCTGCGGAGGATGAAAAATCCTGTGCCTGAACCAGGCCCCGGCTAACAAGCCCGGAGAGAGTCGCCACCGCGCTGCCGGCCAGCACCTCGCCTTCTTCAACCGCGTCCTGGATCAATTGTTCAATCGGCAGGGTATCGATGTTGAGGTCCGAAAGGTCGATGATCCCGTTGTGAAAAAGCTCCGCAAGCGTGAAAGGGGCGTCTTCCTGCAGGAGGGCTTCCGCAACATCGACTATGTCTGTAAACTGCTCGGTGTATCCTTCCAGGTTGAATCCAAGATCGTGGATCATGGAAGCGAGCTCATCCAGCTCCTCGATAAATCCGAGCGTGAAGCCCTCGACAAGGTCTTCAAGGGTGAAAAGTTCATCCTCAACGACGTCTCCCAGGGTGGCCAGCCCCGTGTCAAGCAAATCGTCAAGGCTGACAACCTCTTCGTCGCCCTGGTTGACCACAAGGCCGTGGAGTGCCAGGCCTCGCTCTGTAATCAGGCCCGAGCCGAGGATAGCCTCCTCATTGATGACCCCCCAGTCATCCACATCCCCGGGCCCAACAAGGCCCAGCTCGACAAGACGCTCAAGAGTTACGAAATCTTCCAGGGGGGCGAGCTCGCTATCGACGAGATCATCCAGGTCGGCCCGATCATCAACGTGAACCAGCCCCTCGCTAACCAAGAACTCGAGGTTGATCCGCCCAAGCTCATCCAGGTCGTACAGATCAAATTCATCAAGATCGACCTCGAATGCGAAGGGCATCGACAGGACCCTCTCAGCCAGGTCGTAGGTCATTGGTGCATCCAGCAGGTCTGCCCGGTTGATAGCTCCCACGAGATCCTGGAGAGTCTCGATTTCATTGAAATCCAGGCGGGAAAGCACGGCGGCATCGAAGGCGGGCCCGAAATTCAAGGTCTCTGAGAAGGTGCTATCAACAAAGGGGATGTCAATGTCGAAGCTCTCAGAGGAGGAGAAGGTCTCCAGCCAGTTGTCCCGTAATGAGAGCAGGTAGGATTGAATATCTCCGACCTCCAGGCCGCTGAAGCCCGACAGGTGGTCCATCCCGACAAACTGGAAGTCCAGGTCTTCCTCAAAAAATTCTCCATCAAGGCCGATGCTGGCCCGCAGGGGGCCCTCATCCCCTCCAGCAACCTCGCCGAGATCGTTTCCGAGGAACCAGGCGTAAAGAGGAAGCTCCAGGAGGATCCTGTTCTTGAGCTCATCGGCAACCACCCCGGTTTCCGGATCATAATTGACCGCATAACCCCCATCCGGATCAAAGTCCACATTCACAAACATGTGGATCGCGACCGAGCTTGGATTCTCTGGATCGTCAAACCTGGGATGCCCGGCGCTCACCTCGAGGTCTCCGATCTGAACCGGGATAACCAACCCATCAGCTTCAAGAGACGCCTCGAAACCCATTCCTGAAGAGTCCAGGCGCGCCGAGGTATCATCCTCGGCCCAGCTCACCTCGAAACCGAAATCGAAACTTGACCAGAGGTCCGTTTCGAGCTCGACAAGGGCCCTGCCCAGGTCTCCTTCAGGCTCACTCAGCCCGACCGGGAGCAAGCTGGAATGACTCACGCCCCGGTGATCAGCATCGTCGGTGCCAGTCGCCTCGAGGTCGAAACCAAAGCCGGTGATCGTTGAATTTGCCCTTGTAAAGCTGAGGCGCACCGCCTGGCCTTCCGCCTCACCGCCGAGGATCGTGGGGAACCAGTTGTCTTCGAGGTGATCGATCAGGCCGTGCAGGCTCGGGTCCTCGCCCGCGGAGGAGTCCCCATCGGGATCCTCGAGCGAATCGAGATATTCGCCGAGGCGATCCCCGAAGCTGGTATAGCTGGTGATGGCGAAGAGCTGGTCGAGAGTTACGTCAGTCCCCGCTATCCTGGTCTCAGTCACGGCCTCTCCGTTGATGGTGAGAAAGTCCTCCTCAAACTGCTCAGCCTGGGCAGCAAGCTCCTGGAGCGAGGTCGTCATTCGCTCCGCTGCCTGCCCGGTATCAGATAGGCCGGCCAGGCCGCCGATCTCCAGGTCAAAACCGCCAAGCGCAGCCACCACCTCTGATACATCGGCTCGGCCCGCGGAGACACTGTCGGCACCGCCATCCGCTGAGAAATTCGCGACGCCTCGGTCTATGCGAATGTCGAGATGGTCAGCCGCTTCTGAGAAATCCAGCGCGGTCTCACCATCAGCGTCACTGAGCTGATCCCTTCCAAACCCGGTACTGAAAAGGTAGGAGTCGTTTCCAGATTCGCCCTCAAGGCGATCGGCCCCTGAGCCGCCTGACAAGGTGTCATTGCCCGCCCCGGCCCGGATCGTGTCGGTACCCGACCCCGCGTAGATGGTGTCGCTGCCGGCGCCTCCATCGATTGTGTCATTCCCTGAGCCGGCATCGATAAAGTCCGCTCCGGCACCTCCCAGGATGGTGTCGCGGCCCGGGCCGCCATAGATGGACAGGCTTGAGCCGGCATCGGCCATCGAACCATCAAGGGTATCATTCCCATCACCTCCATCGAGAATCCCGCCGGCAGCGCCAGCCACCAGGGTGTCATTGCCCCCCTGGCCATAAAACTCGACCCTGACTCCCTCGAGACCCGAGGCATCCAGGACATCGTTTCCGGCCCCGCCCCAGGCCCTCAAGAGCGAACCACTGCCGGTCTCAGACCAGCCGCCGTTATCCAGGTCTCCATAGGTGACCGTGTATTCGCTATTATCACCCGTCAAAGTGATCACCTCGCCGCCATCCTCGGTATCGAAGACAAGGCGGTTAGAGGCATAATCTTCCCCGATGTTGAGGACCGGAACTTCATCTACATGACCGATCAAGTCGGGCGTAACCGGGACACCGTTCTCCTCCAGGGCCGTGGGCACATATTCCAGGTCAAATATGTTTGCGTCCCATATCTGCCAATCAAACGGAGTGAACCCGGGGGCGTTGGCGTAAACTGAGAGCACGACATCCAGCTGCGCCCTCAGCTCGACCAGGTTCAGCAACCCACTGGCGAGATCAGTCAGCGGACCAGTCTCTCCATTGTCGATTTCACCGTTTCCATCTATGTCAGAGTCCGGAGCGATAAACGCCTCGAATTGCCTGAAGGGCTCTGGGATTTCGGCCCCCTGGTTCCAGAGCTCTGCCAGCTCTGAACCCCGGATCCTCCCATCCTGGTTCACATCATGAATGTCAATGCCCAGGTCGAATTCCAAGCTCCCCGCGATACCTGCCTCGGCGCCCAGCAAGCCGAAGCCCGCCTGGAGACCTATGTTCGCTGAAAGCGTTACCTCGTTTTTGTCATCTCCGGAATGATCGAAATCCGCGATAAAGAAACCATCGAGCGCATCCCAGCTGTTCCCGCTGTTGAGAGCAGTCCTGATGCCAAAGGTGTCGTATCCAAAGGCCAAGTCTGCCTGGAGACCGAGACCGCCGGTCGCATTGAGGTCAAGTGTGATGGGGCCAAAGACAGGGATGCTCAGCAAGGGAACCCTGAAGTTGAAGTCCACCTCCAGGAGCGGCATCTCGTAGGTGAAGAGGGTCGCATCTCCCCCGGTAAGCAATTGGGCCCAATTCTCAATGCTCAGGATATGCTCAACCACCTGGAAGCCTGCACGATCATGTTCGTCTTCCATTGCAACTCGATCGGGACCATCCCCCCCAGCGGTTTCCTCGATATCTTCCAGGGCGGACTGAAGGTTGAGAGCGTCCGTATCAGCGCCTCCAAACGGCGCCACTGTTCCGTCATCAAAATCAATGCTGCCAAGCGCTATAGAGCCGTCTCCCCCCCCCAGCACCATGCTTGCCAGGTCGTCGGAAAGCCCCAGCATGTCCTCCACCGCGTAGATAAAGCCCCAGTCAATCTGATCTCCTCCGCGAAGATCCTGGATCAGGTTGATCAGATTGAGCAGGTTAGGTGTCTCATAAAAACTACCCAGAGGGGTGTCGCCAAAATCGGGATCGAATCCGATAGGGTCATCAGGAAGCCTGGTATGAAACAGATCATCCAGGGCGGCGACGGGGCTTGTGAGGGCGTCTACAATCGGTTCGAGCGGAGCCAGCGAATCCTGGATCCTCGAGGCTATCGGCTGGAGATAGTCATCCACAAGGCTCCCGACATTCAGCTGAATATTATTCAGATCGATTTCAATATCTTCAAAGCCGCCAGAGAGACTCCACCCCCAGTCAAGATCGAGGTTGCCTGACAGGTCCGGTAACCCGCCTATCGGGGCGCCCTCATTATCAATGCCGAGCCCCAGCGTGAGCAGAAGGTCGATGAACACATCTACGCTCATCCCAGGAACGACGAGCTCTGCAAGGTCGCTGGAGAGAAGCTGGTTGACAGGGAGGCGGTGCCTGGAGTCGCCCTGCAGGTCGAGAGTCATGCCTCCGAAGATGCCGCTGTCTACATCGTCGTGCCCGGTATCAACGGCATGGACCTCGAAAAAGAGGAATTGGCCATCGGCGCTGAAGGCCTCTCCCTCCGAATCCCCCTCGAGAGTCGCGGAGAGTTCAAGCCTTACCTCGGGAGGAACCTCTCCTCCCCCTTCCAAATGATTGGTTACCAGGTAGAGTCCATCTGTGGCGCTGATCCCGAAGCCAAAGTCATACTGGAAATCGAGAGCGACCTCCAGCCCGCCATCAATTTCCATCTCGAAACCGGGGAAGCCCAGGTCGGCCGGGAAGGAGATGTCCCCACTGGAAAACCCGCTGGAGATGGTCCCGGTGAATTCGATGGAATCTGCATTGACCGGAATATTGAGGATGTCCGGAGCCCCTTCAATAGCCCCCCCATCTACATCGAACCACCCGTAGCTAATCCCTTCCTCTGAAATTCCCGGGATCCTCTCAAGGGCATCTCGAATCAGGTCGATTGGATTGTTTTCGTCCAGGGTCTCCTGGAGGTCAGCGATAACCCCATCCCGGAGATCCTGGATAAAGGTCGCCCCCTCCATGAGCTGATTGCCTATCAGCGGAAGGTCTGCCGCCATGGTCGAGCCGAAGATGTCCTGCAGTCCTCCGAGCGCAAGGTCTACCCCTCCGAGCACAAACCCGGGATTCGTGAGCAAGCTGAAGAGGCCCAGGTCGACAAACGCTGCCTCGAGAGCCCCTTGAATATCAGGAGCCTGGATAATTACCGGATTTTCCCCATCCGAGGTGGTCCCGGAGTCGAGGTAACGCAGCAGTTCATCGAATGCTGACGATCCATAATCAGGATTAGTCTCAATGTGAAAAGCATCGAGAGAGAAGAAGTTGCTTCCATTGCGGATTCCTATGGGGAGATCCACCAGGAAGGCCCCAGTGATATCCAGCTGGACTCCATCACTTTCGGGATCGATATCGATCCTGTCCAGGATCCCCCCCTCATCGACTTCAGGCTGCAGGTCGATGGTAAGAGTAGCGTAATCTACCTCTTCTTCGCCGTCCCCATCCGCATCAGCGCTTCCATCGCTATCAAGTATAACGGTACCACCGACAACCCCCGCCTCAATCCCCGCGACCATGAAGTTCAGGTCGAGGTCCCTGCCCACAATTCGGCTCCGCAGTTGAAGGCTGGTACCCGTATCATCATCTCTGTCGCCTATAACCCCGGCATCGGAATGCTCCCTAAGGGTAAATGCCGCGGTTGCGGGATCAAGCAGGCCTGCCGGATTTATGAGAATCTCCACTCTCGCATCGATGTCTGCCTCAAGGGCGACATCCCCGCCAGCCCCAAGGATATTGGTGAGCTCTTCTATTCCGGCAAGAGAGTCGGAATCGAAGCCCGTCATGCTGAGGAAATCGCCAAGGCCCAGGCTGAAGTTATAATCAGCGGAATAGTCCTGCTCCCAGTTGAAGCCCAGGATGAAACCGTCGTCACTGCGATCTACCTGGAAAGAATCTTCGGATATCCCAAAGGCAGCCTCTACAGCGGACTCTACGGCATCGAGCCCGAACAGGTCCGGCGCAAGCCCGTCGATACGGGCCTGAAGATCATCCAGCATGGCAAAAGCATCGCCAATCGAGCGATTTACCACGGGCAGGGGAGTTGTATAAAACGGGGTGGATGACAGAACACTCGCAAGAGACTCCCTGGCATATGACAGGGCATCGATGATGCCGGCTGTGCCAAGCGAGACCTCGAGGTTGACATCGTCATCTCCGTCAACCGTGAATTCGGCGCTCACCACCGAATACCCGGAATCGTTCAGCAGGTCAAACTGAACCCCGTCACTCGAGATAAGCAGGCGGCTGCTTCCCGCGAGCTGAATTCCGGAGATATCCACCACTCCATCGTAGGAAAGCTCTATACCATCCTGGCTGATCACGGCGTTCAGGGGCGAAGAAAAAGTGAAGCCATCTAAATCTCCATGCAAGTTACCAAGCTCGACAGCCGCCGTGACCTCGAAGCCGCCAGTGTCGTAGGCAAGGCTGCCGTCACCAGTGAGGTCAAACAGTTCAACGCCTGCTACCATTACGGGGAAAGTCACACCGGTCAATTGGGCCTCAAGGGAGCTGTTTCCATTGAACCCCGACCAGCTCATCCTGATTTCGTTCGCCGTAAGATTCTGCCCCAGCACATTTATGTCTATATTTGAGCCAACTACATTCGCGTAGGGGGCCCCCTCTCCCGTGGGCAGACTGAGAGCATAATTCTCGCCCGCCAATGCGAACCCCTGGCTGTAGGCCTCTCCAGTGGTGTTGAACTGGACCTCAAAATCACCGGAAAGGCCCTCTATATAATTAGGGTCATTTGGATCGGTCCCAAAGGAGGCGCCGATCGCGCCATACGCCTCATCCCCACTCAGGATAACGACAGCCGAGCCATCGGATATTGAGAACAATTCATTGGCAGAGAACTCAACGCTGCCGGCAACGACATTAATCAGCGCGCCTTCAATCTCCATCTGAAAATCACCGGTCAGGGCAGTCTCACCCACAACCAGATCGACACTCTCTCCTGTCACCTGGAAAAGAGGTCCCTCCTGGAGTTCAACCGTACGGAGGTCCCCTTCAGGCCCGGGAGCCTGGAAACTTACTGCAACTCCTGTTGTATTGAGCAGGAGTTCGAAACCGCCTGAGAATTCCCCTTCAGCATCTTCCGATGTCATTGAGAGACTGCCAAGGGCATCACCGGCAATACCACCGGAATCGATCCTGAAAGCAGCACTGGCATTGGACAGCTCAAGGATCGCAGGGAAGCCCAAATCCAGCCCGACAGAGTTCGACGATACTATGGCAAAGGGGTCTCCATTCGTTGCATCGAGGGACAAATGAGCGCTCCCATGGAGCGACAGCCCCTCTACCCCGCTAAGTGTCAAATCGCCGCTTATCTCAGCAACAGCCCCCGCAGTTCCAAGCAAGGCGTAGCCGGAGGCATTGCCCACAGTCAGCCGAACTCCATCCGGTTCGTCATCAAGGCCCACGATGACCTCGATGATAGTTTGAACATCAATAGTGACAGTGGAATTGCCTGAATCGTAGCTGAGGGTCAAATCTCCTGAAAAAGTCTGTCCTCCAACCGTTATTGAACCTGAGAAGCCGACCTCTATAGCCACAGGAGCGGCAACCGAGAAGAAATCGATTAATTGCTGCAGGTCGGACGCGGCGCTAAATAATGCCCCGAGGCTGGGGAGGGGAGATGCAACCACTGTAATCCCATCCGGCCCCTGGAGGGGAATTAGATACAAGCCGTTGGTATCTCCCTCAACTATAAGTTCAGTGAAATTACCCGAAACAGCGTTGTAGGTAATGATTTCAAACGTATCTCCCATACTTGGGACGAAATCATCCCAGATCTGCAACTTGAGAGACCCACCCAGTTCCGCCGTACCATTTACCTGCAATTGGTCATGGTCGTCATCTGTGTTGCCCGGTGTGACCCCACCGATCTCGATTATGACTTCCCCATCATTGAGGCTATTGCCATCGACTGATATCACCCCTGGCGAATAACCAGGAAAGAGTGAGCCGTGGTTGATGACGTCGCCGACAATTCGACCATTTCCCCTCAAGGTGTCTCCTGCCTCGAGGACAAGAGGTTCGTCCAGGACCAGGTCCTGATCAGGGTTCAGAACGACGTGTACCGGCTCCCGCGCAGGGGCCTCTACGACTGTCTCTTCAGCCGCCTGCCCAGGGGTTATTTCCGGCTCGTTGGAGTCACCCGTTGCAGGCAATTCTCCAGGAGAACCATCCCTAACATCGACGGTGTCAAAGTCTCCATCGAGGCGGCTATCAGCCCCGTTCCCTACCCCCAGGCCGCCTTCATCCACCCCGTCCGCTACGGCAAGATCCCCCCTGTCGCGCGCCTCGTTTTCCACTATCCAGATAGGAATAACGGCGTCGCTCCCACTCCTAACTACCCTGGAATAAAGAGCATCTGAAGAGTCCCCTGGCGGTGGCCCGCGGGCGCGTACAGGACCCTCCTCATCGGTCCCGGCGTTGTTTTCGCGTTGTGCGACACCGGGCTGCGCCAACTGGCGCAGGGGGCCCTCTCCATCATCGATGGGGGCTAACATCTCCTCCCCATCGGGGAGGATTCCATCAGTATTCTGGTTGTTCTCATCGGCCCCATCCGGCTCCCCGGCAGGGCCTGTTTCGGCCCCCGCATCGGAGCCATCATGGGGGTCGTTTGAGCCGGAATCGGGGGCGACTCCAGCCGGCAGATCAGGGGGACCTTCATCCCTTGAATCAGTCTCATTCCAGCTGCCGAGTCCAGGTGACAAGGTGCCGCGTGCTCGGGAACTGCCCGGTTCATCCACCCCCTCATCGGGAGTGAAAACATCGTCATTTTCAGGACTCGCCTGATTCTCATCCGGTGCCTGGTTGGCCCCATCCCGGAGGGGATCTTCACCATCCATCGTACGAACCCCTGGCTCGGGAAGGATGTTTTCCGGAAGTGGGGTCTCTATGTCCGAATCGCTTTCGACCCCTGAATCTCCATCCTCATCAGCGGGTGCCTCAGCCTCGAGGCCTACATCCCAGTCAACCAGCCCATCGGCATCGGCGGCAGGCCCCGCCGCCTCCCCGGGCAGCATGGGCTCCTCGATAACCTGGGCCTCATGCCCCTCATTAAGCGAATCCAGCTCCTCAGGGTCCAAAAGCCCTGCGACATCAGCTGAAAGCAGGATGCGCGGCTCGATGGCCTCGATGGTAAACCTGAATTTTTTACCCGATGAGTCTTTCACGGGGGAATACCCAAACAATACCGTACGCCAGTTTAACGTACAGCGAACCAGGCTATCTTTAACTAGGAGAGGGGCTTACGACCCAAACCCTCATCTAATTGCACTGGAAATAAGAAGTGCTCATTGCTTATACTCTAAAGCGCTCTCCAACATCCACAGGTTTACCGGAAGTTGAAGGGGGCAAAAAACCTTGTTTTAAGCGGTTTTTGGCGGTTTTCCCCAGCTTAAAGCAAATAGGAGAGGCTACCCCCGACCTATAGCGACCTATCCTTCCTATTAACTCTAAGTAACTTTATTTACTTAATTTAGGTTATTTTCTACCATTACGGTGGATAGGGCGAATCGGCTCTTCGTCCTGGGGGACGTAGTTGAGATAGCCGATCATCATCTCCTCCCAGGTCTGGTCCCCCCAGCGAACAATGCTCTTTGGGTCGGGATTGTCCGGGTTCCCCTTCGAATTATCGAAGTAGGCCGTGCATTCAACCCTGGACCCCGACGGGATATTGATGGGCTTCTCCAGCAGGTAATTGGTCTGCCAGTTAAAATTCCATGCGGGAATATTGAGGAGGGTTTGTTTTTCTCCTCCGGGCAGGTAGAGATCAAATCGGAAGCTCTTGCCGCGTAAGTGCATGTGAGCCATCAGCGAGACCAGCCAGCTATCTTGTCGGAAGATGTGCTTAGACAAAACCTTATGGTTTTTCTCCCCAGCTGGAATTTTGAACCAGGAGTTCAAAGCGGCACGGGTATAAACCCGTCTCACGGGTTCCCTGGCAAAAATGAATCCAACCCTGGATCGATCCCGCGCAACTTTCCCGTTCGGAGTGTAATGACATTGAAAGATCAGGTCGGAACCCGCCTTGATCAGCTTGGCGGAGCCCGGCGGAAAGCGATCCGGCCCTTCCCCCGGGGCGGTGCCGCAAAGCAGGTTTGAAAAAAACAGCCCGCGCGCCCGGGCCGCAGGAGAAGCTTTAAGTCCTTTTTTCAGCTTGTCTTCCGGCTCTGAGACAAAAACGATTACGTGATGGACAACATCCCGTGCACCGGTCCTGACCTCGGCTGCCCTGACCCATCGGTCCTCTTTAAATCCAGTCGGCACAACAAAGTATTTGTAGGGTACCGTCCCCCTGGCCGGCACCACATACTCCTCCTGCATGCTGAAAACCGCATCCGGCTTGCCTATGTTCCAGCCAGAAACAAAGCTTCGTGGCTCAGGAAGGTCCTTGCTGTCACCTTCTGGAGCTCCCCCGTCCACCCAGGTAAGAATCTTGTTAATTTCTTCCTTTGAAAGACTTAGGTCGTTCTTGAACTTGCCGAATTTCGGGTCTGCATCCCACGGCGGCATTTCGGTAGTCTTCACGGCTTTGCGGATCGCCCGAGCCCAGGGCCTGACCTCTTTATAAGTCAAAAGAGACATCTTCCCGATTTCTCCGGGGCGATGGCAATCCTGACAGTGATTCTGGAATATCGGGGCGATATCCCTGCTGTAGGTCAACCCATCCCGGCCTCCATCCTCCCCCTCAGCAGGAGCGAATGCGAAGCAAAGAATGAAGACTATCGAAGCGTTGGCGGTTTTCATTCTGCTGTTTCAGTCCGGATACAAAGTGCTCGGCCCCTGCAAGATACTCCTCCCGCGCTACAATATCCAGCACCCCCCCATCTCCCATAAATAAGGTCTCGGCAATGAGGCCGGGCTTCAAGACAACTTTATGTTGACACTAAAGGCCCCATCGAAAAGCATGGTACAGTAATTAACTTCGCGACCCAGGGTGAGAACATCGGTCCATGGATGTCGGTAATTTTCACCGCGGGGAGCTTTAAATCAGCGAAAGGTTGGCCATGAAACGTTTCCCTGTCTTTGCCCTGTCAATTCTCCTGACTGCTGCCGGCTTTGGATTCACACCCCAGGCCCTGCAGGGCGGCGAGAGTTCCCGGGAGACCATCCAATGGCATCTCGACTACTTCATTGACACCACTGTCTTCGATGAAGCCGATTACCAGATGATTGGCGGCCCCTGGAGCAGAATCCTCGACCCCGCCAGGGCGAGAATCAACGGTCGCCTGAACAGGGTCCTCCAGACAACGACTGAAGACGGGCCGGGATCGGTCTCCTATACTCTTCCCAAAACACTGCTTCCCGGCGAATACCCCCTGGAGATTGTCTTCGATGTCGGCAGCGTGCCTGTAGATGAACCGGAACCCGAGCCGGAACCCGGCGGCGGCGACAACGGCGGTGGTGTCCCCGGCGGCGGCAAACTCCACGCCTTCCGTGCGGCGGGTCTGGTTCTGCCCGAAAGCCAGATCATCCTCCAGAATGGAGACGACGTCATTGCCTGGGCTGAGATCACCCCCGAGGGCACCGCGGTTCACCTTGGCGGCGAACTCGACGAATTCGGCTCTGCTGTCAACCCCGCCAGTTCGGCTCGCGGCGACGGGATAGAGCTCGACAACCTCGAGGGAGGAGTCTTTACCCGGCTCATCCTCAGGCTATCCGGCGGCAGCGTGACCCTTGCCTATCACTCCGGCCAACCCAGGGAGTTCTTCGGGCCGGCCTATGAAGCCACCAATTTTGACGGACTCGGCGACAACTACATCGTTCTCGCCACCCTCGAACAATCCCCCGATGCCGGAATCGACTCAGTTCGATTCGCCACCAACGGAGGTCAGAGTGGTATTGTCGCCATCAACACCATCGCGGTCTTTGGCCGCGAGTTGCCTGAGGGGGTCGGCCCTTTCATCCGGGGCGATGTCAACAGTGACTCCCGCATGGACATCGCCGATGCGGTCTTTGTCTTCAGCTTCCTCTTCAATGGAGGTGAAGGTCCTGCCTGCCTCTCCGCCATGAACAGCAACTCTGAAGCGGGCGTCCCCAACCTGACCGCCGGCATTTACCTCCTGAACTATCTTTTCATGGGAGGAGAGCCGCCGCTCGCTCCCTTCCCGGGGTGTGGAACCTCTTCCCGCCAGGCGGACCTCGACCTCGGGTGTGAATCGCACAGCGCCTGCGGCTGAGGCGTGAAACCTGCGGATATAAAACGACCATCTTCCTGTTCGGCGGCCGTTTCTTTTTAACCAATACAGTTCAAGGCCCGCTCCGGATCATGAAAAAACACGCTGCTCTCCCCGGCATCCTCTGCATGGTGGCTCTCATCCTCTTTCCCGACAGAGCCCGGGGCGAGCCCCCTTTCACCCTGGTTGTGCTACCCGACACGCAGTGCTATTGCGACACCCGCCACGCCCAGTCCGCCAAGAAATGGGGGGGTGACCTGCGTAGGTATTTTTTCAGCCAGACACGCTGGATTCGCGACAACGTCCGCAAGCTCAATATAGCCTTTGTCCTTCATGAGGGCGACATCACCCAGACCGATTACGACGACGAGTGGAAAATAGCCGCCAAGGCGATGGCGCTCCTCGATGGAAAGGTCCCCTACTGCCTCTGCCTCGGCAACCATGACATAGGCTATCGCAAGACCGGAAATTCAGCTGACAGCTACTCGACCGCGAACGACAGAAAAACACGGTTCAACAAGTTCTTCCCCCGATCCAAATACCAGAACCTGAAGCATTTCGGTGGAACCCCGGGCAAGGGTCTCGATAACTCTTACTGGGTCTTTACCGCCGCGAAAATGAACTTTCTCATCCTGGCGCTCGAATTCAAACCTCGAGACGAGATCCTTGCCTGGGCTGGAACCGTAGCTCGCAAGCATCCGGACCACCGAATCATCGTTCTCACCCACAGCTATCTTGACGCCCAGAACAAACGCACCAGGAGCGGCTACGCGGTTGACGGAAACCTGGGAGAGGGAATGTGGAAGAAGCTGGTCTCCAAGCACCCGAACATCTTCCTGGTCCTCTGCGGCCATGTACTTGGCGAGGGGCGGCTCACATCCAAGGGAGACGCCGGCAATTCCGTCCACCAGGTCCTTTGCGACTACCAGGGGCTGAAAGATGGCGGGGGGTCCTGGCTGCGCTACATGACCTTCCATCCAGAAAAAAACCGAATCGAGGCCTTCACCTACAACCCCGCCCTCAACACCTTTAAAAAAGGCCCATCCAGCCGCTTCGCCCTCGAGTACAAGATGGACCTGCCGGCTCCTAAGCCCCCTGCAAAGCAATAATTCCCGCCGGCGGTTTTGCCACGGTACCTTCTGGGCAGATCATCCTCGCCGGATACAAGGGCCGGTATTTTTCCAGGAAACCAGGGAGTGGTTCCGAATATCCCCGCCCCGGAGCACTACCCTTTACAGGCGCCTTGCCCCTGCCCTCTTCCCCGCTCTTTAAACCGTTCATTAAATGAAACTTGTGGCCGATCCGATTGGCCAGCCAAAACCCCGACCCGCAGCTCAGAACACCCCTGCCGATAATCACTCTACAGCATCCCCCAACCCCCCAATCCCGACCGTAATTGCTTGGCTAATGTACACTTACATTGAACCACCACAACTCCCCATAGGCCGGGAGGTGGGTGCTCAAAGCTTCACAGCGTCTGATTCTCCGATGATATTTCGCCAGCCGACCAGGCTGCCCGGCCCTGCGGGATCATTCTGAAAATTTTGCGGAAAACATCCTAATAACCCCTCCGGGAAAAACGACTTAATAGGTGATTGCTCCGTGTCCTCGCGAAAGGATTTGTCAGACAGGACCTTGCTGGAGGCTTACGCTGATACAGGCGACACCGAGTGTCTTGGTGTTTTCCTGAAGCGGTACGAGACCTCCCTTGTCCGGTTCGTTTCAAACTTCCTGGGAGACGAGGACGCGGCGCAGGACATAGTCCAGGAGACCTTCCTGAGAGTGGCGAAACGCCCCGGAAGACTCCTTGGCATCAGAAACTGCCACAACTGGCTGCTGAAGGTGGCTCGAAACCTGAGTATCGACCATCTTCGCCGCCTCATCCGTCAACGGAAACACCAGGGAGTTCTGAATGAAGATGCGGCCCGTAAAGCCAATGCCGCCGGTACCGCGGGAGAGGCCCTGGAAAAATCGGAGCGTGAGACCCGTGTCAGAAATGAAATCGGTCGCCTGAGACCGAGACTGAAAGAGATAATGTTGCTCAAGGTCCAGGAATCCAAAAGCTACCGGGAGATAGCCGAAATCACCGGCCTCACCGTCACGAATGTCGGCTACCTGGTACACCAGGCCCTGCAGATCCTCAGGCAGAGGCTCAGGGACCTTCGAGAGGAGATCTGATGAAGGAACCCGGGACAACCCCCGCCGCTGTCAAAGCCTCCCCCGGGGAGAGCAGTTGTGAGTTGCGTTACCTGCTCACCGCCTACCTCTTCGACGACCTCTCCGAAGAAGGCCGCCTCGAGGTCGAGAAGCAACTCGAGGACAGTGAGGCCTGTCGGACAGAACTGGCGGAGCTGAGAGAGACCCTGTCGCTTTTGTCGGAGGCGATAGACAGCGAAGCTGAAGAGGCGCCCGCCTTGTCCCTCGAGCAGGAACGAATGGAAAAGATCCTGTCCACATCGCGGCGAAAACCATCCCGGGGCTTCCTCCGGAGCAAGCCCGCCTTCGCCGCCGCCGCGACCTTGGTCCTCTTCATCGGAATCTACATCGCGGCCCGGCTTACCGCCCCATTGAGCTTTCCGAGCGCTTCCCATTGGGGGGAATCTTACGACGGAGCCGAAGCCGGCGGCGAGTTCAGCGACGACTTCTACAGCAGCGCGTTGAAGCAGCAGGCCCGCCTCGAGTCCGGCTTGCATGAAGATACTGCCAGGCAGAGGGAAAGGGCCCTGGAGGTGGAAGGGGAGCGGGTTAAACCACGCGCTTTCGCCGCCGAGGAGACCGTCGAGGCTAAGAAAGAGGCCCCGGGTCCTCCGCCACCGACCGCCGTGGCATCGCCTTCGGTAAGAGCGCGTAATGCGTTGCCGGCCCCGGCTCAAAAACAGTCCCGCGATGGCATCATCCTCGCCGACACGCCCGAGCATCTGGGGCGCATTGGGGCAACCTCCGTCAGCGAACCGCCTGGAAAAGACGTCGAAGGGCAGGACAAGAAAAAACGCGACCTGAGGAGAACCCCGAAGATCCTCAATCCGAAGATCATCAAAGAGCCCGTTATCAGGCGCAAGATCGATGAGGTCGTCACTGAAATTCCCAGGGGAACGGACCTCTCCAGGATTGCCCAGAACTCGACGATTATAAATGACGCCATCGGAGTCGGCGGTGGCGCCGCCGGAGCCTACGGGTACCGCCATGGGAAAGGACGAGTCAGCAAACAGAAAACAGCGAACTTCGGGGGCCAGGTCGATCCTGGTCGAGAGGAAGGCCCTGGGGCGACTGGAGAAAAATACTCGGACAGCAAAGAGCTGTTGGCGAAAAACCAGGCGGGCAAACTGGGAAAAAAGAGCGGAGAGGAAAGCGACAGGAAGCGCGAAGAATCTCTTTCCGGGGACAGCAAGAAGGACCTGGACGAAGAGGCCAACATGGCCTTCTCGATAATTCGCTCGAAACCTCAGAACAAATCAACCAGGCGGCTCGCCGAGGAGATGGCGCAAAAACGCAGACCGGCGGGTGGCCTCGTCTATGACAACCGGGGCAACGAAGCGAATTCCTGGGCCTACGATCTCAATATTGTCGGGACCGAACACGGCTTCCTCTCCCTGGGCAACAATGCCGGAAGACAGTCCTCCGATGAATCCCGCCCCGGAGATTTAGCCCAGACCGAGGCCTCTGCCGCCAATCTCCAGACTGGGCAAGGAGCCGCCGGCAACGACCGGCAAAACGCCGACACGAACGGCCTCCTGCAGATTAATGAAAAAACCCTGAACTCCTTCGCCTTTTACAGAGAACTGGACCCCAGGCTCAGCTACGAGCAGTTCCACTCCCGGGCCCTCGTCATTCCTCCGCCCGCCATAGGAGATGAAGGACTCGGCGAGAAGGGCTTTCGCCGGAAATACAACGTCAACCCCTTTGTCGATACAAGCCGGGACCATCTCTCCACCTTCGGCATGGACGTCGACAACGCCTCCTGGGGCCGGACACGCGCGAGCATTCGCAACAGGCGGCTGCCGCCCCCACAAACGATCCGGGTCGAGGAGTTCATCAACAACTTCCCCGATGGGCGGCCGGGAAGCCCCGACAGCGTATTCACCGTCTATACCGAGGGCGGCCCATCTCCTTTTGGAGACCATGGGCTCGAGCTCCTGCAGATCACAGTCAAGAGCAGGGATCTCCTGCCCGGAGAGAGAAAAAACGCGATCCTCACCTTCGCCGTCGACACCTCGGGCTCCATGGCCACCGATGGCAAGCTCGAGCTTCTGAAGCAAAGCATTCGCACTCTGGTCTCCACCTTGGGCGTCAACGACAGGGTCGCGATCGTCGCCTTTTCAACCAACGCCTACGTGGTCCTTCCTCACACCTCGGTCCGTCAAAAAAGCGAGATCGACGCGGCCATCAACAGTCTCGTGGCGGTTGGCGGAACCAATGTCGAGGCGGGCATCGGCCTGGCCTACAGGCTGGCGGGAGAATCCAGTCATCGGCGCGCGGCCAATAGGGTAATTCTCTGTTCCGACGGAGTCGCTAATCTCGGGGCGCGCGGCCCGGAGGCTGTCCTGAAACGAATCAGGCGTTTCGCACGGGAGAACCTGGTCTCGCTCTACACCTACGCCTTCGGATCGGGAGGGCGGCAGGCCGTTCGCGGAGACCGGATGCTCCAGCGCCTGGCCGACGAGGGAGATGGCCGCTACCAGTACGTAGATTCCAGCAGCGCCTCACGCAGCATCTTCAGCCTGCCCGACCAGCTCCAGGTGCTCGCCAGTGACTCCAAGATCCAGGTCGACTTCAATCCCGATGTCGTCAGCCACTACAGGTTGCTGGGTTATGAAAAACGCGATATCGCCGACAAAGACTTCCGCAACGACAGAGTGGATGCCGGCGAGGTCGGCCCGGGCTCGACGGTGACGGCCATCTACGAGATCAAACGTTCCCGCCCGGTCGGCAGCCTCGGCCGGATCTTCCTGCGCTACCGGGACACCGTCACCCGGCGAGTTGAAGAGTACGACTTCGCGCTCCCTCCGGGGGTCCTCGCGGGCCGGCTCTCCCACACCTCGGACCGGTTTCTATTCATGGCATCGGTGGCCGAATTCGCCGAGATGCTGCGCGGCAGCTATTACGCCCGCAACGGCTCCTATGGCGCCATCCTCGAGCTCATGTCGAAAGCGTCGGCCGGCGGCAAGCGGCGCGCTGACTGGCAGGAGGCCTACAGGATCATCTCCACGACCCAGGGTCTCTGCGCGGTGAACACCCTCAATTCGATCAGAGATTAACAATCCCGGGATGATCCCGTCGATCTCCCGAAACGACTCAACATTCAATTCAAAAAACCAGTAGCTGATCAACAGGAAACGGAGAAGTCACATGCCACGAATATTTTCAGTCCTGATAGTGCTCTCGCTCATCACGGGCACGCTATCCGCCCAGGAACCCGCCGCGCCCGGAGCCGCGGCCGATGCCAAGCCCCCCATGGTCGTCGTGGAAAAAACCGTCTACGTCCCCTACGACAAGCTCAAGGACGTATTTGAGAAAGAGGACCGGGGTATCTTTCTGCCCTACCAGGAATTCCTGAAGCTCTGGCGCCAGGCCAACCCCGATCCGGATCCTGTCAAGCCCGATGCTCCGCCCGCCGCCGCCGTCATCCAGGCAAGCCCCTACAAGGGCAAGGTCGTTGGCGACCTGGCCCTCTTTGAGGTCAGCTACCATGTAGAGGCCCTCAAGAAAGGCTGGGGTCTCATCAAGCTACCGTTGACCGGGGTGGCCATCGAATCGGTGGACCTCGGCGACTCAAAGGCCCTCTTTTCATCGCATGGGAAGGAATACGGCCTGCTGCTGCCTGAAAAGGGTGTCTATGATCTGAAGCTCAACTTTTCCGTAAAGGTGCAGAGCGCGCCGGGCATCAAGACCCTCGCCTTCGGGCTCCCTCCCGTGGGAGTCACCAGCCTCGAGCTTTCGATCCCCGACTCCGACGCCCGGATAGATGTGGAACCAAAAACGGCCGCGACCAGGATCGAGCCCGCCGGAGAGGAGACCAAAATCGTCACCTTCGTCGGCAACTCCGACACGGTCAAGATCACCTGGATGCCGCCTGTGGGCAAGGCCGCCGAAGACGCCGCCGTCCTGATAGCGAGGCAGTACGCCAGGGCCTTCCTCGGGGAGAGGATCCTCAGCCTGGAAACCACCATCCAATACGACCTGGCGCGCGGAGAGGTTCCCGGCTTCAAGCTGACCGTTCCCACTGCCAACTCCACAAGACTTCTCTACGTCAAGGGAGAAAACATACGGCGCTGGGATCTCGCGGAGAACGTTCTCACTGTCGATCTTCATTCACCGATCAACAAGACCTATTCACTCTCCCTTGGCTTCGAGCGAATCCTGGCCGAAACTCCGGAAACCATCTCCGTACCCCTGCCGAAAATGGATGGGGTTCTGAGAGAATCCGGCTGGCTGGCTCTCGCTCACGACCCCGCCCTCAAGGTGAGCATCGCCGATGCGCAGGGCTACAGCCAACTGGACCCGGCCGAGGTCCCCAAGACCCTGGCCACGGATCTCAGGGTCGGTTTCCAATACCTCGCCCCGCCGGATCCGCTCAGCCTGGCCGTTCGGAAGATCGAACCGGTAATTCACTCAAATACGACCTCGGTGGTGACCCTAGACAGGGAGAGAGACACCTGGGTGGGCCACGTGAAATACCGAATCAAGAAAGCCGGCGTCTTTACCGTGGCCCTGGTGGTCCCGGAGCGCTGGAGCGTTGAAGAGATCGGCGACTCCTCCGATGTTGAAGACTTCCAGATCTCAGAGCCCGTCGATGGCGCCCGCACCATCACCGTCAACCTCCGCATCCGGCAGCTTGGCGACTTCAGCCTTCCCTTCAAGCTCACCGCCGAAGGATCGATCGGAAAACAGACCGTAACTCTCACTCCTCCTCTAGTGTCCGGGACGCAGCAGGACCAGGGTCTCTTTGGCGTCGCGGCTCCGCGCTCAATAGACCTCAAAACCGTCACCACCACAGGGCTCTCCTCGGTCGAACAGCAGGAGCTCGTCAGCGCCGGAATCATGAGCCAGGTAAGCGCCGAGGCGGGCGAGCCCCTGGCCTATCGATACACGAAGAATTCTCGCGCCGAGCGGGCGGAGGTCGAACTGGAGCTGCGTGAAAAACAGGAAGAAATCAACGTCATATCCCAGCACCTCGTCTCTGTGCTGGAGTCAGGACGAATCAAGCTCACCCACTACCTTGATTACGTGATCCTCTACAAGGAGAGGGACACCCTCGAATTCAGTGCCCCGAGCGACCTCGATTCGAAATTGAGGATAAAGGGCGAGGGGATCGCCGAGACCCCTGAGCCTGAACCCCAAGGTGACGGCCTCTCACGCTGGACAGTCAAGCTGCAGAGCCCCGTAGAGGGCACTGTCACCTTGAGCATCACCCACGAGCTCGACCCCGACGACCTCGAGAGCGGCAAGGAGACGGTGGTGCCTGTCCCGCTTGTCTATCCCCGCAGGAATTTCAACACCCGCTCGGGCTTTGTCTCCATCACCAAGGTCGGCAACCTGGAGGTCGGCACCAGAGCCACCAACCTTGATCCGATAGATGCCAGCAGTCTCGATCCCCGCATCGGCCGGCGCGGACAGGTCATCACGGCTTATACCTACAGCACAAAGACCAAGGAGCCCGACCTCAAGCTTGTCCTCACGCGCTACAACCCTGTCGCGTTGGCCGAGACGGCCGTGAACCTCCATCACATCAGGGCTGTTCTCTCCAGGGACCCCTGCAAGCTGCACGCGATCGCCACCCTGCTGGTCCAGAACTCCGCGGCCCAGTACCTCGAGGTAAACCTTCCGGAAGGCGCCAGCCTCCGAAACGTATTCGTCAACGGCTCCCAGGCAACCACCAAGCAACGCAAGGAGGGAGAGAGCGACCTGATCTCGATTCCACGCTCCAGCGGTCGAAAGGCCTTCGTCGTGGTCATCGACTACGACCACGAGCTCTCCGATTCCGCCATGGGCTCCCTGGGCAGCCTCGACATCGAGACCGTCTCCATCATGGAGACCCCGGACAAGCCCGTCCCCGTACAGAAAATCGAGATCGACCTCTGGGTTCCCGAGGAATTCACCTACCTCTCCTGGGGCGGCAACCTCAAGCGCAGCAGGCAAGGACACCCGACCGCCCTGTCAAAGCTGGCTCATATTCTCCGCTCACCCCTGGCTCTTGTCGAAGGAGACTCGCCGCATCCGGATCCAGCCGGGTTCGGCGCCAGGGAGGCCTTCGACAGGGAGACCGAGAGCAAGTCGCTCTACTCATTCTCCTGTATGGCCAGGACCGGCACACTCGACCTGTCCTGGACGACCCCTACCCTGCTCGTTTTCACAGATGCCCTGCTCTTCTTCGTCGTTCTCATCGGAGGCACGATCCTGATCAGGAAGCTGGCCCTGAACCGCCTCTGGGCCGCGTTCAACTTCACCTGGGCGCCCCTCGTCCCTGCCTGGTTCCTCGATGGACCCGCAGCCGGCCCCTTCTCCGCGGCTTTCTACGGTGGCGGCCTGCTGCTGGCGCTGACCGTCCTCGGCTCACTCAGGAAGTCATTCGCCCAATGGCGGCTCGAAAGAATGGTCCTTGCTCCTGACCCGTACCTTGAAGAGGCCGTGGCTGAACTCGAAGACGCTCCCGCCCCGAAAAAACCGAAGAAGAAGACCAGGAAGGCCAAGAAAAAAAGCGGGAAAGGCGGAAAGGAGAGCTGAGATGAAGCGAACCGATACTTCACACATGCTTGTCGTTCTCCTCACGGCGCTCCTCTTTCTCCCCAGTACAGCGAACGGACAAGAGGAGCCCTCGCTGCGCCTGAGGGAAATCTACGTTCCTCATGAGGAATTCCTCGAGAGAGCGAACAACGACCCCGATGGCGTCATCATGGATCTCGGCGCCTACCGTGCCCTGGTCCTCAAGGGCGTCGAGGAGTCCCGCAACAATCCCGTTTCGCAACTGCCGCCGGTTGAGGCCGTGGTTGTCAAGGCCGCCCACACCGGCAAGCTCTCCGGAAAAACCGCCCGCTTCACCTCAAAAATAGAGGTCCGGGTCACCCGGGATGGCTGGGTCCGGTGCCCGCTGGACCCTGTCCCCGCCGGCCTCGGAAGCATCCTTGTCGATGGCAAGCCGGGCTGGCTTGTGCTGCCGACTCCCGGGCCTCGGCAGAAAAAGGGACCGGCCCCTGTCGCCTTCCTGCTCCTGCAGGGCAAAGGAATCCATAACGTCGAGATCGGTTTTTCCCTCGGCGCGACAGAGAAGGAAGAACGCTGGCGCATCCAGGGAAACCTGCCGCGCGCGGAATCCGCCCGGATGATCCTGGACGTCCCCGGCTTCGCCGATGCGAAATCCAACCCTCCTCACCTCCAGGCACTGCAGACCCCTGGAGCCGAAGGCAGCCGTCTCATCCTCTCGCTGGGATCCAGCGCCGGGTTCTCCATCGACTGGCGATTGAAGAGGGCTATAGGGAAAAGCGGCGCGATGCTCTCGGCCCTCAATGGAATGAACATCCTCCCGCGTATAGATGATCCCATCTTCGTCTGGTTGAGCCAGGTGAAGATCCAGAGACGAAAAACAGACTTCCTCGATTTCGATGAACCCTTCGGCGCGCAGGTGCTCGATGTGGAGGGCGCTGTCGTTCACTCCTGGCAGCGATTCAATGGCCGGATCCGCGTGCTTCTCAAGGAGGCCACAACAGGACTGGTCGACCTGAGGTTCAATGGAATCCTCAGAGGTGAAAAGATCGAGGGGGAGCCCGGGAGAACCCGGCGCTACCTCGTCGGCCCGCCCCAGCTCACAGGCGCTCTTTCAAACAGCGGCTATATCGCCGTCTGCAGCACGGAGCCCGAGAGGCTGGAGCTCACCGCCTCGGGCGGCGCCACCGAGGTCGCTCTCGCGGAAGGTTACTTCCCCGTGATAAACAAATCCGCCGCGAAGCGATGTTTCTCCTATATCGATCCGGCGATGCGCCTCGAGCTTACGGCGCGAGGCAGGGACCGGGGATTCGAGAGCCGCTCCGCTGGCCTTGTCCGGGTCCTCGAAAGCGGCGTAACTCTGGATGCCATTTACCACATCGACCTGGTTCGCGGCAGTGAATACCGCTTCAATATGTCGCTTCCAGCGCCCTGGCGGCTCAGCGATCTCCACGCCCTGGAAATGAAGGGAAAGCGGCGGAACTCCCTCTCCTGGGAGATCGTATCCCGGGACGATGGTCGAGTAGTCGAAATCGAGCTCGCAAACGCTGTCCACACAAACGAGCCTCTTGTTCTCAGCCTCAGGCTGGAGCACGAGGACTTCGCCCCCGGCATCGACTGGCCTCAGCGCCAGCTTGATTTTTCAGTCCCGCACTTCATTGGGGCCGCCAAATCGAAGACGGATATCGGGGTCAAGCTTCCCGACTCCATGTTCGCGATCGTTCCCGACCTGCCGGGCTGGGAGGCCATGAAATCCGACGCTCTCCGGAGAGCCGGTTTCGCCCACGCGCTCGAGGCCGACTCCGGCCTCGCCGCAGGCCTCACATCCACCACCGAGCAGGCAGCCCAGCCGATCACGATGACCTTGAACCACCGCAGGCCGATGGGAGAATTCCAGTCCCTGACGCATCTCCTCGCGCTCGAGGGGAGAGTCCGTGTGCGCACCGACCTTCGCCTCGCGATCGTCGACAGGGCCATCCACGAGCTGAGGATCGAGCTGCCCGTAGGAACCACCGTCCAGGCCCCTGTCCGGGGAGAGGGAATCAAGGAGATCCTCGTTGAAGAAGCAGACGGCCCCGGCAGCACCCGAATTATCCGCTATGCCAGGCCATGGACCGGTACCCGTGAAATCCGCATCGAATATGAAGCCGACAGGGACGATCTCCCCGAGGCAGGCGCGGGGAGCCGCGTCCCGTGGATCGACATAGCCAGCCGGCCCGGCGACCCCCTCGCGGCAGTATTCGACGGAGATCGCAGGATCGTTTTCCAGAGCCTCGGCGCCGTAAAAATCGAGGTTGATGAAGGTGGCGAGATGGTCTCCGCCGACGTCGATGACCTCCCCGAACTCGGACAGCCATGGAGCGAGGGGCGAATCCTCTTCGCCTTCCGTTTCAAGACCAAGTCGGGCAAGGCGCTCCCTGCCGAGCTCTCCCCCGCCTCCTTCAGGGTGATCGAATTCGACCGGGCCAAGATCCTCGGGGTCATCTCCCGGGAAATGGAACTCACCACAGTCATCGACCCCAGCGGGCTGTCCCGCACCCGCCTGAATGCCGTCATCGCCTACAACAAGGAGCATCAGCACCTCCACATCAAGCTTCCCCGCGGTGCCAAGATCCTCTCCGCCCGGGTCGGAGACAACCCGGCCCCCTACGTCCGAAAAGTCCAGAATGATGAGAAGACCGAGCTGTGGCAGGTGCCCCTCCCTCCCCTCTCCTATTCACAGATCTCGTTAATATACCAGCGGGCGGAACGCCTCGGCAATTGGGGGACCTGGACCGAGAATGGTCCTGTCCTCGAGGGGGTCCCGGTGGTCGCGACCAGATGGAGGGTCTATCACCCCGCGGGCTACAGGTTCCGGCTCTCCGGCGGCAACCTCCTCAGCGCAGATCCTTCACCCCTGCCCGCCAGCTTCCTCGATCTTCTCTTTTCCGGGCTCTCCCGTGGACGAGTCCTCGCCCACGGCCTGCTCGACCACGAGACCGAAAACAGGAATTTTTTCTCCGCCACCGACGAGGCAAAGCCGGAGCAAGCGTCCATCCCGGCAGGCAACTCCGGACAATCCGCCTACGGACTCCCGCAGAACGATGTCATCGCGGCCCAGAGCCTCGCCCCGCAACGCCAGGATGAACTGAGAGGTCACGGGAACGCCGCGGCTCCTGTCATCCTCCCCTTCCACCTCGAAGGCTATCTGGTTGAAACCAGCAAGCTCGGAGGAGAGCCTGTCCTGAGCCTGGACTACAGGGATCTCGGCTGGTGGCGCTTCACCAAGCGAACAGTCTTCATCCTTATCGTTATCCTGGGGCTCTGGGTAGCCGCCCGGCATGAAGGTGGAGCGTTCTGGCGTTTCACAGGCGGCGGGCTCTTCCTCACCGCCATTCTCTCGGACATAGCCGCCAGGCTGCTCGGATGGGAATCCCCCTTCCTGTTGATCCCCGCCTGTGAAGCCCTTGGTGCTCTTCTCATTGGCGGACTCCTTTTCCTGTCGGTCAGCGCGATTCGCTCGAAGCTGGCGCTGCGCCGAAAAGCGCGAAACGCCCTGGCCGCCGCGATCCTGCTGGCGCTGGCGGTCGGAGGAGCGCTCCAGGCGCAGGATGAAATCCTCATCCCCTACGATCCCGCGGATCTCGAGACCAAAGCTTCCGGCGGAACGGGGCCCATGGGCGGTAAGGCCTACCTTCCCTATGAAAAATTCAGGGCTCTCTGGTTGCTGGCCCATCCGGAAAAGAAAAAAGACAAGCTGGAAGCTCCTGCCGACCTGGTGCTTGGCGCCGGACACTACGAGCTCAACATCGAGAAGGAGACCTACAGGATCACCGGAGGAGCGCCCCTGGTGATCCTCACCGACAAGTGGGTCACGCTCCCCCTTCCCTTTGGAAGCGGCCAGCTTAAAAAAGTTCTCGTCGATGGAAAGGCCGTCGGTGTCGCGCAGGAGAAGGGAATTCCCTTCATCAGCCTCCACGGCAGAGGGCAACGGACACTGGAGGTCGAGACCACCGGCCCGGTAGAGAGTCGGCTGGGATCCTACTCCATTACATCCCGGCTTCTCTCCGGCCCGGCTGCGCGCCTGCGGGCCGTATTACCCCTCGGAGCTCAGCCATCCGCGCCTGGCTCCCCCGCCGGGCTGACCTTCGCCAAGACCCCCGACGCCACGGATGTCGAACTTGACCTCGGCTCCTCCGCCGGCTTCACCCTCGGCTGGACCTTCCCGCGCATCGCCGGGAAACAGAAGCCCCGCCTCGAGTCCACATCTTTCAGCGATCTGCGCCTCGCACTTGACGGCTACGACGTCGTGCGCACCGAGAACATCACGGTCACCGGAGCGCCCGCCGGCTCGGTGTCCTATGAAATCCTCGGAGACTGGAGCATAACCTCGGTCGTCTCGGCGGACCTGAGCGAATGGACCATTACGGACGAAAACGAAACCAGGCTTCTCAACATCTTCTATTCAAAGCCCGTGCAGAAAGCCCGGCTCATCATCAGGGGCTGGGCGCCGCTGAAGGGAGATGAAGAAAAACAGGCCGCCTCGCTTTCGCTCATAGACGCCTTGCGCCAGGTCAGCTTTGCCGGCATCCGCCATGGCGCCCGCCGCCGCTGGCGGCCCGGCATTCTCTCCAACCAGCGCGCCGCGATCGAGAAGCATGGGGCGATCATCAAAGCTTCCATGGCCTTGGCTCCTGACCGTCTCTACCAGTTCTTTGACAGCCTGGCCGGGCAGTCCGTCTCCGCAGCTGCGGTGACTGGAACCGCCGATGCCACTACCAACGCGGTGCTCTTCATCGCCGGCGCCCGCAACGTCATCTCCGCCCGCACCCGCTACCAGGTGAATCGCGAGGGTCCTTTGCGCCAGGAGGTCAGCCTCCCCGCCGGCTGGGAATTCCGCAACGTTCAGGGATCGACCGCGGGTGAATGGGAGGTCGTTCTCTCCGATGACGGCCCTCGCCTTGTCGTTCACTTCACCAGGCGGGCCGTCAGCGGAGCCCAGGTTACCTGGAGCGCCCAGCGGCTCTACGACCAGCCGCAGGAGAACATCCAGGTTCCGCTGATACGGACACTGACAGCGGGGCCCGGCCTCCGCTCGGAAACTGTCTTATGGACCATCGCCGCCGCCGAGGAGATCGATGTCAAGGTCGCCGATGGCTCCAGCGGGATCGAGAAGGTGGCTCGAAGCCAGGACGACCTGTGGGTCAAGCTGCCAGTTCCCAGCCGGAGGCTCTTTGACATGCGCTCAACCGGAAATTTCCCCGCCTACGAGCTCAGTCTTCAGCTCGGCTCCCGGGCGGGCCAGCCGACGGCCAAGACCGTCCTGTTCGCCCGTGCCGCGGAAGATTACATCCTCGTGAACAGCCAGATCACCATTTCCGTTTCCGGCGGACTGGAGGACACCTTCCGTTTCCGCCTCCCCGAAGGCGTAAACCAGGCCCAGACCAGCCTCAGGACCAGAAACCTGAAGAGCCTCACCAATTCCCTGGATGAGAAACAGCGGGTGATCCTCGAGTTGACCCTCACCTCCGGTATTGTCGGCCAGCATACCGTGGCCCTCTCCTACAGGATCCCCCGGGGGGGAGATGACGCGGACATCGTGATCCATCCCGTGCAGACCCTGCGGCCTGACCAGGCGGATGCGGATATCGACTATTGGGTCGGGCTGGTCGAAACAGAGCAGGTGCTCACCAACCCCAAACCGCTTGGTCTGGAGAAGGTTCGCATAGCCGATCTCCCCTATCTCCCCGAGGGCGTAGCGAGCGAGAGCCTTCATCACGCCTATCGCTCAACCCGCAGCAACTGGACCCTGACCCTCGATCCCGAGTCCCTGCGCCCGGCCGAAACGGCGCAGGCGAGCATCGAGCTTGCCGACCTGGTGACCGTTATCGGATCGGACGGGACCCTTCGAACCAAGGCCGTCTACAACATCAGCAACAGGAAGCTTCAATTCCTCAGGATCCGCCTTCCTGACCGCACGAAGCTGTGGGGAGCCACCCTCAACGGCAATCCGATGGTGGCCAGCCAGGCGGAGGGCTCTCCCCAGGTTCTCCAGGTGCCGCTGAAGCATGTGGGCCTCGGAGATCTCAATCTCGAGGTCGGGATCGTCTACTCCCACGAGAAAGTCAGCCTTCCATCCCTGAGAGGATCCCTCGATCTCGGAGCCCCGGTAGTCCTCGGACAAGGCAGCGAAGGCGGTGAGTTAAAAGAGGTCACCGTGCAGAGGACTCTCTGGCGAGTCGAGGTCCCCGAAGGGTACGAAGCCGAGATGGGAGATGGAAACATGCAAGAGGTCGTCTCCAGCATCCAGTACGCCAGCAAGGTTGAATCAAACCTCGATGACATCGAGAAGCTCACCGGTATCCTGGGACTCAGCGACACCCCCGGAAAGGGTGGCGGAGCTGCGGGCAAGCTGAACCGCAGGCAGCGTCAACAGGCAGCCCTCAGCCTCAGGCGTCTCCAGCAGGCCCTCAGCGACAACGTGATGGACCTTGAAGAAAGCAATATCGTAGCCGGCGAGGAAGGGCAGCGCCGGCAACTCGATGGGGAGTCCCTCAAGAAGCAACTCCGTGACAGCCGCGAGGCGTTCGATCGGGGGCGGCAGGCCCAGGAGAAACTTGAAGAAGCCATCAAGCAGACCGAGAAACAGGGCAAAGAGGGCCGCGGGAAAAAAGAGCAGGCCTTTGAAGACAATTACAACTTCAAGGGCAATGACTGGATCAGGAACTCAGCCCGTCAACAGATCGAGGGCCCCGGTCTCGCCCCCACCCCCTCAAGCTCGGATCTGGGCGGTATGCTCTACAAGACACCATTCACAGGCTTCAGACCCACCAGCGTCCCGCAGGCCGAGACCGAGGTCGAGAAGGCGCGCGGGCAGGCGGTAACATCCGCGGGCCTGAAGCCCCTGCCTCCCTCTCGCGTCAGCCAGGTCAACCCGGCCCTCGAGACGCCTCCCGCGCCTCCCGGAGCCACAAGCCTGACCTTCCGCCGTCCCGGGGGTGAGGCTCAACTCATCCTGAAGCTCTCACGCCAGGGGCTCTGGATGCGCTTCCTCAGTCCAGCCCTCCTGCTCCTCGCCATCGCCGCCCTTGGCTGGAGGATGGGAAGAGCGAGGAAAAACAGCTAAGCTCTCCGGGTGAGAATACGGCAACCTGAGCCCCCGGAGCTTCCATGGACCTGACAGGAGGGGCGACATCCCAACCTGCGGTTTCGCGACCTTCCGCCGTGATCCTCGGCACGGCGCAGGACGGCGGCTACCCCCAGGCCGGCTGCCGCTCGCCGTGCTGCAGGAACCTTAACGCAGGGAGCGCCGAGGCGCTCCATCCTGCCTGCCTGGCGATTTGCGAACCGGCAACGGGCTCCCGATGGATGATCGACTGCACCCCTCATTTCCCGCGACAGCTCACTCTTCTCGACAGCATCTGCCCGGGAGACATTCCGAGTTTCCTCCTCAGCCATGCCCACACGGGCCACTACACGGGCCTCACCCACCTCGGCAATGAGGTCATGGGCGCCCGCGAGGTGGATGTTTTCGTCCTGCCGCTCATGAAGAGCTTCCTCGAAAACAACCTGCCCTGGAGCGAACTGGCCGATCGCGGCAACATCATCCTCCGGCCCGCTTTCGAGGGAGAGCCTATCGAGCTTGGAAGCGGCCTGGGAGTCACCCCCCGGCTCGTCCCCCATCGCGACGAGCACTCCGAGACGGCCTGCTACCGGGTGGATGGGCCCGGGAGATCCATTCTCTGGTTGCCCGATATCGATGGTTGGGAGGGAATGAGCCCCTCCATCGAGGAGCTCATTGGAGAGGTCGACAGGGCCTTTCTCGACGGGAGTTTCTTCTCTCCCGGCGAGCTGCCCGGCCGTGACATGAGCTCGATCTCTCATCCCCTTATCCAGGAGAGCATCGAACTCTTTTCCGGTCTTGAAGAGGAGACTCGCCGGAAAATCAGCTTTATCCACCTCAACCACTCCAACCCCGCCATCGATCCCCAGGGTGATGCCGCTCGGGAGGTCAGGCTGGCCGGCCACTCCATCGCCCGCCAGGGGGATCAAATCGAGTTGTAAGCCCCATTTCAAGCGGGTAAGCTCATCTCTCCAATCCGGCTGCCTCGACAATCAGGAAACGAGTGAAAACGCCATGAGCAACCATGCAAAGACCATCGCAACGCTGCTGCCCGTCCTGCTCTTCTCCATTTCCAGCAACCCATTGCGGGCCGCGGACAGGAAGCCCAATGTCGTCCTTGTCATTACAGACGACCAGGGTTACGGGGATGTCGCCGCTCATGGCAACAAGATGATCCAGACCCCCAATATCGACAGGCTCCACTCCATCTCCGTGCGGCTCACCGATTTCCACGTCGATCCAACCTGCTCGCCGACCCGCTCGGCACTTATGAGCGGCCGGTATTCAACCAGGACCGGCGTCTGGCACACGATCATGGGCCGATCGATCATGAGCTCCAGTGAATTGACAATCGCTGAGGTTTTCAAGGCAGCAGGCTATACCACCGGCATGTACGGAAAATGGCATCTCGGGGACAATTATCCCTGCCGTCCCCAGGACCAGGGTTTCGATGAAACCTTTTACCATGGAGGTGGCGGCGTGGGGCAGACGCCCGACTACTTCGGCAACGATTACTTTGACGACACCTACTTTCGCAATGGCAAGCCGGAGAAGGCGCAGGGGTATTGCACCGATGTCTGGTTCCGTGAGGCCCTGTCCTTCATTGAAAAGAACAGGGAGAAGCCTTTCTTCGCCTACCTGAGCACCAACGCACCACACGGACCTTTCCTTGTCGCCGACAGCTACAAGGTCCCCTACCAGAAAAAGGGGGTACAGGGATCGATGGTTCCGTTCTACGGCATGATCACCAACATCGACGAGAATATGGGAAAGCTCATGAAACGCCTCGATGAACTCAAGCTGGCGGAAAATACCATCCTGATTTTCATGACCGACAACGGAACGGCAGCCGGCGCGCCCAGGGGCAGGAGGGGGAAACCGAAACCCGGCGGCGCGGCCAGGGGCTGGCCTGGATTCAACGCCGGCATGCGGGGCCAGAAAGGATCGAGCTACGATGGAGGACACCGGGTGCCGTTCTTCATCCGCTGGCCTGCCGGAGGCATCAAGGGCGGACGCGATATCGAAACGCTCAGCGCTCACATCGATGTCCTGCCGACACTGGTCCAGCTCTGCGGCATCAAGATTCCCGAGGGCCCCCCGATCGACGGAAAGAGCCTCGCGCCCCTCTTGAAGGGAGAAGAGCCTGCCTGGCCCGACCGAACTCTCTTCGTTCACTCCCAACGAATCGAACAGGTGAAGAAGGGGCGTAACAACTCCGTCATGACCAAGCGTTGGCGACTCGTAGGAAACAAGGAGCTCTACGACATCACGGCGGACCCCGCCCAGGCAAAGAATATCGCCGCGAATCACCCAGGGGTCGTAAAGACCCTCAACGGGGCCTACGACGAATGGTGGAAGAGTCTCTCTCCGGTTTTTACCGACACCGTGCATCTCGTGCTTGGAAACCCGGCCGAAAACCCCGCCAACCTCACCTGCCATGACTGGCACACCAACAACGGCCCTGTGCCGTGGAATCACGGGCATATCCGCAAGGGACCCGTGGCCAATGGCTTCTGGGCCGTCAATTTCGAAAAAGCCGGAAAATACGAGATCACCCTGCGGCGCTGGCCGAGCAGGGAAGAGAAGAAGATCGGGGCTACAAAAGCCCGGATCAGGATCGGGACCCTGGAAAAATCACAGGATGTCAACCCGGGAGAAAACGGCTCCACCTTCAAGCTCGATGTCCCGGCTGGAAAGACACGCCTGCAGACATGGCTCCAGCGCACCGACGGTAAGACCTGTGGAGCCTATTTCGTCGAGGTTCGGCGGGTGGACTGACTCCCGCCTGGTGGCCGCAGATAGCTCTTAGCGAGACTCCCCTGCGAGGATATAATAGGCACTGGAACAAAGTACCGTTGGCATGGGACAGTAATCGGAGACGGTTTAAAATGAAACGTTTCGACCCCGGGGGCACAGCTCAGTCGCTCGCATTCCGACTCCTCGCAGGCATCTTCTCTCTCTTCTTCCCGGCCCTGGCGATGGGCCACGACACCTTGGATTTCAACGCGATCCAGGGGATCCTGAGCGCCAATTGCGGCGGCGGCGCCTGCCACATCAACCAGGCGACCAGTGGGGTCAACCTGACGAGCTACGAAACCCTGATGGCCAGCATCGGGGTTCAATACGGCGGACCTGTCGTCATTCCCGGAAGTCCCTCTCAAAGCCCGCTCATCGACAAGGTCATGATGCCATCTCCTGAGCACGGCAGCCGCATGCCGCTGGAAGCCGAACCGCTCGATGAACTGGAAATCGATATGTTGCTTGACTGGATCAGCGATGGGGCCATCCGCTCACATCTTCCCATGCGAGGAGATGTCGACGAAGACGAGACCGTAACGCTGACCGATGCCATCCGCATCCTCCAATACCTTTTCAGTGGCGGCGAAGAACTCCGGTGCCTTGCGACAGCGGATGCGAACCGAGACGAAAATGTGGACCTGACGGATGCGGTTTACATCCTGGGGTTTCTCTTCCTTGGCGGCGACAATCCCGGCGACCTCAGCGAAGAAGAGGCTGATGGGTGCGCGGAAGAAAACGAGTTGTCGTTCGAAAGTCTCTACGAGAATCTTTTTGCCACCACCTGCGCCTTCTCCTCCTGTCACAGCTCCGAGTCAAGAAAGGGAGAGCTCTCCCTGGGCTCCCTCGCGGACGCCCGGGCAGAGCTGGTCGGGATCGAGGCGGCCAATGATGCCGCCAACGCCGCAGGCCTGCTGCGGGTGGACCCCGGCGCCCCCGACAACAGCTTCCTCTTGCGCAAGCTCATCGCCCCGGGGGCAGGCGAAGGCAACAGGATGCCGGCGAATTCTTCCACCCCGCTGTCGGACAGGACCATCGGCGCCGTGAGAGACTGGATCCTCGCGGGTGCCCCTCTCGATGGCGCCATCGAGGGAGTCCCCGACATCGAGGATGAGCCCTCCCCCCCGATCAACCGCATGCCGGTGCCCCCGGTACCGGAGAACGGCATCCAGATCCGGTTGCCTGATTTCACCATCGCGCCGCGCTCCGAGCGGGAGGTCTTCTACTATGTTCGCAACCCGCTGGAAAATGCCGACGTCGAAGGAGACGACCTCTACGTCAAGCGGATCGACATCCATATGCGAGAAGACAGCCATCACTTCATCATCTACCGCTGGGCCGGAGGCCGGAGGCCCGCCGCCGGGTTCCGCAACATTGAAGAAGATTTCATCAACTTTGCCAGGCGGGATTACGTCGTCGCTTCGCAGTCATCATTCCAGAGCCTCGCCTTCCCCGATGGAGTCGGCCTGCGCTTTGACCGCAACGTCGACTTCGACCTCAACTCCCACTACCTGAATCTCAACGGCCAGGAGCCGCTGATCGGCGAAGTGTACATCAACTTCTTCTTCGCCGAGCCCGGAGAGATCACGACCCTTGTTCGCCCTCTCTTTGAAACCATCAACTCCATCAATGTCCCCCCGAACGCCACACGCACGGTCCAGGACAACTGGCGCGTCTCGCGAGAGACCCACGTCTACATGCTGTCATCTCATATGCATCGTCACGGTATCGAATACGGCGCCTACCTGACCGAAAACGGGCAGGACCTTCGCCGGGTCTATCTCAGCCGGAACTGGGACGACCCTGTCAACGTCTTCTTCGATACGCCCCTGGTGCTTCGGCCCGGCCAGGGATTGCGGCATTGGGCAACCCACAGCTACAACGACCCGCCGAACCCGAACTCCCGACCTCTTGAATGGGGGCTGACATCCGAGGATGAGATGGCGATCCTCCTCGGCTACTACGCGGAACCGTAAAAGTCAGTGGAACTGTTGAAAGAGAAATTCATGCCTCTCAAGAAGGTCCTCCTTCCCGCCATCATCTTCTGCCTCACCCTCAACCCTGCCCAGCAGCTCGATGCCTGGCAGGTAAATGCCGAGGCGGAGCGCCGCCCCGGGGAGCAAGCGACGGCCAAGGGGAAGATCCAGGCACGGAGCTACTTCTTCAAAGAAGCGGACAAGGAGATGGGCTATGCCGTCTATGTTCCCAGGAGCTATACACCAAAGAAAATATGGCCCCTCATCGTTGGCCTTCATGGCCTCAAGAGCAATCCGGGACAGCTGATCCGCTACCCGGGGTTCACCAAGCTCGCCGAAAAACATGGCTACATCATAATCTGCCCGATGGGCTACAACGACAGCGCCTGGTACGGAGCGGCGCCCTTCGTCAACCGCAGGATTGGCAAACTCAGCCAGCAGGATGTCATGAACGTCCTCGGCATCGCGCGTAAGGAATTCAATGTCGATCCCGATCGCGTCTATCTCATGGGACATTCCATGGGAGGAGGAGGAACCTTTCACCTGGCGATGAAATACCCGGAGACCTGGGCAGCCCTGGCCCCGATCGCTCCCGCCATCTTTTCAAGCACCAAGGGGCTCGAAAAAATCAGGCACATCCCGATCATCTGCGTCCAGGGCGCCAGGGACCGACTCGTAAATGCGAAAATAACGAGGACCTGGGTAGCGAAGATGAAAGAACTCAAGATGGTGCACCAGTACATCGAAGATCCCAAGGGCGGCCATGTCAGGATCGCCTTCGAAAAGATGCCCGACATCTTCGCCTTCTTCAACAAGCACGCCAGGAAGCAGGCGGAAAAGAAGGAGAACAAGAAGAAAGAAACAACCAGCCGCTAACGCTGTTTTTTCTTCTTTTGTCTCTTCGCCGGCAGTCCGGCAGCCGTGTTTGCGGCATTGTTCTTCGGCAGCCAGCGAGCATGCTCCCTGATCACCGCGGCATGCTCAGGCCTGCCGGCAAGGTTGGTCCACTCGTTTGGATCCTTCGAATGGTCATAGAGCTCTTCGCTTCCATCGGAGTACCTGATGTAGCGCCAGCGCTCTGACCTGACGGCGTGGTTGTTCTGTTTGAAGGTGGTCAGGGCCGGGCGGGTCCACTCTGATGCGGGCTCATCGAGGAGCGCCTTGATGCTGACCCCCTCGAGCCCTTTTCGTTTTTTGATCCCGCAGAGCTCGACGAGCGTCGGAAACACCTGGATGAGCTCAACGGGCCGGGAGCACCTCCGTCCCTTCAGCCCCCCGGGAACGGAAATAATCATCGGCACGTGGGTGGAGGTCTCCCAGAGGCTCTGCTTGGCCCAGCGCTGCTTCTCGCCGAGGTGAAAACCATGATCGGAGAACAACACCACGATCGTGTTCTTCGCGTAGGAGCTTTTTTCAAGCGCGTTAAGAACCCGGCCTAGCTGGGCATCCATGAAGCTGACGCAGGAGAGATAGGCCTGTACGGCATGCTTCCACTTGCCGCTTTTGACAAACCAATCGTGCGCGGGGGGAGTGCTATTGGAGGTCAGCTTCCTGGCGAACTCGGGAAGATCCAGCCAGTCATCCAGCTTGACCTCCGGCAGCCGGACCTTGCCAAGCGGATGCAAACCGAACCATTTCCGAGGCGCGTAGAACGGCACATGCGGTCTGTAGAAGCCAAGGGCTATGAAGAAGGGCTTTGCGTGCTTCCTCTCCAGCTGGTCGATGACCCAACTGGCATCCTTATAATCGTTGCTCTTATTGCCCCCATAGTCCTGTGGCCCGAAATCCCAGAGGCTGTTAACTTTACCCGGAAAGTCCGTCTGGATCCTCTTCGCTTCCTTGTCTCTCTGCCCAGGCGTCGGGCCGATGTTGTCGAAGGACCGCTTCTCAGTTCGCGAGCCATGAAAAATCTTTCCGGCGGTGAAGGTTTCGTATCCATTCGCACTGAAATGCTCCGTCAGGGTAACCCTGTCCCTGTTGAGAGGGGTTGTACGAAACCAGGGCCTGTTCTCATAAATTCCCGTGGTCGAAGGCCTGAGCCCGGTCATGAAGCTGGTGCGGGAGGGGTTGCAGATGGGCGCCTGGCAATGTGCATTGGTAAAGAGGACGCCCCTTTTTGACAGGCGCTCAATATTCGGGGTGACGCTCTGGGGGTGTCCCCCGAGACCGACAACCCAGTCATTAAGGTCATCGACCGTGATCATCAGGACATTGGGGCGTTCCTTCCCATCCACCGCAGCCGCGCAGGCAAAGCAAAAGAGGACCACAGCTAAAAGGAAAGAGGGATACCTCAAATCACTTCTCCTTGGGCTTCGTGCTGTCCTTGAGCAGCTTGAGGGCCTGCTCTTTCCCGATCTTCTCCACCTTCGAGACCGGGCGAAACGGCATGCTGCCATCGTATTCATGTCTCCACTCCAGCCTGGCGTAGTCTCCCGCCTTCAACGCGGAGATCGTCCGGATACGCTCGGGGTCCCCGATCAGCTTCCTGTCGTAGTCGCTCACCTGGAACCTGAAGATCTTTTTCATCGGATCTCCATACTTGCCCGGCTTCTCATACTCGAGGTAGCCCTCGATGGTGAAAATGGCGAACTCGCCTGAGCTGCCGCATTCCTTCGGACAGCGCGCGGTGCGGCCGCGACACAGGCGGTACTCTTTTCCCTTGAAGGTCGCCACGGTCACATGCCTCGAGAGGAGCTGCCTCCCCGGGGTTGGCTTTTTCGAGTCGGCGTCTTCCTTCGCCTGGTTATTTTTCGTCTTCTTCCTTTTCCCCGGCTCCCTGTTGTTCTTTTTACCCTTGCCGGCCGGGACCGCCCTGGTATCGAAATCTCCGCCCCCGGTATCCTTCCACCACTTGATGGCGAGCTCTCGCATTTTCTTCATCCGCCCGGTATGCTCCGCATTTCCGGAGAGGTCCTTCAGCTCGTAGGGATCCGAATCGAGGTCGTAGAGATCTTCGTCACCTTTTTTCCGGGTCGGGTAGTCGGTAACGATCGACTGGATCCGGAAATACTTCTGGTTTCTCGCCGCAGCCACGTCCTGGAGATAGAAAATGTATTTCCACCTCTGATCGCGAGCGTAGATCGCATAGATGTCACGTTC
>Ga0310342_100000033_pt1 | contig 63553 bp, 51 predicted proteins | sample S15DNA20500_MG_FD_206155 | JGI IMG/M metagenome (GOLD analysis project Ga0310342, IMG submission 206155) | Marine microbial communities from station ALOHA, North Pacific Subtropical Gyre - S1503-DNA-20-500_MG | ecosystem: Environmental > Aquatic > Marine > Oceanic | place: Pacific Ocean: North... | reverse complement strand
GACACTGGGCACCGAGACCGGACCGGGCTACGGAGTACCGTGGGCAAGAGGCTGTCGGCTCTTGTGGTGGGCGGTCGGCGCCGGGATAATCCGCGCCATGCTGGAAACCTATCTGAATGAACTGGAGGCGGCGCTGCCGGCGCTGCTGGGCGACAACGCGGCGGCGGTGTCGGCGTTGACGCGTCACCGCTTGTTGGATAAACCGCATGGCGATCTGCCGCGCTGGCACGACGCGCTGACGGCGTTGCCGTCGGGACCGGCGCCGTGCCGGCTGGACCAGGACCGGATCACCGTCGGTGAGCCGGGGGCGGTGGACCGCGAGGCCCTGGAGGCGGCGTTGCGGGGTTTGATGCCGTGGCGCAAGGGGCCGTTCGAGTTTTTCGGCGAGCTTATCGATACGGAGTGGCGCTCGGATTGGAAGTGGCGGCGGGTGGCGCCGCATTTGTCCGATTTACGCGGCCGGCGGGTGCTGGATGTGGGCTGCGGCAGCGGTTACCACGGTTGGCGGATGGCCGGCGCCGGCGCGTCCCAGGTGCTGGGCATCGATCCCACCGTGCTGTTCTTGATGCAGTATCTGGCGGTGAAGCGGTTCACGCCGGAAACGCCGTTCTGGTTCGCCCCGCTGCGCATGGAGGAACTGCCCGCCGGGCTGGCGGCGTTCGACACGGTGTTTTCCATGGGGGTGTTGTACCACCGCCGCTCGCCGCTGGACCATTTGCTGGAATTGCGCGAGGCGCTGCGCCCCGGCGGCGAGCTGGTGCTGGAAACCCTGGTGGTGGAAGGGGACGAGCGCACCGTGCTGATGCCCGAGGGCCGGTACGCGGCGATGCGCAATGTGTTCTTTTTGCCCAGCACCGCGCATCTGGCGGTGTGGCTGCGGCGTTGCGGGTTCGACCGGGTGCGTTGCGTGGACGAGTGCGTGACCACGGTGGAGGAGCAACGGGCCACCGACTGGATGCGCTTTCAGTCGTTACCGGATTTTCTTGACCCGGATGACCCGACGCTTAGCCGGGAAGGGTATCCGGCACCACGCCGGGCGGTGATGATCGCTCGCAGGTCGGGTTAGGCCGAGGGCCGTAACCCGAGATCGGATTCAATGCGGGATCAGCGACGCTTCCAGCAGCTGATCGATCAACAGCATGCGGGTGCGTTCATCGAGCCGCTGGAGAGCCGGCGAGAGGGTGCTTACCAGCGCGTTGTCGTCATCGCGCAGCTGTTCCACCAGATCCTTGAATTGCTGCGGTGAGGTGGCGTGCCCGTTGGGCGCGTCGTCGCGGCGCCGCTGGTGCCCGTTGATCGCGATGCTTTCCGGTTCGCTGTCGTCGCTTTGATCGTTGTCGGCCGAAGTGTTCTGGCTGTCGTCCAGGGCGCGGCGGGACAGTGCCGGTCCGCTGTCGTGTTCGCTGTCGGCGGCGAGCAGGCAGAGCGTGTCCATGAGCAGTTCGCGCACGTTTTCGCCGCTTCGCTCACCGCTTTGTGCCTGTGCCGGGTTGGCCACGTGGACGGCCATGGCGGTGTCCAGTTGCACGGTGAATTCGTCCAGGGTGAAGCGGGTTTTGTGAAACCACTGCTCCAGCCGTCGGGCCAGGCAGGTGGCGCCGACAGCGCGGGTGCCCGGCAGGCAGAGCACCAGATACCCCCGTTGCCAGGCGATCAGGGCGTCTTCCATGCGGGTGCGTTGTTGCACCGCCTGGCCCAGTTGTTTTTGCAGGCGTTGCAGACGGTCGCCGCCCAGCTGTTTGCTCAAGGACGCCACGTCCTTAAGCTGGATCGCCAATATCGAGAGCGGTAATCGGTAGCGCTGGCAAAGAGACAGCAGCTGCGCCAATGGAGTGAGACTATGGCTCTGAGCGCGGATCGAGGTAGTCCCGGCAGTCATTTAATTATCCCGTGTCGAGTTTATTATCGTGCTCCTGCGTGTACACGGGCTGTCCTTAGCTCCGAAAGATAGTAATTGTTTTGCTGAGCAATACTTCCGATTCGTACCAATGGTTACAGTAATGCCCGAAGCTGTTACAAAAGCGGTATCGGGTTGAACCCAAGGGGAACATTCATGACCGCGATATTACTTTCCGCCGTGTTGAGCGCGGCCATCACCCTGACGGTGGTGGCGATTTGGGGACAGGTCTTTTTCATGCCGCGCCTGCGCCGCAGTGTGCGCCAGGACATCGACGAGGAAGCCCGCAAGGCCGCCGATCTGATCGCGGACAGTGTGGAGGAAGCGGTGAAGCGCGGCATCAACGAGGGCGTGCGCAATTTGCCCACGCGGGAGATGCTGGAGGAAACCAGCCGCAGCCTGGCGCGCTCCAGCACCGAACTGGTGGGCGAACGCATCGGCCGCTTTTTTGGAAAGAAGGACTAGGCTTCAGGCCTCAAGCGACAAGCTACAAGCTGGCCGTGCGGGCGGCCAGGCCATGCCATGAGCCGCGATGCATCCTGTATCGGCGGCACAGGCCGGCCAGCTTGTAGCTTGAGGCTTGCAGCTAGCTTTTGGGTCGGTGCAATAGCCGGCCGATGATCAGCGCCAGCCCCAGGCTGATCATCGCCAGCGACAGATAATCGTGGGAGAGGGCGGTCCAGGTGGTGTGCCACTGGCCCAGGGCACGCAGTAACGACACCAGAATCAGCGTCACGCCGACCACCAGGAAGGCCAGATCCAGCCGGCGGCCGCGGCGCATTTCCCGGCGCAGGCCGCGCACTTCCTCGAGGATGTCTTCCTGCAGCAGTTGCTGGCGGGCCATCTGCGCGGCCAGCTCGCCCAGGTGATCGGGGATGCCGGCCAGTTTTTCCAGCCAGGCCGGGTCTTCGCGGCGCAGCAGTGCCAGCAGTTCGCGCAGGCGTACATGGTCGTCCAGCCAGTTGCGCACCAGCGGCCAGAGGCTGAATTCACTGATGGTCGCCTGCAGGCGTTCCAGGGTGTCGTCGGGGCCGGTGATGCGCAGGGTCTGTTCGGCGTCGCCGCTGTTGGGGGCCAGCAGCCAGTGCAGCATGGCGCCGAGGGGACCGCGAACGCGGATGTCGACGGGCCCTTCGTAATCGCTGATCAATTCCACGCCGTCTTCATAGATCAGCACGTAGAGGACCCACATGGGGCTTTCGCCGCGCAGACGCACCACGGTGCCGTCCAGCGCCGCCAGTTGCTCGCGGCCGCGTTCGTCGCCGGTGAGCGCCTGGTTGAGCAGCGTTTCCAGGGCGCCGTACATCAGCAGCCCGGTCAGCGACGAGGGGGAGGACATGGCTATACGAAATCCTTCTGTATCAAGGCGTTGGCCCGTTCGGAAGTATGAGGTATTTGCCGTCGGGTTGCCAAAAATTACGTTATTGTGCTTATTTCACGCGGACCGGCTGCTTATACTAGGGCCTTTCACAATTACATAACATTGGCTGTTTTGACTCGGGTCGACGCTCGCGGGAACTGTTCGTCATCTCTTTAGACGGCTAGTCTAGCCTTTTCCCTGGGAGGGGAGTCTCTGCCTACATGCTGGATTCGATTTTTTCCCATCCGGATTTCTGGAAGTTTTTCAGTATCCCGTTCATAGCCGGCGCGGTTGGTTGGACCACCAACTGGATGGCCGTGCAGATGACCTTCTATCCGCTGGAGTTTTTCGGCATCCGGCCGTTCTTCGGCTGGCAGGGCATTATTCCCTCCAAGGTGGAGAAGATGGCCGCCATCGTGGTGGACAAGACCCTCCAGAAGCTGGGTAGCCTGGACGAGTTTTTCCGTGAAATGGAACCGGAAAAAATCGCCGCCCACCTGACCAAGAGTATCCAGGGACGTATCGAGGAATACGTCGACGAAGTGATGACCGAGCGCAACGCGGTGCTGTGGGAAAACCTGCCCCTGGCCGTGCGCCGCCGGGTTTATGCCCGTGCCCGCCGGGCGATTCCGGCGGTGATGGATAACGTGGTCGACGATATCAGCGACAACCTGGAAAACCTGGTGGACATGAAGCATATGATTGTCGAGCGGATGCGCTCCGACAAGGCGCTCATGGTGCACTTGTTCCAGGAGGTGGGTGAGCCGGAATTCCGCTTCGTTACCAACTCCGGCTTCTATTTCGGTTTTCTGTTCGGTCTGATCCAGGTTCCGGTGTTCGTATTCGTGCCCAGCAACTGGGTGTTGCCGCTGTTCGGGTTCATCGTCGGCATCGCCACCAACTGGCTGGCGCTGAACGTGATCTTCCGGCCGCTGAATCCGGTGCGGGTGGGGCCCTTCCGCGTGCAGGGCCTGTTCCTGAAACGGCAAAAAGACGTGGCCGAATCGTTCGCGCGGCTCACCACCGAAGAGCTGGTGACGCTGCGCAACATCATGCATCAGGTGATCAACGGCCCCCGCGGCGACCGCACCAAGGCGCTGATCAAGCGCCATCTCAAGCCGCTGCTGAACGGCGGCGTGGTGCGCACCGCCGCCCAGCTGACCGTGGGCCCGGGCGGCTACGCGGACCTGAAGCGGGCGGTGGAAGAGAAAGCCGTGGATCTGGCGGTGGAGCCGTTCGACGACGACAACTTCAACCGCGAGCGCAGCAGCATCATCGAGCGGCTGATGCGCGAGCGCATGCAGGCGCTCAGTTCCGAGGATTTCCAGGACCTGTTGCGGCCCGCCTTCCAGGAAGACGAGTGGATCCTGATCCTGGTGGGCGGCTTCCTGGGCGCCATGGCCGGTCTCGCCCAACTGATCTTCGTGTTCGGGCTCTAGGCCATGGATAACGACATCATCGCCACCGCCGACCTGATCCCCTTGCTGGTGGGCTGTGCCCTGGTGTCGTCGCTGATCACCCTGGCGGTGATCGGCGTGCTGGTGAAATTCTGGCTGGGGCCGCGCCTGGAACGGCACATCGACGAGCGTTTCGAAGCCGGCGCCGACCGGCTCACGCAGCGCTTCGTGGCGGTGCTCACCGGCAAATCCCGCGAGGTGATCCGCGACCGCGCCCGGGACCTGGCCCGTTTCGTGGGCGGCCGCCGTGGCCGCGACACGGACGAGGATATCGACCCTTAGCCGCCACGCCGCCGGCGCCGTCCCTTGTTCGACAATCAATTGGTTTTACCTGTCATTTTTGACCTATACTCCCCTGGCGTTGATGGAGTATGAGGATCATGGCCGACCACGACAGACCGTCCGATCAGGACCCGCGAATCGACGGCGACGCCGTCTCAGAGAACCCGTCCGGCAACCCCGCGGACGAGCGCGGCCACCCGCTGCGCGCGCTCAGCGGTGCGTCCCGCGACCTGCGCAAGTACACCCACCAGATCTGGCTTGCCGGGCTCGGCGCTTTCGCCCGTGCCGAGGAAGAGGGCAGTGGCTTTTTCGATGCCCTGGTGGAAGCTGGCCGCGAGGTGGAACGCCGCGCCAAGGACAAAGCCCCGCGGGTCGGTGAGCTGAAAGAACGGGTGCGCCACCACACCGGCGAGACCATGGACCGCATGGAGAGGGCCTTTGACGACCGTCTCGGCAAGGCCTTGTCCCGGCTCGGCATTCCCAACAAGCGAGAGGTGGATGCCCTGCGACAGCGCGTCCAGGAGCTCACCAATGCCCTTGACGGTATCGACAAGGATGAGCAAGACGATCAGGACAACCCCGAGGGCCGCTAAGCGGTCCTTTTTTCACCGCTTCCCACCAGTTTATTCACACCGTTATCCACAAGCCTGGATAAAACCGGACAACCCCCCCGCCCAGGTGGTCCAGAACAGGGCGCCGCCGCCGCCGCTCCGCGCCCAAAAATCGGGCAGCCCACTTTGCCTTCCCGTGACGCATTTTCACTATTGACAGGTTCGCCGTGGCCCGAAACTGTGCACAGGGGGGTAACAAGTGGGAAAGAAGGTAACAAATCCTTCCAGGAGTTCGATCTTCACCTGGAAATAACATCTAAGTGGTTGTTTTATATCGGTTTTCATATTTTGGTTAAAAAAGCGTCAAATAGCCAGAGGGGCCGGATTGCTGCCGCTTGGCCGATTTGTCCGCGCGTTTTCAACAGGTTTATCCACAGTATTTGTGGACAACCCGGCCTGGGGAAAAGTCCCGGTGTCCGGCTCGCCTTCGTGGGGCTCGGGGCTGGTTAATTTCACCGCATTCCGGGGGACGGCCCGGTAACACCGCGCTGGCCCTGGTCTTCCAGTGTTTATTCACAATCTTGTCCACAGGATTTGTGCATAACTTGTGAGGCCGGTTTCTCCAGCCCGGGGAGCGTGTTTGTGTTCTGCCCTTCCGGGAACGCCGTGAACCCGTCCCTGGGGGCTCCCTGTCGAACGTCCTGTTCTCCAGGGTCCCGGAAGGGCAGAACAAAGACACGCTCCGGTGGGGGATTCTACCGCTCCGGGTTATCGCTGACGCCTCACCTTTCTACAACGGTCCGAGCGGTGTTGTCATGCGCTCAATCTGGCCCGTGGCGGTGACGCTGCAAAGTGAGCGGGGCAATGGTGGTGCCTGGAGGGACCTATTTGGCCAGGGATGGCCAAATGAGAGCGGCCAGGGATGGCTTGAGCGATCCCGGAAGGCACCACCATTGACCCGCGTCTCGGATACGGAGCGCCGGACACCTGAAGAATAAGTCTCTGGGATCCTGCCGGTCGCTGCGCTCCCTTTCGCGGGCGGGGCCCGCTCCTACAAGCCATAAAAAAACCCGGCCGGAGCCGGGTTTTCTTGGAGCGACGAAGCGCCTTTAGAAGCGGTGCTTGCCGTTGTCGATGTCGGCCTGGGTCTCTGCGGAGAGGCGCTGGTAGCAGCTCTCGCCGGGCAGCAGCACGTAGACCGGGTCGTTGTGCTGGTTCAGGTCGTACTTTTCTTCCTTCAGCTTGTTCTTCTGGTGCTTGAAGGTACCGGTGGTTTCCACGCCGTGGTCGGTGATGCGCAGGAACACCGGGATAGCGTAGGGCGGCAGCTCGCGCTTCAGGTAGGCGCACAGGGCCGGCCAGTCCACTTCCTCGTGGGGGCGGTCGAGACGCAGCTCGGCCATGCCGGCGCGGCCGTTGGTGCCGGGGATTTCCACCCCGTAGACCACGGATTCCACTACCTGCTCGAAGCCGTCGAGGATCTGCTCCACTTCGGTGGTGGAGACGTTCTCGCCTTTCCAGCGGAAGGTGTCGCCGAGGCGGTCGACGAACTGGGCGTGGCGGAAGCCGATGTCGCGCATCATGTCGCCGGTGTTGAACCAGGCGTCGCCTTTCTTGAACACGTCCCGGAAGATCGCCTTCTCGGTTTTGTCCTTGTCGGTGTAGCCGTCGAACGGGGTCTTGTCGGTGATCTCGCCGAGCATCAGGCCGGATTCGCCCTTGCCCACCTTGATCATGAAGCCCTTGTTGTCGCGCACCGGCTCGTCGGCTTCCTTGTCGTACTTGACGATCGCGTAGCTGACCGGCGAGAAGCCCACGGTGTTGTCGAAGTTGAACACGTTGGTGAAGGCCACGTTGCCCTCGGAGGAGGCGTACAGCTCCACCACGCGGTCAATGCCGAAGCGGTTCTTGAACTCTTTCCAGATGCTGGGACGCAGGCCGTTGCCGACGATGGTGTGCACCGGGTTGTCGCCGTCGTTGGGCTTCTCGGGCTGCTCGTGCAGGTAGCGGCACAGCTCGCCCACATAGCCGAAGGCGGTGCAGTTGTGCTTGCGGATGTCGTCCCAGAAGCGGCTGGCGGAGAACTTCCGCGCGATCGCCAGACCGCCGGCGGGGGCGATCACCGAGGCCCAGCAAATCACCATGCCGGTGGCGTGGTAGAAGGGCAGGGTGCTGTACAGGCGGTCGTCCTTGGTGAGCCGCACGGCGGAGTAGCCGAAGGCGCCGTAGGCTTTTTCCCAGCGGCCGTGGTTGAACACCACCGCCTTGGGCAGCCCGGTGGTGCCGGAGGTGTAGATGTAGAACAGCGGATCGCGCAGGAAGGTCTGATGGGTGCTGGCCGGATTCTCGCTGGAGCAATCCTTGATCTCGGTGGCCAGGTTGGTAAAGCCTTCCGGGGCGGTGCCGGGGTCCGCCAGGGTGTCCTGGTCGGCGAAGTAGAAGAAGTTCTGCTTCAGGTCCAGGTCGTCACGGATTTCCTGAATCACCTCCACCAGCTCCTGGCCGACGATCGCCGCCTTGGGCTTGACCAGGTTGAAGCTGTGGGTGAGGACCTTGCCCTTCTGGGAGGTGTTGATCAGCGCGGAGCAGACGCCCAGTTTGGCGCAGCCCAGCACGGTGGCCAGCAGCTCGGGACGGTTTTCCACGTCCACGGCCACGGTGTCGCCTTTCTTCAGGCCAATGGAGGCCAGGTAGTCGGCGATGCGGTTGGCCCAGGCGTTGAACTGCTTGTAGGTAAGCTCCCGGTCCTCGTAAAGGACGGCGACGCCGTTGGGGTTGCTGTCGGTGGCTTTCTCGAAAGCCACGCCCAGGCCCAGCGGCGTGTTGGTGTCGGTGATCTTGCTCATCTTGGAGCCTTTGATCAAACCGGGCAGATTACCGAAAATTTCGGGAACCTTGGACAGAAGCTTGGGCAACGTAATGACGTCGGCGCTGCTCATGGAATCTCCATTGTCTGTGTTCTTGGAATGCCCGGATCGTGCCGGGAGTTTATATAAAGCGCTGCTCTAAGTATGGCGTGATATCCGGCGTCCGGCGGCGGCTCGGGACCGCTGCACAGGGGCCGCCATACCTTAACGTTCGCCCCCTGGACCGGCAAGAAAATGCGCGACCGGCCGGTCGCGCGCCACCGCCGTGACGACATTCAAACATACTTTGGCACGTTCGTCCGTTACTCGAAGACGCCCGGCGGTTGTCATTCCGTGACAGCCGCCGGGGTGATGGTGATCAGCAGCTGCTGGCGCTTGACCTGATCGCCGGCGCCCACGGTGACCGTGTCCACGGTGCCGTCGCAGTCGGCTTTCAGTGCGTGCTCCATTTTCATGGCCTCGAGCACGGCCAATGTCTGTCCCCTTTTTACCGTGTCGCCGGCGGCGGCGTTCACTTCGATCACCGCGCCGTCCATGGGTGCTTTCAACTGGCCGGAGCCGGGGCCCTGCTCACCGCCGCTGGCGCGATGGGTACGTGCCTCGAATCTGGCGCGCAGGCCGCCGTCCTGCAGCCACACCACACCGTCCCGGTGCAGCCAGTGGTAGCGGCGGCGTACGCCATCCAGCGTGGCGATCAAGGTGCCGTCGTCGTACACCGCGTCCAGGATCAGGTCCGGGCCGCCGTGGATGCCGTCCGGGGTCAGGTAAAGGGTGCGCTCCTGATCGCCCCGGGCCAGCACCAGCGGCTGCGCGCCCACGCCGCTGGAGTGCCAGTTGCGGTAGCCGGCGCGGCCGGCGGCGTCGCCGGCGCCGATACGGGCCAGCAGCAAAGCGGCCAGTGCCCACAGTGCGTCCGGGGTTTCGGCGGCGCGCAGGCCGGGGTCGTCGGCGAACGGCCCGTCGATAAAGGCGGTGGTGGCGTCGCCGGCGGCGAACGCCGGATGGCGCAGAATCGCCGCCAGGAAGCGGCGGTTGTCGTCCAGGCCCATCAGGACGGTGTCCTCCACGGCGCGGATCAGACGGCGACGGGCTTCGTCGCGGCTGGCGCCGTAGGCGATGATCTTGGCCAGCATGGGGTCGTAGTGGCTGCCCACTTCGGCGCCGTCCACCAGGCCGTGGTCGATGCGCACGCCCTCGCCGGTGGCGGGCCGCCAGCTCAGCACCGGGCCGGTTTGCGGCAGGTAGCCCTGGGCCGGGTCCTCGGCGTAGAGGCGCACTTCCATGGCGTGCCCGGTGAGCCGCACCTGCTCCTGGGTCAGCGGCAGCGGGTCACCGGCGGCCACTCGCAGTTGCCAGGCCACCAGGTCCTGGCCGGTGACCAGTTCGGTGACCGGATGCTCCACCTGCAAACGGGTATTCATTTCCAGAAAGTAGAAGTCGCCGTCCGCGCCGAGCAAAAACTCCACGGTGCCGGCGCCCACATAGTCGCAGGCCTTGGCGGCGTTCACCGCCGCCTCGCCCATGCGCTGGCGCAGAGCCTCGTCGACCACGGGGGAGGGGGCTTCCTCCACCACTTTCTGGTGGCGGCGCTGCACGGAGCAGTCGCGCTCGCCCAGGTGGATGACGTTGCCGTGGTGGTCGCCGAACACCTGGATCTCCACGTGGCGGGGGTTGATCACCGCCCGCTCCAGGATCAGCTCGTCGTTGCCGAAGCTGCTTTTCGCTTCCTGGCGGGCGCTTTTCAGCTGCGCGGCGATCTGGTCCGCCTCGGTGACCACGCGCATGCCGCGGCCGCCACCCCCGGCGCTGGCCTTGATCATCAGCGGCAGCCCCACGCGTTCGGCTTCTTGAATCAGAGTGTCATCGCTCTGGTCCTCGCCCTGGTAGCCGGGCACGCAGGGCACGCCGGCGTCCTGCATGGCGATCTTGGAAAGCCGTTTCGAGCCCATCAGGCGGATCGCCTCGGTGGGCGGGCCGATGAAGGTGACGCCCGCCTCCGCGCAGGCGGCGGCGAAGTCCGCGTTCTCGGACAGGAAGCCGTAGCCCGGGTGTACCGCGTCGGCGCCGCTGCGGCGGCAGGCGTCGAGCAGGGCCGCCACGTTCAGGTAGGACTCGGCGGCGGTGGCGGGGCCGATGCACACCGCCTCGTCGGCGAGTTGGACATGGCGGGCGCCGGCGTCCGCCTCGGAGAACACCGCCACCGTGCGGTAGCCCAGCGATCGCGCGCTTTCCAATACCCGGCAAGCGATTTCGCCCCGGTTGGCGACCAGTACTTTCTCAAAACTCATTGCCATTCCTTTCATTCGTCGGCGGCCCACTTGGGCAAGCGCTTCTGCACAAACGCCAGGGTGCCCTCCTGGCCTTCTTCGCTGGCCACGGCGTTGGCGAATTCACCGGCGGCACGGTCGAGCAGCTCGTCCATGGGCACATGGCCCACGTCGAGCACCAATTGTTTGGTGGCGCGGGTGGCGTTGGGGGCGCAGCGGCGTATCTGGTCGAGCACCTCGGCGAGCTTTTTCTCCAGCTCCGCCGGGGAGTCGGCGACCTCGTGGACCACGCCCAGCGTGAGCGCATGGTGGCCGTCGAAACGCTGGCCGGTGAGGGCGATGCGGCGGGCGCGGGTGAGACCGATGCGTTGCACCACGAACGGAGCGATCTGAGCGGGAATCACCCCTAGGCCGGTTTCCGGCAGCCCGAACCTGGCGTCGCCGGCGGCCACCGCCACGTCACTGACGCAGGCCAGCCCGAAGCCGCCGCCCATCACCGCGCCTTCCAACACGGTGACCAGCACCTGGGGAAGCCGGTTGGCGGTGCTGATCATCTCACCGAAGCGGCGGTTCAGCCGCAGGAACGCTTCCGGATCGCCTTCGGCGGCCTGTTGCCGCGCGCCGGCCATGTCCTTGATGTCGCCGCCGGCGCAGAAGTGACCGCCGGCACCGCGCAGCACCAGAGCGCGCACCTCGGCGCCGGCCGTGTCGTTTTCCAACCAGTCGAACACGTCCATCAGCTCATTCACCATGCCCAGGCTCATGGCGTTGCGCGCCTCCGGCCGGTCCAAAGTGATGTGCAAAACGCCGCTTTCACGGTTAAGCGTGATCGCAGTGGTTTCAGGTAACGTCATGGTCCATCCCACTATTAACTATTCACTGTTAACCATTAACTGCTATTTCTTTTTGCCCGGCAGCATGCCCATGGTCTTGCAGATAATGCCGAGCATGACTTCGTCGGCGCCGCCGCCGATGGAACCCAGGCGGCCGTCGCGGTAAAGCTGGCTGGCCGGGTTGTCCCACATGAAGCCGTTGCCACCCCAGTACTGCATGCAGCCGTCGGCCACTTCCCGGGACAGGCGGCCGGCCTTGAGCTTGGCCATGGACGCCAGGCGCAGGACGTCGCCGCCGTTGACGTAGGTTTCGCAGGCCTGCCACACCAGCGCGCGCAGCATTTCCACCTCGGTCTGCAGCTCCGCCAGCTTGAAGTGCACCGACTGGTTATCCAGCAGTGACATGCCGAACACCTGACGCTCGCGGGCGTAGTCGATGGTCTGAGCGATCAAATTGTCGCAGCCCTTGATGGCGTTGGCGGCACCCCACAGGCGCTCTTCCTGGAATTGCATCATCTGCATCATGAAGCCCGTGCCTTCCTGACCGATCAGGTTGCGCTGGGGCACGCGCACGTCGTCGAAGAACACCTGGGCGGTTTCCGAGCTGCGCATGCCCAGTTTGTTGAGCGGCTTGTCCACCGTGATGCCGCCGGCGTCCTTGGGCACCACGATCAGGGATTTGTTGACGTGGGGCTTGTCGTCGGAGGTGTTGGCCAGCAAGCAGAAAAAGTCGGCGCTGGGTGAGTTGGTGATCCACATCTTGGTGCCGTTGATCACATAGTCGTCGCCGTCTTTCTTGGCGTTGGTCTTGATATTGGCTACGTCGGAGCCGGCGTGGGGCTCGGACACCGCGATGGAAGCGACCATATCGCCGGCGATCGCCGGCGCCAGGTAGTCGCGCTTGAGTTCGTCGGAACCGAACCGCGCCAGCGCCGGCGTGGCCATGTCGGTCTGCACGCCGATCGACAGCGGCACGCCGCCGCAGGTGGCACCGCCGATTTCCTCGGCCACGATCAGGCCGTAGGAGTAATCCAGGCCCATGCCGCCGTACTCTTCCGGCTTGGTGACGCCGAGCAGGCCCAGATCGCCCATTTTCTTGAACACGTCATGGATCGGAAAACGGCCCGCGGCTTCCCACTCGGGCACGAACGGATTCACTTCTTTCTCGATGAAATTGCGCACCGTGCGGCGCAGTTCTTCATGTTCCTGAGTAAACAACATGGGCATGTCCTGTGTTTTGTTCGGCTCGTTGGTCGAGCGCTGGGATGTCAGTGGTTGTCGGAAAACCTGGCGGTTTTAGTTAACAGTTAACGGTTAATAGTGAATAGCGAAACAGGGGGCGGTGCGGCCTTCGCCGCACGCACCAAACCTCTCCGCAACGGTGTTTTAACTATTAACTGTTCACTATTCACTGTTAACTCATTCATAGTCTTGCCACGCCAAACGTATTGGCATGAAGGTTCCGTTCTTCCGCTTGCCGGCAGATGTCGAGCACGTAGGCCAGCACCTTGCGGGTGTCGCGCGGGTCGATGATGCCGTCGTCCCAGAGGCGGGCGGTGCCGTAGAGCGCGGTGGATTGCGCGTCCAGTTTCTGGGCGGTGCTTTGTTGCAGCATATCGAGCACCTTTTCGTCCGGTTCCAGGCCGTTGGCGCGCTGTTTGGCTTCGGCGACGATGCGCAGCACGGTGCCCGCCTGTTGGCCGCCCATCACCGCCACCTTGGCGTTGGGCCAGGCGAAGATGAAGCGCGGGTCCAGGCCGCGACCGCACATGGCGTAGTTGCCGGCGCCGTAGGAGCCGCCCACGAGAATGGAAATTTTCGGTACCCGGGCGTTGGCCACCGCCTGGATCATCTTCGAGCCGTGCTTGATGACGCCGTTCTGCTCCGGGTCGGTGCCGACCATGAAACCGGTGGTGTTGTGGAGAAACAGTAAAGGCCGGCGGGTCTGGTCACAGAGCTGGATGAACTGGGCCGCTTTGGCGGCGCCGCGCGGGGTAATCGGGCCGTTGTTACCGATCACGCCCACCGGCTGACCTTCGATGTCGATCCAGCCGCACAGGGTGGCGCCGTCCCAGTCGTTCTTGAAATCCAGGAAGTCGGAGCCGTCGGCGATGCGGGCGATGATGTCGCGCACGTCGTAGGGCTTCTTGCTGTCCGCCGGCACCACGCCGAGCAATTGCTCGGGCGGGTAGAGCGGCTCCCGCCAGGGACGCTCCTCCGGTGGCGTGTCGCGCAGGCCCAGCTTGCTCATGATGTCGCGGGCATGGCGGATGCCGTCGGCGTCGTCCTCCGCCAGGTACTCGGCGGTGCCGGCCACGCCGGTGTGCATTTCCGCGCCGCCCAGTTCTTCGTCAGTGGCGATTTCACCGGTGGCCGCTTTCAGCAGCGGCGGGCCGGCCAGGAACATCTTGGCGCGGTTGCGCACCAGCACCACATAGTCCGAGAGGCCGGGCTGGTAAGCGCCGCCGGCCGTGGCGTTGCCGTGCACCACGGTGATCTGCGGGATGCCGGCGGCGGACAGGCGCGCCTGGTTGGCGAAGGTGCGGGCGCCTTCGACGAACACGTCGGCGGCGTAGTTCAGGTTGGCGCCGCCGGATTCCACCAGGCTCACCATGGGCAGCCGGTTCTCCTGCGCGATGCGTTGCAGACGCAGGGTTTTATACAGCCCCGAGGGCGTCACCGTGCCGCCTTTGATGGCGGAGTTGGAGGCGGTGACCAGGCAGCGCACGCCACAGACATAACCGATGCCGGCGATGGTGCCGCCGCCGGCCTCGGTGCCGTCCTTGTCGTCGTGCATCTTGTAGCCGGCCAGGTTCATCAGGCTCAGGTAGGGCGAGCCCGGATCAAGCAGCCGCGCCACCCGTTCGTGGGGCAGCAACTGGCCACGCTTTTCGAATTTTTCCCGTTTGCCTTCGGCGGTGTCGCGGACCTGCTGTTCGATGGCGCGGAATTCCTCCACCGCCTGCAGCAGGGCGTCGCGGTTTTGCCGGTATTCCTCGCTGTTCGGGTCGAGGGCGGATTCGAGTACAGGCATTAATCCAGATCCTTGAGCACGTTGGGCGTCACGGCGCGGTGGAAGCCGTCATAGGGTTTGGAGTTTTTATGGTCGGGCAGCGGGAACATGGCCACGTTGCCCTGGCTGGCGGCGCCGTCGATGCGCCAGGTGTCGCCACTGATAAAGGCGGCGCCTTCGCTGAGCAGGAAGGTGATCGCCGAGGACACTTCCGCTTCCAGGCCGAGCCGCTTCAACGGCACCGCGCCGCGCAGCGTCTTGATGGTTTGCTGCATGCCTTCCGGGTAGGTGTCCATGCCGGAGGAGGCGATCCAGCCCGGCGCCACCGCGTTCACGCGGACGCCGGCGCAGGCCCATTCCAGGGCCGCGGTTTTGGTGAAGTTGTCCATGCCGGCGCGGGCGGCGCCGGAGTGGCCCATGCCGGGCATGCCGCCCCACATGTCGGCGACGATATTGACGATGCTGCCGCCGGTTTTGTTCATGCCTTGCATGAACACTTCCCGGGCCATCAGAAAGCCGCCGGTCAGGTTGGTGCGAATCACGGTTTCCCAGCCTTTCTGGCTGATCATGGCCACCGGCGAAGGGAATTGGCCGCCGGCGTTGTTGACCAGGCCGTCCACCTGATGGACCTGCTTATAGATTGCCGCCACGGTCTCACGGACCTTGTCTTCGTCACGGATGTCGCAGGTGAACACCAGCGCCTCCTGGCCGGTGTCCTCGCGGATCTCCTCGGCCACCGTCTTGAGCTTGTCTTCCTTGCGGCCCAGCAGCACCACCCGGGCGCCCAGCGCCGCCAGCTCGTGGGCGGTGCAGCGGCCGATGCCGGAACCGCCGCCGGTGACGATGATGGTTTTACCGGCGAACAGGTCCGGGCGAAAAACGGAGCGATATGGCATTCGAAATATCCTCACTGCAATAATTCAATTTGGTTGGCCGCGAATGGCCGGCCACAAGCCTCAAGCTACAAGCTGCAAGCAAACAGGTGACACGGCCAGCTTGCGGCTTGGAGCTTGTAGCTACTCAAGTGCTTCCGCGATCTCAGCGCTCACCGGCACCGGAAAGTCCAGAAGCTGCTGGGCGAACGCCTTGCCCTGCGGATCGATGCGCAGGCTGGCGATACCGCCGCCGCCCAGGGCGTGGCGCAGCAGGAAGTTGAAGGCGTTGAAGCCCGGCAGCTCCCAATGGCTGACGCTGCCCCTTTCCGGGTCGAGCACGTGTTTCATGTAATCCGCCACGGCGGCGTCGGTGAGCGCGGCGCGCAGGTAGGGGAGGTATTCCGGCTTGCGAGCCATCACGCCGATGTTGGCGTGGTCGCCCTTGTCACCGGAACGGGCCCAGGCCAGCTTCACCAGCGGCACGCTGGTCTCGCCGGTGGCGGTGTCGCTGCCGTTGGTGTCCGGCAGGCCGGCGATATCCAGGGGCGTGCCCACCGGCACGCCGACTTCCGTGGGGGTACCGTCCAGGTCCACGGTGGCGGTCACGTCGACCTTGGGCACCAGGGTGGAGAACAGGCGGATGCGCGGCATCGGCTTGGGCCGGCCGCCGACCAGTCCGGACAGACCCGGGGCCATGCCGGTGGCGGCCTGGGCGATCTCACGGGCGAACAGCCCCAGGGCCTTGCGGTCGTCGTGCAGGGCGGCGATTTTCACCACCACCTCGCGGCTGTCCTCGCGCCGCGCCTGGGCGCCGTAGGTGGTCTCGCTGCCGAGGATTTCCACGCTGGTGTCGCGCATCGGCGCCATGCCCAGCTGTTTGAGCAGAGCGTCGGTCTTTTTCAGGATCGCCTCCGCCACCGCCCGGCCCTTGGCCGGCGCTTCCCGGCCGCCCATCAGGAACGACGCGGTAATACGCTGGCCATCCGGATAGGTGGCGGACACCTTATAGGTGTCGGTGGGCGGCAGGCCCTTGGCACCGCTCACCCGCACCCGGTGCTCGCCGTCCTGGGTCAGGCTCACGCCGGTGAAGTCGCACACCACGTCGGGGAGAATATAGGCGCGCGGGTCGCCGATTTCGTAGAGCACCTGTTCGCCCACCGTGGCCGGGGTCACCAGGCCGCCGGTGCCGGGCGGTTTGGTGACCACGAAAGTGCCGTCCTCATGGCATTCGGCGATCGGGAAGCCCATGTTGTGAAAGTCCGGCACCTCGCGCCAGTCGGTGAAGTTGCCGCCGGTGCACTGGGCGCCGCACTCGATCACGTGGCCGGCCAGGGAGCCCTGGGCGAGCTTGTCGTAGTCGTCGTCGGCCCATTTGAATTCGTGCATCAGCGGCCCCAGCACCAGCGCCGAATCGGCGATGCGGCCGGTGAGCACCAGGTCGGCGCCGGCGTCCAGCGCCGCCTGGATCGGCAGCGCGCCCAGGTAGGCGTTCATGGTCACGGTAACCGGCGGCAGCCCGGCGCCGGTGTCCAGCTCCTTGCAGTCGCTGAACTGGTCGCGGCGGCTGTTCAGGTCGTCGCCCTCCACCAGGGCGATGTTCATTTCCACTCCGGCTTCGGCGAACACCTTCTGAAGGGCCTCGCGGCAGGCGCGCGGGTTCACGCCGCCGGCGTTGCTGATCACCTTGATGTTCTTTTCTTTGATCTCGCGGGCCAGCGGCGCCATCACCTGGGTAACGAAGTCGTGGGCGTAGCCGGCGTCGGGGTCCTTCATGCGCGCCCCCGCCATGATCGACAGGGTGACCTCCGCCAGGTAGTCGAACACCAGATAATCGATCTCCCCCTGGCGCACCAGTTGGAAGGCGGCGCTGTTGGTGTCGCCCCAGAAGCCGGCGGCGCAGCCGATGCGAACAGGTCCAGCCATAAGTCTTGCCCCGAATTGCTGTTTTCCGAATGGTCTCGTAAGCTACCAAGCAAGCGCTTGGTTTGGCAAGAGGCAAACGGTGGCGACATTGTGGGAGCGAGCTGGGCCCGCTCCCACAAGGCCCGCTCCCACAAGCCTGCCCAAGCCGGCTTGCAGCTTGCCGCTTGCAGCGATTAAATGCGCCCCGAGGAGGAGCCACCGCATGCCCGATACACCCGCCATTCATGGCATCGACAATTCGCCCCGCGGCCGTTTGCTGAGCGCCGCTGCCCATCTTTTCCGGGACAAGGGGTTCGACCGTACCACGGTGCGTGATATCGCCGCGGCGGTGGGGATTCAGAGCGGCTCCATCTTCCATCACTTCAAAAGCAAGGAGGACATCCTCTTCGCCGTGATGGAAGAGGTGATCCGTTTCAACACCGAGCGGTTGCGTCAGGCGGTGGCCGACGCGGATACCCCCCTGGAGCAGCTGCGCAACCTGGTCCGCGCCGAGCTCACCGCCACCGTGGGCGACACCCGCGAGGCGATGGTGGTGATGGTGGCGGAGTGGCGTTGCCTCAGCGAGTCGAAACAACAGGAGGCCCTGGCGCTGCGCGAGATCTACGAGCAGATCTGGCTGGATGTGCTGGGGCGCCTGCACAAGGCCGGGGCTTTCCATGCCGACCCCTTCATCATGCGGCGGCTGCTGACCGGTATGATCGGCTGGACCCCCAACTGGTTCAGCACCAACCGCCGGCTGTCCGTGGAGGACCTGGCGGATCTGATCGTCGACCGGGTGGTGGGCGAGGCATGATCGGCAACGGCATTGCCTGGGGACGCCACACCATCATCGAAGAGGGCGAACTGCAGCGCGATACCCTGCAATTGCGCGTCGACCATTACATCGTGGCAGGGCCGGATGGTCGGCCCTTGCCGGGCCGGTTCTCGACCCTTGAAGCGGCCAAGACCTTCGTCGAGCAGCGAGAGGCCGGCGGCTGACGTTTGTGGGAGCCGCGCAATTTATGAACGAACGGTGTCATCGGGGTAAAAAAGCCGTTGACACCCCGGGCCCAATCCCTAAAATGGCGCCCACTTCGCAACGCGAACCTGGGTGGTTAGCTCAGCTGGGAGAGCATCTGCCTTACAAGCAGAGGGTCGGCGGTTCGATCCCGTCACCACCCACCAGATTTTGGCGTTGAAGAGCGCCAGTACAGAGTTTGGAGCGGTAGTTCAGTTGGTTAGAATACCGGCCTGTCACGCCGGGGGTCGCGGGTTCGAGTCCCGTCCGCTCCGCCATCTTCATGATCTTTCTCGTCTTCCGTTTGGATTGATGGCGACGCCGGCCTAGCCCGCGTCGCCTTTTTGTTTGTCTGAACCTTTCCCGCCGAGACCGCTCTAACCCCTTGTAGCCCCGCCGTGCGGTGACGACTGTCATCAAGCCGTCACGGGCGCCGCTGTACCCTTACCGATGAATGCATTGAAACAGGCCCGGTCGGGCCGATAGGAGAACCTTTATGGATGAGTATCTGGAAGACCAACTGGAAGAGAAACTGTGGCTGGAAAGCCTCGACGACCTGGACGACGACGTCGCCGATGACGGAGTCGAGCTTTGACCCGCCCGCTTCAAGCCTCAAGCTTCAAGCCTCAAGCAGGCCTTACCACCCCGGGGTCCTTCGCTTGTAGCTTGTAGCCTGCAGCTTGAAGCCCACCCTTCGAACGCTCCCTCCTGTTCAGTAACCCCCGCGGTATCCCGCCGTTCCCTCGACAAAAGGTCCCTTTTTGGTGACCGGCTTCCTTGTTTTGCCCGCTCCGCTGTGAATATTCTGGCGCTGGGAACCTCTGGACTTTATTCAGCGCTGAATCTGACGGGCAGCGGCAAGGAGTGACGCATACCGTCACTGACCGCGCCGATAACAGCGAAGTAATAACAACGAAGGGAAGGCTTATGGCGGGTTCGTCAGTGACCTCCGAAGCGGTGCTGTTCTATTGCGACAAGGGCATCACCAAAAGCATGTTGTACGCCGATTTCGAAGCCATTCTGGACGGCATGGTGGGGGTGCCTGAATTCGCCGCCAAGGAAATGCGTGGCGCCTACTGCCTGGTCAACGGCCGGCTGCGGGTCAAAGCCATGGTGCTGTTTTTGATCGACTTCGACGCCGACGGCATGGCCGACACCACCTGGAACGTGCCCCTGCGGCACCTGGCGGAACACGGCGGTCCGGGACCGGACATGGGCGCCGGCCCGATCCGCCTGGCCTGTCGCAGCCAGTGCCCGGTGGCCTGGCACCAGGATCAGCTCTGGGACCCGGTGATGAAGCCCGGGGCCAATGATTTCGTGGCGGCCCGGGATCTGCTGCGCGCCCGGGGCTCGAAGATGGGCCTGGAGGTGGACGAGGACCTGCCGCCGGCGCCGTCGGCGGTGCCCACCCTGTCCGGTGAGGATGTGCCCACCGTGCGTCCCGCCGACGGTGCCAGACACAAGAAGGACGAGGACGAGCGGGTGCGCCTGGCGCGCACCATCAAGGAGCTGCGGCTGCGTATCCACACCCTGGAAACCGGCCAGAAAGAAGAGCTGGCCCAGCTCCGTTATGCCCAGCAGCAAAAGGAAGAGATTCTCAGTGCCCAGCTGGAAAAGGTGCTGATGCAGTTCAAAACCCTGAAATCCCAGAACGCCGCGCTGCGCGAGCAGAACAGCTCCCTCAAGGCGCAGGTCGAGTCGCTGAACCACAGCCTGGAAGAGCACGCCGGCCGCAACGCGGAGCAGGGCAGCGAGGTGGAGCGCCTGGCCGAGCAGTACAAACTGGCCCTGGAGCAGCGTGTGGAGGAAGAGCGCGCCCGGCTGGCGGATGAAATTCACAGCCGCGAAATGGACGTGCTGAACCGGGACGATCTGGTCAACCAGTTGCGCGCGGACGTGTCGCAGCTCAAGCGTGACCAGATGAAGGTGGCTCACTCCGGCGGCCAGAAGATCCTGGATAAGCTGGAGAGCCTGGGGCTCAGCTTTATCGCCTTTCATCCGGGGGCCGGGCATGTGTCCGTGGCCGCCGACCAGATCGCCGATTACATGGACAACCCGGTGGCGTTTGCGGCCCGCAAGTGCCTGGTCACCGAGGACCATTACCGGGCCTGGCTGGCGCACTACGAAAACCCGGTATGCCAGGTGGCGGTGGGCCCGGATCAGGCCTGCTGCGGCAAACGCGTGATCCGCGTGGACGTGCCCAACCAGTTCAAGCCCGGGGTGTCGGACCGCAATTCCAACCGCTGCCCGCACTGCCGGTCGGATTCGTCCATTGATAACGTACTCAAGTTTCGTTGAACCGGGTCGTGGCCGGCCGGATCGCGAGTTGGTAAGTTTTTTGCAGGCAAAAGCCCTATAAAAGGCGCGCACGCCGCCACACAAAAACCAATCAAGGGGAGCTCGAATGGCGCACGAATCCATCGACAAGAGTCTGCTGCAGACCTTCGTGCCGGTGAACGCCCTGTCGGGTGATCAACTGGACTGGCTGCTCGATCAGCAGGAGGTGCGCCGCTACGAGGCCGGCGATGTGCTGTTCCGTCAGGGGGACCGGGACAACACCACCATCTACCTGCTGAGCGGCGAGGTGGAGCTGTTCAGCGAACACGGCGAACGTACCGTGATCAGCGCCGGCGACAGTGCCTCCTGGCACCCGCTGGGGCATTTTCAGCCGCGCCGGGATGACTGCAAGGCGATCGGCGAGGTGAGCGTGGTGCGCTTCGACAGCTTCCGCCTGGACACCATCCTGTCCTGGGACCAGTCCGCCGGCTACGTGATTCTCGACATCAACGCCAACGCCGCCTACCAGCACGACCGTGAATGGATGATCCGGCTGCTTAAATCCAAGCTCTTTCACCGGGTGCCGCCGGCCAACATTCTGGAAATCTTCCGCCGCCTGCGCGCCCGCCGCTGCAAGCAGGGCGAAGCCATCATCACCCAGGGCGAACAGGCGGACTGCTGCTACATCATCAAGGAAGGGGTCTGCGAGGTGGCCATCACCCTGGGCGGTAAAAGCAGCGAAGCGATGCCGGTGGCGATGCTTGAGGAGGGGCAGTGGTTCGGCGAGGAGGCGCTGCTCTCCGGCAAGCCACGCAACGCCACCGTGACCATGGCCACGGACGGCGTGCTGATGCGCCTGGACCGGCAGGACTTCGACGCCCTGTTGCGCGAACCGGTGATCCACACCCTGGCCCCGGACGAGGCCCGTCAGTGCCTCCAGGACGGCGCCCGCTGGCTGGATGTGCGCACCGCCGACGAGTTCGACCAGCAGCACCTGGCCGGCGCCACCAATATCCCGCTTGGCGCGCTGCGCCTGAAATCCCGGCTGCTCGACCCCGCCGGCCGTTACGTGGCCTACTGCGACACCGGCCGGCGTAGCGCCACCGCCGCTTTTTTGCTAAAAAACGCCGGGCTGGATGTGTTCGTGCTGGATGGCGGTCTTAATAACAATGCTGATACCCTGCAGGACTATCTGAAATAGCACGCCGACGGCGTCTACTCGAGTTGCAGGAACAACGTGTCCCAGGAAAAATTTCGCAATATCGGTTTGATCGCCCGCACCGAGAGTGAACAAACGCTCTATTCGGTGCGGCAGCTGATCCACTTTCTGCACGGCCGCGACTGCACCGTGATCCTCGACCGGTCGATCGCCGGCAGCCTCCCGGAATCCGGCCTGCAGGCCGCCAAGGCCTCGCAAATGGGCGACGCCTGCGATCTGGTGATCGTGGTGGGCGGCGACGGCAGCCTGCTGGGCGCGGCCCGTGACCTGGCGCGTTTCGACGTGCCGGTGCTGGGCATCAACCGCGGCCACCTGGGCTTTCTCACCGACATTCTGCCTTCGGAGATCGAATCCCGGGTCGGACAGGTGCTGGACGGCGACTACACCACCGAGCGCCGCTTCCTGCTGGATATGGAAGTGCGGCGTGGCAAGACCGTGATGGGGGAGGGCAGTGCCCTCAACGACGTGGTGCTGCTCTCCGGTGACAGCGTCCACATGATTGATTTCGAGCTCACCATCGATGGTCTGTTCGTCTATGGCCAGCGTTCCGACGGCCTGATTATCTCCACGCCCACCGGCTCCACCGCCTACGCCCTGTCCGGCGGCGGGCCGATCATGCACCCGCGCCTGGATGCCATGGTGCTGGTGCCGCTTAACCCGCACACCTTGACCAGCCGGCCGCTGGTGGTGGACGGCAACAGCGAGATCAAGATTCACATCACCACCGAGAAGGTGAACCCCCTGGTCAGCTGCGACGGCACCGCCGGCATTCGCCTGCAAGCCGAGGACGTGATCGCCATTCGCAAGAAGCCCCACCGCCTGCGGCTGATTCACCCGCCGGGTCACGATTTCTACCAGGCCTGCCGCTCCAAGTTAGGCTGGAGCACCCGTCCCGGCGACGGCAATTAGCCACACGCTGCAAGCCCCAAGCTTGCAGCCCTTGCATCCTGTATCCTGTCCCCCATAACTTCCCGTATCGCTACGTGACAGGTTCCGACATGGCTTCTTCTTCCCCTTCCTTCGACGATCTTATCGACGGCATGACCCTGGAGGTGTGGCATAACATGCGCACCGCCGTGGAAACCGGCCGCTGGCCGGACGGTCGCCGGGTCAGCGACGAGCAGCGCGCCCTGTGCCTGCAGGCGGTGATCGCCTGGGAGACGCGCAATCTGCCCGAGGAAGAACGTACCGGTTACGTCCCCAGTCACTGCAAGAGCGCCGACGGCGAGGCCCCGGAACAGCCGGTGGACCTGCGCCCCGCGCGCCGCCACGGAGAACATTGATGAGAGACGGCAACCCCGCGCCGGCCACCCGGCTGATCGACTACCGCCCGCCGGCCTGGCTGGTGGATCACACCCGACTGGACGTGGACCTGCGCGACGGCCACGCCACCGTCACCGCCGAGCTGGCGGTGCGCCGCAATCCGGACCGGGACGACCGCCCGGCGGACCTGGTGCTGGACGGCGAACACCTGGCGCTGCAGGCGCTGCGTCTTGATGACCGCGTGCTCGGCGACCAGGACTACCGGCTCGAGGACGGCCGGCTCACGGTACCGGGCGTGCCGGAGCGGTTCACCCTGACCTCCGAGGTGCGCATCCACCCGGAGAGCAATACCGCTCTGGAAGGGCTGTACCGCTCCAACGGCATGTATTGCACCCAGTGTGAAGCGGAAGGCTTCCGGCGCATCACCTATTTCCCGGACCGGCCGGACGTGCTCAGCCGTTTCACCACCACCGTCCACGCGGACAAGAACGCCTACCCGCTGCTGCTCTCCAACGGCAACCCGGTGGACAGCGGTGACGAGGCGGGCGGCCGCCATTTCGTCACCTGGGAGGACCCCTTCCCCAAGCCCTGTTATCTGTTCGCGCTGGTGGCCGGCGATCTGGCCTGCCTGGAGGACAGCTTCCGTACCGCCTCCGGCCGGGACGTGGCGCTGCGTCTGTACGCCGAGCACCGTGACCTGGACAAGCTCGGCCACGCCATGGACTCCCTGAAACGGGCCATGGCCTGGGACGAGCAGGTGTTCGGCCGCGAATACGACCTGGATATTTTCCAGGTGGTGGCGGTCAGCCACTTCAACATGGGCGCCATGGAAAACAAGGGCCTGAACATCTTCAACACTTCCTGCGTGCTGGCCCACCCGGCCACCACCACCGACGCCGGCTTTGAGCGCGTGGAATCGGTGGTTGCCCACGAGTATTTCCATAACTGGAGCGGCAACCGGGTGACCTGCCGGGACTGGTTCCAGCTCAGCCTCAAGGAAGGCTTCACCGTGTTCCGCGACCAGGAATTTTCCTCGGACATGAACTCCCGCGCGGTGACCCGGGTGGAGAACGTGGATTTCCTGGTCAACCATCAATTCCCGGAAGACCAGGGCCCCATGGCGCACCCGGTGCGGCCCTCGGAATACCAAAAGATCGACAACTTCTACACCCTCACCGTGTACGAAAAAGGCTCGGAAATCGTGCGCATGCAGCACGAGTTGCTGGGCGCCGAGGACTTCCGTCGCGCCAGCGATCTCTACTTCCAGCGCTTCGACGGCCAGGCGGTGACCTGCGACGACTTCGTCGCCTGCATGGAAGAGGTGTCCGGCCTGGATCTGAGCCAGTTCAAGCTGTGGTACAGCCAGGCGGGCACGCCGCTGGTGACCGCCTCCGACCGGTTCGCCGACGGTGAGTACCAGCTCACGCTGCGCCAGGAAACACCGCCCACCCCGGGGCAGAACGATAAACAGCCGCTGATGATCCCGGTCAAGCTGGCGCTGCTCGACGGCCAGGGCCGGGCGCTGCCGCTCAATGACGAGGGCGCCACCGAAACCGTGGTGATCCTGCGCGATCGCGAGCAAACCTTCCGCTTCCCGGTCGCCACGGACAGCGCGCCCACGCCGTCGCTGCTGCGCGCCTTCTCGGCGCCGGTGTCGCTGCGCTACCCGTTCGAGGAAGCGCAGCTGATCACGCTGCTGGCCCACGACAGCGATGGCTTCTGCCGCTGGGACGCGGCGCAGCGGCTCTATTTCGCTGCCCTGGCGCGGATTATCGACGACGGCGAGGAGGCCGCCGCGCAGCTGGACCGGCTCACCCCGGTGCTGGAGCAGGTTATCCAGCGCGCCGGCGAGGACCCCGCCGAGGCCGCGCTGTTGCTGACCCTGCCCACGGAAACCGCGGTCGGCGACCGGCACACTCCGTTGCGTCCGCAGGCCGTCCACCAGGCCCTGAGCGCTCTGCGCGCCGGGCTCGGCGAGGCGCTGGCGGCGTCCTGGTGGCGTCTGGTCGACGATCTGGCGGAACCGGAATACCGCCCCGACGGTCACGCCATGGGCAAACGCCGGTTGCGCCAGGTGGCGCTGGCGTACCTGTCCGCCGCCGCCGGAGCGGGCCGCGGCGACCGCGACAAGCTGGTCACGCAACTGCAGGGCATGCTGGACGCCCCCACCTGCATGACCGAGGAACTGGGCGCCCTGCGCGCCCTGGTGCATAACCAGCTGCCCGGCGCCGAAGCGGCGCTGGCGGCGTTCGCCGGACGCTGGCGCGACGAGGCCCTGGTGATGGACCAGTGGTTTGCCGTACAGGCCACCGTGCCCGGTGCCGACACCGTGGCCCGGGCCGAGGGGCTGCTGGCCCATGAGGCCTTCGAGTGGACTCTGCCCAATCGGGTACGCGCCGTGGTCGGCACCCTGGTCAACGGCAACCCGTCCGCGTTTCACGCGCCGGACGGCAGCGGCTACGCCTTCTTCGCCCGGGCGCTGAAAAAGCTCGACGGCATCAACCCGCAGATCGCCGCGCGGCTGGCCAACGGCGCCGCCCGCCTGCAGCGTCTGGAGCCGGCCCTGGCCGAGCAACTGGGCGCCGCCCTGCGCGAGCTGCGCCCCGCCGCCTCCGCCAACCTGGCCGAGGTCCTCGACCGCATCCTCTAGCGCGGCATTCACCGCGCGATACAAGATGCAGGATACAGGATACAGCGCGGATTCAGACCGCGAGGTGCCGCCAGGCTTACGCTCCGCGCCGTTGCGTATTGGCAGCCGGGTACATGCTAATGTGCAAAACGCGTTGCGCACTCCATAGGCCCGGCCAGAGACTTTTCTACTGCAACTTGCGATGCGCGGGCACGGCCCTGCTGCCCGCACGGCCTCTTCCGCGCCTGTATCCTGTATCCTGAATCCTGTATCGCGGCTCCACGTCGCCGTATAATCCGCGCCGTCACCCAAGGAGCCGCCGCCCATGCTTTATCAGCTTGCCCGCCCCGCGCTGTTCACCCTTTCCGGGGAGCAGGCCCACGACCTGACTCTCGCCGCGCTGCGCCGGGGCGCCGGCAAGCTCTATCCGGCGCGGGTGCCCGAGCGGCCGGTGCGGGTCATGGGTCTGGATTTCCCCAACCCGGTGGGGCTGGCGGCGGGCCTGGATAAGAACGGCGATTGCATCGACGGCCTGGCGGCGTTGGGTTTCGGCAGCATCGAAGTGGGCACCGTCACGCCGCGCCCACAACCCGGCAACCCCAAACCGCGCCTGTTCCGGCTGCCCTCGGCGGAGGCGGTGATTAACCGCATGGGGTTCAACAACCACGGCGTCGACGCCCTGGTGGACAATGTACGCGCGGCCCGCTTCCGGGGCGTGCTGGGCATCAATATCGGCAAGAACAAGGACACCCCGGCGGAGCAGGCGGTGGACGACTATCGGATCTGCCAGGACAAAGTGCACGGCCTGGCCGACTATCTGGTGGTCAATGTGTCCTCGCCGAATACGCCCGGTCTGCGCGACCTGCAGCACGGCGACGCGCTGGACCGCCTGCTCGGCACTCTGCGCGAGGCTCAGACGCGTCTGGATCAACAGCGCGGCGTCACCGTGCCGCTGGTGATCAAGATCGCCCCGGACAACGGTGACGACGAGCTGGCGGCCATGGCGGAGGCCTTCGTGCGCCACGGTATCGACGGCGTCTGCGTGGGCAACACCACCCTGGAGCGGCCCGGCGTGGCCGGGCTGCGCCACGGCGACGAGCAGGGCGGCCTGAGCGGCGCGCCGCTGAAGCCGATCGCTGACCGGGCCTTGGGCACCATGGCGCAGGCCCTGGACGGACGCATCCCGATCATCGGGGTGGGCGGCATCAGCGGTGCCGGCGACGCCCTCGACAAGCGGCGTCTGGGCGCCTCGCTGGTGCAGGTGTATTCGGGCCTCATTTACCAGGGCCCCGGGCTGGTAGGCGACATCGTCCGCGCCTGGTAGCGACGTTGTGGGGGCGGGTCCCTCCAGCCGGGGACGCGGTTCTGTGTTCTGCCCTTCCGGGAACGCCGTGAATACGTCCCTGTACGCTCCCTGTCGAACGTCCTGTTCTCCAGGGTCCCGGAAGGGCAGAACACAGAACCGCTCACTGGGTAGATTCCGAGCCCGCGGGTTATAGCTGGCGCCCAACCTTTCTCCCTCGCCGCGCCGGGCGGCTGGCCCCATTGGGGAGGTTCGGTCTCGGTGGCCGGGTCCAGGACTGTGTGAGGCAGGGAGCCGAACACAAGCCTACAGGGACGTATTCACGGCGGGTCCTGGACCCGGCCATCGAGACCGAACCGGGCTACAAAGTGACAACACCGGAGGCAGGCAAAAGAAAAGGGCCCGGGAGGGGCCCTGTGGGGTCGACGCGCGAAGCGCCGGCGCTGATCGAAAACAGGTTGTGTGCAATGTCCTCTTAACGCGAAAAAATTAGGTGACGTCTTTCAGATTCTGAATGCCGGCCACGCCGACCATGCCTTGCACCTGATTCGTGCGGCCCTCGCGCCAACCGGTCATCCAGTGGCTGCGGGCCTGCAATGCGCCGAAGGGGCAAAAGTCCCTGGGCCTGCCTTGAAATCCGGCCAGGTACCCCCGGCTGTAAGCTCTTTCATCACGACTGCGTTTCTGTCTTTTCATAGACACGATCCTCTTGGCTTTTATGCCTGTTGGCTTATTCGCAGTGCCGCTTTGCCGATATCGGCGACGGTCAGTAAGCTGCGGCCCCCCGGTCACCTTTTCGGAGGGCCACGCTTTGAGTATGTGAAAGCGGGGAGGGGGTGTCGAATAACATGTCGCCATAATGGTGGCGCCGTTTAAGCGTGTGACGAATAATGGTCCGATCGATGAATTTTTCATTTCCGTCTTTAAAACAGGCACTTGCAGGGCAAAACCCATGGAATTCGTAATTACCTGTCTGCCCGGCCTGGGCCCCTTGCTCGCCGACGAACTCAGCGGGTTGGGCATCTCGGTAACGGATCCGGGTAACGCCCACGTGGGGATCCAGGGTTTGCAGCAGGAGGCGCTGCGCGCTTGTCTTTGGTCGCGCCTGGCGGAGCGGGTGCTGGTGCCGCTGGCGGAGCTCGACGTGGCCCCGGAGCAGGCTCCGGAGCGGCTGGCGGCGGCGGTGGACTGGCGCGCGCTGGTGCCGCCCGGGGTGGACCTGCATTTGAGTCTGGACCATGGCAAGGGCGTGCGTGGCGACAGCCGGGTCAGCGGCAAGCGCTTGCTGCGTGCCTTGCCGCCGGAGATCGGCGTGGCCCGCCGCGAGGACGGCGCCTGCGCGGTGCGGGCCCGGCTGGACGAGACCAGCGCCCGCCTGTGGCTGGACCTGGCCGGCACGCCGCTGCACCGGCGCGGCTACCGGCTGGCCGGGGGCCGCGCGCCGTTGCGAGAGAACCTGGCGGCGGCGCTGTTGCGGGCCGGCGGCTGGCACCGCGAGGACCGGCCGGCGGCGTTGCTGGACCCGTTCTGCGGCAGCGGCACCCTGGTGATCGAAGCGGCCTGGATGGCCGCCGGCGTGGCCCCCGGCGCGTTGCGCCGCGAATACGGTTTCCAGGCCTGGCGCGGCTGCCGCCGGCCGCTCTGGGAAGAGGCCCAGCGCGAGGCCGCGGCCAGCCTGGAAGGCGGATTCAAGGGAGGGCCGTCGCTGAAGGGCTTCGACGCCGACCCGGACACCATTCAGTACGCGCTGCATAACGCCGAACGCGCCGGGGTGCGCCGCTTGATCCACTTTGAGCGCCGCGAGCTGGGCGCCCTGCGCGCCCGTGATTTTGCCGGGCAGGGGCTGGTGGTCACCAATCCGCCCTGGGGCGAGCGCCTGGACGAGCAAACTTCGGCGGCCTGGTTGTACGCCGGCCTGGGCCGCATCCTCGGCGACAAGGCGCCGGCCTGGCGGGCGGTGATGCTGGGCGCCGACGTGGCCGCCCTGGACCGCTCCGGCATGGACATGGAACAGCAGTGGAAAGTGCGTAACGGCGCGACCACCAACTTCATCCGCCTCGGCCGGCCGCGTCCGCCGTCGCCGCGGCCACCGCTGGCGGTGGCGGATGCGCCCGGATTCGAGCTGCCGGAACCGGCCATGCCGTTGTTCAACCGGCTGCGCAAGAACGGCAAGCACCTGCGCCGCTGGCTGGAGCGCGAGGACATCCAGGCCTACCGCCTGTACGACCGGGATCTGCCGGAGTTCAACGTGGCGGTGGATGTCTATGGCGATCAGGCGCTGGTGCAAGAGTTCAAGGCGCCCAAGAGCGTCGACGAGGACAAGGCCAGGCAGCGCCGCCAGTGGGCGGTGAGCGCGGTCCGCGCGGCCCTGGGCGTGCACCGCGAGCAGGTGCATCTGCGCACCCGCGAACGGCAAAAGGGCCGCCAGCAGTATCAGAAGCTGGACGGCCAGGGACAGTACCGGGTGGTGCGCGAGGGTCAGGCCCGCCTGCTGGTGAACCTGAACGACTATCTGGACACCGGCCTGTTTCTGGACCACCGGCCGCTGCGTCTGCGGCTGGCCGAGGAATGCGCCGGCAAGCGTTTTCTTAACCTGTTTGCCTATACCGGCGCCGCCACCGTGCAGGCGTTGGTGGGCGGCGCCCGCCGGGCGGTCACGGTGGACGCCTCGCGGCGCTACCTGGACTGGGCCGCCTGCAATCTGTCGGTGAACGGCTTTTCCAGCGAGGCGCACCCGCTGGTGCGCGCGGACGCCATGGCCTGGCTGGAGGATTGCCAGGAGCAGTTCGACGTGGTGTTCTGCGATCCGCCCACCTTCTCCAACAACAAGTCGCGGCAGGACTTCGTGGTCCAGGAGCACCACGGCGAACTGATCCGGCGCATCATGAAGCGCCTGGAGCCCGGCGGCGTGCTCTATTTTTCCTGTAACTTCCGCCGCTTCGAGCTGGAGGAAAGCATCGCCCGCTGGTATCAGGTGGAAGACCTCACCGCCTGGAGCCTGCCGGAGGACTTCCGCCGCAACAGCGCCATTCACCATTGCTACGCGATCCGACACGGAACCCTTTGATGACCGTCGTGCTGTACACCACCCTGGGCTGTCACCTGTGCGACCAGGCCCGCGATCTGCTGCTCACCGTGAATCCACGGGTCGATATTCACGCGGTGGATATCGCCGAGGACGATACCCTGATCGCCGAATATGGTGAGCGCATTCCGGTGCTGCGCCACGGTGATCGGGAACTGGCCTGGCCGTTCGGACTGTTGGATATTCAGGCGTTTCTGTCGTAGGCGCTTTCTTTGGAGCAAAGATGGAAAAAATTACCGTTAAAAAGCTGAACGGGCGGCATGTGGAAAAAGTGCTGCTGCGGTCGGTGACGCTGTCGATCTGCATCGTGCAGGTGGAGATCGACGGCGTGAACTATCACGTGGTCGACGAGAAAGGCCAGATCGTGCGCTTCAACGGCGCCGAGCACGCCAACAACGTGCTCGGCAAGATGACCACGGACAAGGCGGTGCTGGTCCACAACTCGCCCTACGCGGAAATGGCCGGCCAGCCCGAAGACGGCCCGCAGCCCGCCCTGGAGGTGGACTTTAACTGGCGCGCGGAAAAGGCCTGAGATGGTGATGTCGGATTACGCCTTCGGCTAATCCGACCTACTTGGGCTACGTGGGCTTTTAAGGCGTAGGTCGGGTTAGCCGAAGGCGTAATCCGACAAAGGCGGTGAAGGGTCAACCCAAACCGAGAAAGGCGCGGGTATTGGCAAAGGTACGCGCCGCCAGGTCCGCTTCGCTTTCACCCCGCAACGCCGCGATGCGCTGCCCGATCCAGGGCAGATAGCAGGGCTCGTTGCGGCGCTTGCGGGGCGGCTTTTCCGGCAGATCCCGGGGCAGCAGATAGGGGGCGTCCGTTTCCAGCAACAGACGGTCGGCGGGAATCTCCGGCACCAGCGCCGCCAGGGCCTGACCGCGTCGCTCGTCGCACACCCAGCCGGTCACGCCGATGTGGCAATCCATGTCCAGATAGTCGAACAGGGCGTCGCGCCGGTCCGTGAAGCAGTGCACCACGGCGGCGGGCAGCTTGTGCCGCCAGGCCTTGAGGATCGGCAGAAAACGGTGATGGGCGTCGCGCTGGTGCAGGAACACCGGCTTGCCGGCTTCGGCGGCCAGCGCCAGCTGTGCTTCAAAGGCGTTTTCCTGGTCGTCCCGGGGCGAGAAGTCGCGGTTGAAATCCAGGCCCATTTCACCCGCCGCCGCGACCTCCGGCAACGCCATCAAACGGGCCAGTGCCCGTTCGGCTTCGGCGTTGAAAAAGCGCGCGTTGTGCGGGTGGAGGCCGGCGGTGGCGAACAACGCTGGTGCGGCGTCGGCCCAGCGCTGGCACAGGGCCACGGCGGTTTCCGATTCCGCCACGCTGGTGCCGGTGAGCAGCATCAGCGCGACGCCGCTCCCGGCGGCCCGGGCCAGTACCTCTTCCTGGTCCTCGGCGAACTGTTTGTCGCCCAGGTTAACGCCGATGTCCGCCCACCGCGGACCGTTTTCCCCCGAGCCGCTCATCCGTGGCTGGGTTGCGGTTGTCCGAGGCGGGCATTGAGGCGCTCGCGCAGGTCCTCCACCCGGCGCCGGTTGGCGCCCAGGTCCCAGTACCCGAGCCGCGAGGCCGAGCGCACGTCAATCAGCCCGTCGTCGTGCACATAAAGGGTCACGTCATCAACAAACCGCAGTATCCGGCTGGTGAAGCGGGCCTGGATGCGGGCCGGGCCGATCCGCTCGTAGGCCACCCGGGGCAGGGTGTCGAGCACGTCTTCCAGTAACGCCAGGCTGTCGGCGCGGTTGCCGGCGCCGGGCAGCGGCGCCACGCGATGGCGTTCGTCCTCGGCGAGGCTCGACACGCAATTCGGCGCGGACGGGCAAGGGGCAAGCAAACGGGTGTCCGGCATACGGTTTTGTCTCTCAATACTCTCGTTACTGGCGGCGTCACCGGTGGCGGCGTTGCCCTGGCAGGCCGCCAGAGCCACCCCCAGCAGCAGGGTGGCCAGCACGCGGTGAATGGTTTCAATGCGCATTGGGATCACGGATCAGTCCCACGAAAATACCCTCGATCATCAGTTCGTCGGCGGCCACGCGGATCGGTGCGTAGGCGTCGTTGGCCGGCAGCAGCGTGGCGCTTGAGCGATTCAGTTTAAGGGTTTTCACCGTGACCTCATCGTCAATGCGCGCCACCACGATCTCCCCGGAGCGCGCCGTCTGGCTTTTACGAACCGCGATCAGATCACCGTCAAAGATGCCGGCTTCGATCATGCTATCCCCCTGGACCTTGAGAAGATAGGTGGGGCGCTGGCGGAACAGCCCCTGGGGTACCGGCACGGTGCGCTCCACGTTTTCGATCGCCTCAATGGGCGTACCGGCGGCGACCTTGCCCACCACCGGCAGTTCGTCGTCCATCTCCAGGGCCTGGTCGAGCAGCTGGATGCCCCGGGAGCGGTCGCCGTGCAGGCGAATGTAGCCCTTGCGCTCCAGGGCGCGCAGGTGGTCGGACGCGGCGTTCTTCGACTGAAACCCCATGCGATCGGCGATTTCCGCCCGGGTAGGGGCCATGCCGGTCTCCATCTGGGACGCACGAATGCAATCGAGAACCTGCTGTTGGCGTGCGGTTAATGCGATGCTCATGTCGGCCTCCTCGGGCACGGTTCCGTTGTAACGACACTGATAATACGGACAGTGTAATATGTCCAGTGGTTTTTTGCACCGTGTGAGTGACGACGGCCTGTTCAGCGGTGGCAATCCGGGAAACGTTCGGGCTAGGATGAGGCCGCCATAAACGGGGAAGAGGGGAGCCATGAAGCAGGCCCAGTGGCAGCAATCGGATCACGCGCGGGTGGAGGCACTGCTTTCCGGCGTGCCGTTTTTCAACGAAGTGGCGCGCGATGACGCCGACCAGCGGGCGCTGCTTCTGGCACGCACGGACATCATCGAAGCCGGCCCCGGTGACCGGGTGATACGCGCCGGGGAGGTGGAGTCTTCACTGTATTTCCTGCTGCGGGGGCAGCTGGTGGTGCAGGGCGAGGGCGCCGACGGCGAGGGAGCGGCGGTGCTGTACTACGTGTCGCCCGGCGAGGTGTTCGGCACGCTTTCCATGTTGCTGGGCACTGCCCGCAGCGCCACCATCCGGGTGGCGGACGCCGCCCGCGAGGCGGTGATGGCCAAGCTCGAGTTTACCGACTTCGACCGCCCGGACTCACCCTATACCCTGGCCACCCGGCTGGCGTTCTTCCATATGCTGGTGCACCAGATCCGCTGGGCGGTGGAGGTGCAGCGCATGCAGGCGCCGGACGAGCAACTGGTCGCCGCGCTGCGCAAGGTGCCGATTTTCACCGGCCCCAAGGACAGCGACGAGGAGCTGGCCGCGTTAAAGACTCAGGCCCGCGAACTGGCCGGGCTGCTCTACCGCTGGAACGCCAAGCCGCCCAGCGCCACCGGCAACGCCCAGCTTACGTAGGTCGGGTTAGCGAAGCGTAACCCGACATTGGGCTTCGGGGAGTACCACGACGCCAGACGTCGGGTTACGGCCTTCGGCCTAACCCGACCTACGAGCTTTCCTTCTTGCGCTTGTCCATTTTCACGGCGAGCACATCGCAGTGGGCGCCGGGAACCAGGCCGCGGGCGGTGGAACCCAGCAGCAGCGCCAGGCCGCTGCGGGTGTGGCTGCCCACCACGATCAGATCGGCGCCGATGTCGTCGGCCTTGTCGAGGATGGTTTTCTCGATCGAGCCCAATTCCACATGAATGCGGCCTTCCGGTATCCGGTAGCGGCCGGCGTATTCCAGCGCGGTGTCGCGGGCCTGTTTGACCAGGCCGCTCTGCAGGTCGGTGACGTCCATCGGCACGTCGGCGCCGTAGGCCAGCGCCAGGGGTTCGATCACGTGGATCAGGTGCAGTTCCCCGTCGGTGCCTTCCTGGACCCCCGCCGCGCGGGACAGAACCTCGGCGGATTCGTCGCTGCAATCTATCGCCACCAGTACCTTTCGATAGGGTGAGGTCATGGTGTTCTCCCTTTACCGGCAGAGGTTGTTTTCAGTACGTTCACGCCGAGTATAGCCTTCTGAACGGGCGCTGCCAGCCCACCCTGAAACCCGCCGCGACGCCTTCCCTGGCGCGGCCTGCGGGCCCTTCGGGCGGCGCCGGCGGCGACGCCGGTGCTTGACCGGACGATACCGGCGCTGTCTAAATAGGCGCCCGCCGGGGTCCGTGAAGGCCCCGGCCCGACCTCTGAGGCGTGTCCTGCCCGGCGAATATGTCGCCGCCGTGGCGGCCAGGCCTCAGAGGTTTCTTATGACGCAGCTTCTCATGATCGGGTGAGCAACGAATGGGTAAATCCCTTGTAATCGTGGAATCGCCGGCCAAGGCCAAGACCATCAATCGCTACCTGGGCGATGATTTCGTGGTCAAATCCAGTGTCGGCCATGTGCGTGACCTGCCGGTAAGCGGCGGCGCCAAGACAAGCACCCCCAAGGAGCGTGCCAAGGAAGCGGCCTACACCCGCTCCCTGCCCAAGGAGGAGCGCGAAGCCTATAAAAAGAAGAAAGCGCGGGCGCAGCTGATCAACCGCATGGGCGTGGACCCGGACCACGACTGGCGGGCGCATTATCAGATTCTGCCGGGCAAGGAAAAGGTGATCGACGAGCTCAAGCGGCTCGCCAGCAACGCCGACCGCATTTATCTGGCCACTGACTTGGACCGCGAGGGGGAGGCGATCGCCTGGCACCTGCGGGAAGTGATCGGCGGTGACGACCAGCGTTTCGACCGGGTGGTGTTCAACGAGATCACCAAGAAAGCGATCCAGGCCGCCTTCGAGGAGCCGGGCAAGCTCGACATGAGCCGGGTGGAAGCCCAGCAGGCGCGGCGCTTCCTGGACCGGGTGGTGGGCTTCATGATCTCGCCGCTGCTGTGGGAGAAGATCGCCCGGGGCCTGTCCGCCGGCCGGGTGCAGTCCGTGGCGGTGGAGCTGGTGGTGGAACGCGAGCGGGAAATCCGCGCCTTCACTCCGGAAGAATATTGGGAATTGCACGCCGACACCCATAACGCGGCCAACGCGGCGGATGCCGTGCGCATGCAGGTGGCCCGTCACCGGGGTGAAAACTTCCGCCCCAACAACGGCGACGACGCGGAAAAGCACCGCGCCGCCCTGGTCGCTGCCGGCAAGCTCACCATCAGCCAGCGCGAGGAGCGGCCGACCCGCTCCAAGGCGCCGCCGCCCTTTATTACCTCCACCCTGCAGCAGGCCGCGAGCACGCGCCTGGGCTTCGGGGTGAAGAAGACCATGATGATGGCCCAGCGTCTCTACGAAGCCGGCCACATCACCTATATGCGTACCGATTCCACCAACCTGAGCGCCGACGCGGTTAACGACTGCCGCGCCTGGATCAGCGACCGGCTGGGCGACAAATATCTCCCCGAGCAGCCGCTGCGCTATTCCAACCGGGACGGCGCCCAGGAAGCCCACGAAGCGATCCGTCCCTCGGACGTGAAACGCGAGGCCAGCAACCTCAAGGACATGGAGCGTGACGCCCAGCGTCTTTACGAGCTGATCCGCCGCCAGTTCATCGCCTGTCAGATGCCGCCGGCGGAATATCTGAGCACCACCATCACCGCCGAGGCGGATGGCTACGAGCTCAAGGCCCGCGGCCGCATCGTCAAGTTCGACGGCTGGACCCGCATCCAGCCGCAGGCGTCGCGCAAGGGCGCCGAGGACACCGTGCTGCCCGATCTCAAACAGGGCGACGTGCTCGACATCGATCAGGTGGACGCCAACCAGCACTTCACCAAGCCGCCGGCCCGTTACACCGAGGCCAGCCTGGTCAAGGAACTGGAAAAGCGCGGCATCGGCCGGCCTTCCACCTACGCGTCGATTATTTCCACCATCCAGGACCGGGGCTATGTCCGCCAGGACAACCGCCGTTTCTACGCCGAGAAGATGGGTGACATCGTCACCGACCGGCTGGCGGAAAGCTTCCCCGACCTGATGGATTACAACTTCACCGCCCAGATGGAAGAAACCCTGGATCAGATCGCCGAGGGCAAGCGCGGCTGGCGCGACGTGCTCAACGAGTTCTACCGGGATTTTCTCGCCAAGCTGGAAGCCGCCCAGGGCGAGGGCAGCGGCAAGCAGGCCAAAGGCGGCATGCGCGCCAACCTGCCCACCGATACCGACATCGAGTGCCCCAAATGCGGCCGGCCGATGCAGATCCGCACCGGTTCCACCGGTGTCTTTCTCGGTTGCTCGGGCTATAGCCTGCCGCCCAAGGAGCGCTGCACCGCGACCCTCAACCTGCTGCCCGGCGAAGAGGCGGTACGCGCCGACGACGAGGAAGCGGAGACCCAGGAGCTGCGTCGCAAGAAGCGTTGTCCCAAATGCGGCACGGCGATGGAAAATTATCTGATCGACGAGAAGCGTAAGCTGCACATCTGCGGCAACAACCCGGACTGCGACGGTTACGTGGTGGAGCAGGGCGAGTTCCGCATCAAGGGCTACGACGGTCCGACCCTGGAATGCGAAAAGTGCGGCAATGAAATGCAACTGCGCACCGGCCGGTTCGGCAAATTCTTCAAGTGCACCAACGACGACTGCGGCAACACCCGCAAACTGCTCAAGAGCGGCGAGCCGGCGCCGCCGCGCGCCGATCCGGTGCCCATGCCCCATCTCAAATGCGAGAAGGTGGACGACCACTACCTGCTGCGCGACGGCGCCTCGGGCCTGTTTCTGGCCGCCAGCCAGTTTCCCAAGAATCGGGAAACCCGCGCCCCGCTGGTGGAGGAAGTGCAGTCCGTGGCCAAGCAGCTGGACCCCAAGCACAAGTACCTCGCCGAGGCCCCCGCCGAGGACGGCAAAGGCCGCAAGGCAATGCTGCGCTACAGCCGCAAGGCCAAGGAGCAGTACGTGATGACCGAGGAGGACGGCAAGCCCACCGGTTGGTACGCCTTCTACCGCGACGGTGAATGGGAAGTGGAAGAGAAAAAGACCGCGCCCAAGAAAAAAGCCGCGAAAAAGAAGGCTCCGGCCAAGAAGAAGGCCGCTACGAAGCGCAGTTAAAAGTTGAAAGTTGCAACTTTCAACTTGCAGCCCACCGGAGGTGGTGTAGATGTCCCGAATGGTTCGAGAAAGCGAAGTCAGCGGCCTGCGCGAGCGGCTGTTCTTCGCCCGCAGTCTGCTTAAACAGCTGCATAGCGATGACAGCGTCGCCGTGGGGCAGCGCCTGGCGCTGCGCGGTGCCGTGGTGTTCCATCTGTATTCGGTGCTGGTGGGGCTGGCCCGGCAGGCGGCCAAGAACTATCAGGTGCCCGGTTACGAGGACCTGATCAGCCTGGCGGCGTTGGAGCAAGCGTTTCAGCGTGCCGAAGTGCGTGCCCAGGAAATACAGGTGCTGGCCACGGCGCGGGCGGATCGGTCCGATCTGGTATTCTGGCTCGACCAGGAAATCCGCGCCGCGGTGGGGGCCGCCGGGCTGGCCCGCCGGCCCACGCCACCGGGTGAAGGCAATGATCTGGCGATGCGCGCCGAGGACCCCTACGCACCGCTCGCCTACGGCGATCTGGAGCGTCTCGAACAGGCCGGGCGCCGTGTCGAGGCACTGATCGAGCATTGCGGCGCCTACATGGAAGAGTGGTGATGCTGCTTCTGATTGTCTTTGCCCTGATCGCTATCGGGTTCTCGTTTTTGTGCTCGATTCTGGAAGCCGCTCTGCTGTCGATCACGCCCAGCTATATCGCCGGCCTCAAGAGTGAGCGCCCCAAACTGTTCGAGAAGCTGCGCAAGCTCAAGGACGACATCGACGACCCGCTGTCGGCGATTCTCACCCTCAACACCATCGCCCACACCGCCGGCGCCACCGGGGTCGGCGCCCAGGTGGCGGTGATTTTCGGCGAGGCCTACCTGGGCGCGGCGTCGGCGGTGATGACCCTGGCCATCCTGATTCTTTCCGAGATCATTCCCAAGACCATCGGCGCCAAGTTCTGGCGCAGCCTGGCGCCCATGCTGCCGCCGGTCCTCAACCTGATGATTCTGGTGCTCAAGCCGTTCGTGTGGCTGTCCAAGATCGTCACCCGCCAGATCGGCGCCGGCGAACCGGAAACCGACATCCGCGCCGAACTCAAGGCGCTGGCGGCGATCGGCCGGGACCAGCAGGCCCTGGATGAGGACGAGCAGCGGGTGATCACCAATGTGCTCAACCTCCACGAAATCAAGGTGGAGAAGGTGATGACCCCGCGCACCGTGGTGCGCTCGCTGCGCCCGGATGAAAGCGTGGACGAGGTACGTCAGCGCCTGGCCGGGTCGCCGTTCTCCCGCTTCCCGGTGATCAACGAGCACGACGAAGCACTGGGTTACGTGCACAAAAGCGACCTGCTGGAAGTGGAGGGCGACCGCAAGGTCAGTGAGCTGGCGCGCAGCATGGCGCCGTTCCGCGCCGCCATGAACATCGAGTTCGTGTTCGGCGAAATGCTGCGCGAGCGTCAGCATCTGGGCATGGTTTATGACGACCTGGGGACCTGGGTGGGCCTGGTCACCATGGAAGATATTATCGAGACGTTGTTGGGGCACGAGATCATGGATGAGACGGATAACGTGTCCAATCTGCGGCGGTATGCCAAGCAGCGCTGGAGCCGGCGGTTGAAGAAGCGTGATTGACCTGCCTGACCTCGAACGCTAGTTTAAAACGTCTGTTTTCAGGCCTGAGGCCGGCATGTCCCAATCCGATACCGTGCAGCGCATTCTTGATGCCGCCGAAGTGCTCTTCGCCCAGAAAGGTTTCGCCGAAACCAGCCTGCGCGCCATCACCAGCCGGGCCGGCGTCAACCTGGCGGCGGTCAATTACCACTTCGGTTCCAAGGAAGCGTTGATTCAGGCGGTGTTCGAGCGCTATCTGACGCCGTTCTGCCAGGCCCTCGAGGTCAAGCTCGAGGAGCTTGAACGCGAAGGCCGCGATGGTGGCGAGGTTCCCCTGGAAAAGCTGTTCACCGTGGCCTCGCGGCTGGCGCTGGGCTCCCACGGCGACGAGCCGCGCCGGGCGATGATTTTCTTCCGCCTCTCCGGCCAGGCCTACAGCCAGCCACAGGACCACCTGCGGGCCTGGCTGCGCGAACATTACGGCCCGGTGTTTCGCCGTTTCCTGGCGCTGCTGCGCCGGGCGGTGCCGGACGTGCCGCCCATGGAGTTGTTCTGGCGTGTGCATTTCAGCCTGGGCGCGGTGATCTTTACCCTGTCGGGCATGGAGTCGTTGCAGGCGATCAGCAAAAAAGACTTCAACCAGAGCGTCACCGCCGCCCACATCACCCAACAGCTGCTGCCGTTCGTGGTCGGCGGCATCCAGGGATAGTGGACAGTGGACAGTTGATAGTGGACAGTTAAAACCCAAATTACGGGGCCGTGTTTTGATTTTCGCTGTCAACTATCAACTATCCACTGTCAACTGAACCTATGCCTATTCACGTGTCGCTCAGCGATCAAACCCTGACCCTGGAAAGCCCCGAAGAGACGCTGCGGTTCCCCGTGTCCACCGCCGCGGTGGGTGCCGGTGAGCGCCATGGCAGCGGCGCCACGCCGCGTGGCCGGCATCTGGTGCGGGCGCGCTTCGGCGCCGGTTTGCCGTCCGGCGCGGTGTTCGCGGGCCGCCGGTTTCACGGCGAGCTGTACGACCCGGAGCAGGCGCGGCGCGCGCCGGAGCGGGACTGGATTCTCAGCCGTATCCTGTGGCTCGGCGGTTTGCAACCGGGGCTCAATCAGGGCGGTGACGTGGATAGTTTCCGCCGCTTTATTTATATTCACGGCACGCCGGACGACCAGCCCATGGGCGAGCCGGCATCGCATGGCTGCATCCGCATGCGCAACACGGATGTGATCACTCTTTTTGAACGGACACCGGTGGCCACGCCGGTGACCATCGTCGAGTAATTCGCCCCGCTTATGTCGAAACACACCGATACCCAGCCGCTGTTGATGCTGGACCTGGAAGGCCCGGCCCTCACGGAGGAGGAGCAGGACTTGCTGCGCCACCCCGCGGTGGGCGGCCTGATTCTGTTCAGCCGCAACTACCAGGAACCGGACCAGCTCTATGAACTGGTGCACCGGGTCCGGCAAGCGCGCCCGGACCTGTTGATCGCGGTGGACCAGGAAGGGGGCAGAGTGCAGCGCTTTCGCACCGAGTTCACCCGGCTGCCGCCAATGGCGGCGCTGGGCCGGTACCACGGCCGTGACCCGGAGGCGGCCCGGCACGCCGCCGATTTGCTCGGCGAGCTGATGGCGGACGAACTGCGGGCCTACGACATCGACATCAGTTTCGCCCCGGTGCTGGATCTGGATTTCGGTAACAGCAGCGTGATCGGCGACCGCAGCTTCAACGCCGATCCCCGGGCGGTCACCGATCTGGCCGGCGCCTTCATCGACGGCATGGCCCGCGCCGGCATGGCCGCCACCGGCAAACACTTCCCCGGCCACGGCCATGTGGCGGCGGACTCCCATCTGGAATTGCCGGAGGACCCCCGTACCTGGGAACAGCTGCAGGACGATCTGGTCCCGTTCAAGGCCCTGGCGCCGCGTCTGGACGGCATCATGCCCGCCCATGTCCGTTACCAGGCGGTGGACGACGAACCGGCGGGCTTCTCCCGGCATTGGCTCGGCAAGGTGCTGCGCGGCGACTGCGGTTACCGCGGTGTGATCTTCTCCGACGATCTGGGCATGGCCGGCGCCGCCGGCGCCGGTGATTTCGCCCAGCGCGCCCAGGCGGCGCTGGGGGCGGGCTGCGACATGGTGCTGGTGTGCAACGACCGGGCCGGCGCGGTGACGGTGGCGCAATGGCTGGAAGGCCGCGGCTTCGAGCACCGGGTGGGTGCCGCCGCCCTGCGCGGCAAGCCCCGCGCCCCCATGCATCTGAGCCGCCGCCGCCAGGCCGGCGACGTGGCGGACCTGCTCAATAAGGACCTCTAATGAACTGGGAAGCCCTGACCGATTGGCGACAACTCCTTGTGTGGCCCGGCCCGGACACCGAGCCGGCGGTGTGGGTCAGCCAGGTGTTCGCGGTGGTGCTGTGCACGGTGACCGTGAATTTCATTCTCATGCGGGTGATCGACATCATCGATCACTTCAGTCGCGAAACCCACAACCTGTGGGACGACGCCCTGCTGGATTCCCTGCGCATTCCGATCCGCCTGCTGCTCTGGGTGGTGGGTCTGTCGGTGGCCGCCGAGATGATGCAGGCGGTGTCCGAGGCGGCGGTGTTCGACTATGTCGGCGACGTCCGCCGCGTGGCCTTCATTGTCATCGTGGCGCTGTTCCTCACCAAGCTGGTCGGCAACGTGGAGAAAAACCTGGTCGACCCCGAGCGCATGAGCAACCCGATGGATCAGACCACCGCCTCGGCGGTGGGCAAGCTGCTGCGCATTTCGGTGTTGATCACCGCCTTTCTGATTATTCTGCAAACGCTCGGCTACAGCATTTCCGGGGTGCTGGCGTTCGGCGGCCTGGGCGGCATGGCGGTGGCGTTCGCCGCCAAGGATCTGCTCGCCAACTTTTTCGGCGGCGCCATGGTGTACATGGACAAGCCCTTCAAGGTGGGCGAGTGGGTGCGCTCCCCGGACCGCAGTATCGAAGGCACGGTGGAGCATATCGGCTGGCGGCTGACGCGCATCCGCACCTTTGACCAGCGGCCGCTGTACGTGCCCAACGCCATGTTCACCACGGTGATCCTGGAAAACCCGTCGCGCATGCTCAATCGCCGTATCAATGAAAAGGTGGGCATCCGCTTCGAGGACTGGGAAAAAATGCCCGCCATCGTCGACGCGGTGCGCGAGATGGCCAAGCAGCACAAGGATCTGGAAACCGAACACCGCACGCTGATCGTCAACTTCGACAGCTACGGTGCCTCTTACATTGAATTCTTTATTTACACCTTCACCAAGACCACGGACTGGGTCACCTACCATGAGATCAAGCAGGATGTGCTGATGCGCATCATGGCCATCGTCCACGAGCACGGCGCCGAATTCGCCTTCCCCAGCCGCACGCTGTACATGGCGGCCAACGACGAAGACGGCGAAGAATTCGAGGACGACGAGGATGAAGCCGCCGAAGGACGCGCCGCGCAACGGCGCTCGCGTCGCCGTGGCCGCAACCGCCGAGACGCTAACCAGACCTGGAAAGGCGACCAGGACCAATCCGAGGAGGACGCCGATGGCGACTGAGATGGCCACCGAGCTGAAACAAGAACTGATGCGCGTGCGCCGCGAAGCCCGCGAGCTGTATTCCCGCGACCAGGTGGAAGAGGCGGTGGCCAAGGTGGCGATCAAGCTGGCCGAAGACTATTCGGGACGCTTTCCGGTGTTCGTCACCATCATGAACGGCGGTATCGTATTCGCCGGCCAGCTGCTTACCCGGCTGGATATTCCGCTGGAAGTGGACTATCTGCACGCCAGCCGCTACCTGGGCGAAACCAGTGGCGGCGAGGTGCAGTGGATCGTCACCCCCACCGCCAGCCTGGAAGGCCGCGACGTGGTGATTCTCGACGACATTCTGGACGTGGGCTCCACGCTGTTGTCGATCATTGACGCCTGCAAGGCCCAGGGCGCCGCCAGCGTGAAAACCTGCGTGCTGGTGGACAAGGTCCACGACCGCAAGGCGCGGCCCGGCCTGAAAGCGGATTACACCGCCCTGGAAGCGGAAGACCTGTACCTGTTCGGCATGGGCATGGACTACAAAGGCTACTGGCGCAACGCGCCGGGCATCTTCGCGGTGGAAGGCGTTTAAGATGCTGGCGTTTATCGGCGGCACCGGCCTGACCCGCATGGACGACCTGGTGATCCGTCACCGGCACGACATCGAGACCCGCTACGGCAAGCCCTCGGCGCCGGTGGCGGAAGGCGAGCTCAACGGCGTGCCAGTGCTGTTCCTGGCCCGCCACGGCGACCCCCATGTGTGGCTGCCGCACCAGGTGAACTACCGGGCCAACATGCAGGCCCTAAAGGAAGCGGGCGCCACCGCCATCGTGGCGGTCAACGCGGTGGGCGGCATCACCGCCCCCGCCGGGGCGCTGGTAGTGCCCGAACAGATCATCGACTACACCTGGGGCCGCGACAGCACCCTGTTCGACGACCCGAACGACCCACTGGTGCATGTGGACTTCAGTTGGCCGTTCGACGCGCTGCTGCGCCGCCGCCTGCGCGGTGCCCTGGAGCGCGCCGGCCTGCAATGGGTGGACGGTGGCTGCTACGCCGCCACCCAGGGCCCGCGCCTGGAAACCGCCGCCGAAATCCTGCGCCTGGAGCGTGACGGCGGCGACATCGTCGGCATGACCGGCATGCCTGAAGCGGTGCTCGCCCGCGAGCTGGATATTCCTTATGCCATGCTCTCCCTGGTGGTGAACCCGGCCGCCGGCAAAGCCAACCGGGAAATCACCATGGCGGAAATCGAAGCGGTGCTGCACACCGGTATGGCCGATGTGCGCCTCGCCCTCGCTACTCTCGCCAAAGCCGACTAAGCGCATGCAGCATTACGATGTAGTGGTAATCGGTGCCGGCGCCGCGGGTCTGATGTGCGCCGCCAGCGCCGGCTATCGCGGTCGCTCGGTGCTGGTGCTGGACCACGCCAACAAGGCCGGCAAAAAGATTCTGATGTCCGGTGGCGGGCGCTGCAATTTTACCAATCTGAACACCACGCCGGACCATTTCGTGTCCGCCAACCCGCATTTCTGCAAATCCGCGCTGCACCGCTACAGCCCCTGGCACTTCGTCGAGCTGGTCGAGCGCCACGGCGTCGGCCATGTGGAGAAGGCACCAGGCCAGTTGTTCTGCGACACGTCCAGCAAGGCGATTCTTCAGGTGCTGCTCACCGAGTGCGAGTGGGCCGGCGCCGAGGTGCGTCTCAAGACCTCGGTGACGCACATTAACAACCGGCCGGTGGGCGAGGGCGCCGACCGTGTCGCGTCATCACAAGGGTCGGAGGCGCACGGCTTCGTGCTGCGCGCCGAGGGCGAATCGATTCGCTGTGACAAGCTGGTGATCGCCAGTGGCGGGCTGTCGATTCCCACCCTGGGCGCCGGCCCGTTCGCTTACCGGGTGGCGGAACAATTCGGTCTGCGGGTGCTGCCCACCCGCGCCGGGTTGGTGCCATTCACGCTGCAGCCCGCTGACAAGGAGTGGCTGGCGGCGCTCAGTGGTGTCAGTGCCGAGGTGCGGGCCGAGGCCGGGGGGCGCGCGTTCGCCGAACCCATGCTGATCACCCATCGCGGGCTGTCGGGCCCGGCGATGCTGCAGGTCTCCAGCTTCTGGTCGCCGGGCGAGGCCGTGACCGTGGACTGGCTGCCGGTCCTGGCGGACCCGCTGGTGGCGTTGCGCGAGGCCCGCGAGACGCAGCCCGCCGCCAGCGTGGAAAAATGGCTGCGTGGGTTTTTCTCCCAGCGGCTGGCCGCCGCGCTGGCCGAGCACTTCGGCTGGTCCGGACCGTTGCAGCATTACGGCAACGAGGCGCTGGCGGAGATCGCCGCCGTGCTCAAGGGCTGGCGTTTCAAACCTTCCGGCACCGAAGGCTATCGTACCGCCGAAGTGACCATGGGCGGCGTGGACACCGACAGCGTTTCTTCCAAGACGTTCGAGGTAAAAGGCGTGCCGGGTTTGTACTTTATCGGCGAGGCCCTGGACGTCACCGGCGAACTGGGCGGCTTTAATTTCCAATGGGCCTGGGCCAGCGGCTGGTGCGCTGGCCAGTCGCTTTGACCAATTGCTATCGGGTTAGAAGCGTAACCCGACAATCCGTCTTGCAATGCGTCTTTGGTATTAGTACGTTAGTCTCGATAAGTGATTGATTCCCCTGCACAAAACTCCCCACTTTGTTTTCCCTGTCAGCACCGCGTGAAAGTTTTAAGGCGTCTTTGTTAAGCGGCATGTTCGCGCGGTGAATAACTGTCGTGATGTGGTAAGACCCGGCACTGCCTTCATGACGTTCCTCTCCCCCTCGGCGCACACTTCTTCCTGACAGGACGTATACATTGCGTCTTATTGAATGGCTTTGAACAACTCAGGTTTGAATAACAACGCCCTCGGGAGAGAGACAAATGAAAAACCTTGAACGGTTTATCGGACTGGGCTTGCTGACCACGGCGCTGATCGCCTGTGGCGGCGACAGCGGTTCCAGCGGTGCCGGCACGACCGCCAGCACCGGTGGCGGCGGGGGTGGTGGCACCCCATCGACGGACGACGGCGCGCCTCGCGCTGATGACCCCATGGCGCCGGCCCCGCCGCCGCAGGGTTCCTCATTCAGTGGCCGCCAGTACAGCTGCGAAGGTGATGAGTGTCTGGTGGGTAAATTCGAGGGCCCGTTCGCCGAGCCCACCATCCGCTACAGCGATTCCACCACCGGCGACGATCTGAAGGTGGTGACCACCGAGGACAAATGTCTGGAGGACGCGGAGGGGGCGCTGCGCTGTAAGCCCGCCGCCGGCTCCATCGCGCTGCTGCCGGACAACCGGTTGATCTACTTCAACGCGCTGGAAGGCACCGAGAACGTGGAGTTCTCCATCGTCGCCGAATTCGGCTTCGTGTCGGTGAACGACCAGACCCGGGTGCTCAACTTCGGCCCCGCCGGCGCCGACGATCAGATTTCCTGGGAGCGTCCGTCGCCGGTCACAGGCGGCGCCAACGTGGACGGCAACGACAGCGACACGCTGCTGCCCGGTGCTGAACTTTCCGACGCGGAAAGCACCGCCGGCAACGACGGTGCCCTGTTCTGCGCCGACGTGATCCAGCTCGCCGACGGCCGCATCATGGCGGTGGGCGGTACCGACTACTACACCGAGCCGTCCCTGGGTTCCGTGTTCCCGCAGGCCCGCGACGTACTGGGCTCGATCGATAACGAGATTCCGCTGCCCAGTAACTTCGGCGAAATCAGCGTGCCCGACGACATCGGCGTGGTGGAGCTGGAAGGTCTGAAAGACGCCCGTATCTTCAACCCGGAAGACAACAGCTGGTCGCAGACCGGCCACATGAACCACGGCCGCTGGTATCCCAGCATGGTGACCCTGCCGGACGGCGACGTGTTCGTGGCCAGTGGCGTGACCAAGCTGCTCAAGCCGGTCTACACCGGCGCGCTGCTCGGTGGTGAGAGCACCGGCCTGCGTGAACTGCTGCAGTCCGCGGACAACGTGCGCACCAGCGAAACCTATGATCTCGACACCGGCACCTGGTCCGAGAACGGCGAACGCCCGCTGCCCGGCCTCGATACCACCGCCGGCAAACCGCTGCCGCTGTACCCGCGTCTGCACCTGCTGCCTAACGGCCAGGTGTTCTATAACGCCGCCGGCCAGGCGTTCAACCCGTTCGGCCAGTCCTATAACCAGGCGCAGTGGAACTTCGTGTCCGCCTACGACCCCGAGGAACAACTCTGGACCGACCTGGGCTACGCCGGTCTCAACGTGCAGCTCGACGAACTGGGTCTGGAGCGCATTACCTCGGCGCTGACCCTGACCAGCCCCAATCTGCTGGAAGACCTGATCGGCACCGGCGAAGGCCTGCTCACCAACCTGCTCGGCGATCCCATCGGCAGCCTGGAACAGCTCGAAAACGTGCTCGGCGACGTGGCCGACCCGCAGGTGGCCAACCGTCTGATCGGCGCCGGCTTCCGCGGTTCCAGCTTCTCCATCATGATGCCGCTGCGTCAGGATGAAAGCGGCAACTACAGCGAAGCCAGCTTCCTCACCGCCGGCGGCGTGCTGGGCGCGGTGGCGGCCACCAGCCCGGGCAGCTACCTGGCGGTACCCAACAGCCGTCTGGATACCGTGGAAGTGAACGCGGATACCGAAACCGGCATGCGTTACTCCTCCGAGATCGTCGGTAACCTGAACGGCCCGCGCTGGTACTCCACCGGTGTGCTGCTGCCCGACGGTTCGGTGATGGCGTTCAACGGCGCCAACCGGGACGAAGTGGTTCTGCCCGGCTCCGCCACCCCGGTACAGATGACCGAACGGTTTGATCCCGAGACCCGTGAGTGGACCGAAATGGCCACTTCGCTGAACCCGCGTACCTACCACAACACCGCGCTGTTGCTGCCCGATGGCCGGGTGCTGGTGGGTGGCCACGCGCCGATCAACACCGCCTACCTGTTCAGCCTCAATCTGGAAGAGCTGGGCCTGTCTCCGAACGACGGTCGTGATCCGTCCTTCGAGATCTACAGCCCGCCGTACATGTTCAAGGACCGTCCCGAGATTCAGGGCGCCCCGGAGCAGGTGGACCACGGTGACAACATCGAAATCGCAGTGGACGACGCCTCCGCCATCAACGAAGTGATCATGGTGCGTCGCACCAGCCTGACCCACCTGGTGGACGGCGATCAGCGCAACGTGGTGCTGCCGCACACCGTCAGCGGTGGCAGCGTGCGCGTGGAGATTCCGGAGAACGCAGCGGTGATGCCGGCCGGCCATTACATGCTGTTCGTGAACCGTATCGCCAGTGACGGTTCCGGCATGGTGGTGCCGTCAGTGTCCGCGCCGGTGCAGGTAATGCGCCCGTCGCAAACGCCGGGCCTGCTGGTGGGGCGCTAAGGAGCGATGATAATGAGCCGTTTCCCGCGTAATCATCGTCGCGCGGCGGCCTGGCTGCTGGGGGCCGTGCTTGCCACGGCGCCCGCTCTGGCCCCGGCCCACGGGCCGGAGGCCAAGGCGGTCAAGGCGCGCATGGGCCCGTTGCCCGCCGAGCTGGCGGGCGTCGACGCGCAGGTGCAGACCACCGTCGCGCCGCAGATCGTGGTCGCCAACGACAGCGCTCGAACCTTGGAAATCTACGACGCGGAGGGTCGTGCCTTCCTGCGTATCAACGAGCGGGGCGTGTTGGCGGATTTCGCCAACCCGGCCTGGTACCGCAGTCAGACCGCCGCCCGCGGCGTGCCGATTCCGGAAGGCGCCGGCCAGGACGCCGAGCCGCGCTGGGCGCGGGTGCATAAGGAGCCCAACTGGGGCTGGTTCGACCCCCGGCTGCGCACCGACGACATCGAAGTGCCCCATGACATGGAGCACGCCGGCAAGCCGGGAGCGATCAGTGAATGGTCGGTGCCGGTACGGTTCGACGGCAAGGAAAGCCGCCTGGCGGGGGAGTTCCGCTATGAGCCGCTGCCGCCCGGGTCGTTCCAGTCGCGGCTGACCTCGGATCCGGAACCGGTGAAGGGTGTGACCGTGGGCCTGGCACCGGGCACGGTGCCGGCGGTGCACATTCACAACAAGAGTGGCAAACCGGTGGTGGTGGCGGACGCCGAAGGCCGTGCCCATCTGCGCATCGGCCCCGGCGGCAGCTTCATGAACGCCAACCAGGAGCAGGGCGAGCCGCGCTGGGTGAAAGTGGCCGGCGGATCCCGCTACACCTGGACCGAACCGCGCGCCACCTACGGTGAGCTGCGGCCGCCGGAGAAGGTGTCCCAGGCCGGTCGCCGGGCACAGGTCGCGACCTGGTCCCTGCCGGTCACCGTGGACGGTGAGCCGGTGGCCGTGAAAGGCGTGGTGGACTGGCTGCCCGGCGAGCAAGTCGCCGCGGGTGGCGGGCACCATTGATTGAGTTGTAAAGGACTCCAGGATCCTGCCGGCCTTTTGCGGGCGGGCCCCGCCCGCGGAAGGAGGCGCAAGCCCCCGGCAGGCTTCCAGAGACCTGTCCAGGTGTTACCTAAAGTAACCCTCTGACCGTCTCCGACCGCTGATTCCGTTCCCCTTCAAGGCGCCTCCCCGGCGTCTTTTTTTATTTCTGGGCGCCTCCACGGTGCTCCGTTGCCTTTTGCCAAAATCAGCGCCGGCCGCCAGCCCGCGCCAATCGGACGCTTGCGCCGCGCCGGCCGGTGACGGCGCGGCGGATCACGGACCGGCGCTGGACACCCTTGGTCTCTCAAACTTATTATCTATCGAGTGAGTGAGTTTTTGGGGGCGGTATCCAGTACGGCGCCCCGCGCACTCCTTTTGTCGTTTCAAGCGACGGGAAAATAACAACGTGTACAACAATGTGGAGAGCACCATGGTGAAGACCATCTTCAACCGTTTCGCGGTTTCGCTACTGCTGCTGGCGGGCGCCGCCAACGCGGCGGATCCGGAGCCGGTTCGTTTCGCGCTGATCGATCCGCTCACCGGGCCGATGTCCGTGGTCGGCCAGCCGGCGCTGGAGCAATTGAAGTTTACCGCCGACCGTCTCAACGAAGAGGGTGGCATCGACGGTCACGAGATCCGCATCGTCGGCTTCGATAACAAGATCAACCCCCAGGAAAGTCTGGTTCAGCTGCAAAAAGCCATCGACGATGGCATCCGCTACATTATTCAGGGCAACGGTTCCTCGGTGGGCTCCGCGCTGTTGGCCAGCATCAACAAGCACAATCAGCGCAACCCGGAAGACCGGGTGGTGTATTTCAACTACGCCGCCATCGAACCGTCGTTCACCAACGAGCGCTGCTCGTTCTGGCATTTCCGTTTCGATGCCAACGCCGACATGAAGATGAACATGCTCACCGACTGGGTGGCGGGAAACGACGACTTCAAGAAAGTCTTCCTCATCAACCAGGACTACAGCTTTGGCCAGGCGGTGTCCGAAGCGGCCATGCGCATGCTCAAGGAAAAACGTCCCGACATTGAAATCGTCGGCAATATTTTCCATCCGCTGGGCAAGGTGAAGGACTTCTCTCCGTATATTTCCAAGATCAAATCTTCCGACGCGGACGTGGTGATCACGGGTAACTGGGGCCAGGACATCAACCTGCTGATCAAATCCGCCTCCGAATACGGCGTCGATATTCCGTTCCTGACCTATTACGGCAACACCCCGGGCACCATCACCCAGGTGGGTGAAAAAGGCGTCGACCGTATCTATCTGATCTCCGAGTACCACGGTGACTTCAACGACCCCGAGATCGCCGAGCGTCAGGAAAACATGTACGCGCAAACCGGCTGGGACCTCTACCCGCGTGTGTCCGTGATGCTGGAAATGATCAAGAAAGCCGGCGACAAGGCCGGCAGTGTGGAGCCGGTTCAGCTGGCCCGCGCCCTGGAAGGCCTGCGGTTCAAGTCCATGGCCGGCGACGTGACCATGCGCGCGTCCGACCATCAGATTCAGATGCCGACCTTTATCTCCGTGCTCAAGAACAACATGTCCCACGGCGCCGAGGGCACCGACTTCAACTTCCATGAAGTGGCCGCCTTCAACGCCGAGCAGGCCACGCTGCCCACCAGCTGCCGGATGCGCCGTCCGAAGTAGCTGTCCGGTTCCAATACCGATTCTTTAATGCGCTAGTAAAAAGGGGGTGGCGATGCTCGCCACCCCGGGAGTCGCTTGATGCTCGAAACAATTGTCTTCTCCACGTTGAACGGCGTTTTGTACGGCCTGTTGCTGTTCATGCTGTCCAGTGGTTTGACTTTGATCTTTTCAATGATGGGCGTGCTTAACTTCGCCCACGCCAGCTTTTATATGCTGGGCGCCTATTTCGCCTACGCCCTGGGGCTGCATATCGGTTTCTGGCCGGCCCTGTTTCTCGCCCCCTGCCTGGTCGCCGTGATCGGCGCCGTGGTGGAGCGCTACGGTCTGCGACGGGTGCACGTCAACGGCCATGTGGCGGAGCTGCTTTTCACCTTCGGCCTGGCCTATGTGATAGACGAACTGGTGCATTTGTTCTGGGGATCGATTCCGGTTTCTTATGTGCCGCCGGACTATATGCAGAACGCCTTGTTCACGCTGTTCGGCACCGACTATTCCATTTATCGGGGCGTCACCATGATGATCGCGGTCTTTATGTTCGCGGCGCTCTGGTTCCTGCTCAAGAAAACCCGTGTCGGCATGATGATCCGCGCGGCCCTGACCCATGGCGACATGGTCGGGCATCTGGGGCACAACGTGCCGCGCCTGTTCATGGGCGTGTTCGGTTTCGGCTGCGCGCTCGCCGGCCTGGCCGGTGTGATCGGCGGGCCGCTGCTCAACACCGAGCCGGGCATGGCCCAGACCCTGGGACCGATTGTGTTCGTGGTGGTGGTGGTCGGCGGCATGGGGTCGCTGATCGGGGCGTTCTACGCCTCCTTGCTGATCGGTTTGCTGCAAACCTTCTTCGTCGCCTTTGACGCCTCGATCGCCGACCTGCTCGGTGTGTTCGGCGTGCAAGCGGATCCCTACGGCGAAGTCACCGGCATCACCCTGGCCAGCCTGGCGCCGATGACGCCGTTCATCCTGCTGGTGCTGATTCTGATCTTCCGCCCCCGCGGCCTGATGGGAGAGCTTGAGCCATGACTGTTTTCCGTGCTTTCGCGCCCTGGGTGATCAGCCTGGCGGTATTGCTGTTGCTGCCCGCCGTCACCAGTGGCAGCGCGGTCTCCGTGATTAACGTGATCGCCATCCATATTGTTTTCGCGTTGTCGTACAACATGTTGCTCGGCCAGGGCGGCATGCTGTCGTTCGGCCACGCGGCCTTCTTCGGCCTGGGCAGCTACGCGGCGATTCATGCCATGAACGCCATCGGTGACGCCGCTTACGCGGGGACCGGATTCTGGGCGCACTTTCCGGTGTTCCTGCTGCCGCTGGTGGGTTTCGCCGGTGGTGCGCTGGTGGCGCTGGTGGTGGGCTGGCCGTTCTGCCGCCGCGCCGGCACCGCCTTCGCCATGATCACCCTGGGGCTGGGCGAACTGGTGGCCACCGGCACGCAGATGTTCCCGTCCGTGTTCGGCGGCGAGACCGGGGTGTTCAGTAACCGCATGGTGGGGCCGGTATGGTTCGGCCTGGAACTGGCTCAGCCCGCCGACGTGTACTGGTTCATGGCGTTCTGGGTGTTTGCCGCGGTGCTCGCCATGTGGGCCTTCACCCGCACGCCGTTGGGCCGGCTGTCGAACGCCGTGCGTGACAACCCGGACCGCATGCAGTTCATTGGCTACCCGCCGCGCAATGTGCGCTTTCTGGTATTCATAGCCTCCGGCGGCATGGCCGGTCTGGCCGGCGGCATGGCGGCGGTGAACTACGAGATCGTCACCCCGGAATCCCTCAGCCTGCTGGCCTCGGGTCTGGCGCTGCTGATGGCGGCGGTGGGCGGTCTGGGTATTTTCTACGGCCCGATTGTCGGCGCCATCCTGGTCACCGTGATGAATTCCCTGCTCAGCGATTACACCGACGCCGCCGTGTTGTACGTGGGCCTGGTGTTCCTGGCGGTGGTGTTGTTCGCGCCCAGCGGCCTGGCCGGGGGCATCGAGCATGTCCGCCAGGCCTGGCACGGGAAGCAAGTGGCCGCTAAAGCGCCGCGCTGGCTGGCCGGCACCCTGTCGGTGACCGCCCTGTGCATGGCGCTGGTGCTGGCGGTGGAACTGGTCTACCTGCTCAGCCATGGCACCGACAAGCTGGCGGACACTCTGGGCATGGAACTGGATGCGTCCTCGCCGTTGCCCTGGGCCGCCGTCATTCTTCTGCTCGCCACCGGTTACGGCTTGTGGCGGCTCACCGCCAAGTCTCTGGAGGCAACCTCATGAGCGCCGCGTTATCCATCCGTGACCTGACAAAAAACTTCGGCCCCGCGGAAGTGATCCGCGGCGTCAATCTGGACGTGCGACAAGGCGAGATTCACGCCGTGATCGGTCCCAATGGGGCCGGCAAATCCACGTTCTTCAATTTGATCTCGGGCGCGCTCCGCGCCAGTGGCGGAGACATTCTGCTGCATGGCGAACGCATCAACGGCCTCGCCCCGCAGGACATTCAGCAACGCGGCCTGGCCCGCTCGTTCCAGGTCAGCAATGTGTTCGACAACCTGTCCGTGTTCGAGAACCTGCGCTGCGCCTGCTTCAAGAACAGCGGCGCCGGCTATGTGTTCTGGCGCGCCGCCACCGGCATGGGCGGCGCCAACCGACGCGCCGAGGAGGTGCTGGACATGATCGGTCTGCGGGCGTTGCGCGACGCACCGGCGGGGGCCTTGCCGTATGCCAGCCAGCGGGCGCTGGAAATCGGCATGACCATCGCCGGCGACGCCGGGGTGGTGCTGCTGGATGAACCCACCGCCGGTATGAGCAATACGGAAACCGGCCAGGCCATTGAGTTGATCCGTCAGGTGGGGGCCGACCGCACTCTGATGATCGTGGAGCACGACATGGGCGTGGTGTTCGAGCTCGCCGATCGCATTTCGGTGCTGGTGTACGGCGAGATCGTCGCCACCGGAACCCCCGAGGCGATCCGCAACGATCCCCGCGTCAAGGAAGCCTATCTGGGCGAGGAGGCCGCGTAATGCTGGAAGTCAACGACCTGCACGCCTACTACGGCAAGAGTCATATTCTTAACGGCGTTAACTTTTCCATCCGCGAAGGCGAGGTGGTGGCGCTGCTCGGGCGCAACGGGGTGGGGCGCTCCACCACCGTCAAGGCGATCATGGGCGAAGTGCCGCCGCTGGGCTCGATCCGCTTCCGGGGCAAGCAGATCGCCGGCCTGCCCAATCACCGCGTGTCCCGCCTGGGGCTCGGTTACGTGCCGGAAAACCGCGATATTTTTCCCACTCTGACGGTGCGCCAGAACCTGGAGCTGGGTATCAAGAACACGCGCAGGCCGGGCAAGTGGCGGGTCGAGCAGTTTCTCGACATGTTCCCCAATCTGGCGCGCCGGGCTGAGGCGCCGGCCGGTGTCCTGTCCGGGGGCGAGAAGCAAATGCTGACCATCAGCCGCACCCTGATGGGCGACCCGGACCTGATCATGATCGACGAGCCCACCGAGGGCCTGGCGCCGTTGATCGTGAAGCAGATCGGCGAGCTGATCAGTGAGATCGCCAAAGCCGGCGTGTCGATTCTGCTGGTGGAACAGAAGCTGGCCATCGCCATGGATATTTCCCACCGGGTGCTGGTGATGGGCCACGGCCAGATTGTCTTTGAAGGTACCCCCGAGCAACTTCGCGATAATCACGACATCCGCAGGGAGTGGCTTGAAGTCTGAGCGCCTCACCGGCGGCTTATAACCAAGGGAGAGCAAAAATGAAGATAAAAAAAATAAGCTTACGTTTTTTGTTGTCTGTGACGTTGAGTCTGTCCTTGGCCGCCTGCGGCGGTGGTGGCGGCAATGATCCGGCCGACCCGGGCGCCGACAGTCGCCCGGTGGCTGCGACCGCCTACGGCCAGGCGCGTGGTCTGGTGGTCTCGCCCGGCAATCCCACCGCCGAGGGCAAGACGCTGGTGTGGCGGGGCCTGCCGTTCGCCCGTCCGCCGGTTGGCGATCTGCGCTGGCGGGCGCCGAGGCCGCCCAGCCCGTGGCATGGGGTGCGCGACGCCAGTCAGTTCGGTGCCTTGTGCACCCAGGCGGAAACGTCCCAGCTGTGGGTGCGCAGCAGCCATATCGTCGGCAGCGAGGATTGTCTTTATCTCGACGTCTATCGTCCGGACCGTGACGGCTGGCGCGACGAAGCACTGCCCGTTTACGTGTGGATTCACGGTGGTTCGAATAACTTCGGCGCTTCCCGGGACTATGACGGCACCAGCCTCGCCAATCTGGCCGATGCCGTGGTGGTGGTGGCGCAGTACCGGCTCGGTCCGCTGGGTTGGTTCCACAAGGCGGCGGTGCAAACCGACGGCGCCGACGCGCTGTCCGACTCCGGCAACTTCGGCACCCTGGATACGCAACGCGCCCTGGCGTGGGTGGGCAACAACATCGGCGCCTTCGGCGGCGACCCGTTGAACATTACCGTGGCCGGTGAATCCTCCGGCGCCCATAACGTGATGAATCTGATGGTGTCGCCGCTGGCCGCCGGGTTATTCCAACGGGCGATAGCGGAAACGCCTTCTATGGCGACGCTGACTCCGGCCGCCGCCACTAATTTCGCTAATCAGCAGATCGAGTATCTGATCCGCTACCGGGGCGACGCGGGCACGGCCGCCGAGGCCACCACCCTTCGCCAGGACATGGAAGCCGACCAGACCCTGCGGGCCTATCTGCGCGACGCCGACGCCAAGGATTTTTTCGCGGCGATTCTGCAGTACGGCTCGTTGTCCGTTTACGGCGCGGTGGAAGATGGTGTGGTGGTTCCGGAGGGCGGCTGGATGCCGGCATTCCGCTCCGGGGACTACAACCAGGTGCCGTTAATGTTCGGCACCAACGAGTACGAAGCCAAATCCTTTCAGCCACTCTATGGGCCCGCGTTCAAGAGCAGTCTCGGCCAGCCCTCCGGGGCGTACAGCTGGTATGACTTGATCGGCGTGCTGCAGGGGGCTACCCAGGGGGACGGTTCGCCGTTGACCTACCAGGACGTGCTGCCCACTCAGGCCGATCGAGATGTTTACGAGGCCACCGGTTATTACGCCAGCCGGGCCTGGCGGGCCAAGTTCATTGATGAGCTGGCGGCGGTCATCAGCCAGCATCAAAACCACCTTTACGCCTACGAGTTTCAATGGGGCAGCCCCGGCTCCGGCCCCGAGCCGTTCGATGTCATTTACGGCTCCGGCCATGCCGCCGAGATCCCCTTCTTCCACGGGACCGAGACCGGCCTGTTCGGGTTTCCGTTCACCGACGCCAATGAAGCGGGTCGCCGCGATCTGCAGCGCGCGATGATCGGCTATGAAGCCAGGTTCATACGCACCGGCGATCCCAACGGCGCGCCGCCTTGCGGCGGCGCTGATTGCCCCGTGACCTGGAAGCCCTGGTCGGAAAGCGGCGGTGATTCTGTGATTTTGTTCAATGCCAACCGTGATGAAGCATTGATCCGGATGAGCAGCGAGATGCTGACGCTGGCAGGTGTGAACGAGGCCCGCGAGGCGGCCATCGCTGATTTCACCGCCGCACAGAAAGCAACGGTGCGCGCCATGCTGCCGCAAACCCCCTGGCCGACGGAGGCGCCATGAACCGCCACGCCCACGATCCTTCGTCAACGGTGCCGGATACGCCGGTGGTGACGGCACCGGCTGGAGCGGTGCGCGGCGCGTGGGAAGGCGCGCTTCGAGTGTTCAAGGGCATTCCCTATGCCTTGCCGCCGGTGGGCGAGCGCCGCTGGCGGCCGCCCGAGCCGATGCCGCCCTGGTCCGGCGAGCGCGATGCCTTGGCGTTCGGTCCCGCCTGTACCCAGCCCCGTTCGCGGCCGGGGAGTATATACGCCCCGGCGTTGCCATCAGTCAGCGAGGACTGCCTGACGCTCAACATCTGGTCCCCGGAAAACGCCCGGCGCGCGCCGGTGCTGGTGTGGATTCACGGCGGCGCGCTCAACACCGGCGGCAGCGCCGAGCCCATGTTCGACGGCGCGCGCATGGCCCGGCGCGGGCTGGTGGTGGTGTCGATCAACTACCGGCTCGGGGTGCTCGGTTATCTGGCGCACCCGGCGCTGAGCGCCGAGTCGCCGTCCGGAGTGTCGGGCAACTATGGATTGCTGGACCAGATCGCGGCGCTGCGCTGGGTGCGCGACAACATTGCCGCGTTCGGCGGCGACGCGGACAACGTCACCGTGTCTGGCGAATCCGCCGGCGGGCTCAGCGTGATGTACCTGATGGCGTCGCCGGCGGCGCGCGGTTTGTTCGCCAAGGCCATCGCGCAGAGCGCCTACATGATCTCGACGCCGGCGCTGCGCCAGGAACAGCACGGCGAGGTGCCCGCCGAACGCCAGGGTGAGCGGCTCGCCGCGCGTCTCGGCGCCGAGGACCTGGACGCGCTGCGGGCCATGGACGCGGCCGCCCTCAGTCAGGCCGCCGCCGACGCGGGCTATATGCCCAGCGGCACCGTCGACGGCGAGATTCTCCCCCGCCAGCTGGTGGACACCTTCGACCGGGGCGAACAGGCGCCGGTGCCGCTGCTGGCCGGCCTGACCAGCGGCGAGATCCGCTCGTTGCGTTTCCTGGCGCCGGAGCCGCCCACCGACGGCGCCGCCTACGAGGCGGCGATTCACCATCGCTACGGCGACTTGGCGGACCGCTTCCTGAGCCTGTACCCGGCGGAAGGTGGCGAGGAGAGCGTGCTGGCCACAACCCGTGACGCGCTTTATGGCTGGACCGCCGAGCGCCTGGTGACCAAACAGGAGGCGCTCGGCCTGCCGGCGTACCTGTACCTGTTCGACCATGGCTACCCGGCGGCGAGCGCCTTCGGACTGCACGCTTTCCACGCCGCCGAGGTGCCCTATGTGTTCGGCACCGCCGGACGCACCACCCAATTATGGCCGGCGATTCCCGCCACCGACACGGAGGCGGCGATGTCCGAGGCGATGGGGGCGTACTGGGCGTCCTTCGCCCGGGATGGCCGGCCGCGCGCCCGGCAGCAGCCGGCCTGGCCACGTTATTCGGAGCATGAGGGCGGTGCCTGGATGCACTTCGCCGAAGTGCCGCGCGTCGCCCACGCATTGTTGCCGGCCCAGTACCGGCTGCACGAGGAGGTGGTGTCGCGCCGTCGCCGGCAAGGCGACACCCCCTGGAACTGGAACACCGGCATTGTCGCACCCATCCTGCCGGCACGAGAATCGGAGACCCCATGACCGACGGTGGCATGCAGCCCTACGCGCTGACCCTGGATAAATTTCTTGATCACGCCGCTAAATGGCACCCGGACGCGGCGGTGATCACCGCCCTCGGCGACGGCGCCGTCCAGCGGGTCGGCTACGCCGGCCTGCGAGAGCGGGCCGGCCGCGTGTCGGCGCTACTCGCCGGTCTCGGCGTGGGGCGGGGCGATCGCGTCGCCACGCTCGCCTGGAACACCCAGGCCCATATGGAAGCCTGGTACGGCATCATGGGGCTGGGCGCCGCCTGCCACACGCTCAACCCCCGGGTCACCGCCGAACAAAGCGCGGCCATGCTGGTGCAGTCCGGCGCCCTTATCGTCATCGTCAGCGTCGACTTGCTGCCGCTGGCGCGCACCATCCTGGCCCTGGCGCCGTCGGTGGCGCGGGTGCTGGTCATCGACGGCGCGCCCGACGACGTTGAGGCGCCGTCCTGTTGCTCGATGAGCGTGCTCGACCCGGACCAGGTGACCCCCGGCATTGCCCCGGCCTGGGGCGATTTCGACGAGAACACCGCCTCCGGGCTGTGTTTCACCTCCGGCACCACCGGCGCGCCCAAGGGGGTGATGTACAGCCACCGTTCCGGATATCTGCACACATTGCGGTTGCTGCAGGCCGACGTGGTGGGGCTGACCGCCGCCGACACGGCGCTGGCGGCGGTGCCCATGTTTCACGCCAATGCCTGGGGGCTGCCGTTCGCGGCGCCGGCGGTGGGCGCCCGGCTGGTGTTGCCGGGCCGCCACCTGGACGGCGCCAGCCTGGCCGGCCTGATCACCGAACACGGGGTGACCGTGGCGGCCGGCGTGCCCACGGTGTGGCTCGGCCTGCTCAACCACATCGAGGCGCACGGCGGCGAGCTGCCGTCGCTGAAACGGCTGATGGTGGGCGGCGCGCCCATGTCCGAGGCGCTGATGGCGAGGCTCGAGCAGCGCCTGGGGGTCACCGTGCAGACCAGCTGGGGCATGACCGAATTGTCTCCCTTGGGTACTATTACCCCGCCCGACGACCCGAGCCGCCAGGCGGCCTGGGCCGGTCGCCCGGCGATGGGCGTGGATCTGCGCCTCACCGACGAACACGGCGAGCCGCTGGCGGAACAGCGTGGCGGGGAAGGCCATCTGTGGGTGCGCGGCGCCTCGGTGGTGGGGCGTTACCTGGGCCACGACCGGCCCGCCACCGACGCCGCCGGCTGGTTCGCCACCGGCGATCTGGCGCGCATTGACGACCAGGGTAATCTGACCATCACCGGGCGCGCCAAGGACCTGATCAAATCCGGCGGCGAATGGATCAACCCCGGTGAGATCGAAGCGATCATCGGCGCCCTGGACAGTGTGTCCCAGGCGGCGGTGATCGGACGGGCCGACGCCCGCTGGGGCGAGCGGCCGCTGCTGATCGTCGAGACCCATGGGGCGGCGGCCGCCGACGACCAGGAAATACTGGACGCGTTACGCGGGCGCGTGGCTTCATGGTGGCTGCCCGACGCGGTGATCCGCGTGCCGGCCATGCCGCTGGCGGCCACCGGAAAGATTGATAAAACGCGGCTGCGATCGGAATACGGCCAATGACACGAGCCGGTGGCCGGCCCGCCGCACACACATAGGATGACCATGTCTGCCCAAAAAAAGGCTGGTAAGAAGAGCGCGACGCAAGCCGAGCGCCGCGCGGAGATGACGGAAAAAATTCTCGATAACGCCGAGTATCTGTTTTCCAAACACGGTCTCTACGGGGTCACGCTCAAGGACGTGGCCAAACGGATCGGCGTTCACCACACGCTGATCAACTACTACTTCGACGACAAGAAGCAGCTGTTCGACGCGGTGTTCGCGCGCCGCGCCGTGGAAACCAGCAGCCGGCGCATGCAGGCACTGGACGACTACGAACGGGCCTGCGGCGGCAAGCCCACCGTGGAAGGGGCGCTGCACACCTACCTGGACACCGACCTGGACCTGTACATTCAGGGCGGCGAGGGCTGGCGGAACTACGCGGCCTTCGCCGCCCAGGTGGCGAACACGCCGGAGTGGGGCGCCGAGATGATGGACCAGCATTTCGATCCGGTGGTGCTGCGTCTCATCGACCTGCTGAAAAAAGCGCTGCCCGACGCGGCGGACGAGGATATTTTCTGGGGCTACCACTTCGTGACCGGCGCGCTGATTCTCACCCTGGCGCGTACCGGCCGCATCGACAAACTGTCCGGCGGGCTGTGCCGGTCCGATGATTTCGAGGCGGTGAAGAAACGCATGGCCACCTTCATGGCCAGCGGCATTATCTCCATTTGCGACGACCGCAAAACCGAATGCTCCTCCTGAAACCCGGATGTCGGGTTACGCTACGCTAACCCGACCTACGCGCTCCGTAGGTCGGGTTAGGCCGGCAGGCCGTAACCCGACATTCAGGCGCTTGAGCCGGTCAGGCGGTCGAGCACTTCCCCAACCACCTCGATGCGCTCCTGGGCGGTTTCCGATTCCAATTCGAAGCGCAGCGTGCTGGCGCCTTCCAGTTTGTAAATGTTGGGCCCGGACTGCACCAGCTTGACGATGGTGAGCGGGTCCACCGGGGTGCGCTCGGCGAATTCCAGCTTGCCGCCCCGGGCGTGGGCGTCGAGCCGGGTGATGCCCAGTGTTTCCGAGCGCTGACGCAGTTCGGTGACCTGGAACAAATTCTTCACCGGCTCCGGCAGCAGCCCGAAGCGGTCGATCATTTCCACCTGCAGCTCCTTGAGCTGGTCCGCGTTTTTGCTGCCGGCGATGCGTTTGTACAGCGTCAGCCGGGTATAGACGTCGGGCAGGTAATCCTCGGGAATCAACGCCGGAATACGCAGGTTCACTTCCGGGCCGCCGGACAACGGCTTGGCGGTGTCCGGTTGCTCGCCGCGCTTGAGCGCTTCCACCGCCTGCTCGAGCATTTCCATGTACAGCGAGAAGCCGATGCTCTCCATATTGCCGTGCTGCTCTTCGCCCAGCAGTTCGCCGGCGCCGCGAATCTCCAGATCCTGGCTGGCCAGCACGAAGCCGGCGCCCAGGTCGGTGGCCTGCTCGATGGCGTCGAGACGCTTGAGCGCGTCCTTGGTCATGGCGCGCGGCCCGGGGGTGGTCAGGTAGGCGTAGGCCTGGTGGTGGCTGCGGCCGACCCGGCCGCGCAGCTGGTGCAGCTGCGCCAGGCCCAGCTTGTCGGCGCGCTCGATGATGATGGTGTTGGCGCTGGGCACGTCGATGCCGGTTTCGATGATGGTGGAGCACACCAGCACATTGAAGCGCCGGTGGTAGAAGTCGCTCATCACCGCTTCCAGCTCGCGCTCGCGCATCTGGCCATGGGCGATGCCCACCCGGGCGTCCGGCACCAGTTTGCGGATGTCGTCGGCGGTGCGCGCCATGGTGTCGATGTCGTTATGCAGGTAATACACCTGGCCGCCGCGCAGCAGCTCCCGCAGAATCGCTTCCTTGATGGCGGTGTCGTCTTTCTGCTGCACGAAGGTCTTCACCGACAGCCGCTTCTGCGGCGGCGTGGCGATAATGGAAATATCGCGCATGCCGCTCATCGCCATGTTCAAGGTGCGCGGAATGGGTGTGGCGGTGAGGGTGAGAATGTCGCACTCGGCGCGCAGTTCCTTGAGGCGTTCTTTGTGGCGCACGCCGAAGCGGTGCTCCTCGTCGACGATGATCAGGCCCAGGTCCTGGAAGGTCACCGATTCCTGCAGCAGCTGGTGGGTGCCGACGACGATGTCCACCTTGCCGCTTTCCAGCCGTTTGAGAACGTCGGCCCGGTCCTTGGCGCTGCGGAACCGCGACAGCACCTCCACGTTCACCGCCCAATCGGCGAAGCGGTCGATAAAGGATTCGTAGTGCTGCTGGGCGAGCAGGGTGGTGGGCACCAGCACCGCCACCTGGGCGCCTTTCTCCACCGCCACGAAGGCGGCGCGCATGGCCACCTCGGTCTTGCCGAAACCGACGTCGCCGCACACCAGCCGGTCCATGGGCTTGGCCAGCTGCATGTCGCTGAGCACCGCGCGGATGGCGCTTTCCTGGTCCGGGGTTTCCTCGAACGGGAAGCCGGCGGCGAAACGCTCGTAGTCTTCCGCTTCCACCGCGAAGGCACGCCCCTGGCGGGCTTCCCGGCGCGCGTAGGTATTGAGCAGCTCGGCGGCCACGTCGTGGATCTTCTCCGCCGCTTTCTGGCGCGCCTTGGTCCACTGCTCGGTGCCCAGCCGGTTCAGGGGCGGGTTGTCGGCGCCGCCGTACCGGCTGATCAGATGCAGTGAGGACACCGGCACATAGAGCTTGTCGCCGCCGGCGTACTCCAACAGCAGGAACTCGTGTTGCTGGCGGTCCACCTCCATGTGCACCAGGCCCTGGTAGCGGCCCACGCCGTGGTCCAGATGCACCACCGCCGCGCCGGGGCTTATCTCGCCCAGGCTGCGGATGCCCAGCTCGTTGCCGCTTTCCTCGCTGGTGCGCCGGCGGCGGCGTTGCATCACCCGCTCGCCGTACAGCTCGTTTTCGGTGACCACCAGCAGGTCGTGGTCGGGGGCGTAAAAGCCCGCGTCCAGCTCGCCCCGGGTGAGTGACCAGCGGTCCGGTTCCTTGATGAACTGCGCCCAGCCTTCCTTCATTACCGGCTGGATGCCGATCTTCTGCATCATCTCCAGCAGCGCCTCGCGGCGGCCGGCGGTTTCCGCCACCACCAGAATGCGGGTGTCCGGATGGGCGTCGGCGAAGGTGTGCAACGGCGCCAACGGATTGCGCGCCTTGGCGTCGGCGGACACCGTGGGCGGCACCTCCACCTGGAAGCGCACCGCCTGGTCGGAATCCTTCTGGCGTGCCCGGGGCAGGGTCTGCCAGGCGCTGTTGAGCTGGTCCGGGCGCAGGAACAGTTCCGCCGGCGGCAGCACCGGCCGGCGGATGTCGTGGCGGCGTTGCTCGTAACGAGCGCTGACTTCGTCCCAGAAATGCCGGGCGGCCTCTTCGCAGCCGGCCATTTCCACCGCCCGCGCCTTGTCCGGCAGGTAATCGAACAGGGTCGCCAGGCGCTCGAAAAACAGCGGCAGGTAGTATTCCAGGCCGGGCGTGGCGATGCCCTCGGACACGTCCTGGTAAAGCGGTACCTTGCGCGGGTCCACGTCGAAGGTATCGCGGAAGGCGGTGCGGAAACGGCGGATGCCCTCGGCGCTCAGCGGGTATTCGGCGGCGGGCAGCAGATTGATCTCGCTGACCTGGCCGGTGGAGCGCTGGGATTCCGGATCAAACAGGCGCAGGGACTCGATGTCCTCATCGAACAGTTCGACCCGGAACGGCTGCTCGGAGCCCATCGGAAACACATCCATGATCGCGCCGCGCACGGCGAATTCACCGTGCTCGTAGACGTTGTCGCGCTGCCGGTAACCACAGTCCACCAGGCGCGCGCGGGTGGTTTCCATGTCGAAGGTCTCGCCCACCCGCAGCATGAAGCTGTTGCCGCCGATGTGCAGCGGCGGGGCGATGCGCTGCATCAGGGTGTTCACCGGCACCACCAGCACGCCGGTGCTGGCGCCGTGCAGCCAGTTCAGCACCCGGATGCGGTCGCTGACGATATCCTGGTGCGGGCTGAACAGGTCGTAGGGCAGGGTTTCCCAGTCCGGGAACAGCATCACCGGCACTTCGCCGCCACCCGCCACCGGCGTGCCGGCCACCGGGCTGCCGGCCACCGGATTGCCGGCCAAATAGAATCCCAGGGCGTCCGCCAATTGCTGGGCGCGGCTGCTGTCCGGTGCCGCCACCAGCAAGGGGCCGTCGGCGGCGCGCGCCACCTCGGCGAGCACCGCGGCCAGGCTGCCGTCGGAGAGGCCTTGCCAGTCTTTGTAGTGATCCTGACCAGTCGGAAACAGGGGGGTATCGGGTAACAGCGTCATTTCGTCTCCAGCAGAGGGCGCGCATTGTACCCCACCGGTGTGCCGGTTTGGGAGGCGGCTTTCTCTCCAGAGGGGCCGCGCCGGGATCGGGTGGGCCCGTCCAGGACACGCCACGAGTACATCCATGTAGGCTCGGCCGCGGCGGCGGACCGATTTGGCCATCCTTGGCCAAACACGGTCCTGGACGGGCCCACCCGATCCC
>Ga0310342_100000032_pt1 | contig 63714 bp, 45 predicted proteins | sample S15DNA20500_MG_FD_206155 | JGI IMG/M metagenome (GOLD analysis project Ga0310342, IMG submission 206155) | Marine microbial communities from station ALOHA, North Pacific Subtropical Gyre - S1503-DNA-20-500_MG | ecosystem: Environmental > Aquatic > Marine > Oceanic | place: Pacific Ocean: North... | reverse complement strand
GGATATTTGGAATTTTTCCTTGTCCATATTGATTCTCTAGGAATTTATTTGCTGCTATTCTACGCGGTTGGACTAGTTGCGCTCGCGTTGGATTAGCCCCTAGTCTAGCAGTTTGTGCAGCAGCAGCAAATTCAGATGTGGCATCTAATCCGCCTTGAGGGAGCAATGCTTGGAATTCAGGATTTTGAAGTGCTCGTTGGTATCCTCCGAATGTTTTGGGGGTGGTCGCCCAATTTTGCCATTCTTTTCCCCTTAGCATATTCATTGTATTACCTAGTCTACTTGAACCCTGAACTTGACCTCCAACTTTCATTGCTCTTGGTATTGCTCTTAGCCTATTAGCGACTTTAGGAAGAAGTTTTGCTGTGGCTGCTCTACCTCCCCCTGTTAGAAGAGCACCTGCTAATGGGGCTAAGAAGGGGGCTTTTGATATGGGCATTTTGACTACCAATACTTTACCATTATGAGACTGAGATTTGAGTACAGCAACCTTACCAACGGCTCCACTCATAATACCCCCAGCGTGCGCTACATCAAAATAGTGTCGCTTTATACGCATATATTGGAGAGGTTATGCTGTGCCTGAAATTTTGGTACGAAAAAGCAAAAGTTACATACAAGACCGACCCAAGAGATTAGCGCAAGCGAAGGTACAGAGATTAGCGCGAAAAGTGAAGAATAAGAAGACCAGACTCAAATATGCACGAAACTTAGCGAGGGGAAACATAAGACCACAATTCCGTAGACAAACAGGACTAATCAGAGTGACAAGGAGAAGATGAGATGCCAACAGGTGGACATTACATGGAATGTGAGGAATGTGGTGAGAGATATCAAGGTCGTGAGAGATGCCCTTTCTGTGGGGGCGCGGGTAGTGCTGCTCCAATTATGACAATGGACGGGGCGTTTGAAGAGGCGTGGGATGCACTCAGAAAAGCATGGTACGATGAACCTGAAACTGAAGAGGCGTTGATGAATGAAGACCCTGAACTACATGCGAGAAGAAATAAATTCCCTGAAGATGATGACCCGTTCTGGGACCATATGGCAGAATTAGACGATGCTGATATACAGGAGGGGGCTTCTCCTGATGCTAAACGGGAGGCTGAAGAGGCTGAAGGAAATGTACTCAGTAGATTATTCCCATCGAAGAAACCATTGGGTGCGAGAGGAAAGGAAGGTATAAACGCGATATTGAATCTTCTAGGATTAAGGAGGCCACAGCAATGAATGCAATGGATGCTGCTTGGATGGTTTTGAAACAAGCCACCCAACCTACTGATTCTGCTCAAATGAATCCCCTTCAACAAGATGACTTGCATGAGAAGATGAAAGATGCGGTCAAGCAAGTCAGAGACCATCATAAGGGCCAAGCCAAACAAAGCAAGGCAAAACATGAGGAAGAAGAAAATCATCATGTAGGACAGATATACGATTGGTACTCTCATAATCATGGAGATTGGTTCAACCAGCATTTCAGAGGTGGTAAAAATGAAGGGTAAGAAGAAAGAAGGATTAGCACTTGTGATAAGCATCGGGCACAGCCCGAAGAAACCTACAGATACTGCGACTCCTGATATGCCCAAGAAAGCGGGATATGGGGATGGAAAGTTGAAGGGTCGAATGACTCCGATTCTTAGTAGTATCATCAAGGAACTTCTTGAGAAAGCGAGAGGGGTTATACCCGGTACACAAGGACCACCTTTGGGTGGAAAAGGGCCACAGTTGAGACAGAAAACAAAGTGTACAGAGTGTGGTGGGCGTTTAGCGATGGATTCCGCGCCCGGAGCAGATGGGGCAGAAGAGTTGACTTGTCAAACATGCGGTTTGATTGAGCCTGACCCATATGATGTAGTTCCTGATATTGGAGGGGGTGAAGGAGTAGAAACTATTGTTAATCCGTCTGCTGTAAGAGATGATGATATACGAAGGGGTACTCCAATGGGAATAGCGTTTAGACTATTGAAGGCTAGATACGCTTCGGTAAATGATGACCATATTGATATTAGTCAATGGCCTTATGAAGAGGCTGTTACGGGTGCAATAAAAAAACCTAGGAATCTAGGTAAACCTCTTGACTCCGAACCAATGGCGGCTGATTGGTTAACAAGAACTCAAGACGAAGAGGTATATGACCCACATGCAGAGAATAATGTTGATGAAATGAATATGCCTGTACATCGCGCTCCCGGAATTGGTGAGATGCGTGAAATGCGGGATATAGATGAGCAACGAGGACAAGGTTTGCAAGATTTAGAAGGTACTCGTTCCCAAGATGAAGAGGCTAGTGCCTTATTGCAACAGTTGGTTGAAGAAGGTCTTCTTCCTGAAAGTGCTCTTGAAGAGGGATTAGAGACTCGGGTAAATCGGGGTAACCTCGTTAGAAGAGGAAATCCAATGGATATGGCGTTTAGATTATTGAAGGCTTTGACTAATGATATGGCTCTTCCAACTGAGCAAGAGATGCGATTCGTCAGAGAGAATTTAGAGAGTGGTGACCCAGAGAGGGCTGCGCATGCGCAGATAATACTCGATAGAATACAGAGCCACCCCACTACACAAGCGATGGCTGGTGAAGATTATGCTAATGAGAATCCAGATATAGATGAGTCGAATCTATACGATTTCATAAATCAGATGCAAAGCCGACCAAATAGAAATAGAGGTGGAGATGGCATTCTCAATGCTGAAGATATTCTTTCTCCTTTGGATTTGGCTATGGATTTCTTGAGGAAGTGACGCGGTGTGCATTCTCAAAACCATATTGGTGTAAAGAAAGCCTATATTGATAGCCCATTTGACGATGATGGACCTGAAGAAAGAAAGCCTTTTGCTAATTTAATTGAAGCGCTAGGTGGGCCGGACGAGGCATCCATGGGAAGGGAGTACCCTCATTTTCTCAGCCTCCTTGACCCGTTTGAGTCTGATGAGGGTCAGGAATCACCAGCGCAGTTGCCGACAGATGTGTTACAAGGAATAGTTGATGCTTATCGTAACAGAAGGGCATTGGGTGATGAGAGGAACAGGCATCTTGATATGACTAATTTTATGGCAGAGATGACTGGTATGAACCAAAAGGGGATTGCACGAACCAGTAGTGGCGACACCTACGCATTACCTTCCATGAGTGAAGAACATGGGGCTCAAGAGTATAGAGATATCACGGATGAACTCGGATTGAGAAGGGATGAGATAGAAGAGGTGCGGCAAAATGTACCGGGTTTGTATCAACCACTAAGGATAGAAGATATTCATGATTTGAGAGGCCCTGCTGTACCTACTATAAACACCCCTGATGATATTACTCTTGATGACTGGCTTCTTCCAGAAGAACAGGAGTTGTTACTTAGCGAACCAATGGACATAGCCTACCAGTTGCTTAAGGAAAGAGTGAGTCCAGCCGCTATCAGACATAAGTTGGAGTACGATACCAATTATGAATCGAATCCTAAGAGAGTGAAGTACAGAGAGCAACTTAACCAAGAGCGAAGAAGGCGTGGTATCTATGGGAGTGGTAATCAAATGGATATAAGCCATACTCAGGGGAATAAACTATCATTAGAAGGACAGCATGCTAATCGTGCTCGACACTTCAAGAACAGAGGTACGCTCAGAAGAGTCCGTGTCCGATGAATCTAATGTCCTATCTAGAGATAAGATAAGTGTATATCTTTTGTATAGATAAGATACAAGACATTCGTACAAATGATACACACAACCTTTATGATGACCCCCATAGTGCCCCCAATAGAGGTCAATATATGGCAAGTCATAGAGGACAAGAATCTGATGCAGAAATTAGGTTGATGGGACTCATTTTGAGCCAGTCTGCCTTGATAGGAGTCGCTGTAGGGGTGTTTGATTCAGGATTGTGGTTAACAAATGCTGACCATTGGGTGAATGGGGTCACATATGCAATGGCGGCATTCGCAGTTCAGGGTCTTGCGTACTACCTGTTCAAGATGTTCTTTGAACATAATCTACAGCAGAAAGTGAGGGTTTCTAATTTTCAAAGGCAGCAACAGATGCAATTTCAAGATATGCATGCTTCCTTTGACCAAAGAAGAGTAGATTTGGAAATGCGTAGAGCAGAAGCCGAATTGGAGAAGGAACTGCGATGGATGGAGCAGAATCCGGGGGCTGTGCCGCCACAGTATCGTGGGCAGCAATTGGTAGGTTTTACTGATGGTATAAATCCGGGTGTACCTATTCATGAGGCTGAAACTGAAACTCCATTGAATTTGGGTATTATAAATGATGGAAACCCCCCACCAGTTCCTCCGGGTTTAGCACCACTTAAAAAAGACGGAACCCCAGACCTTAGATACAAGACTGGTGCTGGCGGGGTTTGATGGCTAAGTATCGGATATTCAAAACTCCGAAAGATGATTCTGTAGAGGAAACTCTCAGAGCAATGCATCTTGCTAATACTGTTGATAATACCTATGAATGGGGTATTGGTTGGGTAAGGACAGTAATCGTTGCTCTTATTGTTGCTTTAGCGGTTTCTGCTGCAGAGGCTAATTCGGATTGGAATTTTTGGGAGTTAACCGTCGAATGGTTCTACGGTGAAGTAGAGGCTTTCGGTAATTGGGTGATAGATTCTGTAAGTTGATGCCTCATGGTTGGTGGGGGCAGCGTTTTAGTTGGTGTAGCCCTTTGGGGCAAAACCCTCTATAATTCATGGAAGCCAAGGAGAGTAGGTATCTATGGTGCAAGCATGGTCGGAAAGACCACTCTAGATAGGTACATGACGACTCCGGGTGAGATGGAAGAGATACCAGAAAACGAGCGTACAGAGCATTTCAAATTGATTACTCGTTATATGCTCCCAAAACCGACTCGTAAGAGAATCAGTTGGAAAGGGGAAAAACGAGTTGTATATTCTGCTGATATAGGAGGGCAAGAGCAATTTTGGAATCTTTGGATTGATGATATGGTGGCTCGTCAAGTGGAAATGGTTATTTTCATGTTTGATGACCGCGCTTTCAGGGGGGGGAAAGAGGCTTTAGACCAAGTGGCTGGCTTTCGTTTCTTCGTTGACTCTGTAATAAACAGGAGTTATCGTTATCGAACATTATTGAGTCGTTGGCGAGGAAAGAAATTTCGTCCTCGTCTAATTATGCTAGTTGCGAATAAGGCAGACCGTTTCTTTGACCAAGACGCGGTAGCGCTTTGGCAACAAGGGAGGATAGGAGAACACAAGGTGTTTGACCCATTTAGAGACGATTTAATTAGATTACAGAAAGCAGGTATACCTACTCGTAGAAGTTTCATGGCTACTAGGATAGGATGGAATGTAGAAATTACTCTGTTAGACTTATTGACCATGTGATTGACCTCGCCAATAGCCTTTTGAAGCAACAACCTTTCCGATATACATGACTTCTGCTTTAAGTAAGACTACTTTGGTTTCCACAGGTGGGCAAAGTAACTCTTTGAGGACTACAGTTCCTCTTTGGATTGTGGACCAGTTTGGATTAAAGGCCGGTGATAAGTTGGTTTGGAAAGTAAAATTAGACGGAAACTCAATGTATATCGGTGTCTTCCCACCATCTAAAGAGGTGAGTTCTCGTGATGAGTAATCCGTTCGCTACACAAGTCCCTCAACCTAATCTTGCTCAAGTTAGTGAAGCCACTTTGATGTCTCTAGCACAACAGGGCAATCCGCAGTTTACACATGCTGCTCTTATGGAGCAAGCAGCAGCACAGCAGCAGATGCAAATGATGGGACAAGAGAAGAACATCGAAGTACCCAAAGTCAATTTTTACCCTTCACGCCATCCTGACCCAAGAAAAGCGAGAAAATACGATATCAAACAAGCATACAAGTTGTTGAAACCCACGAAGCGTTCTATATTTGACCCTCGTAGGTGGATTGGGAGTACTTATCGTTATGCTAAGGATAGTGGTACTTGTTGCGTGGATGGGTGTAATGTGAAAGAACTCATACAATATGATAATCTCTATGCGCGTATATGTGATGAGGAAACTGGAGTGAGTCTTTGGGAGATGTATTGGCAGAATCCTGTTACACATGAGCCTGAAGCGTTTGTGGCACATACTGGTGTAACTAGTGGCCGTCCTATCAAAGCGACTTATTGCCCTGAACATCTTCATCTCTATCATCTCTTATGCACATGGGAAGAGCAAGAAGAGAAAGAAGAAGAGATGATGCCTAGCAGATTCAGAGATAAGGTGAAGAAAGGGGTTAGCATTGTTACTGTACCTGTTAGTACTATGATTGGGGATAATCAACAGCATGTGCCGGAGATGTTAACAAAGTATGAGCCCTTTTTTGACCAATTACAAGTAGACTCAAAGAAAACTAGTGGTATATCTTTGATGCATTACAAGAACCCAGAAACGGGTTTGAATGATGTTACGATGATTGTTTTCGATTTGAGAATGTTCCAGAAGGAATTGAATGAGATTAACCAACCTACTCAGTCATTTCAAGATGTTTTGGCACAACAGGTTATTCAACCGACTATGACTCCGCCTGTAATAACGCAGCCTCCGCAAGCAGTACCAGCCCCCGTTCTTCCAGAAAATAATGAGGTAATACAATGACATTAGGACTAAATCAGAATCCTGCACAATATGGTTCCCTTAATTTAAGCGCAACTGGGGGATTACAAACGGTTTCTGCTGCTCCTGTTGGGTATGGGATGCAACAACCTATGATGCCGCAAGCAAATCCTTTCATGGCTGGTATGGCGGGAGGGGCAGGATATGGTGACCAATATGGGCAATATGCTGGTGCACCTATAGCCCCACCTAGTGATACGGAAATCCTTGCGTCTATGTTGAGTACTTTGGCTCCTGTAGACCGATTCATCGTTAGTCAGAATATGCCGGTATTCGTGGAAATGTTGAGTGCTTTGGTGACTTACTCAACTTTGAATGTTCTAAAGAATTGTAAGTTCAATTTTGATGAGGATAATGATATTTTCGCACTTGACATAACATCGTTGCCTACTGAGTTGCAAACTCTCAGTGCTGAGAATGTGATTTCACAGTTGAATGCCCTTCAGAATAATTGCAATGCCAATATACAGGCCGCTGAAGCACAAAGGCAACAAATCATGGCTCTAGCAGACCAAAGCATGTTGCAAGGCGCATTAAACACGGCTCTAGCAGACCCCGGTATGCTTCAGAATCTTGGGAGTGGATTAGGAAACGCCGCTAGGGGACTGATATACGGAGGGAGAGTTTAGATGATGAATACTCCGAACATGAGTGTGTCTAGACCGATGGCTGCATTGGGTCTAGATATGATGGCTCCAAAGAGAAATGTAATTGCAGATATGGTGATGGTGCAAATACTGAGTATGATTTTGATTTTACTAGGGGTTTTATTGTTCAAGGGTGCTACTTTGAATACCGAACAAGCCACAGTTTACCTAGTTGGATTAATGCTCTCAATTACATTACTTGGTGCTGTTTATACCCGAATAAGTAGAATGTGAAGAAAAACATTCATGGGCAATGTCGCTTTAAGACCCTTCAATGGTTGAGCGCGAGCAGGTCACAAAACGGTCCTGCGCCTTCTGTCAACATGAGGAAAGAGAGGTCTTTGAGGTCGCTCTTTTGAATGGTGAAATATCAGCAAGACAACTCGATAAGGACATGAGTTGGAGAACCAATACCGCTGACCGTCATTTCCGAAATCATATGGGTGAATACCATATGGCGGCTAATCCTAGTTGTGTTATTTGTTCACATTCTCAAAGAGCCGAATTTGAAGAGCGATTCTTTTCTGATGGCTCTGAATCTGAGATAATTGCTCAAGAATTAGAAATAGCGGAGAATACTGTGTATCATCACATGAAACACCACTTTCAGCCGCTGGTTCAACGCTCGGCAATTACTGAAGTTGCAATTAGCGTTGGGCAAGAACTGGGAGTTCTCAGAGGAAATGTGGAAAAATTGAATGACAAGTTGGATACTTTGTTTTCTGAAGGTAATGTTCATGAAGACGGTTTTGTGAGAGATGCGGTTACTTTGCATAAGGAAGTGCGGGAATCCATTAAGGATTTGATGAGATTCAATGAACAATGGGGACCAAGTACTGACCCCTCTCAAGTTAATCAAACGATTAATATTCTCAAGATAGAACTGGCTAAAGAGAGTCCTGAGAGTTGGCAGAGGATAAGAACACAGTTACAAGAGAGCGTGGAGGGTTAATTTTGCCATCTATACCTGTAATGGATTTATTGCAAATGAGTCATCCCGGTTATCGTTTGTTGAAACAGAAAGACCCTGTTTCAGATAAACAGTTGCCTATTTTTCTAGATTTCTGTACTTGTGCTTGTGAGAGATTCGCTCATTATGCAGATGAATTACATGGTGCGGTGTTACCTCCTAATGAAATAGTCATAGATATCATAAAGTGTTTCAAGACTTTGATTGAAAATGATGAGCCTAGTGTTGTTTTCCCTGCTAGGGCGAGTTTGGCACATCTACTAGATGAGTTTGAAAAATTGTGTGAAAGTATGGCTCATTGTTTTTCTCACCCACCTATGGTCAAAGCGTTTTATTCAGAATTGTCTAAAACACTGGTTTTAGCCGGTGAAGCGATAGCAGGAGCGAATGCGAGGTAGATATTATGCCATCGGGAACAGGAGGAATGGGGACAGGTACTGATGTACGCATATACAGTCCTAGAAGCGAGTCTTCTACGATGTTCAGAAATAACGATGGGGATGACAGTTACAATCCTAGTGACCCTCGTTTTGTGGATGCAGAGACCGAAAGAAAACAGAGGAAGAAGGAAGCGGAAGAAAAGCGAAGAGGGAAACTGCAGCATATCAAAATCAAAGTCGGAAATAAGATGACGGGGGAAACTGGTTATAACCCTAAATCTGAGGGAATTGATGATTCTGAGAAAATAGACACTGATAGAGAGGTACACGCACAGACTGGTTCTGCTGGTACTCGTGGGTATCTTACTAGTCTTGCTGCACAAGCCAAGGGACCGGGCGCGACTCGTGGTGAAATGGTTGCGATGGGGGAGCCTATGAAAGTGGGGGTTCTGTTACTCAAAAGAGAAAGGCATGCTCCGGGCTTCGTTAGAGTCGAGCATCGTGGAAAAAAGAAACCTAAAGGTAAGAAAGAGAAGAAGGTGGATATAGAGCATCGGAGAAAATGGCGACCATCTACTGGTGCTTTCAAGAAGCCTCCGGGTGGTATGAGTGGTGGTATTGGTTCTACCATAAGGCGATACAAGGCTAGGATGCGCGGTATCAAAGGTAGTAAAAAGACCGGATTGGGTAGAGCGCCCCTTGCTGTTGAGATGTCTCACCGTGGTATCAAAACCAAGCAACCCATGTCTAAAGACCCAAGAAGATATCGTCAGTATCTTGGACAACAAGAGGCTAGACAGAGGTTGGGTAATGTCAGGACTGTAGCATCAGCACCCCCTCGTTTCGGTGCTCGTTCCTATCATGCTGGTCCCACTGGTGCTGGTACGCTTCAGGCTCTTTTACCCGGTGTCTCTCAAATGGCTAATCCGGTAGGAGTACGAAAGCCGGGAGTAGGAATAGGTAATCTTCAACCCGGATTAATACCTCATCGCTCTTCACCTGTTGGGAATACTGGGGCCCCTCCTGTTCCTTCTATACCTTCTGTGGGTTCACAGATACGGCCTCCTTCTGTCGGGGTTACACCTCAAATGCAACACCCAATGCCCACTCCACCCACTCCACCCACTCCACTCCCTTCAAGTAATATGCAAATGAGTGAGGATAAGATAGAGGGTAGTGATATCCTCAAGAGAAGCCCTTTCAATTATTCTGAGATGACTGAACTGAGGCAACTTCTTCATGCCGCTAAAAGGGCACTGAAGCGTAAGGAGCGACAGAGAAAAGGGAAAGGAGACAAGGATACCGGCGGTGCAGGTAGTAATCTACCCAAGCATCCTGCTAATGGGCCTAAGCAGACTAACAGGAATCAAGGTGCTACAGATGACCCCCTTAACGAGCCTCGTACTTTTGGGTTAGACCCAATAAGTCACATTAGTGGAAAGGGTGGTAGAACAGCATGATGATTATCAAAAGTCTTCATAGATTCTATGATATCAAGAAAGGAGAGGGCATTCTTTCCTATGACCCCGATACCGGCGTAAAAGCCATGCATTTCTTCCCTCCACCTGAAGCCATAGACTTGGACCCTTCACAACCTGATTTACCTGCTTGGGCGCATACTGGTGGTACTAGTGAGGTGGGCGGTAAGACATGGAATGGTGTGGGAAAGATAATTCCGGGTGAGTGGAAAAAGAGTCCTCATGGGGATATGTATTGGTCAGGTGAAAAAGGTAAGGAGTATCGTCATGGTATAGACGCGGTGATAAAACATCTAGGTCATGTTATCGAGGATAAGTATCCTGATGGTAAGGTTCCTTTTCAGGGTCAGACATTATCTGCTAGTGATGTAGTGGGTATGGCTATCAAACTTTACAACAAGGACCATCCTGATGAGTCACAACATCTCCCAGATGAGAACAGTATGGAATGGAGAAAACTAGTCTCTACTAATTTCCAACAAGGTTTAGATTCTGTTGGGAAGAAAAGGGCTCTTACTGGAATAGAGCAGACTAATAGAGGCCCTGTGAAAGCAGATGGGGGCCTTGGCTCGCTTATGACTATGAATGAGAACTCATTCAAACCGGGTGGTACATACCACACAGATAGGCATTTGGAGTCCTATAGAACACCTTTCAATACGCATTTGCTTGAGTTCATGGGAGTGCTTGGCTTACTTGATAGGTACAAGATGGCGGGTGGGCAAAAGGATTTACCTTCTCATCTCAAAGATAGAAGAGGTTTCATTGCTCCTACTGCTCAAGGGCTTCTTGCTCCTAATCACATTAGAATAAACCGCAGGTTAGCCCAACAGCACGAGGACGCTTTGGGTATACCGCCTCAAGACACACCACAAGGACAGGTTCATCCACATGAGATACTACATCATATGCCTGACTCGTTTTTCAGTCATGAGAAGATAAAGCAAGGTCGAGCGCCTAATCTTGACCATAATGTGGATGATATGATGAATATGGCTTCTAATCTACCACCGGAAGTGCTTAACTCAGCGGCTTTCATGTTCGCTGGTAAGCCATTGACTGTTGGTGATGCGTTAAGTAACGCGACGACGACGAAAGAATGGTTGCGTCAAGTCTCTAATATTGGTGGCGCTTATCCTTTCTTATTCGGACGAATGAACCAAGGCGTTGGTAAGCAGATAGGAGAGATGCTTGGGGGTCTTGAACCCGGTTCTCCAGCGGAGTTGTCGTATGAAGATATGTTGACTCATATCACACCGGGGGGGCATAAATTCATCTCTCATCAAAGGGCAAAGCAAGGAGCGCCAGATGTGACTGGGATATGGGCTCGTATGTTGATGCATGGTCCTAGTAAAGACAACCCAGATGTTAGTGCGATGAAAGACGCTGGACCAGCGGTAGATGCAATGGGCCAACCTATTGATGTGAGTGTGAATAGATACACGGCAGAGAAAATGGCTGAAGTCATGGCTATTGGTCTTGGGCATATGCCAAAAAGAACGCTGGGAGAAGTCCCGCTTGCTCCTATGGCTGAGAATAAACCAATGGGGAGGCCAAAATTAGATGAATTCGGAAAACCTCTTTTGCATGCAGATGTTCATGGGCAGAGTTTCCCTGACCATATCGAGCAATTCAGATATCCCAATGACAACGGTGGCGAAGGAGAAATACCACTTCCTAGCACCGCCCCTGCCCCCTTGCTTCCACCACCAGCACCAATAACATCAACCACAACTTCTATCCATCGTCCTCCCCCTGTTACAAGTGGTGCTCCTGCCGCATCCCCTTCTCCAGATTCCGCTGCAGGAGTACCACCAATAATTACGACACCTCCTAATCTAGCAGACGCAAGAGCGTCTTTCGCTCATGCCACTCCTGAGCAAGTTAGAGAATTGTATCAATTGATGAATCCGGGTAGAAGTGTTGGAGAAGGTAGGTTAAGTCCATTGGAAAGAAGGTTTCAGAGTGGGATTGCTGACCCACAACAGACTCAGTTGAATCTGAGTCAAGATGTTTTTAATATGGAAAACAGAATCATCAAGATGATGGAAGACATGCAACTCAAGGACGCCGTAGTTGATGATGAGGTTTTGAAGCACATACCAAAGGGTGCTTTCGATGTCTCTAGTGAGAGTGATGTGAAGTTCCTTGCGAATTGTTTGGATATTACCACTCATGATGTGCGGAGCATTGCTGTTTCCAAAGGGGACTGGCATCGCATTGCTAAAAGGTACGGTTTTACTCCGGTTGTCGTGAAGGCAGTCAAAGTGACTTTCAGGGGGGCTTGAGATGGGTAAAGTCTATGTCAAGAAAGCAGATTTATCCAGTGGGATAACGAATGTATTAGAATCAATGGGTATAGGTCAATCACCAGAGAAAATAGCAAGAGAAGTTGGGGAAAGGCAAATTGGTGATTTTGATTTTAGTCAGGGTGAAACTCTGGGGGGACACAAAATTATGCCGATTCCTTTGTTTGGAGACCCAGAGGCTGGTAAGATGGGGCCAAAGGACCGTCATGGGAAGACAACATGGATACCGCAATACCCCTCTGGAAAACATCTTGTTGAAACAGAGAAGAAAATAGCAGATTTAGCGGCTAGAGGAATTCCCTATTCTCGTGCTATAAGTATGGTGTTGGGTGGTATATCAGCAATAGATTCTCTTGCTAATGCACAACCCGGTCAAAGTGTTCTTGGTATGGCACATAATGCTGCTACTCGTGGTTATCTTACGCATTTAGGCGCGAGTAGTTTCCTTGACTCTCCGTTTGCTAGTCTGAGTGCTAGGGCTGGAAGAGGCAGAATGCAAAGGGAAAATACGGCAGACCCCCACGCCCCTCTTCCCGTTCCACCACCACCCTCAACACCTCCAACACCACCACCACCACCTACTAGTTTTTCTTCTTTGGTTCCAACTACTGTAGCACCACCTACTAGTTTTTCTTCTTTGGTTCCAACTACTGTTCCGACTTCTACCCTTACTGAGATAGACAGTCTACTAAACACCCCTACTGCTTCTATGGTTTCAAATGTAGAGGAAAGAATGCGTAATCTTAATTCTCCAGAAGTGGCTGCGAGATTGATGAACCCTATTCCCCCTCCACAGGAGCCGGCTAGTTCTACAGATATGGGAGACCCTTATCATTCAGAAGAGGCTCAGGAATTTTTGAGGAACCATTATGGTGGTTGAATTTGGATAGGAAAACCGATGGGGTTTCCGAGTTCATTCACCAGATGGACAAGGAGATGTCGAAGAAGTCATTCAAGTTCTTCTTCACGGATATTCTAGGGTTCCTGTACAATCATCATCATGAAGATTGGGATGAGGGATTGACGGAATCACAGTATTACTGCGTGAAGGCATCTCGTGACCATGGTAAATCTGTCTTCTTCATGTCATATGCGCTTTGGATTGCCGCTTTCAATCCCGGTACTCATATCATGATTTTCTCTCACTCACTTGAGCAAACGCTTGAGCACATGAGATTCATCAGGAACAATATAGAGAGCACACCGATATTGCAGGATTTGATTCCAGAAGGCAAACCTTGGGCCAAGTCTTACTTTGAGATGAACAATGGTTCCCGTCTCATGGCTAAGTCAGTTGGTGGGGCTACTCGTGGTTTCCACCCCGATGTTGTGGTTTGTGATGATATTCTGTGGGGCACAAGCGGGACTGAACTTCAGAGGACGGCGGATTGGTTCTATGGTGTTCTGCTTCCGGTTCTCCATCATACAGCAAAACTGATGATGGTTGGTACTCCTTTCAGTTACAATGACCTTTATGCGGAATTGGAAGAGAAGGAGACTTTCAGAGTTGAGACATACCCTGCGATGAATGGGGAAGGGGTTCCTCTTTGGCCTGAGCGTTGGGGTTTGGATGCATTGGAGCAGAGGCGTTTGTCAATGCCCGCTATACAATTCAGTCGAGAGTACCTTTGTGAGCCTATTCACGATGTAGCCAGTATGTTCCCGATGACTCTTCTTGAAGCGGCTAGAGATACTGACCTTGTTCTTCTTGACAGAGCAGAGAGCAACTACAATGAAGAAGGAGAGCCAGATGGTGTATTCGGTCAGCATTTCATTGGTCATGACCCTGCGATATCTAGTGATAAGAATGCTGATTTTACCGCTATGACCGTCATGAGATTACTACCAGATGACGATATCAAGCAGATTGTTCATTGTGTTCATGAGAGAGGTATGTCTTCTGTTGCTCAAAAGCGAATGATGATTCTATTGAATAATCGCTTTCAACCAGAACTCATTGAACTTGAGGGTAATAACTTCCAAAGGATGCTTGAGCAGGAGATGAGGGAATTGAGAGCAGATATACCAATACGCACTTTCATGACTACTCGTACTAAGAAAGAGAGTTTGTTCATGAGCCTTTTACTTGCTTTTGAACAAGGTAGGATTAAACTTCCTTATGGGAATGAGGAAAGCAGGGTTTACACTCATAAGTTAGAAACCGAATTGCATAGATTTGGTATGCAGAAGAGTGGTAAGTTGGAGAGTGTCGGTACTCATGATGACTTAGCGATGAGTATCGCTCTTGCTAATTGGGCCTCAAAGGAATTCAAAGGTAGTGTTGTTCTACTCGATGATTATATGCCGGGGTTCGACTCATGGGTTTCAAGTAAGCCTAAATCTGAAGATGATGGTCTTTGGTTCATACCTTAGTGGTGAATAAAATGAATGATACATATGTGAAAGAAGGAAATGAGAACACAACATTGTGGACTTAGGTGTTATCTATGTGGGGAAGCGCTTTGTTGGAAGACGATTATGATGAGATTGTCAAAGACGAAGAAACAGAAGTAGTTTCTCTACCTTTTTTGTTTGAGAAGGGTGTTTTCGCTAGTAACGGTGATGGTTGGTTTGAGAGTAATTTGGGATGCTCTGCTTCTGATTTCGTAAGGCGATTGAGAAAAGCCCGCCGTTATAACAAGGGGGAGAAATCAGAAATAGACAATATCATTTCTGATGTGAGGACCATTAAAAGTCTAGAAGTAGATAGCACATTGAGTATGTTTGATTGGGCTCAGGATAGAGTTGGTGCTATACATGGTCTCGGTTTAAGCGATAAGAATTTGAAATCGTTGAGGAAGTTCGGGAATATCAGGGAAGTGGGTTTGATTCAGGCTTGTAATTTATGGGGCAAAGCAGAGAATTCTCTCAAGGCTTTGGATGAATATGAACATGTTTGGGGTATTGAAGAAGAGGGTGCTTGGGCTAAAGCGATGCAAGAGAGAAGCGATGCTCGTAAGATGTGGAAATCGTCGTTACACCAAATAGACAAGTTATCCTCAAAAGAAAGAGATACCTTAGAGAAATGTTCTTTGTTGTTACAATCTGGGCCTAGTACATCTAGAAACTTACAAGAGGTAATGCAAGAAGAAGGGGTTCTTTACAAAAGTATGAGCACCGCAAAATTAAGTAAACTTCTTTCTATGTACGGTGAAGAGTTAGATATTATACAAGGGCCAGAGAAAGGTACTTTTGTAAAAATGAGTAATTCAGGTCTTATCATTAAGAATCCTTGGCCTTATGCTGCTGGTTTCTTAGATGCAGATGGTTATATCACTATTACAGAAAGAGGTGAACCTCGTGCTGGTTTCATAGCAACTGGGACTCGTGGTAAGGCACATTGCGAAGAGTTGTACAAGACATTGGATTGTGGTGTCCTTCAGTTAAATCAGAAAGTGTATAAGAATAGCAAACGAAGCCAACATCGCTTACAATTTTATTCCAAAGCCGATATTAGGAAACTATTAGATGGTATTTTACCCCATTTGAAGATGAAAAACCTACAGGCTAAGGCCGTCCTCGCTTTCATAGATGAACCTGATTCCTTGAGGAAATTGGAATTGAAAAGGGTTGTGAGGTTTGAGAACTGGAGAGATGATACAGAGAAATCTTCATCATTGTTACAAGAGTGGGGCGTAGATATGGATAGCGTCGCTAAATGGTCGGAGGGGTTGTGATGGCAGAAAGTGGTAGTAGAATTACAGATTTTCTTTCAAGTTTGAATCCATTCAAAAAGCGTACAACACCAGAACCGCAAATGCCTTTGCACACAACAGGTATACAGGAACCTGTTCTAGCACAAGGTATCACTCTACCTGCTCTTTTCGCAATAGCACATGAGAACTTGATTCTACGAACTGTGATTGCGAAGTTAGGACAAGAGATATTTAGAAGAGGGTATTACTGGGAAAAGCAGTTTATGAAGAAATGTGATGAATGTGAAGAAGAGTTTCAACATAATGTCGAACAGTGCCCAATGTGTAATTATGAGGTTAGAGACCCTGACCCTGATGAATTATTGTATGCTAGATGGCTTTTGAAGCAAGAGAACTCTATGGAACAGAGTTTCATACAGATTCTTCATGAAATCGAAAGAGACTTGAATATCGTTGATGACGCTTTCCTTCTTATAATCAAAGAGTACTATGTTGACCCTGATACTAATGCTCCTGCTTTCTATAGGGTGAAGGAATTAGTACGAGGTGACCCGGTATTCATGCGTATTGTTTCTGATAAAAGAGGGGTCAGAGGTGGACGATACAAAGTTTGCAGATTGCACAGAGACCAGATTTCTTTTCCGGGGCAAGATGAACCATGTCAGGTTTGTAATTCCGATATGGAAGATGTTCATTATGTGAATATGGCTGGTAGTGGGAAAACACAGTACTATCTTGAAGGTGAAGTTATACATCTCAGTAAGTATAACCCTTCCAGACTTTATGGTAGAAGTGCTGTGAATACTATCTGGCGTCAAGCAATGACTCTTACTGCTATGGATAATTACATGTATACTTCTTATCAAAAGAGAAGAAGCCCAAAAGGTATCATTTCAGTTACTACTGATAATCTTGAGTCTATGAAGTCCTTCTGGAAGTCAGTAGACGAGAAGATGGAGCGTGACCCGCACTATATACCGAAGGTTGGTATCGAGAGTCAGACTGGACGAGGTGGTGTTAATTGGGTTAAGTTCATGGATACATTAGAGGAAATGCAATACATAGCCGTGCGTGACGAGATAAGGAACCGTATTGCTGCTTTCTATGGTGTGTCTAGTGTTTTCATGATGGATACCGGCAAGAGTGGAGGTTTGAATAATGAGGGTATGCAAATTTTGGTTACCAATCGTGCAGTCGAGTTTGGTCAGAAAATTTACACAGATGTGTTATTTCCTCGTGTGTTGAGGGAAATGAATGTGTTTGATTGGAAATTGACGCTTTATCCCAATGAGGAAGAAGATGAAATCACTCGACTACGGCGTGATGAAATGGAAGTTAACCTTGCGCAGCGTATGTCTATGCTTGGTTACAAACCTGAATTAATGGAAGAAGGTGATAGGGACATCAGGTTCACTTATCGAGAAATGCCTCCAGCGCCGCCCGGAAGTCCACCGCCCGGAATGATGCCACCCGGAGGCGGAGGAATGATGCCACCCGGAGGAATGATGCCCGGAGGAATGATGCCACCCGGAGGAATGATGTCCGGTCATCCAATGGGACACCCAATGGGTGGTGCTGTGATGGGAGGACATACTATGGGGTCTAATAATGCACTTCCGCCTAATTTGATGCCCCCGTCACAGCCCGGTGGTGAAGGTGTGGGAATAAGAAGCCCAAGTGGACCAGCATCTCCGCAAAATCGTACATCTATGGGTATGGGAAGTCCGTTTTCTACTGTTCAACAAAGAGGCGTAGACCCTTCATTAGCACAGAAAGTAAGTAGGGCTAAGATGGATTCCAGAAGATTGCGTGGAGCATAAGTGTAATTAACATAACAGTACTTCGGAGTAATGATATCATATGGACCTGAGTAAGATGGACCCGATGGCGAGGAAGATGAATATGCACACAGAAGCCTTCACTAAGGCTTTGAAAGATGGTGATGCAGAGAACGCAAAAGAGCATTTGGTGGAAGTTTTGAAATTCGCTGAATATCTACATGGTGACCTTTCTACTAATGTTGAAAAAGCAGAGGAACAGGATTTGCTTGGCTTGAATGAATTCGTGGGTGGTGTCCCAGTTCTCAAGTATAATGAAAGGGGAACTAAGTTTGATACTTCTCAAAGGGACCGTGTTTTACCCGGTGTTGTGATACCTGCTCGTACTTCTAAGCAAATGTATAAGCAAACTAAGACTTTTGGTGGACCTAGAGATGAGTGATGAACCTGCTCAACTTATGGATACTCTCATCACTAAGATGGAGAGTATGGATAAGGATATTCAGTTGTTGATGGATGAGAATCAACAGATGCGCAAGATGATTGATAATCCTGTACATCTAATGAAAAGGGCGGGTTTTGTACCTTCTCGTACTCCATTTGCTGAAGATTTGCAAACAGACCCGTTTCGTGGTGATGAGTTGTTGAAGGGTGACTCTTCTTCTGATTTGGAAACTTACAGTAATGAGGACATACATGATATGAGTTGGGAAGATATACATGATATGGCAGACCAACACAGAGAAATAACACAAAGAAGTCGATGAACTAAGGAGTTGTATTAATGGTAGGAAGACCGATATTTGAGGAATATGGAAAGGATATGGAAGACCTTTTGGTAAAGGCGGAAAGTTTGGCAAAGAGATTAGATGATATAGAGAAGGCTCAACCTAATTATTCAGTTGCATTTGAAACTACACCGCATGATATTTCCTTTGAATCTGAGTCTGGTGGTCGTACTAGAAACGCTCATTATCATACCAATAATCATTTGATAGAATCAGAAGATGTGGCTAACAAGGGTGCTTCGTCTGAGTCGGTTAACTTCGATACTACGCCTATGAATGAGCGTGGGGACAATACGGGCCGTCTTGTTGAAGGATGATATTTGAGGTGGGGTCGGTGTGCGAGAAGACGCCCCTGATGTCTTCATAAGAGAAAGAGATAATCTTCTCAAGTCAATGTTTGATGGTCAAGATGTTGACCTGAGCGTAGGTAATTATCTGCTTGCCAAAGATAATTTGTTCGCTCATGGTTTTGAACCGGATATTACTTGGAGAGAGAGAACCTGCGATTCCTTCTCTTATGATATTCTAAAGGCCAATCTCAATGTCGCCTCTGGCTCAGATGCCGAGAAAATGACATTGAGAGAACTCGCTAAGAGATTCCCCGGTCATTTGGTAGACCATCCTTGGGTTGGTAAAATTCGTAATTTGGTTACAGGTAGTGGTGAAAAACCTGAAGAAGATAGGGACAAGATTGCCCAGCGTATTGCTAATTCTCATTCTTACAAGCATTCAGTTGAACCATTACCTGATGAGCATTTTGGTAAGCCTCATGAGTTCCCCCTGCATGATATTCACAATCCTCTTAGATTTCAAAACGCCATTACTGGTCGTCCTGAAATGATTGAGATGATAAGGAGAAACTTCCTTCCTCGTAATCCGGGTGCGCTTTCTGAGATGCAAGAGGAAATGGAAAGGGACAAATTAGAACAAGAGCATCTTAGGAAGAAGGGAAGCGTCAATTATCATGGAATAAAGGATGAAGATACTGATGAGAGAGAATGGCCTTTCAGAGCACCCTTGAAAGGATTGAAAGAGGCTACTTTACAACATCAACATCAGTTGTATGAAAGAGATTATGATAGATGGGGAAAGAGTGGTAGTGCAAAATCTAAGAGATTGGACTTAGAAGAAGAATATCCTGATTCTCCTGAAAGAGTGGATTACGAATTGAGAAGGGCTCATTTTGAGGACCGTGCAGATAGATGGGAGAGCGATGATGTACAATATGAAAGAGGGGAAGAACCTACTCTTGAAGAACTCATGGCTATGGAAGGTGGTTGGGGTAAGCATGGTGCAGATATTAAACCGAAACCAAAGGTCCAACACGACCATTTTCTTGGTGATGATGGGTATTTCCTAGGATTAGAGTGGCTTACCCCAGAAGAACGCAGTTTGGTGAGAAGTCACATAGAAGATAAGGGGCTACATTCACAAGATGCACAAGAGATAGTACTTCCAGACGGACATATTCTAAGCGCTGGTAGAATAATTGACAACATAAGGGCTCGGTATGCTCCCGCTGCTCATCACTCTGGTAGGAGTGTAGTGCAGAATATTCCTTCTATGCTACCTCTTGTAGAAGAGGATACTGTACCAGAAGAGACACATCAGCATTATGCCTTGAATGATATGTTGCATAATTCTGGATTTGACGAAGATGGTAATTATCATCACAAACGCGGCACATCTATTCACCATCATAAGACATCTGTAGAGGATTTAGACGATGAAGAGAAAGAGATTTTTCCTACTGGAAAACCATTACCACTTACTTCTTTACACGACACCATAACTGATAATTTGAGGAAGACTCTTGGGCATGAGAAGAAGTACGAGATGGATTCTAAAGGGGAACCTAAGCCTTGGGATGGTAAAAGTTGGAAAGATGAGGTTACTGGTGAAGATGTAGATTCTTTCCAAGGTATACCTTATTTGACTTCTGATATGTTGAAGAACATCAAAAAGAGTGACCACTTGAAAGAAGCGATAAGAACTTCTTCTCATGGGAAAAATAGGATACCTCGTGAAGCAATTCTTTTGGCTATGGGATATGATTCTAATGGAAAGCCAATCAATGTAGGAGAACACCCCTATTTGGGTAAACACCATAATGGGGTTTTGACAGATGAAAATCTGATGCAACAAATATTAGAATCTGCTAGTAAACGCAGTACTCTTAATCAACAGGGTTTTGATATTCGTAATGAGGATTTGACTGGTGGTGTGCTTGGTCCTGAAATAGCAGACTTAACACCTGAAGAAAAAGCCCTGTTCAAAGAGCATTCCAGTGGTCATTTGGAAGGTAGGGCCGCACGATGGACGGATGCGTGGAAATTAGGTGGTAGGGGGAGAAACCCTCTTTTGGATATGGAACTAAGACATGATGGGATTTCTAAGCATGATAAGGACACTAATACCAATACCAGTATGTTCGGTGTCGAGGATTTAGACAGAGATACCTTCACACCTAATCCTAAGACTGCCGGGGCTTTCAGCCCATTCATCCCTCCTGCTAGTAATCTTGACACTACTAGGCATAACTTGATTTCTGAATTTGGGCATTCATCATCTAGACCCGGTGAGGAAGCGAGGTCTGTCACCCCTAAGACTAACATCTATGCGAGAATGAGTCATCTAATGTCTGGGCCAATGAACAGGATTAGGAAATTATCTCAAAATGCCGTTAATAAGTTGTATGGTTCAAAAGTAAAACCCACTCATATGCCTCTGTTTCACTCTAATCATATGGATGCCTATGGCCCTTATGGGATGGAACAAAGAACAGTATATCGTGGGAAAAAAGAAGGTGAAGAGATTCGTGCTGGAGTGGCACATTTAGGTGAGGAAACCTCAGAAGCATCTGTTGATGCTGATACTCCTAAAGAGGAACAAGAGGAAAAGGAATGGGATGCAACTCATGGGGCTTTGGGTGGCGAAGGTAAAGGAGAAGAGGGGTTTGTAGATTACTCTGATGCCTTAGAAGGTGATTTCGTAGAAAGAACGGGTAAGTTGCATAAGAATAACCACAGGAGAAACAACGCATTGGCTCATCGAAGGAGAGGGGCTGTTCTTGGTTATGGGAGAGACTTCGATGATAGGGCCCCTAGGATGCTCTCTTCTCTCGACCCGAAGGGGGAAATAGGAACTGGGCGTTATCCTGTCCCTCATGGGACTGAACAGAGAGATTTTGAGAATATAGACAATTTCTTGCGATTGACTGGACATAAGCCTAAGCAAAAGCCCCTTGATGAGAGAAGAGTTAGTGTTAGTGAGGAAGAATGGCACTCTATGTTGGATTATCGAGATAAAATGCAAAAGAATGGAGAAGACACATCGCATTTAGATGATATCATAGATGAACTTGAAGAAGAGGTGGAGAGGGCTCACGAGCAAGAAACTGGGGAAGGGGATAAACCTAGGTCTGATGTCGCGCATAACTTTGAAAGAAAAATGCACGCCGATTATGAAGCCATAACTCAAATGGCTACAATGATGTTAAGCGAAATGTCAGAAGAGCAGATTAAAAAGCACTTTGACACTTCTAACGGTAACCAATTCATTGACAATGCCGATATGTTATTCAGAGAAGCCAATAGAGCACTCATGCATTTAGACCATTCTGTACACGGTTTGACTACATATGGGGAAGACATAGATAAAGTTGAGAAAACTCCTGTTCAAGAGTTAAAAGGAGAAGAAGGAGAAAGCCCACATCTGGACCTTGCTGGGCATATGCGAGAGCACGGTCACCTTGTGACTGAAGAAACGAGTGCTAATGATATACTAGAGATGTTAGGTGTAGGTAATGATAAACACTTATTGGATGCTAAAGAAATAATGCTAAAGTATAGTGAAGAGAAGAAGAAGGCACGAGAAGCAGGGTTATTGCCTGAAACAGACCCTGATTATGAAAGCGCCCATCAAAAGGCGATATCAAAAGTTGGTAGTAGGGCATATGAGAATGCTAGGATTATCACAGACGGTCATAGTCAATTAGTAGACCAAATCAAGAACTATGTTGGTGTACATGGACCTCGTATGATAATGAGCAATGGGCAGTTTATGTCCACTAATCCTTCGATTGATGGTTCAGAAACACCCTTTGAGGATTATCATGGTGTGAGGGACATAGACATGTTTGTGGGGGCTCAATTCAAAGGTATGAACAAGAAAGCGAGACAAGCAGGGGCTTGGCGACACACTAATGAATTAGCAAAGATGTTTAGGGGCCCAGAAGAAGAATACAAAGACATGTATGGTTTAGATTTCATACCAGCACCTATAATCAAAACGGGAGAGAAGGACAAGGTATCTGGTTTTACTGCTGCTCCAGTTGGAAAAATACCCGGTAAGAGATTTGTGCATCAAGGGAGAACGGCTAACGAGGCAGTACATCGTTTGAGGGATATCGTTCTTCATGACCCTTCTATGGAGTTACAATTTCAAGAAATCAAAGAACCGATAACAAAAGAGGAACTTCATTGGGGGGACGGAAGGAAAATAGATGGTACTTCACCTCATGGACATACTGTTTGTGACCTTGCTGTGAGTGGTGGTTTGGAAGATGGTAGGGTTGGTAAACCTACTTTTGGATTCGATTTCAATGAAGGAAAATCCTTCATGGGTGAGAACATAACCAAACCAGTAAGTCTTTTACCTACACCTTTTGATAATTTGTATAGGGCATTCTCCAAAGGATTAGGGGTAGATGGTGAAAAGATGGTTCAAAGTGCTTGGGATAATCAAGAGCCCAGAGAGCAAATCATCACTCCTTCAAATACTCCTGATATCGAAGGTGTAACTCCTAACACCACTCCACCATTCTTTGAAGCATTGAGTTTGAGTGAGCCTTCAGATTACGCTTCATTCTTATTGAATCCTGATGTGCTTTTACTGAAAGGGGACAAGAGCCCTGAATGGGTTCCTCCAATCAGACCGATGCATAGAATTTTTGAATTGAAGGATTTAGAGCAATTAAGAGGTTTTACTGGTAGTTGGGTAGTATCTAAGTGGTACGATGGTCAAAGAATAGTGATAACGAGAAAGAAAAATCGAATTACTGCTTACAATGAGAAAGGGGGGAGAATAGGATTACCTGATTGGGCTCGTAAAGGTTTGAAGAAAATGAATGATAAGACCTACACTATTGATGGGGTATTAGGTGATGATGAATTACATGTCATTGATATCATGCAATATGACGGCACAGATATTATGGATTTATCTGCGAATGAAAGATTAAAAGTTCTAAGAGGTCAATTCGATAGTCATGATACTGTTATGATACCCGGCCCATTCGATACTCGTGTAACAGACGAAAACGGTTTAGAGGGAGTTGTTAAGGATTTACTCAAGGATTCTGACACTCTTTTACTGAAGGATTCCAATAGTACTTACATGCGTGGGGAGATTCGTCATCCTAAATGGATTCTTTTGAGACCCGGAAAAGAATTGAATTTCTTGGTACTAGACAGAAGAGGTAGTGGGCCTTTCACATATCGGTTGGGTGCTGGTCCTCTTCTCGATGATGAGGGACTAGGTAACAGGGCTGTTAATTACAAGGGGTCTGTTTATCTTGATGCGGGGACTGTGGAAAGTCCAAAGCCTTTTGATGAGGGTGAAATAATCAGAGTAAATGTGAGTGGTGTGAAGCAATTCAACAAAGGAGGTAGAGACATCTATACCGTCACACCGACAGATGTGAAAGGAGAAGGAGAAGGAGAAGGGGTAGTGAGTATGGAAACTTTGGGTCTTTTGACTAAATCTCTAGAACCGCTTCATTTCCCTCATGATGTGAAAATCATAGACAATAACATACTTGTGAAGATGTATCACGATAATGTTGTTTACGATTTGGAGAAAACACAAGATGGGTATTGGGCTAGTTCTCCAGAAACGGTACTCTCTAATATTTCCACTAATGATTATTCCATTCGTCTTAGTGAGAGTTTGAAACCATTCTGGGCTCAAGTGGCATCTATGCTTTTGAAAGGAAAGATAGAAAGGGTTGTGGAAGAGGATAAGATACCAGATAATACTGAAGAAACTATGGAAGAGGAATCTGCTGGGTTACTAAAACCGGGTAAAGACAAGAATCTCCTGCTGAAACCTGAAGCGATAAAAGGTCTGAAACTCATAGAAGAGGCGTTGGATATTTTAGAAAAAGAGCAATACTACAACACTACTGGACCTAAAGGGCTAGGCATTGATGTGGGTTCTCTAACTGAAAGTCCAAGGGGACCAACTAAGTTGGTAGGTGAAGAATCAATGCCTGATTATGATATGCGCGTGAGACCTACTGAAGATTCAGAACGGCCATACAAAAGTAAAACTCCGCAAAATAGCGAGGTTAAGGGTAAAAAGAGTAAGAAATTAGTCACAGATGAGGGGCAGTCCCTCGATTTGGAGTTAGATTCTAAGGAAGCGGTGTTATCTGACTGATGCCGTTTAATATATGTAGTATGAACATTTAGCGAGTGATTAGTGTGTTGTCTTCTGTACGCTCTAAACCCGGTGAACAATCAGTACTGTTATTGAAAGGTGGAGATTTAGTAGTAGCAGGGTACGCAAGTGTAGAAGTAGTAGACAAGCAAGGTGACAAGATAACCAAAGAAGCACTCAGAGACGCATTTAAGAAATACATGGAGAGTGACAAGTACCGTAATGTACAACTAGCACATTCAAACATACAAATCGGTGAAGTTATACCAAGTTATACAGATAGTGAAGGGAGGTTGTGGAAAAGCGAAGTTGATGATGTCGGAATGTTTGTAGTTGTAGAACTGAGAGAAGACATCGAAAAAGCAAAAGAAGTCGCTGCCGAAATACGAAAAGGCTCGTTAAGAGGATTTAGTATTGGTGGGCAAGCATTCAAGCGTGTTAGAAAGAGCGACAAAGAACACGGCGACTATCAAGAAATCAGCAAACTGGAACTGCACGAAGTAACAATCTGTGAGAAAGGAATAAACCCGGAAGCGACATTCAAAATTCTAAAAGAGGATAATGGAAAAAATAAGGTGAATAAAATGGCAGATGAAGATAACGATATTATGACACAGATGGGCGATGTTCTTACTCGCTTGGAGTCTAGGCTTGATGCCTTTGAGAAGGGAGATAAACCTGCCTTCTTGGAGGGGAAAGACGATGATGATAAAAAGGACTCAAAGAAGAAAGAGAATATTGAGGAAGAGTTAGTAGAGAAGGGAGAGGAATACTCCGATGTAATTACTTCTGAATATCTAAACTGGATGGAAGATACACTAAAGAGCGCGGGTGTAAACACAATAGCCGCAAGAGAACACTTCGATGATGTGGAGAAGGCTAATCTTGGTTCTACTCCTGAAGAGTTGGCTGACACTGAGGCTGCTAAGGGCGGTCAAGTCAAGGGCAGGGCGCAGGAGGGCGGTAAGCCTTCCACTAACGCGGTTGCCCGCACGACTGGAAAGGGTAGTTCGACCAAGAAAGGTGAGTTTCTTCACCCTTCAGAGGTGACCCACTCAGATATTGAGGCTGCTTACGAGGTTTACAAGGCTGCAGCACTAGAGCAGGAGTTTAGGACTGCGCTAGAGCACGAGTTCACAAATCGCTATGGTAGCGAGAGGACAGAAGAGATTTCCAAGGCAGAGGCTGCTTCTTTCGATGCACGCAGCCCTCTTGACGAGATAAACAAGTCTATCGCTGCTCTTGGTGAGCGCATAGATACACTTGCTAATCCTACCGAGCCAGAAGTTGGAGAGGCACTACAGAAGTCTGAGGCTACTGTAGAGATACCCTCAACAATGGATTTGGCTGCTATGACTTGGGATGAGGTACACCAACTTGCTGACAAGGCATTTAAGGTAGATTGATTGAATAAAAAAGAGGAATAATGAGGTGAAATGATATGGCAAGAAATTACATACGCACGATTACAGATATGGAGCGCTATTACTATGGCGCTGGAAATGCAATGGGTTACTCGTACTCCGGTAGTGAACTACTGAAGGCTGACGCCCCAATGCTCTCAACTACTGCAGGAACTTATCAGGCGATTTATGGCCGCAAGGTCTGGTCGCAACTGAATCAGGAGTTCAACGCTTTCAGCATACTACCCAAGAAGCCTTGGGACAGGAGTGGATGGCGAGTTGTCACAGCCAAGCCCAATTCGGGTACTCTACATGGCGGAGTTGCTGAGAACGCAACCCTGCCTGAGACGGTCAAGCCGACTTTCCAGCATGTGGCTGCAAAGCCCAAGACGATTGCTCACACCTTCGATATGTCGGAGACAGCAATCTTCCTCGCTGACAAGGACGATGGACTTGGAGACATTCGACAGGTTCTCAAAGAGGAAATGGGTAAGCACCACGCTGAGATGGTCAATAAGATGCTACTAACCGATGTAGGGACTGTATCAGCAAATAACTTTGAGTCCCTAGACAGGATTACTGCAGGTAACACGAACATGACATACGGCGGTGGTGGTTCTGACCACGCTGCTGCTGGTGAAGAGGATATTTACTCGATTGACCGAAGCGCTAACACTTGGTCCTACGCCGAGGATAACGCTGCTGCGGCAAATCGCACATTGTCTCTAGACCAACTTGATGACTTGTTCCAGAAGATTTGGGTCCGTGGTGGAAACCCGAAGGTCATTCTAACGAAGTATGACACTCTGATGAGGCTACAGCAACTACTGCAGAGCCAGCAGAGGTTCATGGAAGAAAAGAGGGTCACTCCCACCTACAACGGTGTGAAGGGTGTGCCGGGTATGGAGGCAGGGTTCATCGTGGCAACTTACAATGGTGTCCCAATCATTCCGACCAAGGACATGCCAGCAGACGGACTCGGTAGACTATACTACCTAGACACCGACTACATACACTTCAGCACAGCGATACCGACACAATACTTTGAGTCGGGAATCGAGACTGGCGACCCGTTCGCCATCAACAGACTGGGCCAAGAGGGACTGTACCGAACCATGGGTGAGGTATGGACGACTTTCTTTGGGGCTCAAGGGAGTATCCGTGACCTGAGTTGAGGTACATAGGAAGAAAAATGAATAAGAGGTGAAAAATATGGCAGTAACATTTACAAGAAGTACAGGAAGCAACGGAGTAATGACCGTAGATTTTGAATTAGACCTATATGCGGGTGCACTAGAGAGTAGCACTCGTTGGTTAGACGGCGCAGCAGGGGTAGCAGATGCTTATCCCGGCGCTATAACTGGGTTCCAAGCAACCAACGACGATACTATCAATACAGCAGGACGAGGATTGAAACTAGTTGTTGGTACTTGCACTTTGGTGGAGAACAACAACGCCTTCACCGTTGGTGGAGATGGTGACACAGTTCACGCAATAGTGGTTGGCGGCTCAGGAGTCGCAGCGACATCTTGCTCAGTAGACTCAGGGCTCGGAACAGGGATAATCGTCTTCGCTTGCGAAGGTAACCTAACTGGAAGCACCGGATTTATGGCAATAGTCTCTTGAGGTGAGTAATTGCCTTTAGTGACTTACAAGGGGCCTGAATTTTACAGGCGCTCGCCAGATGTCTATCATCCTGATTTCACCAGAGGTGAGGTTAGGGAAGTCAGTCAGGCTTGGTTAGATAAACATCGCAGACGATTAGTTGAGCCTTATTTCATACTGGAGGGCGATGAACCCCCACATGTGGATGCAGGTAATGATGGGATTCCCGACGCTTCTTGGCGTAGAAAGGAAATCATAGCGTGGTTAAGCGCTTATGATGTGGAATTGACTGGTGCTTATTACACCAAGTCTGCTCTTCTAGGATTAGTAGATACGATTTTAAGTCCAGAAGCGCCCCAAGAATTAGAGGCGTTAGAGGAAGAGGCCGTCGAAGCGGAAGCAGAAGTTGAAGCAGAAGTTGAAGCGGAAGAAATAGCAGAAATAACGGAGTGAATAAATTATGGCAATAGTATTTGATAATAGACCGACAATATTGGGCAACTTGATGCTCGTAACAGGAACATGGGCCAATAATGACACCGAAGTAGACCTTTCAGGGTACTTGGCTGATATTCTACATTTCGATGTAACCGCTAACAGCGCAACTGAACAAGCAAACCCTACTGGGTATGTGGGAACTACAGGGCACTTTACGGAGTCTGGTAGTGATGGTGGGCGTTTCATTGCTCTAGGACACCGCAATTGATGGCGGTGACCTTAGATGGCAGCAGTTAGCGTACAAGTATTCAGATTTGGCCCTCATGAAGTGGCCGAAGGCACTCTTGCTGCATCTTTTGCAGCAGCGTTAGCGGCTAATTCAACTGCTATTACTAGTAGTAACTTGAAACACTTTGAGAAAGAATTAATTCGTGGAGAGGTAGTTTATACTGTTCTGTTCTGGTGAGCGTGGTGATATGAATGGGTTTTCAATTAGAAACGCTTGATGCAGACGCTGTTCTACGCGCAGAAAAGCAAAATGTGAAGTTTTCTTCTTCCGTAGGGGAAGGGGCTGTCTTCAATACAGAGAGACCTCTTGCTGGTGTGATTTCTAAGCAACGGGCTCGTACTGAAGAGGTTGCAGATATTCTCGATATTGGTGCTGGTACTCGTTGTACGCATTGTGGTCTTCTTCATTTCCTATGGAGAAAAGACTGTGGTGCTTGCGGAAAACCTATGGAGTATAACCTTGGAACTCGTAATGAAGAGGCGAGGTTATGAAGATACTAGTGCTCAAAGCGGCTGACCCTAACAGGCGGCGCAAGGTTCTAACATCTCATTTTGGCGATGAGCAAGAAATGAGAGTGTGGAAGTGGGCTAATCGGCTTGCTGCTCAACAATCAAGAGAGGCTGGTTTACCTTCATCTGGTCCTGCATGGGAAGAGATGCGAGATGGTTTATTCCAATCTGCTTTAGAAGACCCCGCATCACAGAATCTCATGACGGTAGATTGGCCTAAACCTGAGTCTGAGGTAAGTCCTGAGTCTGAGGTAAGTCCTGAACCTGAACCTGAACCTGAAGTAGAAGGTAAGAATGAATTAGCGACTATTATGGCGAAGTATCCTCATCTCTTTGATGATGAGGGCAATTTGGCAATGGGAGAACCAATGAATTTGGCGTTTGACGCTCTTCTCAAAATGAGGGGAGTTTAAGCATGCCACAGGTTTTCAGCCCCGGAGAGGCAGAAACTCGTCCGTTAGACCCAGATGCTATTGTGTATACCACCACACAGAAGGTCGCTGACCTTCTTGATATCGGCCCGCAGGAGGCCGTTTTGGTAAGTGGGGATAGCAACGCAAACGGAGTGTATGTTACTGGTGCTGATTTTCGTAATATTGGATTCGCTGTTGGAGATACGATTCTGATTTATTCCGATGGAGACCCACTAGGGGTCACTCGTACCATAACTTCGGTTGCTACTGATACTCTAGGTGTGAAATTAGTTTTCGCTGATACTATCACACATGCCAATTTTCAAGTGATTGATAATGCCTATGTGCAGAATCAGTCTTCCTTTACTGATGGTTTCGGTAAAACCAGAGGATTGACCAAAACTAAGGTGGAAGCAATCATCAAAAGGATGCAAGATAGGATAGATAATCAGACACATAATGCTTGGAGACCTTATCTTGTTACAACGGAATACATCAATTTCGACACATACAAGCCATATAGAAGGCGATATTACACTGATTATGTAGGTACAACCCCACTCTTGTTCCGTAATGTGCAACAAATTTTGAGGCTTGAACTGTGGCAAGGTGATGATTATCGAGAAATAGGGGCAGCGGAGGCTAGAGTGAAAGTTAGTGATTATACAGCGTTATCTGGTGATTCTATTTATTTGGCTGCTGGTAATGGGAGTACTGCTACACTTACTGTAGGAACTGGAACTACCAATTGGCGGTCAGATTTCGATAAAATAACTACTGCTCAGAACATTGTTGACCTCATTAACAAGGAAGATAGAGTCGGTAAGACCGCAGTAGATTTTGCCCCTGCTTTTACATTAGAGGGGAGTACTAGTAATGTGGCCCTTCATAACGAGTTTCTTGCTACATGTAATTCTGATTATGGGTCTGGCGTGATTAAGATAACTAGTATGAGGGATACTGTCGGTGGGGAGACTTGTTCTATTGCGGTGAGCGATACTACAGCATTGAATATAGAACAAACAGGTGATGTAGATGCGTATAGTGCTTCTACTTCTGGTAGTTCAGGTTCCGCAGTTATTACTCTTGGTTATGTCTATGAAGATGGGGTGGCTACTACAACTGCTTCAGATAATGCGGGTTTTGTGGAGAAGGGTTTGATACAGGTAGGAGATGAAGTGGTGTCCTATACAGGTAAAACTGCTACTACACTTCATCCTGATACTGGGGCGGTTACTGCTTGGGGTACTTTTACTGGTTGTGCTAATTTGAATGGTACGCCTCTTACTACTCTCAATACTACTGGGATACGCATGTTACAACATAAGTTGTCAATTGACCTTGTAGGTGGTAGTGCTAGTGGAGACAAGGGAAGACTCAAAGATTGGTGGATAGACCCGGAAATGGGCATTATCTACTTCAACAACTCATATCCTTTCTTTGAGTGGAACGCTATCAAAGTAGCGTATATTCACGGAGAGAGATATGTCGAGAAAGCAATCGAGGATATGTGCACCAAGATGGTGGCGATTGACTTATTGATGAGTGATGACCGAAGCGTACTCATTCCAGAGGGTACGCAGAATGTGGATTTGGCTAGTAAGATACAGTTGTATCGTGCAGATGTGGATAGAACAATGCCTCGATATATGGAGGTGGTAGCCTTTGAGTGACCCGTTTGATGATTTTCATGATGCGCTTGTAACTACCCAAAGGGAAGATGTGAGACATCAAAACGATATGAAGGAGTACTTCGTGAATAATCCTAAAGAGCATGTAGATAGAATTCATAAACACGAGATGGATGCTTCTGATTACATTAAAGAGGATGGGAAGTTGCTTCACAAAGAAAGCAAAGAGCCATTAACAGCAAATCAGAAACAGGCTTTTACTAACAAGGTGAAGCACTTGATTCTAAGCGGCGCTGTTGGTCCTCATCCTCTTCTTGAAGAACAGAATCTTATCTACAAAGATGGTGCGTTAATCACTAATAGAGAGAAATACAGGGAGGATTGAGTATGGTTGCAACTTTCCTAGAAGGTATTGATGTACTTCTTGACACCCTTTCCACTAATTGGAACAGGGGAAATACCAACAATTTCAAGCCGATAATCATAGATATCGCTGATACAGGAGCAGAGAGAGGAAAGCGTTTGGACTTGAGTAACCATGACTATATTCTAGTCTTTGAGACCGCACACAACGAAGAGACCCCAGACATACTGTATGACTTCGTTACGACTCGCATCAATATAACGCTAGACTGCAGGACTACTCGCTCTAGGGTACACATGCAAAAGATGGAAAATGAGATACGCCGTGCCATCCATTTGAAGCGTAAGGGGGATGGGGCTAACTTCGACAGGTTAGTATACAAAACCCGTACAGACCTATCTGATAGGAGTAAGCATTTGTTCAGGATTACCTTCCAAGTCGAAGTGATTATTTTCGCAGAACTAATACCATGAGGTGAAAAAAGATGCCGCCATCAACAGTCTACAAGGGTGATTTAACAGAAGTTACTTTCGGTCACGAAAGCGGTATGGATTTGACGGATAATTATGGAAGTTCATTTCATTTCATAGCAAAAGCAGATGTTAGTTGGCCTAATATTGACACGAGTATAATCACCTTTAGTGGTGGGGCTTCTGGCTCTCCGGTAAATAGTGGTGTACTGAATTATCCTACTGGTATGTTGGTAGGTTCTAGATTGGTCTTCTCTGGAATCACAAGTGATTTCCTTCCGGCTGATAATCATTCTAATGGTGGACCTTCGTATACTATTGTGAAGCATGTGGTTGTTGGTGGGGCAACTGAACTAACCATCAGTCCTGCTTTGAAAACGGACCATAGTAGCGCGGTTACTTCTACTAATGGGACATTGCATATCCTTCCTTACAAGACCCCTTCGATGGATACGGGTATGGTGTATCATGCAAATGCCAATGAGTCTGGTGAGAGGGTTCTCACGGACCAATTCGTTGGACTGGTAGGCACTATTGCCCTTCCTGAGACGACTGTGGACCTCAAGCGCTACCATGTTGTAGGTCTTGGTCGTGATGTTGCGGTACAGGTTCCCGGTAGGTTCCTCAACCAAGGTGGCTCTTTTGAGACGAATCTGCATAACTCTCGTTGGTTCTATTACGCACTTGGTCATGAAGTCACGAGTGTGGGTACACCTCAAGACGCACATGCTACTGAAACTTACCGCCTTAATGCGGATATATCGGCTGGTGACAGTTCATTCACATACGATTCAAGTGGTAATACTGCTCCTGCTCTTGATGGTGTAGATATAGGACCGGGGGATAACATTGTCTTGATAGAAACAAACACCACAGATATCAATGTGCACAGAGAGACCACTAGTGATGGCACATGGCCGACTGTGACTTCTCAAGGTATCATAAGTAAGGCAATAAAGCAAGAAACTCGCCGTGTAGTTGCTATAACATCGTCTGGGTCACCGAATGTCGGGAGAATTTGGGTAGATGACCCTTTCAATTTCTCACATGCTGATAATATTGTAGTTGAGTTTGTTAGATTTGAAGACTCTTCACAGCGTGGTAGTCCACATATGTCTACCTCAACTGCTTCTTATGGGACTATCTCAAATCCAACAAAACGCCTTCTCTTCTCTCGTACAACGGTTCCTTCATTCGCTATGGAAGTGAGTATCAGGAGAAACGACTCTGATTCTGGTGTTTTGACTACTGAGGTTACGGATGGTGGCCCTTCTGACTCAAAGCAACTCACTCGTATGTTCAGAGGTTGCAAAGTGAAGGACTGGTCTCTTACTGCTGATACCGATGCTGCAGTTCGCATGACTGTGAACTTCGATGCTGCTCTTTGCTATACCGATACAGGTAGGTTAGAAGGTACTGCTAATGATGGAGATAGATATGACTGTCATCGGTTGTTTGAGGACACAGCGCATAATGAGACGGCTAGAAAGGTGTCTGGTATAGCCAAGAGGACTCAGAAACCCTTCATGTTCTACAATGGGACAATGCAAGTAGGGGGGGTTACTATTGGGCAGGTTGTGAGTTTCACTTTGAACGGTTCTACTGGTGTAGAGCAGTACTATACGATAACAGGTGCTAATGTACCGGATTCCGCTACTGACCAAGTTCCGTTTGCTGGGACTAGGAATCCCGCTATTGCTGTAGAGGGCAAGACAGAGTACGACCTTGAGATGGAAATCATTGTTGATGACCCCCTGTTCTATCACAAGATGCGTAGAGCAGTAGACCATTTCGATGATGATACGAGTGATACAACAGATGCTGATATGATTCGCCTTTCTTTCACCAAACAGGGTACAGGTGCTACAAGGGAGACTATGGATATAGTCATGGATGATTACTTCATCGTGGAGGCCCCCTTACCCATACCTGAAGACAAGGGACCAATCAGGAGCACATTGAAGATTCTACCTAAGTCTGTTAGAGTGGTTGCGGTAGACACACTATTACATTCATGAGGGAGTCGTATGCTACCACCAGAATTGACAAGAGCCAAGTATTTCAATCGCAATGGGCGAGATGCTTATCTTGAGTGGGTATTGGATATCACAGGTATTCCCTTTAGTGCTAAGATGCTCAAATATGGGACTAGGCCACCAATAGATGCTATTCTTATGACGGGTATACCTCAAGAGGAAGAGGAAGAGGAAGAGCCGGAATGGGTTCAAGCAGCAATTGATGTGCCGGGAATCAGTTTGACTAATCCTGATGACGATGGGGGCCTTGTATTAACACCGCCAATAGAAACACCGTTGATAGAATCAGAACCGGAAGAGGCTCTTCCACCAGTTGAGGAAGAAATGGTGATAGAAGAAATCCAACAACCGGAACCAGAAATAGCAGAAGAGGAACAGGTAGAGACTGAAATTGTTTCCTCATTGGTTATCCCTACGATGGATAACCCATTTAGCAGTATTGATTACAATTCATGGACTGTCAGAGAACTACAGGAGGAATGTAGAGAACGCGGTATTACCATTCGTGGTACTAAAGCCGAAGTTGTCTTACGCCTACGAAGGAATGATGACGGTATCATGGATGACACCGCAAACGGCGAGTCTGAAGCCCCCTCGGAAGAGGCTGCTGAAGAAACGCAGGATGCCCCCTCGGAAGAGGCTGTAACCATAGGTGATGAAAATGCAAATAGCGAACAAGGAGAGTATACTAGCGAAGAAGAGTGAACAGAGACATGAGGTACAGGTTGACAGGGATAACCCTGACAGCGTGTTGGAAGTGTGGGTGAGGGATATCACCTTTTTTGATATCCAGAAAGCCGCACAAAGCATGTTTGTGTTAGAAGGGGAAGAGGTTTCTTTAGACCTTGAAGGATATTGGCGCTACGCCTTTACTAATTGGGTAGTGCGTACCAATCCAGAACTGACCCCGGATGAATTGGGGCAGATTAACGCCTATGTTGGAGAGCAAATAGCGTCCTTGCTCCCTAAGCCAGATGAACTGGCGGAGGCGATGCAAGGGGGTTTTACCAAGGCGAACAACTGAAGATTCAGCAGTTCCTCAAGAAAAAGACAATTGAGAACGCTGAAGACCTGAGACTTCAGGTAGAGTTGTTCGCCTATATCATAGCAAAACATTACAACATATCACTCAAGGAAGTATACAGTATGGATGACAATCTTTTCACACAATCTCTCTCATGGGCCCTTGCCATCCAAGAGGAAGAGGCTAGAGAGAATGCTAGGCAGAGAATGGAAGCCAATACCGGACAAGAAGCCATATCTATGGATTATGATTTCTTACAAATGGAGGATGATTTCTAATGGCGCTTGGTAGTTTGATTACCAGTTTAGCCGCTGTGAGTTCTTCAACTGGTAGTATATCTCGCGCCTTTTCCTCTTTCTTTCCCACACTGAAACTGTTGAAGGCAAGACTTGCGGAGGTTTTCTCAAATGGGAAAACGAAAGCCATAGAGATGTGGGAAGATGCAAAAGCCAGTTTCAAAGAACACATGCTTAATCTCTGGGAAGGGTTTGAAGACAGATTCCCTAATCTCGCTGCATTCATAGTGAATGTGAAGAAAGCCTTCTCTACTGCTAGAACGAATATTTCTGAATTCTTTGGTGGTTTAGGTGAACGCTGGGATAATTTCAAGGAAAGAATAACCACATTTAGTTTGAAAGGTTGGTTATCAAATCAAAAAAATAACTTCTTTGAGTGGTTAGGGAAAATAAAAATGAAGGTTATAGAAACTTGGAATGGCCTTAAGATGAAAATTGGAAATATGGCTTCAGGTGCTGGGAATACTATTTCTGGGGGGGCAAATGATTTACTTACAACTCTGCTTAATTTTTCTGCTGCAGGTAGAGGTGTGAATTATATAAGGGAAAATTATGCTGGTGGTGGAATTGCTAGTGGGCCTACAAGTGGCTATCCTGCTATGTTACATGGAAGAGAGGCTGTTATCCCCTTGAGTGGGGGTAGGAGCGTTCCAGTAGAAATGAGGGGCGGCGCAGGTCAGGTATTCAATATCAAGATAGATGTATCAGGTGTTGTGGACCGCACCGATAAACGCGCCCTTGCTCGTGAGATAGGCAATCTGATTCAATCTGAAGTCGCCCGTTCAATGGGCGGTCAAACTCGTAGAGGAAGGAGAGCCTGATGCCTGAAGCGAATGGTGTCCCGATTCGCCTTGTACATGAGAATGGCTCTTTGACGGAGTTGATGGCTACAGAAATCAACCTCAATGTTGACCGTAAGATATCCGGTCACTCTATGCCCGGTACTGGTGGTATGCTATGGGGATTGGAATTCAATGTGCCTAATTCCATGATAGAAATAGAAGGAATCTTTACTGACGATAAAACCGCTATTGGTGCTACTGCTGGTATTGCTACTCTTGACTTCTCATGTGTCAAAAGGAATACAGGAGAACAATTCGTTACAACTCAAAATATGACGGCCATTCTTACTGGTGCTAAGTTGAAATTGAAGGATGGTAATGGGTTAATTCATGAAATTCCCTTTGCCGCTTCTGCTGTTGGCAGTCATACTGCTTACTATGATTCAACTGGTAATGGTCAAGTTTTGATTAACAAAACGCAGTTGTTAGCGTTGGATGCGGAAACCCGTGCTGAGAGATTCGCGTTGACTATCAAGCAATTCATAGACGGCGAACTGTCTGCATATTTCTCTACTGCTCTTGTCCCTTCAGATTTTAATACAGATTTTACTACTGCTGTTCTCAAGGTTACGCAGAAGGTAACAGGGGATGCTGGTAACCAACCGTATCCTATTTGGGATGGTTCTAGTGATGTACCATATGAATTTCTTCCGTGTTATTTCACCGTATTCTCTGGTGGTTCTAATGGTGTGCAGAAGTCTGCTGGTGACAAGGTACAGGATATGTATGGGATACTGAACAACAGTTCTAGACACCATGTGGACCCTGCAGAAATGGTCAAACGAGATTATACTGGCCCCGTAGGTATCTTTGGGTCTATTAAAGATACTGGGGCTTGGAGTGGTGTAGTAGGGGATTATATTGTAGGGATACAGATACCCTACAATTCTATGGTACAGGCTACAGCAGGGAGTGATAAGTATGTACCTCGTAATTTCTTTCGCAAAACTGGTTCTACTACAAAGACATCTGAAAAGGGTTCTGAAGCCAATGATGTATCCGTTAGTGCGAGTTTCACTACTGAAGGCCATGCAACGATGACTGGTGTGCAAGGGGCAGTTCACAAGATAGACATCACTTACGAGGCCGGTCAAGCGGTCTATGGTTTCGTACTACTATTCGCTCCTATAGATAAGATACTTTGATGGTGGAAATATGGCAGTTATTGGTCGTAGGAATCACGCTTTGGCATTCAATGGTGTGAATGATAGTATCATCATACCTCAAGGTCGTATGACCAGATTGGGTCAAGCGACCACAGAGGGTACTAAGAGTCCGTTACCCATACTAGGCGAGAGTGCGCATGGTACGAAGGATGGAGATTTGCTCTCTGGTGAGTTCTACGATACCATGACTATCGAGGCTTGGGTCATACCTGATTGTGGTGGGGTGATTGTAGAAAAAGAGGGAATGTTCTCTCTCAGCATAGGTAATGTGGATACCCCCGGTCCTGCTGTCTTTGAAGTTTTGATTGATACTCCTGCCGGTTTAGAGACAGTTCGCCTCGCTACTGCTACTGATGCTACTACTAGGTATGAGGGTACAGTATACCCCCCTGCTAATCTAGGCGGCATGCATGATTCCTACAACAGATTCACGAATTCTGATGACGGTACATCTCTCAATATCAACCATCGCCCACTCATACATGTGGTAGCGTCATTGAATACTACTAGTGCTGTCTTATCCATCAATGGGGAAATAATGGTCAGGAAGGAAATGAAGAACAAGGATTTCAAGATAGCCCAGTCTGATAACCATGTGTATGTCGGAGGAAAGGGCGGGCAATTCAGAGGGGTCATGGAAGCACTTCATATCGGGACGATTTCTGATGGTTCCGTCACAAGCAGCAATCCCCCTTTGGTTAATCCCAGTAGTCTCTTGCTCTATCGTTTTGAAGAACCGATTGCTCCGATTGAGGGGTCTTACAACTTCACCACCATGAGTACCAATAGCGGCCTTACCAGACTTACCATATCATCAGCAGATGCTATCACCTTGGCAACCAAGTTAACAGGTGAATCAAAGACCAGCGGTGATGTGGATTTCACCGTCTCACCTTACAGTTCTGGTAACTACAAAGTGATAGACAGGAAGAATACGACTACACACAGCGTTGCTCATCTGCCGTACAATCTCCTGATAAATCCAGATGTCGTCAATCCCAATACCAAGAAGCCCAATCAAAGCCCTCCTGAGAGAGTCAGGCTTCATTCCATAACCGATATCGGTGGCTCTCCTTATCTCACAGTCTCAAGCATCCATCTTGAGTTTGATTCCTCTTCTTATCCTGCTAATCCACTAAGGCCGGTTCTACATACTAGGACAGACAATGTGGACAAGCATTTCGTAGTGGTTGGTGCTGACCTCTTAGTGGATAATGATTCAGGTAAACCATACCAACCGCCTCATCTAGCGACTCAAATCATAGACAGAACAGGGCAGATGGTGATTGATGAGAGCGATTGGGGACAACACGGCTTCGTTTTCTCAAACAGAATGTCAACTACCATCTCTGATACCGATAATCCATTTGCTGTGACTTGGCCTTCTGGCTTAGATGAGAGGTATCAGATTGGGCATAGCGGGAGACACATAGCCAATCATGTGGATGGTCATGAGTATCTTAGAATGCTACCTCGTGCAACTGACGAGATAGTAGACCAACAGATAGACGGTTCATCTGATATCATTGAAATCATCTATGATGATACTCAAAGAGGAATAGAGAAGCAAGTGACGATTAACGCTGAAGTAGATGTTTTCAGAGAACAGAAGGCTTTTGAAATCACAGATTTAGTCAATTCTAGTACTGCTACTGCTATTTTCCACAATGGCTTACCTGATGAGAATAAGGAGATAATAGCGATAGGGGGCGCTGCTTTCGATTATCGGCCTTTCATGTTGAAAGGGCCAGTACCGACAATCAAGAGTACTGTGAATACAGAGACCAGAAGGTATCACGCGAGACCTAGTAAGATAAGCAGAGTTGCTTTACTTAGCGTTCCCGGTTTAGCCGCTTATGACATGGCTCCGTTTATTGAGGTTCATTACAACGCTGTTGATTTGACCGGCGAAAGCATGAGTACTACTGACCAACCACTATTGATGGTAGAGAAGACAGTTCCTGCTGGTAGTACTGTCGTAAGTGGTGCAACTACTGTGTACAGTTTGATGTATACAGCAATAACCTCCAGTGGGGTGGATTCCACGCTTTACGCTCCGGGTGGGTATGTAGATGTGAGAACTGCTGGGTTGGCTTTGGGAGGCGGTTTGGATAAGCCACACACATTGATTGGTGATACTAGTGAGGGGTATGAGGTTGATGATGAACTGGATGAAAGTTTAGTCCCTGTGAATTACAATCCTATGGTCATTACTGGTACTTTGGTGAATAATGTCGCTGGGTACGCTGCTAATACTACAGGTGCAATGACTGTAGATGGTGAAGATGCTACTGATTATATGGAAGTGGGTTCTGTTGTTTACAATTCGTTAGGACTCAAGATAGGTGTGATTACTTCTATGACTTCGACTAGCATCACAATGAGCGCGGGTACTTTAGTAGCGCTTGTGAATAATGAAGCATTCTACTTGGCTGATGCTAACGCTATACCAAATATTACACCACAGATAGTCACAGCGTCTCATACCACCACAACCAGTCATGATTCAGTATTCCATCGTATGGTAGTCGGTGATGCTGATAGTAAGAACTCCAGTTTGACAGACAAGGGATTGTATTCCAGAAGAGAGCCTACTAGTGTTCCTGCTTCTCCTTCTACTGGTGAATTCGATAAGGGAGGTACAGCGTCATCCACTAATATCCATGAGATGTTCGATGTTATTGACAATGCCGAAGTTCTAGGGAAAGCCTTCCCAACAACCAGATTGTTCATACAACCTTCAGATAGGAGAAGAGTCAACCAATTAACCAACTTACGCTCTTTGCTAACTGATACTGATGAGAGTAACATGGTATCTCTGATGTATCTCATGTCAAGGGCCAAAATTCGCTCAGTAGGTGAATCTGAAGGTGAGCAAGGGTCGTATGTGACTGTTAGATGTACCAGTCTATCCGATGCTCTCGCAAACAGAACTGTGAATTTCAGAGGCAAAGGAAGTCCTGATTCTCACATAGTGAAGGAGATTGAGCCTAACGCTCCAGTAGTCACGGTGACTCTCGGTGGACCGGGACAGGGTGCTGTGGACACCAAGCCCACCTATGACCCCAGCCCCCTCGCTCGCTTGCCCTTCTCTACTAGAAGGAACTGCGCTACACTAGCCTCAGAAGTGAATCCCAATAGTAGGACATTAACGGTTAAACCGTTAAACAACTTAGCCACAGACCTCGCTTCTTGGGGCACATACGGTTTCCCGAAGGTAGGTAGAGTGTATCTTCAAGATGGCTCAAGTGCTTTGTATGATAGCAAAGATGGGACCACTTTCACTTTCACAAATGCCACCTTTGGGGATGGGAAGTTCCTACTTGCTGATGGGACAGAGTTAGAGAACTTCTTTGAGTGGGTGGTTGCTACTGATATTCTTAGTGGCGCAGTTAATGCTACTACTGCTACAGCCGTATCTGTTGTCTTATTCAATGATGAGTTCTTTGATGAGTCTGCACTTGCTGAAGATGGTACTACTGTCAATGACAGAATGTTCCAATCCATGAGTGATGTTCAGCACGACTATCAGTTAGGTACTCAGTATGCAAGTACACGCGCTATGGTTGAGATACCATTTTTCGCTAACCAGTTCTTCGATGATGGGGAGAAAGGGATATACCCCGGACCTGATAACTCGATGAAGGTACATATTGATGCTACACATACTGCTCATACTTACAATCCTAGTCCAGTAGGGCGTAGACCTGTTGGAAAGGAGGGTAGTGATAGAGAGGCTAACTCTGCCTTTACTTATAACAAAGCAAGAGGTAAGTATACTGAATCCACTTTTGTGAAGAAGTGGTCTGGTGTAAGTGAAACAGAAGGAGATGGAAATCACGGTTTCAAACTCTATCTTGAGAACATAGATGTATTTCCAGATGTTACTTATCCCGCTACAGACACTTCTTATCAGAATGTAAATTCAGTAAGACGACATAGAAGAGTATTTCTTGCTAGTGGGGCTTGGGCGTATTACATAGGAAAGGGTAGTGATTATCTTAGGATACCTGACGATAGTATATGGGGTTCTTCTGATTCTTTTATGCAAGAAGTGAAAACTGGTATAGCGGTGTTTACTGCTGGCCCCCCATCTTCAAACAATCTCATTGAAATGGGTTCTGACCCTCTTGTACCTAGTTCTGATTATGAGGGGCGTGGGGAATATTACCATGACTCTGCTAGTGTCAAGACCCAAGGTGGAAATGTGGACTATGGCTTGCGTCAGTATGTGAGTGCTGTTGAATTCAAGGCTGGTCCTGAGACTAATCCACACGCTCCTAGAATCAAAAGCAAGCGAGCAAGAGGGGTCGTGAAATCTGTTAAGAGGTCACTCATAGTTAATGCCTCTTCCATACATATGAATCAAATAATAGTCACTATGGATGAGAATGAGGCTGCTTTATTCCCTGATTTGGAATATGAAGACCTCTCTACTTACACTTTCAATATGGGCGAATTCCTATATGGGGCGCAGACAATAGATTCTGCTGGTGCTACATATGATTTACAGTATTACGGTAAGTTGCGCACAGGGTATGGCTCTGGTATTTTGGCTGATAACTCGTTAGTATTCGTGTATGACCATTCTTCTAGTTCTGAACCTACCTTTGTGACTAATCTTGTTGGGAATGAGATTTACCTTTCTAAGAGAGCGAGAAAGATAAGCGACACAGCGCGGGGAGGAAGTTCTGATGGTCCTGCTGCTGATGAATTGACTCTCAGAACTTACAGACCCACAGTAATGACAGATGATATTTGGACTGTTACTGCTGGGACAGGTAGTAATCTAGTTAACATCACTAATGCTGGTATGATTGACAATGCCTCTTCTCATGGAAGAATGTTGGGTTCTAATTCTTTGGGAATAAATATCAAGACTGGTGATGAGTTATTCGCTGAGATTAGGTATTCTTCTGCTACTGCGACTCTTGTGAATAATGGAAGCGGGTACACAGCAGCAAGTGGTGTTTCTATTATAGTAGTTGATGGGGTTAATGCCAATACTTCTATGAAAGTAGGCGATGTTCTCTATACTGCTGGTACTGGTGGTAGTAGAATAGGAACTGTGCATAGTATAAACGGTGATGGTTTGTCTATTGTGATAAAGAGAGAGAACGGTACATTCGGTATAGAGGTAGATATCGCTGATAATGCTCAATTCTATACCGGATATGAGATAGCCAAACTAGGTACTGTGTATTCCATAATAGATGATTATGATACTGGTGGAGAATACACAGTCACTTTGGAAAACACCGCATTAGTGACCGTAGATGCAAGTACTGGTGGGTGCGATACTGGTGGTCGTTTGAGGTTAGGTATAGATACTGCTTTTGCAGAAGATAGAGATGCTGTTCTCAATAAGACTTGGGAATACCCATATGCTCCGGGTGGTTTGCGAAACGGAGATACCGTGTGGGCTAACATGACCATGAACAATCCCCACGCTGTAGAGGGTCTTTTTTCCAAGAGTAGAGGTGTGTACAACGAAGCACAAGTATGGGCTGGTTTCAATGGTGGTATGAATGCGTTGGATTCTGCTAATCCGAGGGACAGTATACCTCTAGAGAATTTCTTGATAGGGGATACCTGTCTTGAAACTGCGATTAACTATGCACAACATGTCAATAAGACTGTAGAAGAGAACTACAAGGCTTTGGGGCTTACAGTAGCAGATGCTCCTACTGTGGCTTATGTGGACCCCTATCTCTCAGAGGATGGACATGCTCGTGTTCTTCTCTATGATGTTGCTCATGACAGGGAGTTTGTGGCATTCCAAGACCTGCATATGCAGGTGCAGACTAGTGCAGACGCCGTGAAGATTGGTTGGCCCAGACATGTGGTTATCGGTGATGGAACAGATGTGACAGACCTTGCTGAGTATACTGCTACCCTCAATGGTGCTGCTCCATCTCCTTGGACAACGCAGATAGATGTCACAAATGGTTTCCCAAGTCAGAATCCATATATCCGGTCAACACAACAGTCCAAGTTCATTGAGAGCGCATATGCCCATGATGTGGCAAACAGAATAGCCACCACTACTTTGAATCCACTAACTGGTAGTTTACCTTCTTCTTTAGATTCTAATGCTGCTAAGGCGTCTGCTCCATCTATCTATGGCAAGGCGCATGGGCATCATGTGCATATGGGATATACACTTGCGGGGAGCGTTCCAGAACTATCGGTTGGGGATAGTTGCCTCCCACGCACAAAAGACGCCTCTGTGCTGCCTCTAAGGGCTAATAGTGCGCATTCTCTCACTAGGATAAGGCGTTCTACTGACAACTCTTTACTTATCGCGCTTGTTAGATTGAGAACAGGGACTTCCGGTTGTACATTCAGAGACCCATCAACTACCTTCGATACACCAGATGGGACTAGAGTTATTCCTGCTTTCCTGTGCCTCAAGGGTATACGCAATTCTACTTTGGACTTGACTGGGCATGAAGAGACTCGACTACAGCATTTGAAACAATGGACAGAAATGGACTTCGTTAGAAGACTGTCCATTGATGCTGGAGAAGTAGGTATCAGGAACGGTGTGGTGTCCGTAGAAACCGCTACTCAGGAAATAGTGAGGATAATCAATCAAGCAGCCGCACCCAAAGCACAAGTTATTGTTGATGGTAACACTACTGGTAGTGCACATGACCCCATACCTTGGTGGGATGGGGACAAGGCATTCTCATCTAGAGATAGAGGCTCACACATGGGTTACTTGAGAGCACACATAGGAAGACCAGTACAGGATTTGGATGGTAATCTCGGTCATACAGTTGTGATTCATAGTACCGTGCCGGGTGCTACTGGTAGGAATTTCTGTGTCTGGTTGGACAATAGCAAGGGGCAATCCACTTACAAACCACAGTTCCTCATTGGACATGGGGGTAGGTGGCGTAATTTCTGGGCTTTACCAGAAGAGAAGGAAGGGGAGAACATGCATCCTGCACCGATGCCCCTCAACAAGCATGGAAGGCCATTCGCTCCTATCACTACTCTACAGCAATATGTAACTCCTGATAACTCTGGAGAAGAGGTTACTAGTGTTGCAGATTTCGTAAATGCAGATGATGATACAAATGCAGTATTACGAGCAATTTCAAACTCTACTGGTGGAGGTAGTCAATCCAATACAGTACTTGAAGAGTCATTTGAAACAGAGGGTTCCTCATCTACATTGGTACAGGGATTGAGAGTTGGGAAAGGGGCAATAGGAAGAGTTAATTTCGGTGGGCTGGTTGCTAGTGGAGTACCCGGTTTTGCTCCAGACGCTGGTGATTGGGGCTTTGGTGTAAAGGGGAGTCAATATTATAAATCCAAGTATGGAAGTATTTCTGATATTAGTTATACTGCTCATGTACCAATTAATGCAACTTCTGCTGATAATGTGGGTACTGCGCCTTTGTATGGTTTGCAATTTGAGGACCATAGGGGTGGTAAGCATGGTATTAGATTCATCTATCGAAAGGTAGGAGAGTCTTTTGCTAATGAGAATACAACGCTTCCTGATACAATAGATAATGAAGTATGTGTTTTCTTTAATGATAACGCTGTTGCGCAGGGTGGTTTCACTATTGCAAGGCATATGCGCGGTTCTGGTGATGCTACTGGTAGAATGGTAACAACTGGCGTTTCCATGACAGAGAAATCTTGGTGTGGAAATCGTTGGAGAGGAATTAAGGCTCCCAATATTGCTATAGATTGTGATTTGAATGATAATACCTCATCTGTGTTGGTAGTCACATTAGCAGAACCATTCCATTCTTCTGGTGGTACATTAGTAGCATCTGATGTGTTAGGTTATCTTGGTTTTCCTGCTAAGGATGGTTTGATTCACATAACTAATTCAGAGGGTGGTAATATGGGTACTGTGGCTTCTTATACACATCGTACTCATAATGATAAAAGCGGGGCACACAAATTCTTTGGAGTAGAATATACAGAAGCCATAGAAGACGATGATGAATTTTTGATAAGTCCTGTTCTAAATTGGACCACTCTGGTTACTGATGAGTTAATGGCCGCTGTTACTACTGCTGCGATAAACGCATCTTCTATTGAAATAAACAAGACTAATGGCCTCTCTTTTGATTGTACTGAGATGTACGCAGCAGATGGTAGAACCTTTGGGGAATGGGGGATTTCACAAGACGCTATTACGATTAGAGCACATAACCCTGAGAATGAGATTAAAGGTTTGTCTCAATATTTCTCAGCATCTGTGCATAGAGACTTAGGTATTCAAGCGGCACACATGGAATTAGGAGAGGTAGAAAAGGTTGTTACTACTTCAACAGGTTGGGCTTTCGGCTCATCTCGCGCTACTATAGATGCTAAAATAGACTTGAATAGGAATATTGATTGTGGTTATATCCCTAGTACAATATTGCAAATTCAATCTATGAGTAAAGGGCCAAACAGTAATACTGCGACTCCTGTGTTAGTTGATTCATTTAATAATTCTGTCACTACAACACAATGGAAGAAGAATCTAATTGGTGAAAATTACACTCGTATTTCTGGTGACCACATTCTTCCTTGTATAGATAATCCAACTGCTGTTTTCGATGATACAGCCACAGATAGTGATTGGGCTTCTGGGGGGACACAAAATCTCACATTAGACCATTCAATGTGGAACTTCTTAATTCCTGCAGGACAAGAAAGTGGTACTAGAGTAAAATCCTTTGGTGAGAAAAGAGTCATATGGATGAATGAGAATGAATACATCATTGTTGAAAGTCTTCAAGGTACTGATAGTCTAACCAAACTGAAATGGTTGAATCCAAAGTCAGATGATTGGCCTTCTGCTGAGCCTGATAATTCTGTAGATACTTATGATGATATTATTTTCTCACATTACGGGGACATTAAGAGAACTAGAGAATTAGATGGACTGCGCTCACTTGGGAGCGTTTTCTCAGAACCAATAGTGTATTTCAGAGGGGGGAAGAGCAGTTCTGACCATAGCGTACCGTTGTTCTTCGGTGGTGGTTTCAGTGGCGTAACGCTAGACATCAACGATGGTACAATGAATGACTACTCATCATTCTACACACACCCATACGCAAACGGGCCTACTGGTACAGCGGGGATACAGAACGCTAATGAGATATCTACCAGTTTCGCTCTTCTAGATTGTAACGCGATGTTCGCATTCTTCCCCGGTACACCGTTTTGCAACCAGCACAGAGGCAGCATAACCCCACCCGCTTTCAATAAGGATAGCGTGCTATCGCCTGATTTAGCACATGGTGATGGTGTTATACATGGTAGTCACCCTAATGCTGCTCCTTACACGGCTGGTGTTGCAGTACAGAAACCAAGCCCTCTAATCCTGCGTTTCGCTCACCCAACAGCGCGTTATGAGGACCATCGTGGTGGTACTGACAGTAAGACCACATACATGATATTCGGCCCCGGTCAAGCGTTCCCATTCAATCAAGAGATATTGGATAATGGTGGATTGTATAACACCAAACAACCTCATACTGGTAGAGTGTTGGTTACTGGGAATACTTGGGCTAAAGTTCCTTCTAGATACGCTACACCATTCTTACCTAATCACATAGATAACAACGATGGAAATTTCATGCCTCCAGATTCTACTTATCAACTTGCTAGAGGGAGATTCCATTGGCGTGCTGTGATGAATTGGGAACCACCGCAAGGTAAACCAAACATCGGAAAACTGTCACAGAGACCAGAACACGGTAGAATGTACGGACAGAATTTCACATCTACAACGCCTACTAGTGGGATAGACACCGATTTGGATACTGCCCATCCTATGCGCCATTGTTCGATGATAGGTCATGGTATAGCAATGGCCGCTGATATGGTCTTCCACATGGATGGGGGTTATCATCCGGGTGGGCATTGGATGGATAATCAGATTACATTCAATCCACCACACCCCACAGATTCTGGTGGTGAAGATGATACCATACTGACAAATTGGGGTCCAAGTGGGCAAATTCATCCTAGCGCTTTCAGAGTGGCTGGTCCAATAAGCACTAAAGTATTGGCGTATCACGCTAGTGAAGGGCTTTTAGAAGCAGCAGATGTTGATATGGAATACATCATTGTAGACGCAACACGCTGTCAGAATGGCGAAGAACTCGCTACGGTACTAGGAGCAGCAGTCAATGCCTTCCCCGGTGCTGGTGCGCTCAAGGCAATGGGTGGTACTCATATGCCCTCTATGGGTAATGCGATGAGACAGGACCGTTATGGTTGGATTGAATCTACTTATGTAGATAACAGTATGACAAATGACAGTTCTGCCCCAAAGGACAATTACATCAATGTAACTATAGCCAGTAAGACTGGTAGTAGTGCCGCTAACCGTGCTTATTTAGAACAGATACCTGCTTGTGGTTGGTTAAGAGCAGATGCTACTGTTGAAAGTGGTAATGCCGCTTTCGCCCCTTACTTCGCTAGAGAGATTATTCTGAATACAACACCAAATCCTAATGAATTAGAAGTAAAATTCTACTTAGCACCTAATAGAATAACTAACTCTTTGAAATTTGAATCAAGAGATACTTGGTATAAACATACTGGCAGTCCTGACCCAGTAGAGTATCCTACCTTCATTTCAGGAACTAAGATTTATGTGTGGTCTAAGGCCGGAGTACATCGGTTTAACAACTATTACTATGCTCCAGCATCTACTAATCGTGACCATATGTGCCAAGTGCATTTCTCAGGTCTGGTGGACGCAATAGACCGTACTAGACCTATCGGTAGTGTGGGATGGGCAGGAGAGCGTTATTCGTATTTGAACAGTCTTAATTTGGGAACACAAGCGAGTCCTAAATTTGCTGCTGGTTTGAGTGCTTGGCATCCGATGCTTGGTTTCTCACCGTATGGTAAAGCCAGTTCTGCGATGAATGTACTAGGCCATTCCCCTCTTATTGCCCCAATGCCGAGAAGTCCTGAGAGTCTTCCACCAATTGATGGTGTTGGGAGTAATCTCATGTCCCATATGAATAGTCCATATACTGCGTTTAATATGGATTCTCATACTTTATCCTACGAGGCTTTCACTTCTACTTATGGCATCAATAAAACCACAGATGCTAGTGCGCCTCATACACTTCATAGTAAACCCCCGATTTATGATACGGATATCTCGATTCCAGAGGCTCTTACTCACCCACAAGGTGTATTTGGCAGAGCCTTCGTTGTAGTGAGTTACGAATGCGAGAGCGCTCTTATCGGAAAGTATGACAGAGACGGAATTACCGCATTGGGAGATTGGCTACAAGTTAAGGGAGCCGCTGAAGATACATTATCCAATCCTATTACTTTCGCTGGTACTACTCGATGGGATGAGAGATTTCACGGTGAGGACCGATTCATCGCACCTGCGAATGCCGGTCCCAATGTGGAGGCATTGGTCCATAAGGCTGCTACAATCCCATCAATTAATTTCACTTCTGACCATTCAGCAGATGGCTCTCCATTCAATGCTGAGTATAATCTACATGCTAGTAATCTTGCGGATTCCTATCTTGAAAACGCTGTACCAAGCCTCAATAAGACTGGTGATTTACTATTCGACTTGGACCATTCAATAGGTTCGTATCATCTTGAGAGCGCAGACGCTGAGAGGAATGTCGCTGCTGATTTCTATACAGGGGAAGATTATACAACAGAATATGATATAACAATCATAGGAACACCAACAAATCAAACACAAGGGGATTTCTGGGCAGGGGACATCAATGCCTTCGCTATGCACAGTCGTGCGCCATCCAAGAATTTCTCTGTAGAGAATATCGTATGGAAGAGAATGGATGGTGGAAATCTCAGTCTCCCTGCAATTAACGCAAGAGGGCTTGGTGCTGTACCTTGGATGACACGAGTTGAAGGTGGTGTAGGTTATACTACAGGAGAGAAGATTTTCGGAAATGTGAGATTCACATTTGAGACTACTAATTCTGCAATGCTACCTGTGTTACAGGCACAAGAACTGAGTCACCCGCAACTCGCTTCAAAGCACCCGTATGAGGTTGGGAATATCCTAGAGATACCAAACGAAGAAATGCAATTTGAGGAAATTACGGTTGTTGATGATTCAGGGCAAGAGCATATTCTGGAAGGGGGTAGTCCTCTTGGGACGATAATCAGGGGCTTCAAGAGAATCACAGACAGAGGCGTGCAGGGGTCTGCTCCATCTCTAGCGAATAGCGGTGTAGCGCCCAATCTGAAAATACAGTTACCTGACCCTGATACGATACCCGGAAACATAGTTGTGAGGTCTGGTTTCGATAGACTGCAAGCCTATCAAAATGAAACGATGGGTTCTGGAGGTATGATACACCCAGATTTGAGTGAGGCCCATATTGGTAATTTGTTCGATAATAGTGTCTCTGGGCCGAGGAAGGGACCAACCTATGAGGACCACAATTGGGAACACATAGACCCTCTCACAAAGGATAGTACAGTAAGCGGTTGGGGAGAAACTACTGGAAACGCGCCGTTACGCACTAGTTACGAACAACATGACAGGACTCTCTACTTCCATGTAACAAAGATGGGGCACAGTCATACACATCGTTATCCGACTGTGTATACCCATGCTGCTGGATTGGTAACTAATGTTCTTACGGCGAGTTCATGGGATTCTGCAACATCAATATTGACTACTAACACAGTGGATAGAGATGTTTACGCTGCTGGAACAGATGCTACTGCTACCATTACCATTACAGCCTTCACTGAATTAAATGCTGGCGATAAGGTGAACTTGGTTGCCACTGATGGAACTAACTATGATTTCTCTCAAGGTAACCAAAGTTCTGTTAATGGCACATTTGAAGCCACTACATCAAACGATGTGACTGCGACTAACCTGATGAATGTCATTAACACTTCATCGGGACCATCGGGAACGAGATTTACTGCTACGGTTAATGGGGCTGTTGTGACTGTAACTCAGGCAGTAAAGGGTGTTGATGGTAATACGACTGTTACTCTCACAGACAGTGGGACTGCGGGTATGACTAAGACTGATTTCATAGACGGAGGGAGGCATAGATTCGGTAGTAAGGAAGTCAAAGATGGTAGAGGATTCATCAGAATCTACAACCCATCTACTGAAGAAAGCGTAGTGGCTTCGTATACCGGAATAAGTGGACAGACATTCACTGGTATAGTCGGTGATGTAGATTTCACTGATTTCATGGCTGGTCAAACTGTTACTGACCTCAAGGTAGTACCTTCCTATTACATTCCTGCAGGAAGCAATCGTTTCTTTGCGGCACGCAGATTACGAGACCACGCTGAAGTTAGTGGGAATTCTCCTGATATGTCTAAGACACAATATTTCCCTACGAATTGGAATGCCAATTCATCAAGTCAGGTTCTAGCCCATACTATTTATTCCAAACCTGTGATGACTCCAATGCCTCTTCCACGCATGGGACACCATTTTGTAACGCCCACCATGCCCATGCTTCCGGGGCATTGGGCACACCCTGCATATCAGGGTCTATACAGAAAACACATGGCTGAAAACGCATCGCTGCGAGGTTATGCTGATAGAAATAGATTCTTAGATGACTCTTCAACCACACCTACAAGTGTGAAATCTGCTATACCTTCTGCAGTCACAGACTACCTTTACCCATTAGACCCAGAGATTGCTTTCGGTTCTCTGAATGCCGCGCCTAGTGGACCTAGTGATATTCATGGTGGTGCTTTCACTTTGATGTTTGAGACGAAGATTCGTTACGATGGATATGGAATCCTCGCTTCTGTAGGTATTGCCGGTACAGTCAATAAAGTCGGAGGACATACAATTCTTCTTGAAGCCGGAGGGAATTACACTCAAGACAAGCATTTCCCTGACCCTGCAGAAGTAGGGGCATACCAGATAATCATACAACCTAACACATATACTACTCAATTGGTTGGTCATCATTATTATGGTAGTGCGAATTCTTTAACAGGGCAACAAGTGAATACTGTAATAGGAATAAAAAATGCAAATAGTACTACTGGGGCATTAGGATTAGTACTTGCGGAGGCAACTCAAGCAGATGTGAGGGGCTGTGAAATCTTCATCAATGAAGTGATGTTAGACCAGAACCCAGATTTCGGTGAACAATTAGCAAATATAGCACCTCTAGCACTTTACAACCAATTTGGAATAGCAGGAACAGAGTCTCCAGCGTTCACAAGAAGGGCATTTGGGTATAGTCCTAGTTTATTCAGTAATTCTACACCCGGATATACCGTGAATATACCTTGGTGGAGTATAGTGCATAAGAACGGACCTGATAGTAATGCCACTGGATTCAGACATTTGGCCCATCATCGTCTAGATAACTACTATGAACTATCCAGAAGTACCTTGGGAAGTATAGGAGTACAGTTAACTATAGCAGGATACCCTTCAATATACCCTGATATATACTCACATATACTTCAGAATACATCTTTGAACCCAAGATGTACCTTTGTAGAGAAGAGTGGAACTACAATAGAAGTAGATAATGCCACTCTATTCCCAGAAACCCCTTACTATGGACAGTTATTGGAATACACAGATGCTGATGGTATACGCCAAACGACATCTTATACACGCAGAGAAGGTTTACAGGCAGGTACTCTAAATGAGAATTACAAATTTACAGATGTCTCAAGTAGCAATAATCCATTTTGGACTAAACTAACTGTAGTAGGGACTGAAATTAGATTAACTAGAGCATATGATATGTTACCTGCTGGTGATATTCTAACTAATGAGAAGAAGAGTATATTCACACATATACTACCACAAGTTCTCACAGGTACTAGAGATACAACTAGTCTACATATACCAGATGCGTACCTATGTCTATGGAATCCCAATCTAGGTAGACCACATACATTCTATTCTGATAGTTCTCGTACTTGGTTGAATCTAACTGGTGATAGAGCAGTAGATAAAAAGCCATACAATAGTATGCCTGAACACTTTGAAACTATACATTATCAGGATTCAATACATGCAATGAGTCTAGGACCATTTGACCTTAGAATAAAAACACCTAGCAAGGCAAGTAAAGATGGTACTCTAATTGTTGCGTCTAGTGTTCAAAGTACTGCTGGACAAGATGTATCTGATAATTGGATTATGTATAGTAAATTCTGGCCCTGTGGAAGTAGAGGCGGGCCTCTAGTAAGTCGTTTGGAGGCTTATACCCAGTCTAGTGTATCTTGGGACATACCGAGAAAATACGCTTCGGATGATTTGTATGAGTGGGAGGATGAAGATGGATTAGCGGCTGATTATGCTCTTGCGAGTTCTGGTGTTACGCTGAGTTCTGCTCTTGGTGCGAATGAAACTAGGAGGTATCCGTATGGTTACCGTATCGCTGTACGGCAAGCCTGTAACAGACCTACATGGGGGTTGTTACCTGCTCGTGCTAAGTTGGAAGATGACAATACTACTGACACAGGTTATACTGTAGGTTATCAGGCTGGGCCATTAGTTCAGTCTGAGATTAGAGCGTGGACATATTCTGGTGGTAGTAGTCTCAGTAGTCCTTCTTACCCCACAACATATGTCGGTACTATGGAAAGACAGACTAATTTCGCTGGTATGTTGAATGTGGATAAACCAGAATGGCAGGTGCGTTACAGTGAGGGTCGTAGAATGACAAGACCATTCGGTGCGCCTGTAAGGACATTAAGAAACAATTCAAATCAAGAAAAAGACTGGTGGGGGGATATAGCAGGAAAGAGCATTACAAGCGTTTCTGAGGCCGCACAGTACTATTTGATAGATTGGTGGGGGAATGAGCGTGGAGAAGATGTAAGGCGTGCCCCAGTACGCGGATTCGGTATCAGACCGGCATGGGACTGTGGCGATGTTTACGAATATGACAGAACCAATAATAGAACACCTCATGCGAGGATATGGAATAACGGAAAACCAATCTTTGAGGTTTCTGATGTGATAGACAGTAGCAATGGTGCTTTAGAATACCCTCCACCAAGATTCTGTGGTTCTAATAACGAAAGAAATAACAGTCTTTCGGGTGCTAACGCAATCATGGTTGATGCATTCGCACCCACGCATGCTATGAGAATAGGAGACATGGGTAATGGGAGAGGTGTTAGATATCCGATTCAGTTCAATGAGGACATTCTGACTGAACTTTCCGAACCTGTGCACACAACTGGTGTGGTTCTCAGTCATAACACGGCAGAACCTCTGTTTGGTAATGGTCTGTTACGCCCCCGTAACGCTGTACTGCAAGCCGATGAAGTGCCTCGTGGAATTAGTGCGAGACTAGGTGTAGCAGAGAATGGTTTGCTTAAGCCAGATGCTGTTGTGAGTGATAGAGTGGAGGAAATTAGTGGGGTTTCTCCCCATAAGGACGCAATTTCAAGAACAAGTCCTCGTATCGGATTGGATGCACATACCAAAGAGAGCATCGAGAAGGACCACATAGCGGTGAACACAGAGGCACATAGTCTCCATACTGATAGGAATGTAGGACAACGGACAGTATTGTTAGGTGCTCATACTGGTGGTAGTCAAACTCTCACGAATTGTGATTTAACAGGTCTTGATTTCTCGGTACAGCCTGTTGGTAGTGTTTTGAAATTCAGTCATACTAGTAACATGTCCTCATTAGGTGGGACTTACATTATGGAATCGAAGAGTTATACGAATTTCTTCGATGATACTACATGGGGCGTACATCAATTAGCAGGGTCAACTAAGACAACCAATCCTTATCAGACCACTACTTACAATAGAACCAATGTACAGAATAATCAGAAAGACAAATCTGTAAAATTCATGGTCAGGGCGATTAGACTACTTGACAAATCACATATTGAGATGTTCAGACCGGCACTTGCTACTGCTAGTAATACACCTCAACGGCCTAATACCGGATATGCGATAAATTACTTTGGTGCAACAGTAGGTGGGAAATATGGAATGTACATTTACGAAGTAGCCAACGGAAGAGTTACTAGTTCTAATTTCCCAAGAAGTACAAAGCCTGACGGGAACGGACCTTATGTTCCTGTTTACTATATTGATTCGGCCAATAATATTGCAATACCTACAAGCAAGGGACCGAACATACCCGGTACTGAGGTATCTGGTTTTGATAAGACCACACTTGCTAGCACAGTCTCAAGACTGGTTATGAGTGAAAACACATTACAGCATTACCGTTCCGATGCACCAAGAAGAAGACAGGAGAAAGATGTTGATGAGAAGACAAAGCGCATGGACTTCTCTGTGATACCCAGATTCAGTCAAGCACTACATAGCAAAGGGCACAAGGGTGATGTAAACTTCAATATAAGCGACCACAGCGGTGATGCTTCATGACGCTGATACGGGATATTGGTGTTGGTAAATTCGATGTTGATGTAGCACAGGTCATGACGGAAGTTAGACAACCAGTATTCGTTGACAATGCGGTGCACCACGCCCTTGTGAACTCACAGTCTTCTAGTAAACACAAGGTCACAATAGAGAATAGGAACAATGCCACTTATGCTGTGGCTACTGAGAATACCTTCAATATCGTAGAGGGGGAATCATCCATCCAAGTCACACATAGCAGAAAACCGGGGCACAGTAGCACAGCAGCACCCTTCTTTGAAGATGAACAATTATCCTCTACTACGAAAATACCCTCTTTACTCTACAATGAGGATGACCATACCCAAAGACTGAGCCCTTCAACAATAGAATCTGCTACACATGGAGTAAAGATGAATCTTCGTAATATGAAAGGTACAGATTTACAGACAATAGGTTTCAATGGTTCTGATGTCCATTTCGGTCATCCAATAGATGTGGGTCTTAGAACAAGTGATTTGGCAATTCAACTTGGTACAGATATTACGAACTCATTAACTTCAGTCTCTCTAGGCTCTTCAATCAATACTGTGAATACCAATACTGAAAGAAGAAAATACAGCACAAAATTCCTTGCCGAAGATTTCAACGGGGTGTCTCTATCGTCTGCATTAAGATTCACTTCTAGACATGATGGAAGAATAGTCTATGTTGATAGATTTGCTAATCTTCTCTACACACCATTGGATTTCTCTGAGACAAGTAGGTATGTTGATGCTACCATAAGGATAGGAGCGAAGGAAGTGAATCCAGTAGATGATACTGAAAATAGAATCACATTAGTTGGCATCCCATTTTCCTTGAATGAGGTCGCTAGCGTCACAATGAATGATGGGGAGAGACAGCAAGGGAAGTACAATTCTGATATTAAAGAAAACGCTAGTCCAATTTATGACGCTACTGTGAAATCTAATGCTGCCGCGAGAAGAGTGGCTAGACAAATTTTGAAAGCAAATTCTCTTACAAAGGGTGCAATAAATAGTGCTGGGCATCTTGATTGTTGGGATTTGAGACCCGGTAAGATAGTAGATTACGCTGGTTCTAAGAAGGTGATAATGGAAGCAAGACATGTTCTCAGTCAAAGAACAACTGATTTCACTTTCTTGTCTTTGGAGAAAGGAGTTGAAGGGGTGTTACAAGGGATTGGGCATGGTATGGTAGCCGCTGCTTCAAGCAAGAATACAGAGCAGACTTCTCAAATTTTGAAGGAAAACATAACTCTTTTCGATTCTGTAGAAATTGTCATTACTCCTAGAATAACGCTTAGAGGAATAGAAGACACCAAATTCCTTATCGGACCCGCAAGTAATAGAGGGGCGTTAGGGGGAGTGAACAAGGCAATGGGCTCTGGTAAGAAAATGATAATCTATGGAGATGTATGATATGACGGCAAGTGACCATTTGAAGAGGCTTTTATTGGATACTATTGCTGATAACATAAACGAAGTTATTGTTGGTTTTGATGGGACACCGGCTACATCTAGTGACGGTGCTGCTGGGAGACCAGCCCTGACTCTTACTCCCACTATTACTGTTATAGATGATACTACGCTTTTGGTAGAGGCTAATCTTGGTACGGACCAAGCGTTTGATGAGAGTTTGAAAGAAGTCTATCTACAAATGCGAGGGACCACTTCTATTCCTATTGCTCGTTATGTGATACGACCAGTAACTAAGACGAGTAACAATGAGATGAAGATTGAATTATTGATTGAGGTGAAGTAATGTCTGATGCAGGAAACCCATTATCAGGTCACACAGCGGCTAATTATGCAGGAGCGCTTGGTGTAGATGGTTTGAAAGATGGCGACCAGATTCTTTCTGCTTCTCTAACTAATCTCTACGAAGGTATACATGGTAATGGTATACTATTGATAGAAGACACCGCCATAGGGGAGACTGATAGGAATAATGCGGATAATCTTCCCGGTGCTATCAGTAGACATGGTGATAATGATGAGAAAATCACGATAAAAGGTGGAGAAGTTATCCTAGATGGGGTTGTGTATGCATTTGCAGGTGGTTACAATTCTAGTACTAAAGCACCTGAGACATTCACAATCAGTTTGACTACTGGTAGTAGTAACAAAATTGGTACTGTAAATGCTCTTACTTCTGGGAAGGAATGTCTTTTCACAATTTATCTCTCTAGTGAAGATGATGCTAGTGTGAAACATATCAATTTTGAACAAGGAAGTATCATTGATACTGCGGCAAATGCTTATTCTACTTCAGCATCTGGTTATCTCAAAACACCTAATGGGGATAATTCTGTTCATCAATCGGTTGTTATTGCAACAGTAAGAGCAGTACACAATCCTTCGGCTGATGGTGCTAATACTGCTGCAATTTCAATTACAGAAATTAATGATAAGAGAGTATTTGTGAAACCCACACCAATCTATCTCACACCAGTCACATCTGGTGCATCTAATTCTGTTGCTGCTGTAAATAACATAGATACTGCGCTTGATAACTTACACACAGGACAAGTTGGTAATTTCAATGCATCTAATCTAGGTGCTATATGGATGAGTTATGATGCTAGTGGGAACAATGTATTGTACTTCTCTGGTAAGCAAGATGGCTCAAGAAGGACATTCAAACTAGGACCAGACAATATCCACATGAATACTGATTGGACCACCGGAAATATCTCTTTCAAATTCGATGCGGATAATGTGTTTCTTCTGACTCCTAACAATGCTAGTCTACAGTTGAATCCCACAGGGACATTCCCTCCCGGTCATCTAGTGCATGTGTTCAACGATGGTGGGAGTGAGAGTCTGACATTCAATGTCACTAATACAGCAGGTGGTGGTAGTGGTGCGACTGCAATTTCACAAGCAATTGCAACCGCCACTTCTATGGTTTTCTGTTTCGATGGTGATAATTGGAAGAAAATCATGACTAGTTCTGCTGGTGGTGCTGGTACTATCGCTAACTATACTAATTCTACAGACAATCGAGTTTTGACTTCTGTGGATAGCAATACAATCAATGCTGAAGCAAATCTATTGTTCAGTGGTTCGCTTCTAGAGGTCGGTTCTGCTGCTGGGTCTGGTATTGATGCTAAGTTATACACAGCAGGTACGGCTGCACATGTGGGTCTTCATTGGGATGCTAATGGTGCTACGGAAGGAACCCTCTATGGTGGTGTAGATGACCATGGGGTGGATTTGAAGTTCTTTGGAGAGGCTACTGGAAAGTTCATCCATTGGGATATGTCTGCTGATACCTTCTATGTATCAGGTACTCTTGATTCGGATGGGCCGATAACTGTAGGTGCAGATGATACAGGATACGATGTCAAGTTCTTCGGTGCTACCGCCAGTGCTTACATGCTCTGGGACGAGAGCCAAGACGATTTGATTCTAGGAGGCGCGGCCACTCTCGGTATTGGCGAAACGGCTCCCGGTACAGCGTTACAGGTATCCACATCTGAGCCATACATCACTCTGAAGAATACTACTGCAGAGAATACTGATGGTGGTGCTGAGAGTAAAGTCATCTTTGAGGACCATGCAAATGTCACTCTTGCTCAGATACAAGGAAGTCATGATGGTACAGCAGATGATACCAAAGGCGATTTGATATTCTCCACACATTCGGGTTCTAGTCTAGTTGAGGCTCTAAGGATTGATTCTACTAAACTCGCAACTTTCGCTGGTGATGTGACTGTTACTGGTGATTTAACTATTAATGGTGCTACTAGTTCTATATCCGTTGAAACTCTACATGTAGACCAACCTCTTATCGAAGTCGGATTGACCAATGCTGCGGCCCCTTCTGCAGATGCACAGAAAGACCTAGGGCTCAAGATGCATTGGCATACTGGTAGTACTGCTAAGATTGCTGCTCTTGTTTTAGATGAGGATACCAGCGCAAGTGCCCCTGTGCTTACTTACATACCGGATGCAACTGATACTAGTGGGGTTATGAGTGGTACTGTAGGTAGTATGGTAGCCAACTTAGTAGGTTCTCAGTCTGGTGGTTCTGTAGCCGCCTCTACGATTACTGGTTCCGATGATTTGGCAATTGATACGGATACTCTATTCGTAGATGTTAGTGCTGATACTGTTGGGATTAACCAAGCAACTCCTTTGGCCCCATTGCAAATAGCAAGTAGTGGCTTTGGTCAGGTTGATGCTGCTGCTAATACTGCTGCTCAAAATGTTAATCTATTCAATAAGACTGAGTTCCGAGGTGCTAAGGTTACAATCAGCACAACAAATGCGACAGACACCTCTTATGAAACAGCAGAGATGGTACTTACTCACGATGGTAGCGTTGCATTTATTACCGTATATGGTGTGGTATCATCCACAGGAGTCGCACAGGTCACTTATAGTGCTGATATAAATAACAATGATGTTAGAGTAGTTCTCACACCGATTGGTTCAGATAATTGTAGTTACAAGATAGCGTGGAAAGCATTAACGGTGTGAGAAAACAGGTGATGAAATGGGTGAATTGGACTTCGTAGTTAAGAAAGGATTGAATGTAAAGAACGGTGATGTGACAATCACAAGTGGAAATTTAGATTTGAACAATGGTTATGCGGATATTGATAATATCAAAATTGATGGAAATTCGATAATATCTACAGATACTAATGGAAATATTGACCTTACACCGAATGGTAATGGTGAAGTGAATATCAGTAAAGTGGACATTAACGGTGGTACTCTTGGTGGTATCACGATTGATGGTAACTGGACTGCGGCGAGCCAGACTTGCGCCGACTTAGGTACGGTCACCACAGCCAACATAGACGGAGGTACAGCAGACGATGTTACCATTGGAGGCAGTACTGCGGCTGCTGGTACATTTACTGCATTAACTGCTACAGGTACATCTACTTTGACTACCGTTGATATCAATGCAGGTGCGATAGATGGTACAACTGTTGGAGCAGCATCTGCCTCCACAGGGGCATTCACGACACTTAGTGCGACTGGTGCTGTAACGGCAACGAATACTGTAACAGTAGGTGTTGATGATACAGGCCATGATGTGAAGTTCTTCGGTGCTACTACTGGCAAATACATGTTATGGGATGAAAGTGCAGACCAACTGAAAATTGTCGGTACTACTAATTTGGATGGTGGCTTAGATACTAGTACTTGGGCAACTTTCAATGGTGTCGCAAGAATGAGTACTACTCAAACTCAAACTAATGGTGACACCAAAGGTGGTGGAGCCTCTGGAAGTACTCTCGTATATTCCGAGAGTAGATTACACTCAGATGTATCCAATGATGATATTGATGGGGCTTGGAACGGTTATCACGGTATGGCAAATGCACTTATCCTTGATAACGCTGAAAACTCTGTTGGTGGAGGTCAAGTCGTAGTCTTCACAGAAGGACGCACAGCAACATCAGGAAGCGGTTCATCTTGGGCACTAGGTAGAGAGCGTGATGGTGCAGGTAAATTCACGATAGGTTATGTGGCTAAGTCCTATGAAGATGTAGGGTATGCTGGCGATGGTTCTGGTGGTAATCCTTCTAATGCACCAGATGTGGATAGTCCAACTACCACAGCCCAATCATTTGTTGAGATAAACACCGCAGGTGACCTACAACTGATGAAGGGAGAGGCTAATCCAAGCGAAGGTCGGCTTGTTTTCACTGGTGCAGAAGACGATGATACAAAACAAACAGTTTCATTCAAAGCCCCTCATGACACCATGACTGCTTCTTCTTCATACACTTGGCCTATTGCTCCAGCAGGAGGCAATGACTATGTTCTCACAGCCCAGACGAATGGAACGCTTGCTTGGGCGGCTTCAGCATCAGGCGCAGATGGTATGGGTGCGGGATTCACAGTATCTGCTACAACTGATACAACTGCGACTACGATAGTTACAGGTGAAGATTTATTCTTCGCTGCATCGGGTGGACTGACGGCAGAGACGACAGCAGACGGAACTGTAACTCATGGTTTGGACATTAACGGTCTTACTGCGGCTGCAATAGCAAGTGGAGATTTCCTCGCTTTCTCCGATGAGGCTACAGCAGGTGACCCAACTAAGAAGGAATCAATTGACGATATTGCTACGCTATTCGCTGGCACAGGTCTTACTGCTTCTGGTGCTGTAATAGGCGTTGATGCGGCACAGACTCAGATTACCTCAGTTGGAACTATCGGAACAGGGACATGGCAGGGAACTGCTATTGCTTCTGCTTACTTGGATGCAGACACAGCGCATCTTTCAGGGACTCAGACCTTTAGTGGTGCAAAGACATTTAGTGCAAATGCAACTCTAGCAGGTTTTATCTTAGACGGCAACACAATCACAAATATTGACGATTCAGCAGAATTTAATGACAGCGATGCATATATTATGACATCAGCCGGAATCAATGATAGATTTGGTGTTATCGCTGGTAGTTCAAGTATAGTCACAGTCGGGACAATAACTTCGGGGACATGGGAAGGGACCGCAATTGCCTCCGCTAACTTGGATGCAGACACAGCGCATCTTTCAGGGACTCAGACCTTTAGTGGTGCAAAGACATTCTCGGCATCAGTAGACATGAATGCTGGCGCTACAATAGACGGTGCTACAATTTCTCTTGACGCTACAACAGCCTTGAATATAGACAATTCAAACACAAGCAATGGTATTTCGATTGGAACTGCTACAAGTGCTGTGCCGATTACAATTGGTCATGGTACATCTGAAACTACTTTCGGAGACAATGTTACTATTTCAGGAAATCTTACTGTAAATGGGGCTCAAACGATAATTGATTCTACAACAGTAATTTCAGAAGACAAGACATTCATTCTGGGTCTTACTGGAGGTATGGCAGATGCCACATATGCTAGAAGTGGAACTACAGTTACTGTTACATCTGCTTCACACGGCTTTTCTTCTAATGAGTATGTATTAGTTCAAGACGCAGGGAACAGTATAACCGACGATGTGTATACAATCACAGTTACTAATACTAATACATTCACTTTCACTTCACCAGCATCTGGGACTGTTAGCGGAGGTGCAACTATGTTGCATTCTACCAATGATACTACTGAAGCGATTGCTGATGGTGCTGGTATCTACGCACCGGGAACATCATTGCACAGTCTTCAATATGATTCTAGTAATGGTTGGCTAGTTTCGGATGATTTGGATATAGCAAATACCAAGCATATCAGTTTCAATGGAAGTACAAAACTGACTGCAACTGAATGGTTTGGTACTACAGCAAACTCAATGACTTCAGCAAGTTCACTTGCTACAGTAGGCGCTCTCGGTGCTGGTAGTATCACATCAGGCTTCGGTGCTATTGACAATGGTACTAGTAACATCACTACTGGTGGTATATTCTCCATTGATGTTGACAACGCTCTTACTATTGCTACGAATGTAACTGGTATTGGTGTGGCTGGTTCTGTCACCCTTGGTGCTGGTGCTGATGCAGGTCTCTATGTGAATGGTGACAATCTCTACATCGAGAACAAGACAACAGATAAGGACATCATCTTCCGTGTTAGTGACAATGGTACTTACACTACAGTAGCGACAATAGATGGTGATGTCAGTCTATTCAATTTCGTTACTGATAAATTGGGTATTAATGGTACAGCAGTTACCTCGACAGCCGCTGAGTTGAACCTAATAGATGGCTCTTCTGTTGGTACTGTTGCTAATAGCAAGGCTGTGATTTACAGTGCGGCTGGTCAAGTAGAAGGAACTACTCTAGGAATAAACTCAAAAGCAGTTATTCAAACTAATGCTAATGCTAATGCTAGTGAAGGAACATCTAGTAGTGGTGGTCCTATAGATATATTCTCATTCGCGCACGCAACTTACAGAGCCGCTAAGATTCTTCTTTCAATAGATAGGGTTACTTCTGATGCCTCTGCTGCTTTAGCCTATGAGACTGCTGAGATTCTGATTAACCATGATGGGACCAATGTTTATTACACCACTTATGGGTACATAAGTAGTGAAGCCACTCAATTGGCTACCATAACAGCAGCGATAAGTGGTAATGATGTAGTGGTCAAGTACGACCCAGTTGCTAGTTCAACAGATGTATTCAATTTTGAAGCGATAGCGACTCTAATAATAGTGTGATGGATAGTGAAATCATGGTGATTAAATGGCAGAAAAGAACTTTGTAGTAAAGAAAGGATTGACCGTAAATAGCGGTACAATATCGCTGAAAGAACAAGCGAACGCAGAGGCTGATGTAGCAAGTTACGGCCAACTTTGGGTGAAGAATACCGGAGACGGTCTGCTATACTTCACAGATGATGATGGAACAGATATTCAAATTACCACAGCAACCGGCGTTAATGCAGGTGGTATACATGTGGCTGATATGTCTGTCTCAACAGCAAGTGCTAGTGGTAGTGGTTCGTTAGCAATAAACACAGGGACAGGTGTTCTTACTTTCACACCGGCTAATCTGCAATCCATAACAGCAGGGATGCTAGCCACTACATCGGGTACTGCTAACTCATCGTCAGTCCTTAGAGGCGACAACACATGGGTGACAGGGGCCTTAACAGATACTGTGAGAACAGTTACAGCAGGTGGCAATACCCTAGCCACTGGTGAAACATTGGCCTTTACTGCGGGAACAGGCATCACTATTGCTGAGAGTGCTGGCGCTGTCACAATCACCAATTCTAGTTCTGGTGGTGCTTCTGCTCTTAGCGGCTTAAGCGATGTTCTGATTGACGCGACCAATTGGACTGAGGGTTTCCTCATTCAACCGGATAGTAACGGAAGCGCACCAACGACAGGGACATTGAACGGTGCAACTTACAATGTGG
>Ga0310342_100000031_pt1 | contig 65229 bp, 55 predicted proteins | sample S15DNA20500_MG_FD_206155 | JGI IMG/M metagenome (GOLD analysis project Ga0310342, IMG submission 206155) | Marine microbial communities from station ALOHA, North Pacific Subtropical Gyre - S1503-DNA-20-500_MG | ecosystem: Environmental > Aquatic > Marine > Oceanic | place: Pacific Ocean: North... | reverse complement strand
GAGCAGGAAGAGGGCGACCTCCGCGGCGGCGTCAACAACAACATCCCGAGGGTCAGCGGCGAAGCCGCGCAAGGCGATGAGGAATCGCTTGGAGAGGTGGAGCAGCAGGCCGCCCCGATCCCCACAGCGGTTCGAATCGAGCTGGAAATCTACTCGGTAACCAACAACAAGGTAGATGAAAAAAACGGCGGGCCCGTGGTGCGGAAATTCACCACCCTCGTACCCCTGCTGGCATCACGGCGCCTGGCGATCCCGATAGATGATGAGATGCTGGCCGCCGATGGCGGGGCCGGCGGCGGCAGAGCCGGCGGCGAAGGAGACGCGGCCGTGACGACAACCTTCAACGCCGATGTCAGGGGAAAACGAGGCGAAGGCAGGGGTAAAGAATCCCTCCGCGATCGATTGACCGAACGTCCGAGCAGGGGCACTGGAAGGGGCAATAGAGGCGGAGGCAGGAATGCCGCCCCCGGCCTCAGGGAGAGGGCCACCAACGCTCTGAAAGGACGTCTGCCCTCAGGAGGCGGCACCAGCGTCTCCGGCAAGGGCGGCAGAGGCGGATAAAACAGCTCGTAACCGTCCGGTAAAGTCTATCCAGCACCTGTAAAAAGAGGGTATTCTAGGAGCTTAATTGCCTGTAAAATCGTTAGTTAATGTGTTTCCCAAGCGCCCAATAATCTAAGCGTGTCGGGGTTCTCTGAAATAACCGGCCTGCTGAAGGTCGGCGAGGAAAACACTAAGTTTAATAAATGTAGTCACTTGTGGTAACCCCCTGAATTCCGGGGTGGTTCGGCAGAAAATGCTCTCTTGGAACATTATTTGCCATACATAAAGGTGACCTCGTTTGCCGATGGTCTGAATGTTGGGCCATACCGACTGTTACTGTATATTTAAGTATCTGGAATCGGGGACTCTCAGTATTTCCTGGACCAACAGGACCCTTCTCGGACTCCCTGCGGAAAATACGCATAGAAGACCTCTACGAACGAAGCTGAAAAGCAAGGCTGAGAAATGAAGCACTCTACTGACAACAGCGCTAAAGCTGTAAATGGAGAAACCTTGAGTTCAATTAATTTCGGACAGATCGAAAAAGCCCTCTACGGGTTCGTCTGCTGTCTTTGCTGCCTGATTATCGTGACGGCCTCAGGAGGTTGTGATCTTGGTACCCCCACCTCCCGTATCGCGAACCTGCTGCAATCGGCTCCGCCCCTGGAAGAGTTTGACGAGAACAACACCTACCTTCCCTACAAGCAGACCAGCGAGCTGAACACTCCCCGATATATGCACGAAGGGAAAACGCACTCCGGCGGCCTCGCCTTCGTGATCGGCGGCTCGGATGAGCGTGGTCTCTCCTCCCTCGATACCATCGAATTCTTTGACCAGTCCGTCACTGACCAGGAGGCCCCCGTGGTCGAAACCGAGAGCGGGACCTGGATCGATTCGGACATCGAGGGCAATCCCATCGCCCTGCTTGGCGGCCCCCGTATCCTGCACACCGTCACAGAGTTGCCCAATGGCCGGTTCATTATCATCGGTGGAACCGACAACCTGGCCGCCGGGACGGTCGTGTCCCGGGCGGAAATTTTCGACCCCAACACCAGGCAGACGGAGTTTGTCGAAGGCGAAATGTTCGAAGCCCGTTTTCGCCATCGTGTCACCCGCCTCCCCGCCGGAAACCTGCTCATCACCGGTGGCCAGATCTTCACGAGCGTAACCGTAATCAACCCCAACATTAAGCCTGGAACCCCGGGAGCCGAGACGCAGGAAGCTCGCTATCCCTCGACACGCACTGTCGAGTACTACTCTCCTAACGACAGCGCGTTCCTGGAGTTGACCCTGAGAGATTCGGCCAGCTCTCCCGCACGCCTGGCCTCGCAGCGCGGCCGCGCGGACCATTGCGTGGGCCGGCTCGCGGGCCCCGACAAGGCGCTCGGCGGCAGCGACGACATGTACATGCTTACCGCCGGCATGGAAACACTGAGCGCGATTTCAGGCCTAGCCCCCGACACCAAGTTCCCCGGCTCGGTCGGCCGAGGAGAAGCCGACGGCAAGACGAGCATCGAGGTTTTTGACCCCGGGACGAATATCTTCACGCTGATCTCCAGCGTCAAGCTCGATAGCGCGCGGCTCGAGAAGCCCTACGCCGTCAATCTCGGACAATACAACGACTACACGCCCGATGGAGTCAGGGGAATGGGCAACAGTCTCCTCATCACCCACGGAAACAGTGATGGGACCTGCCCGACAACCCCTCTCATAGACCAGCTGTTCATCGCCAGCTTCACTCCAGGGGCTGGACCCGCCCGCGGAGTCCGCTTTTTCGAGGTGCAGGAAGAGCAGTACTTCACCCACATCCAGCACATGGAGTATCCCGGGCCCATGGCGCCCGCCCGTGGGGACCAGATCGCGCGCTGCTCGACCAACCCGGTCGCCCTGCCGCGCGAGTTCCCTGATGCTATCCACCCCGTGCTGGAAAAACAGATCTGGGTGTTCTCCCTCGCGGGAGTGGATATTTTCCCCACTCCGGCCGGTTGCGCCTTCAATCACAGCAGCCCCGCCATGCTGGCCGGCTGCGTCTTTGATCCTTTCTTCAATGTCCCCGCCAATCTCGTCAACAACCTTCCGCCGCGTGACCTCGCCAACGAACGCCGCTCGACCAACCAGGTCAACTACCTGGGAATCGTCGGCGCCTGGTTCACCATCGATGGAAGCATCGGTAGCGATATGACGACCTGGGGAACGACCTCCCCGAACCGCTGGCCTGAGAACAAGGGCGTGGAGCGGTGCTATGTGAGCTGTCTTCAGATTGGCGGCGTCGATGGCATCATCGGAACCTACGATGACAGGATTCTCCTGGCGGGCGGAGGTAAGTCCTTCGGCGCCTTCGGAGGAGAGCCGACGAGCCCTTCGGCGGAAGTTTTCCTGCCACCGGGTTCCAGCGAATACAACGAAGACTGAGTTAAGTCCTTGCAGGGGCGGCAGTTTAGAGAATCACACGCCTGGCCGGACCTCCGTCCCCCCGCCTCTGGCGGTTCGTGGTATGATTTGCCCGGTTAAAGCTCGGGTAACCCCCGGCGCGGGTTTTTCCAGGCAGGAATGAACTGGTTGAAGCAGAGAGCTTGTTGAACGTGAGGCCATGAACCCGAAACTCCGCATCGCTGTCCCACTCTCACTGGCGGTCGTTCTCACGGTGCTGTTCGTGTTCCTGCTGCTCAGCGAGCAGCAACGGCCGGCCGACGATGGAGCCCTCTCCAGTGAAGAAGAACCCGGCGGACTGCCCCAGAGACCCGTGGCAAGAGAAGAAATCCCTCCAGGCTCCCCCTCCGCTCCACGGCGACGTCCCACCAGGCCCTTTCCCAGGTCAGACGGATTCTCTCGCTGGAAACTGTCCAAGCTGCCCGCCAATTGGAACGTCGAGCTCGCCAGGGACATCCACACCTTTTTTGAATTGCTCGACAGGCTCGAGCGAGGTCGCAGCGCCAACGCCGCGGGCCTGCTCCTGAAGAAACGCGAAGAACTCCGCGAGTTTCTTGCCGGCCTGGGAGCCGACTCCCTGGACACCCTCGCGATGATCCTTAATTCCGAATCCGACTTCGTGTACCGTCGGTTCATGCTGGTCGCCATAGGCGACCTCGGTCCCCAGACCGAGGGGGCCACCTGGGCCCTGCGGGATTATTTCGTCGCCAGGCAAACCGATGCCGGCAACCGCTCCGAGATGGGACACCTGATCCAGGCGATGGGCAAGCTCCAGAATGGCACCTCCTTTGACGTCATGAAAGACCTCATAAAGAATCCCGGATACGCTCCCTACCGGGAGAAGTTCATCTGGGAGCTCGGGGAGCATCATCGCAGAGAAGAAGCTCTCGATTTTTTCAACGAGGGCCTCAAGAACGAAACCTCCAAGAAAAATCGAAACCGCTACGCCCAGGCGCTTGGGAAGATCGCCTCACCCCGATCCCTTCCCGAACTCTACAATGCCTTCCTGAACGAAAACTACTGGGTAAACAAACAGACGATTCTCGGAAGCATCGGCAAGATCGGAAACCCGAATTCCATCCCATTCCTTGAAGAGCATGCAAGGTACGCGGGCGAGAGCGCCGTCCGCCTCAGCGCCGCCAGGGCGCTCAGCCGTATCGGCACGCCCCTGGCTATGAATACCCTGCGTGATGTGGCGCGGGCGGAATCGGATGAGAAAATCCAGTCCTATATGATCAACTGGTCCCAGGAACAGCAGTAAAACATCGTGGAGTTGGGGAAAACGTTAAGGACCCTGGTTGTCTCGGTTGCCCTCCTGGGCGCCGCGGGCTGCAACCGCAACCCGGTAGCCCTCGTCCGGCTGGCTGAATTCCAGGACGAGAGTCCTGACAACCTGGCACAGCAGGATGAGAGCATCCTGGTCTTCCTCGACCGGGAGCTCCCCGCCGGTTTCGATGCTTCGACCATAAAAGCCCGCTTCGATCCTCCCTCCCCCTCGACCCTGCGCGCAAGCATCGAGGGAGAGCGAAACCTGCTGAGAATCAGGATTGTCGACGGGACGCCGCGTCTTCAATTGCGCGGAGTCTACGGTACGAATCCGACCTCCAGCGGGCTCCTCGTAGAGCTCGGAGACGGACTCCGGCAGGCTATCGATCTGCAGAAACGGGTGGTGATCCCCCGGTTGACTCGAGCCATCTGGATAGACGCGAGCCCGGACGGAGGCAACGCGGTGGTCGACCGGGGTGACAAGATCAGGCTGGTATTCGATCGGAAGGTCAAGCTCGCCGAGGACATGACGGACTACACCCCGCGGGTGCCCCAGGATCTCGTTCTGAGCAAGGACCAGGACAGGCTGGGAACCGAGACGATACCGGCCGAGATGGTCCCCGCCGAGAGCGGAAACGAACACGAGCTCGACATCATCCTCGGCTCCAACCCGATCCTCGAGATCGCGGGCATGCTCGCCGAAGATGGAGCCGAGGTCGATCGAACCGGACCCGATGCTCCCTCTGGACTCGCGATCAACGGAACCCCTCTGCTTCCAATGAAACGGATCACCGCCCTCAATGGAGGACCCGGAGTGTGTTCGGAAAAAGAGGTCGACCTCGAGCTCCCGGCCGATGACGCCACAGCAGGCGGGGACACCCGGGACTCCTTTCCCGGCGCCGGCTCACGAATGTACCACAGCCTCACCCACTTCCAGGACAGGTTCGCGATCGTCGCCGGGGGACTGACCGTCATCGGCGAGAAGCCCATCGACGAGGTGCTGCTCTACAATCCCAGGCGCACCGATCCCGCCCTGCCCCCATTCGAATTGATTGGCCGACTGCCGCGAGCGACCTGGCAGCACACGGCGACGCTCCTGCCTGGAGCCGACCGACAGGAAGGCACTGAAGATGACCTGGTCGTATTCTGCGGGGGAACCGACGGCAAGGACATCTTCGCCTCTATCATCGTCGTCTTCCTCTCCCGGGAGACCGGAAGCCTGGTGCTGCGCAAGCTGCCCTTCTCTCTGAAGATATCCCGCACCGAGCACGCCGCCATCGCTACCGGCAACCTCTCCATCCTCGTAGATGGCGGCAGGCATACACCTGGACAGAACGGCTCCGAGCGCCTTACGGATTCCGCCGAGCTGCTGCGCTTTGAGCGGGAGGGGGATGAGATCCGCGTGGCGGAAGCCAGCCTGTTCAGATCCCTCGCCCGGGTCCGGCACACTCTCAACCTGCTCGTTCCGGACAACACGGGACAAACCTGGGTGCTCGCCTACGGAGGGTATGGCCGCAACCGCTACATCGATCCCTGGACGCCCATCCTGAAGAGCCCTGACCGCTCGATCGACCCATTCGGAGAACGACTCAACGGAGACGAACCCGAGAGCCTGTTCGACCCGCGACGCGCCAGCATCCTGAGCTCACCTGTCCTCATCAACATCGACAATCCCCGCAAGTCGATCACCACCCTGGGCATCCGGCCACAGTACACGCTGGTGCGCTCCGGCCACCTGTCCGAGGGACTCGGCGGCCTGAACGAAGAAGGCGTCCAGGCGGCCGAGTCCGTCATCATTCTCGCCGGAAGCCTCCTGCATCCCATCCATGGGCGAGATGGCGACATCACATCGAGCTGGGAGCTGCCGAAACAGAACCCCCTGGAGAGGATCACCGACCCGAGAAGAGCGCCCGATGGGCATGAGGCCCTCAACGGGATCCTGTTCACCTTCGACCCCGCCGAACCACAGCGCAGCCGAATCGAACCCGTTCAACACCCGGCTCCCGAACCCAGCAGGCTCGCTACCCGTGAGAACGCTGACCTCTGCAGGGTTCCCGGCCTCGGGGTGATCCTCTCAGGCGGGGATCCCCCCCGCAGCACTGAGGGAGCCAAACCGCATTCGAGCCTCGAGATCTACCTCGCCGAGCGACCTGGCGGCGGCCTGCTCAGGAAGATCGCCACCCTCCTGCCCTCCGCCCGGAGCAGGCATCGCAGCTACCTGATCCGGGAAGAAGAAAGATACCGCCTGCTGCTGATAGGCGGGACCCACACCGGGCAGGCCGATATCGAAGAAATTATCCTGCCTACCCCCTCACAGAGGTGAGAAAGAGACGTGGATCTCGCGGTTTTCTTGGTACTTTCACTTGGAGACCCGCCATGCTACCATGCCCCGGATCGGTAACGGTAATGTGCGAATGCCGTCGGAACGATTGAAGTGAAGAGAGGATATGACGTCGCGCATCAGTTTCCCTACATCGCGGTTTGTTTGCGCTGTCCTGCTGGCAGTGCTGGCCTCAGGCTGCACAGGTCCATCCAAACCGCGCAAAGCGGCGGGCCGGACCTCTGTCGCCGGCTCAACGATTGAAGGCTTTGCCAGGCGCAGCCGCTCTACCGTCAACAAGGTACGCAAGTACCTCGCCGCGAGCGAGGCCTACCTTGGCGAGGGAAGCCCCGTGAGCGCCATCCGCTGCGCGCATGAAGCCCGGCGGGCGACCTCCAGCACCCAGCTGCGGGCGCAGGCTGATTATCTCCTCGGAAAGGCCCACCTGGGCCAGCTGGAGCTCGCTCTCGCCAGGCGATATCTCGAAAAGAGCATCGATGGCCTGAAAGCTCCCGAACAACAGGAGAGCCTGGCATATCTTATCGTCTGCCTGAGAATGCTGAAAAAGACCAGCGAGGCCGCCTCTATGATGGCGAGGCTGAAGACTCCCGGCGATCCTCGTATCCAGGCGATCCTTAACGCACCCCGCCCCCGCATGGCGGAGAGGAAACCTCCCAAGGTACCCTCCATCGCGGGGATAGGCCGCCTGCCACCGCGGCCTTCGACAGGCGGTGGCCGGCAGCTCCCCCACCTCCAGGTACTCCCACGCACGGGCTGGAGCGCGAAATCCACCATCAAGAGCCGGACGACCCCGATGAGCAAGATCTTCCGAATGACCATTCACCACTCTGGAGAGCCCGGCGGAGTCAGCGCGACCTCAAAATGGGGCAGCGGCAGAGAGATTCTACGTATCCAGCGTTACCACCAGCGCGAGCGCGCCTGGGCAGACATCGGCTACCACTATATCGTCGACCGGGCGGGCCGAGTCTGGCAGGGACGACCGGTCTCCTACCAGGGAGCCCACGCCAAGGGAGATGCCAACCGCGGCAACATCGGGATCGTGGTGCTGGGTAACTACAGCTACAAGAAGCAGACCCTGAGCAGAAAGCAGCGCGACAGCCTGAAGCTTCTGGTCCTCAAGCTGGGCCAGTATTTCTCGATCCCTTCAGCACGCCTCTACACCCATGGGGAAATTCTCCCTGGCCATACCACCTGCCCCGGCCCGCACCTCACCGCCTACACCAGGGCACTCAGGACCGAATTGAAGCGTCACCAGGCGGCCGGCCGACGGACCCAGGAGCTGACCTCCGCCACGACTGCCTCCAAGAAGGGCAAGTAGAACAACCCGACAGGCGAGCCCCGGCCTGATTCAGCTCCCCCTCTCAACTGTTTTCCGCTCCGAGTGCCACCAGGGTATCCCAGCAATCGGGCTGCCGCGGATCGTCCAGAACAACCCGGTTGGCTCTCTCGAACCCGCATGCCGTACAGCACTGAAGAACCTTCCAGCCGGATGCGCTCGAGCCTGTCAGCTTGACAGGTTCCATCAATCCCCCGCAATCCGATCCGCGATCTCCCGGAACTACATCTACATGCTTCGACCAGAGACAGGCGGGACAGTGATTGCGGTAACTGCCCTGGACAAGGGGGAGAACCTCCCGGGAGCAATGGCCACAGGCAAAACCATCATTCCCCGTACCGTGGAAATTCTTGCGGTCTTCATCCTGGCGTCCCGGGTCGTTCAAGAAAACAGCTCCGTGAGTCGAGCCTGGAGGATTTCTCCGGCCCGCCGGGAGGCCGTCTCATCGGCATCCTTGTGAAATACGATGCGAATACCCCGCCCGGACAGGCCGACAACAAGGAGTCCATCTGAACGCAACAGGTCGGAAAATTCAGCGTACCGGCCGGGCTCCTCTCCCTCCCACTCCAGAAACACCATATTGGTATCAGGGGAAGAGACCCGCAAGCCCGCCAGGTCGAGGCCCTGCAGCTTCCGCGCCAGTTCGCGAGCGTGGCGATGGTCCTCATCGAGACGATCGACATTATGCTTCAGGGCGTGAATCCCGCAGGCGGCGAGAATCCCTGCCTGGCGCAGGCCTCCACCAAGGAGCTTCCTGAGACGCCTCGCCTCCGCTATGGTCTCCTCCGGGCCGGCCAGTATGGAGCCGGCGGGAGCTCCCAACCCCTTGGAGAGGCAGAACATGACAGTATCCGCACAGGCCGCGTAGGTGGAGACCTCGACCCCGGAACCCACGCTGGCATTGAAAATCCGCGCGCCATCGATGTGCAACAACAGGCCGTTCTCCCTGCACAGCGAAGAAACGGACTCGAGGTAATCGAGGGGGAGGATGCAACCCCCGGCGATATTACTGGTCTGCTCGAGGATGACGAGCTTCGTGCGCGGCATATGAACATCAACAGGCCGGATGGAGGAGACGATCCGCTCGAGAGGTATCATCCCCCGCTTGCCAGCTATCGAAACCGCCTGGACCCCCCATAGACGCGCCGACCCACCGCATTCAAAATTGTAGGTGTGGCACAGGGATTCCAGTATGACCTCGTCGCCGGGATCGCAGTGCACACCCACCGCGATCGAATTACCCATGGTGCCCGAAGGAACGAAGACAGCGGCCTCCTTACCCAGGCGCTCAGCTGCCAGCTCTTCCAACTCGGTAGTAGTCGGATCATCACCGAAAACGTCGTCACCAAGCGGGGCCTTGCACATGGCCTCGAACATCGCGCCATCCGGCCGTGTAACGGTATCGCTTCTAAGATCGATTAATTCTGTATTACTCTGCATAGGAACTGACCTTACGACAACCAAAGGAGCGGTTCAAGCATCGGAAGACCAAGGAATACCCATTATAAATGAATGTCTTCGAAAGATTTATTCCGACCTGTAACGTCCGCAGGGTACTTAAATACCGGGGTCTTTGTCGTTTTCCTCTTCTAGTTGATAAATATATTAAATTAAAGGACTTGTAGAAAAAAAGAGGCCTCCTGGGGCCTGGTGTTAGCTGTAAGATAGTTCCATGAGTGAAAACTCGATTCCAACTACTCCAGACGGCAAGTCCACTGTCGATACCGCGACATCCCGGGACAGCAGCCACGAAGACAGCGATCTCGTCAGGAAAGCGCTGCAGGGTGATGTGGATGCCTTCGAATTACTGATCGAGCGCTACCAGCAGGCGGTCTACAACATCTGCTACTACAAGAGCCGCAACTGCTTCGATGCGGAGGATCTGACCCAGGACATTTTCCTCGCGGCCTTCAAGGCCCTGCCAAACCTCAAGGACATCAACAAGTTCAGCAGCTGGCTCTTCGGAATCGCCTACAACCGCTGCCACAAATGGTTCCATCGCGAAAGAATCAAGATTGTCAAGTTCAAGGAGATCTCCCGCCGGCTGAGTCAGCAGCAGCGAATGGAGAGACTGAAGAGCGGCCAGCCGGGCACCCAGTTCGCCGGAGATGAACCTGAGATCGCTGAATTCCTCCACAAGCTTCCCACCGACGTGAAGGACATCCTGAAGCTGAAGTACCTCGAGGGAATGAGCTACGATGAGATCAGCGAAAAAACCGGGGTCAAGCCGCACAGAATCGACTACCTGATCCGCAAGGGAAAGAAACTGATCCGCGAAAGATGGGATCGCCGCGGCAGAAAAATCCAGGATGACAGCGTCTCCTGACGGGACAAGGAAACTCTAAACAAATGAGATCAGACGACACCCCCATGAGTTGCCCGGAAGCCGAAGCTTATCTATCCCTCTCCGTGGAAGATGAGCTCGACAACCTCCGCTCAGCCCACCTAGATGAACACCTCGCCGGCTGTGAAAGCTGCCGGGCGCTCGAAGCCGAGCTCACCGCTGAGCGACTCTGGATCCTGGAAAACTCCGTACAGGCTCCCGCCCTGTCGCCCAGCTTCGCCTCAAAGGTCTGTGGAGAAATCCGTCGCGAAAACCTCCACCGGTCACCCTTTACCAGGTGGCTTCGAAAAGCCGGGAAGTGGTCGGGTATCGCCGCCGCGGGAGTTCTCCTTGCCCTCGTGACCTTCGGGTTCTTCGGCGGTGGAGCTTCACCCGGGCCTGGGACAGACCTGACGGCCGGAAATGCGGCCGGCTCAGCAGCCTTCGAACGCGGCTTCGAACGCGGCTTCGAACGCGGCTCCGAACGCGGCCCTGGGCGCGCGACTGACTCGATCCTCAACGATCCGGGAGCGACCCTGGTCTCATTTACCACGGCAGATGGACCGAACACCTCGGCAGGCGAGTTGGAAGCCGCCCACCAATTGCCCTCCTGTTCCCCCGACTCGCTCGAGGGCTACGCGATCTGCGGTCCCGCGGAAACCCCCGCCTCTACATTGCCGGCCTCTACATTACCGGCCTCCACCACCCTGAGCAGTTCCGAAAAAGATCTCGGAGCGGAACTCGTGGCAACAGCGCCTGAAGTTTCACCAGCTCCCGAACCGATAAATACCTTATCGGCCAGCTTCAGTCGCCTGGCTGCAGGTCGCCTGGATGTAGGGCAACTATTCGGCCTCTTCGCGAGAAGGTATGAAAACATGAAAATGCCGCTGGCCAAACCGGTCAATCAGGACGATCCCTGCCTCGACGACCTGAACGATGATGGAAAAGTGGATGGTGGAGATGTGGCCTACGGTTGCCTCCTCCTCCTCGAGGCGAAACCCGTGGCCCCCTACAGTGACTCTGAAGACGAATCAGGCGAGACGCCCGATTGTGACAACCGGGAGCCTTGTGTTTGAGCCCCGGCGGCGTGTCCGGATTCCCGTCTCGCTATTGGTGACAATGAAGGCTCCCTGTAGCGAGCTTTTCGGATATCGTCTGAACTGGAATTGAAAAGATGGATTCGACAAAGAAACCGGAAAACAAAACGGTGCTGAAACGACCCCCTGGGCTACCTGCCTGGCTGGTAACCGCGTTCTGCATCACAGGCACAGTGTCGACACTCTACCTCGCGGGACTCATCCCCGGCAGACCAGCCCCAGTCGAGGCGAGCGCGGCGGCGGCCGCGGAGCCGCCCGAGTGCATCTTCCTGGCCTATACGGTCAACAACCTGGGCTATACAGCCACCTGCGGCTGACCGAAGAAAAAAATCAAGCTGGGCAGTTTGTCCAGGCGAATGACCTTCTTTCAGCAGCTGCGAGGCCGTGGCTTCCCTGTCCTGGCAATCGATGGAGGAGATGCCTTCTTCGGCTCCCCGACCAAGAAACCATTGACCCGAAAAAACGAGACCTACGCCCTGGGCATCGCCGGGCGTATCCTCGAGGCCTACAATTACCTCGGCTACCAGGCCATGGGGATAGGCCCCTCCGATCTCCAGTTCGGAGTCGACAAGCTCAAGGGGTTCCTGTCAAAAGCCGACTTCCCCATCGTCTGCGCCAACCTGGTTGAAAAAAAGAGCGGTAAACCGGTCTTCTCGCGCTCGGTGGTCCTTAACATCAATGGAGTAAAATACGGCATCTACGGAGTCTGCCTCGACAGCCTGAACGCCAACTATGAAAAACGCGTCCTGGGAGAAAAATATGAGCTCCTCGACGCGCTGGAAACCACCAGGAAGATCGTTCCGGAGTTGAGCAGGACCTGCGACCTGGTGATCGCCATCTCGCACCTCAACATCACCGACAATGAGAAGCTCCTCAAGGAGGTCTCCGGGATCGATATCCTTCTCGACCCCTACTCCCGCTCGGGCAATAAACCCGTCTGGGTAACCGAGGGTGAATATGTCGCCTGGCACGGAAAGACCCCCATGATTCGCATCGATGGCCAGGGCTCTCGCGTGGGAATCTGCGAGATGTACTTCCCCCGCACCGGCGATGTGGAAGAAGACTACGCTATCTACGACTACCCCCTCGAACCGCAGATCATCGATCACCCGGTGATGAGTGAGATCGCCAGGGGAAAGAGCGCCCCGGCGAACAAGACCCCGCACAAGACGGCCCTCTTCGAGGATCTCTTTCTCGGGGCGGGGACCTGCGGCGCCTGCCACGAGGAGCAGCAGAAGTTCTGGGAGAACACGACCCACAGCAAGGCCTACGCCAGCCTCACCAAAACCGGGGACCACCTGAACTATGAATGCGTGGAGTGCCATACCCTTGGCTACGGGCTCAGCTACGTGGACCCCGAAAAAGTCGGTGAATTCACGGAGGTCCAGTGCGAGAGCTGTCATGGCATAAATTCGAAACACGCCGAGGATCCTGGCCGCTACCGCCTCGACCAGGTAAAGGAATCGACCTGCTGGGGTTGCCACAACCCGCAGATCCTGAATAAGCCCTTCTACCCGAAAAAGGTCAAGGACAAGGTCTCCTGCCCGAAAATGGAGAAATGAGATGACGAACGTATTGTCAAGCTGCCGACGCAAGAGAGCCCTCGTCCCCATCTGCATCCTGCTCTGCGTCCTCGCCTCCGGTCTCTGGGGAATCGGCGGCGAAAAAAAGGTCGCCGGGAAATTCACCCTCGTCTACAACATCAACAATGCCGGCTACATCGACGTCTGTGGCTGCAAGCATAAGGAGGTCCGCCAGGGGAGCCTGACGCGGCGGGCCAGCTTCCTGAAGCAGCTGAAGGCGACGGGGAGAGAGCTCCTGCTGCTCGATGGAGGCAGCGCCTTTTTCCCGATCAACAAGCGGCTGAAGGCCTCGGAGATCCCGGAAGCCTACCGCAAGGCGGAGCTGATCGCCGAGTCCTACAACAGGATCGGCTACTCCGCGATGGCCATCGGTCCCTACGATCTCATCACGGGCATCGAGAACCTGAAGAAGCTACGGAAGAAGGCCCGCTTCCGGATGCTCTCGGCCAACTTCGTGGGAAAGGATGGAAAGCTCGTATTCGAGCCCCACGCCCTCTTCGAGGTCGCCGGGGTCCGGGTAGGAGTCATCGGCCTGACCCTCGATACGATCCCGGAACCGGTCCTCGAGAAGCGTGCCCCGGGCTGCCGGATCCTCGACCCCTTCGCCGCAGCGGTAAAATCCTACGAAGCCCTGCGGCCGAAAACAGACATCATCATCGCCCTCTCCCACCTCAAGGAAGATTCGAACTTCAGCCTCATGGAGAAGCTGAAGAACCTCGAGATCCTGATCGACCCCTACATCCAGCAGGGCAGCCACAAGACCTGGCTCAAGGAAGAGAGCGAGTGGCTGGAGGAGAAGGACAATACGCTGTTTCTCAGAAGCGATGGGCAGGGCGCCCGGCTCGGCGTGGTAGACGTAGAGCTCTTCGAGAACGGCAAGACCCTCTACTCGGGAGCGAGATATGACGAGCTCCTCGACCTGGTTGAATTCGATGAAGCCACTGCCGAGGAGAAGAAGGAGTTGCAGGGGCTTCACGACAAGAACCTCTACCGCTTCACCAGGGTCTCTCTCGAACCCCACCATCTCACCGATCCCGAGATCGACTCCCTCGTCGACGCCTGGAAGAAAAATATCTCCCTCTCAGGCGTCAAGCACCTCGAGAAGCAGCTGCCCGACAGGGAGAGCTACCTGACCCACACGGCCTGCAAAAGCTGCCACGAGAAGCAGTACGCCTTCTGGCTCACGACCACCCACTCTCATACCTTCGACGACCTCAAGAAAACCGGCGACGAGTCGCGCTACGACTGCATCGGCTGCCATACCCTCGGGTATGGGCAGGCCTTTCTCGACACCACCAATGTCGGGAAGTACGCCAATGTCCAATGCGAATCCTGCCACGGACTGCAGCCCGCCCACCCCGGGAAGCCGGCCGAGCACGCCTTTGGCCTGGTGAGCCGCAAAGCCTGCATCGTCTGCCACAATAAGGAGCAGACACGCTCGGTGTTCCATTTCGCCCCGGCGCGAAAAAAGGTCGCCTGCCCCAAGGGCTGAGAGCCGCCCGGCCTTCCCGGCTCCCGTCTTCCATCATGGCGAAACCGGCGCCTTTGTGTGAAAATCCGGGCAGTGGTTTCGGTCTGGGCCGCAATACAAGACCCCTCTTCCCGATCCTGGAATACCCTTCGGTTCGCGACGGCATGAAACCCTGCCGCCGCCAGAGCAGCCGCCCTGGATAGCACCCCGTGATCTCCTTTTCCTCCTCAACAGCCAGCCCTGCAGATTGTTCCATCATCGGCGCGGGAGTAATCGGCCTGGCAATCGCCAGGCGGCTCGCCTCTGCCGGCCTCTCCGTTACCATCTACGATAAGGGCACCCCGGGAAGCGAAGCATCTTTCGCCGCCGGCGGTATGTTGTGTCCTCGTCTCGAATTCAAAAAAGGATCGCGCCTCTCGCAGATGGGAGAGATCTCCCTGCAGCTCTACCCCGACTACGCGGGGGAATTGGAGGAAGAGACGGGCTTGTCCATCGATCTCAGGCTCGATGGTGTCATCAGTCCCCTCGACCCCGCCGAGACCGGCGGCGGCGAGCCCGGCGACAACACAGCCCGCCTGATCGATGTAGACGCGCTCCGCGACCTCGAACCCGGAATCAACCCTGGAATAACCCGGGCGCTCTATTACGAGGAAGAAGGAAGCGTCGATAACCGGGCTCTCACCAGGGCCCTCGAGGCCGCCTGCCGCGGACTTGGAGTGGAGATTCGCTCCGACTGCGAAGTGCTCGACGTGCTGGTGGAAGATGACCGCATCAGCGGAATTCGAACCTCCACCGGAGACTTCAGCTCTCCCATCGTTATCAACTCCGCCGGCTCCTGGGCGGCGAAGATCGGCGGAACCGTAGAGAAGGTGGAGATCCGGCCCATCAAGGGACAGATGCTCCTGCTGGACTGCAAAGATAATGAAGATGAGATCCCCCGGCATACGATCTATTCCCACAGCACCTACCTGGTGCCGCGCGGGGATGGCCGGGTCATCGTCGGAACGACCGTTGAGGACAAGGGCTTCGACAAGGAGGTCGATCCGGCCGCGATCAAGAACCTGCTCCAGAGCGCCGCAGAGATGTTCCCCTTCCTCGAGAAGGTACCTCCACGGGAATCCTGGGCTGGCCTCCGGCCCATGGGCGAGCAGAACATTCCCACCATCGGCGCCCTGTCGCCACGGGGCTATTATGCGGCTGTCGGCCATTACCGCAACGGGATCCTGTTGACCCCCCTCACCCAGGAACTGCTGGCCCGGGAGATACTCGGCGAATCCGCCTGAGCCGCGGGAAGGCAGGAGCTCAAAAGCTTCTCTCAGGCCCCGAACTTCTTCATCCGTGACGCATGGGCCATGGCGATGGACACCATCTCCGACGCCTTGAACTGCCCGAGATCTCCGTTGAGGCAGTGGCGCTCGGTGAAGCCCGCGTTCTCGCCGCTGAGCGCCAGCTTTGACGAGATGAGCGTCGGAACCGGGTGCCAACTGTGCTCCCTGTGGATACAGGGAGTCGAGTGGTCGCCCGTCACGATGAGCGCGTCCGGTTCAAGAGCCTCGATTCGAGGCAGCATCGCATCGAAGATCTCGAGCGCGTTCACCTTCTCATCGAAGAGCCCGGAGTGACCCGCGCTGTCGGTATCCTTGTAATGCAGGAAGAAGAAATCGTGCTCGCCGTAGCTCTTCTCCAGCAGTTGCACCTCCTCCTCGAGCCCATGCGGATTCCCGAGCACCTTCATGCCAACGAGACGAGCCACCCCACGGTACATCGGATAGGCCGCTATGGCCGCGGAGTCCGCCTTGTAGAGCTCGTTGAAGGAAACCAGCTCGGGCAAGCCCGAAAACCCCCGCAGCAGAATCCCGGTCGCGACCTCCTCAGCCGCAAGGAGCTCCCTGGCGGACTCGAGAAAGGTGGCGACCAACTCCGCGGAACGCTCCGATGCGGAATCTCCGGCGAGGATGGGCAGGAGCCCCAGTCCCTCGCGCTGGGGGTCATTGTCGTTGAGGTTCGTCCCGAGCTCACCGCCACGGAAGAGAACCGTGAAGCGATGCTCTTTACCGTTGAGCAGGATCAACTCTACGCCGGGCAGCTTGCCCTCGAGCCCCTCGCGAAGCTTCTGGACCAGGCGCACGTTCTCCTCATCAGGAGGCCGTCCGGCCCTGCGGTCATGGACGATATTGTCGCTGTCGATCGTGGCGAAGTTCGCCCTCGCCGCCAGGTCGCCCGGCTGCATATCAAAATCGCTTCCGAGCGCCTCGAGAACGCCCCGGCCAAAGTCAATCTCCAGGGGCTCATAGCCCCAGAGCGCCAGATGCGCGGGGCCGCTACCGGGCGTCACCCCGGCGGCGATGGGAAGAGACCTGCCGAGCGAAGAGCTTCCCGCCAGCCGATCCAGATTCGGAGTATCCGCGGTCTCGAGCTCCGTACGACCGGTATCGAGATGGGGCAAACCTCCAAGTCCATCGAGAACCAGCTGGACCACCTTCCTGCCGGTGTCGGGAATGAAAAGTTCACGCGTCTTCGGGTGCATCATACCTCTCAGTGCCTGCCGGCTAACCCGGGCCCTCCGAAGAGCCCTCGTTCCGAGAGGATAGCAGAAGCCCGCGTGCATGGGAAAGCCGCAATCGGGGGCGGGGACAAACCCGCCCTCTCCGGCCTCATTGCAATTCGGGTGGAACTCTGGTCTTCTCTTGAGCAGAACACGTCGGCGGAGCCACGAAAACAAGATGAAGATCCTATCGCTCGGACACAGCAGCTATCTCCTGGAGATGACCCCCGGGGGAGGAAAGCCGGTGCGCATCCTGGCCGACCCCTGGCTCTCGGATTACCTGATAGGAGACCTGATGGGCCGTTTCCCGCGCATCAGATTCGAGCCGCACGCCCTTCAGCCCATCCACGGGATCTACCTCTCACATTCCCATACCGACCACCTTGACCCATACTCCCTGCTGAAATTACAGCAGGCCCTGGACCCCTCTCCGGCCCTGCTCCTTCCCGAGAGTCTCGAACACCTCGAGCCCCTCCTCGGGAAATACCTCCCGGAGCTGGAGATCATCCTGCTGCGTCAGGAACGGGAAACGGATTTTCACGGCCTGAAGTTGGGAGCGTTTTTCAACCCCGAGCTCAGCGCGACCAATGAAGACGACATGATGATCCTGACCGCTGAAACCGAAGAGGAGGTCTTCCTGGCAGAAGGCGACGCCCTGATGCCGCTCTACGATCCGGCCACCCGCCGGGAGCTCGCCGGGAGATTCGGCAGGGCCGACGTCCGCACTGCCTGCTTTCTCACCGTGAAGAACGAGGGCGACTCCACGATGAGCATGCTCTCCGCGAAGGACCGGCAACAGCGCCAGGAGCTGCTCGGAGACAACCTCGAGGCGGCCTACGCGGAGGTCTTCGATATCTACAATGCCCTCGATGATGACCCTGATGAGCTCTGGGGGAACCCTGGCCTGGTAAGGCTCATTACAGGACAGGGCATCTGCTTTCCGCAGGAGCTCAACGCGAACTACAACCGCATCCTCTTCCCCATTCGCCTTGAAGACCGGGTGCGGATGGAGCGGGAGGTGGCTGCCCAATTCGACAGCCGTCACTCCATTGAAGAGTTGATTCCCGGTCGGCTGCACGAGCTCTCCGATGGAAAGCTGCAATCGCGCTCCCTCGCCGAGGGAGTGACCCTTCTCGACGAGGAAGAGGAGCGGCACTTCGATCCCGAGAGCGACCTCGCCAGGAGCTTCCCCGCGGCCCCGCTGCTGGACGAGCCCAGGAGCACCGATGCCCAGCGCGCCCGGATCGCCGCCTGCCTCCAGGAGCGCTTTCTTCCCTGGCTGATCGGCGCCAGGACGCCCCCACTCGAACACCTGCTCGCCGCGGGAAAAGGCGAATACAGGATCCGGATGCGATTTGGAACGAGCGGGAGCTTTGAGGAGGCCGACTACCTCCTGAGCTTCGCACGGCTGTCTTTCCACGCTGTCGAGGCCTCCGGCAAACCCGATGAAGCCTACTGGGCCAACGATATAGAGGATGTCCTGGATGGAAAAGCGGACGAATTCTCACTGTGCTGCCGGGAGCCTCTAGAAGCCAGGGCCCAGCGCCTGTGGCGCTGCCTCGGCCTGCCCTATCTCAACAATGACCTCATCGAGAAGAAGCTCAGGCTGCACTTTGAGCGAGCTGCACGGGGCGAGACTGTCGATTCCTGGGCGAAACCGTATTGGCTCCGGGAGAAGAGTTGATCGGCGAACCGGAGCGTCACTTCCCGGCGATGGTATCGAGCAGCTTCGGTCCTTCCCAGGTATAGTCGTCACCGGCGAGGTCGATGAAACCGAGGGATATCAAACCAGCGGCAAAATCAGCCAGCTCATAGGGCGTCTCGATCAGGTTGACCGCGATATCCAGCCCCACGATGGCGTAGAGAGAGATGCCGAAGTCCCAGAGATGGCGGTCATAGTTGGCAGCGTAATCGGACCGGGTGGGAATCCAATGCCACTGCTCTCCATCGGCCCAGCCACTCCACGTCTTCTCGGAGGCGTCAACAAGGGTCTTGCCGACGATGACCGCGCGGCCGTCAAAGCCGGTCTCCGGGTCATCGATGCTGCGCAAGTGGAAGACAGGAGCCAGGCCCAGCTCCGGTGAGAAATTGATTGGGGAGTGCACCTGGCGGCCCCGAAAGGAGTTTTTCACCAAGGTGAACATGGCGCCGCCCTGGGCGTAGTTCGTAGCCCGCACGCTCCCCCCCAGCCCCATGCCGATACCGGCGCTGACAGGATCCGTAAGGTCAAGTACTCTGCTCTTGACGTTGGTGGCGACCTTTCCGGAAATTTCATTGATAGTAGAGCATCCGCCAACACAGACAACTCCTGCCAACGCGATCACCAGTCCAACTGCTCTGCAACTCATAACTCTCATCTCGATGACTCCTCGTTCTTGTCTTGGGATTCCCCGGCCCCTCTGAAGTACCGATAACTCGGTAATCCTCTTCAGGGGCCTTTATAGGGACAGTACTACGGCTTTCCCGACCCAACCCGAAAGCGAAGTACCGAATGAAACCAGTCTAAAATTATACCGACTGGCTCCTTAACTCTTCTAATAAAAAGATTTAGTGAACATCTACTGAGCATCCACAGACCTTGAAGAAGTCTGCCTAACAGACTAAAAACCACCTGTAAGAGCTGATGGATCGAAAATGCTAAAACACTAGCCGCTTTAGCGACTATATTTTAGCCATTTTGTTTCAACTGGTCCCGGTGAGGGATTAAAATAGGAATCCTCGTCTTTTAAAGGACCTCTTGACCTAGATGTCTGAAATCGACTTCCACCATCCGCGTTACAGGCTCCTGAAGCCCCTGGGCAGAGGCGGTATGGGTACTGTCTGGGAGGCCACAGATCTCGAATCCGGCGACTCGGTAGCCATCAAGCTGCTCGAAGGTGACAGCCAGGCTGACCGCCGCCTGTTCGAAAGTGAGATTAGAACCCTAGGGCTCCTGCAACATGAGAACATTGTACGCCTGGTGGACTCCGGAAGTCTGGACAACGGGCTCTATCTCACAATGGAATACCTGCGGGGGCGCCCGCTCTCAGGCCTGCTCGAAGAACCCGGACCCACGGACGAGGGGATCGAGTGGCTGCTCGGGCTCACGCTCCAGGTTCTCTCGGCTCTTGAATACATCCACGATCGTGGAATCATCCACGGCGACCTCAAGCCCTCGAACATCATGGTGCTTGATTCCAACGAAAATCGGGGACGGGAGAACAACAGCCCGGGCCCCCACTCGCTCGAGAGACCTCCCGTGATCAAGCTGATGGATTTCGGACTGGCGCGGGGAAGCAGCCGGCTGAGGTTGAGCTCCCTGGCGGAGCTCTCCCGCGGCCATGGCGGAGCAGAGGGCGGCGGGACCCCCCTCTACATGTCACCTGAGCAGCTCGCCTCGAATACGGTAACGGAGCGCTCCGATCTCTATTCCCTCGGAGCCATGCTCTACCATCTCATCACCCGGCGCCCCCCCTTTGAAAGCCAGGCCGCAGCGCTGACGCGCAAGCCGGCCCCACCCCCCCCCGACCAGCTGAACACCGCCTGTGGCGGCGAACTGGCGCGGATGCTGCTCTCCTTCATCGATGATGCCCCGCACCAACGCCCGGCAACGGCTGGAGAGGCCGCCGGGATGCTGCGGGAGGCGACCTCTCTCGCCAACCGAAAACCGGAACGGACACCGCGACTTATGCGTCCTGTCTTCGTCGGCCGCGAGCGAGAACGCGGCATCATCCTCGAGGAGTTCACGAAGGCGCGCGAAGACAAGGCCCTTCGAACTCTCCGGCTGACAGGAGCGGGCGGGAGCGGAAAGTCGTGGCTCCTGCATTCCAGCGGGCTGAAGACCCGGGTCGAATTCGATCTTGGCGGCAGGATCCTGTCAACCTCCTTCAGACAGGACTCCCGAGGTGCCGGGGGCCTCGGGCAGATCCTGCTCCAGGACCCGAAAACCGAATACAGCGCCGCGTTCATGAGACGCTTTGGCCCGGCCTCGTTGCCGAACGAAACCCGTCTCGCCGGCCCGGAAGCGTCAAGCGGTGACGGCTCCAACGATAAGGTGATCGCCGAAGCCGTCGAGACGCTCCGCTCCATGGCTGCGCGGCAGCCCCTGATGGTGATGCTCGAAGACATCCAATACGCCACGGAGGCGGACATCGACCTGCTGGAGCGACTGGCGGTAGCCCTCAGCGACTCACCCATTCTCCTGCTGCTGAGCTACCGGAACGAAGACAACAGCCCGGGCTCCCTGGTAGAGCGAATCAGCGGACAGCTCGACCGTATGGCGCAGCCATCGCCGCTGCACCTCGGAGGACTGGACGATAACGCCCTGCGGGAATACGCGGAGTCGGTGCTCAGCCCCAGGCTGCCGGCGGCACCCGGGCTCCTGGAGACGCTTTCGGGAGGCTCGGGCGAAAGCCCACTAGCTCTTCACAGGACACTGAGCCGCCTGGTTTCCGAGGGCTCCCTGGTTCGTGAAGCCGATCACTGGAATCACGTGACAGAGCCGGGCGACACGAAACCCGCCCTGGCGGAGGCCCGGCTGATCGATTCTCTCAGCCCCATCCAGCAGCGTACGCTGATGACTGCCGGGCTGATCGCGGAAACGTTTGACGAAGCCCTGCTCGGCTGCCTTCTCGAGGATGATCCCGAGGCCGGCTCGATCCCCGCCGCGACCGCCGCCCTGATCTCTAACGGCCTGCTGCTGGAGGGGCCCGATGGATTTCGCCTGGCGCCCGGGCTCGGACTCGGAGAGCTGCTCTCTTCAGCCTCTCCGGGACGGGTGGGGGAACTGCACAAACGTGCGGCCAAGCTGCTGGAAGAGAACCCACACCCCGGCGCCGGTCTCCACCTGAGAATAGCCGGCCACCTCGAGCTAGGGGGGAGCAGGCCCCGGGCCTTTGCACACTTCCTCGAGGCCGCCAGGCATGGCGCGAAAGATTATTCAAACCAGCTGAGCCTGGAGGCCTACAGCAGGGCCCTGGAGCTCGCGCCGGAAAGAAAACGGCCCGGGATTCTCCGCGAGCTCGGCGAGCTGCAGCTGCGGTGCGGAAGGATGCAGGATGCCCTCGACTGCCTCCTGGAGGCCGAAAAACTCGGCGACTCCCGTGGGCAGCCCGAGCTCTGGGACAGCATCGCCCGGGTGCTCCATCGCCAAGGCAGGCTCGATGAGGCCGAGGAGTATTTCAGGCGCTGCCTGGACCTCGCGGAAAAAGACACCTCCGTGATGGCCAAAACCTGTCACGGTCTTGCCGGGCTATTCTTTGACCGCCGTGACCTGGGCAGGGCACGGGATTATTTCCAGCGGAGCCTCGACCTCCATGGCGAGGCGACGGAGCCCCGGGAGCTCGTTCCCCTGCACCTCGGCATCGCCCTCATCGAGAGGCTCGAGAACAATCCCAGGCGCTGTATCTCCAGGTTCAAAGAAGCCCTGGAGCTCGCCCGGCAAGCCGGCGACCTCCTCGACATCGCCAGGATCCAGGGCAACCTGGCAAACACCCACCGGGTCCTGGGAGAAACCTCAGTCGCCCTCGAATACCTCGAGGAATCCACCAGGATCAGGAAGCTGACAGGAGACCGGCAGGGACTCGCTGTCTGCCTCAACAGCCTGGCCCGCATCCAGAGCTACCGTGGAGAATTCCAGGCCGCCCTCGAGACGACCGAAAACGCGCTCCACACCTTCGAGAATGTCGGAGACCGCAAGGGGATCGCTATCGCTCTCTGCAACCTCGGCGAGCTCCTGCTGTTGCGCGGCCGTACGGAAGATGCGAGAGAGATGCTGGAAGAATGCGCCACGCTGGACCGGAAGAATGAGGGCGAGCCACTGGCCTGCAACATATTGTGCAATCTCGCGCGGGTGCAATTGGCGATCTGTGAGCATCAAAAAGCCGAAGACCTTTTCCGGGAGTGCCTCAGAAAACTGCCCCCCGGCCAGCGGCAGGATATCAGGGCCGCCGCTCTCGCCGGTCTCGCCGAGATCTTTCTGCAGAGAGAGATGCTGGAGGCGGCTGAAGATGCCCTCCGGGAAGCCGGAGGATTCTCCGCAATCGATACCGGCGTGGAAAACGCGGTGGAGCTGCGGGCTCTTAGAATGCGCCTGTGCAGGAAACGGGGCGACATCGAGGAGGCCATCGGACTGGGTACGGAACCCGGCGGTCCCGAGACCGGGCGCTACGGAGCGGCGCGCGTAGCGCTCGAGCTGGGGGCCGCCTACCGGGAGCTGGGACCCGACTGGGCGGACAAGACGGAGAAGTACCTCGAGAGGTCGCTGAAAGAATTCGAGAGCATGGGCTGTCCCGTCGAGGCATCCGAAGCCCTTGGAGAGTTGTCGATCTACTGGCACCTGACGGGAGAAGAAGAAGAAGCCGGAGAGCACCTGGGAAGAGGCGAAACCATCCTCGACTCCGGACAATTGGGAGCGAGACGCTCTCGCTTCACGGAAAGATTCAAGACGAGGTAAAAATGAGTAAAACGGCCTACAGGCGCAAGGCGATCCTCTCGCGAATACACAAGGCTCTCAACGCCTTCTACCTGCTCCAGAGAATTGACTGGGAGTACGACATCGCCGAGAGCCTCAAAAAGATCCTGGGACTCGCGCTGGAGGAGATCGAGCTCGATGGAGACAAGCTCATCGAGCGGGCGCTGATCATCGTACAGAACCCCGATGGAGAAAACCTCGAGGTCAAGGCCGGCTGGAAAACGCGGGGGGCGGACCTCAGCTTCAGCCATACGGTCGTCCAGGAGACCTTTGAGCGTGGCCAGGCCATACTCTGCGAAAATGCCAAGGATGACCCGCGCTTCATGAACGCCGAGAGCCTGAAGCAGCTTGAGACACTGTCACTCATCGCCGTACCGATGCGATCAGAAGACCGCCCGGTCGGGGTCTTCTATGTCGAGAGCGAATCCGCGGGAAATGTCTTCAACTCCGACGACCTCGAATTCCTGCAGGAGTTCGCCCAGACCATCACCCCCTACGTGAAGTTCGGACTCACCCACCAGGGCCACGTCCAGGAAATCCGCAAGCTCAAGGAGGCGGTCAGTGGACGCTACGATATGGGCAACATCATCGGCAAGAGCGAGGCGATAACAGGCGTCTTCGAGCTTGTTCGAATCGCCGCCGAGGTCGATCGCATAGTGCTGATTACCGGAGAATCGGGCTCGGGGAAGGAGCTGATAGCCAACGCCATCCATCACAACGGTCGCCGTAAGACCTCCCCCTTCATCGTCGTCGATTGCTCGGGACTCTCCGAGCATCTCCTGGAGAGTGAGCTCTTCGGACACGTCAAGGGAGCCTTCACCGGAGCGGGCAACGACAAGATGGGCGCCTTCGAAGAAGCTGACGGCGGCACGATCTTTCTCGATGAGATCAAGGACGCCTCCAGGAGCCTGCAGCAAAAGCTGCGCAGGGTGCTGCAGGAGGGAGAGATCCGGCGGGTGGGAGAAAATACCGTGCGCAAGGTCGATGTCAGGATCATCTGCGCGACCAACGAAGATCTGAACGAGCGGGTGCGCTCGGGGGATTTCATCCAGGACCTCTACTATCGCATCAACAAATTCCCCATCCATATCCCGGCGCTGAGAGAACGCAGGCAAGACATCCCCCTGCTGGTGAACCACTTCCTGCGCCTGATGGATCGGGATGAACCGCGCGCGGAGCCCACCGAGGTGAGCCCGGATACCATGGAGGCTCTCATCCATCACGACTGGAGCGAAAACAATATCAGGCAGTTGAGAAATACAGTCGAGCTGGCCCGTGACCTCGCCGAAGGAGACCTTATCGATCTTCCGATTCTCGAGCGCGTACTGCGCATCCAGAGAGGTGAGAGCCCGGAGGTTATAGCCCGGCAATTGACCGGAGAGCCCGGCCTGGCGCCCGACTGCCTGGTCAGGATCAATAGCGAAATTTTCAGCGGCCTCCTGGAAAAAGAATCAGAGCTCGAGCCGGGAGAAAAACGCGAGCGCTGTGAGACCCCGTTCTACCGCCTCCAGTCGGAATTCCAGGCGAGAGCCATAACCGAGGGCCTGCGATCCTGCCGTTGGAAGATCCGCCCCGCCGCCCGCCTGCTGGGAATCAGCCCGATGAAACTGCGCACATCGTTGAAAGACTATCTTGGAATGCTGCTCAGGCGTCCGGGGACCGATCTGGAAAGAGCCGCCGCCGAACTGGATATCCCGCTGGAGATCCTGGAAAAGAAAGCAAAGGGCTTCGGCCTCGAGAACGGTGGAGAGCTCACATGAAAAGCCGTATGTGGATCGGTGTGCTGCGGGTTTATTTCCATATCGATGCGGCCCAGTCGCTCAAGCAGAAGCGCCAGGTGATGCGCTCGATCAAGGATCGTCTGCGCAACCAATTCAATGTCGCTGTGGCCGAGATAGGTTCCAATGACCTCTGGCAGGCCGGCGAGCTGGCCGTCGTCACGGTAGCCAACGAGCGCAAGTTCGTCGATTCGATGCTGCAGAAGATCAACAACTTCTTCGAGGAGCAGCTGCCTATCAGCGTCATCGAAGGCAAGATGGATATCTTCTGAGAGCCGAGCATCACGACACGCGGATTGAAAACCCAACGTGAGCGGAGGCCGCCTCAGTCCTCCTGGTTGCGCTCGGCGTTGTAGGCATCGATGACCTTCTGCTGAATGTTCGCGGGCACCGTTTCGTAGTGGGCCATCTCAATGGTATAGGCACCCTGGCCGCCTGTAGCCGAACCCAGGCTGCTGGCGTAATCGGTAAGCTCGGCCAGCGGCACCAGGGCCTTGATGGTCTGGAAGTCTCCCTGCGAATCGACGCCCTGGACACGCCCGCGACGACGGGTTATGTCCCCCTGGATGTCACCGGTGTATTCGCTCGGAAAAGAGACCTCGAGGTTGACGATGGGCTCGAGCAGCACGGGCCTCGCGTTGTTCACGGCAAGCTTGAAGGCGCCCCGGCCGGCTTTCTGAAAGGCCACGTCCTTGGAATCAACCGGATGCTCCTTGCCATCGTAGACCTCGACCTTGATATCGACGAACTCGCAGCCGGCGAGGACCCCATCCTTCATCATCGCCGTGATACCCTTCTCTACCGACTGGACATAGCTCTGGCTGATCGCGCCCCCGAAGATGCTGTTGACGAATTCGAGGCCTGAGCCCCTCTCCGTCGGCTCCACCCTGAGCCATACCTCGGCGAACTCTCCCGATCCGCCACTCTGCTTCTTATGCCTGTACTGAGCGTCTCCCTTGGCGCTGATTGTCTCGAGGTAGGGAGTCTTGGGAAGCTGGGTGGCCACCTCGACTCCATAGCGCGACTTGAGCCTCTCCCAGAGAATCTGCAGGTGAAGACTGCTGACGCCGGAGATGACCAACTCCCCGGTCCGATCATCCCTCTTGGATGTCAGGCAGACATCCTCCTCAACCAGCTTCACAAAGGATTCGGCGAATTTCTTCTCGTCCGCCTTGGTCTTCGGAGTGGTCGCCAGCCCGGACATGGGAAGCGGAATACTCGGAAACGTCATCGAACGTACCGAATCCGAGTTGAGATAATCGAATGTCTGGAGGCCCTCGACCTTGATCAACGCGCCGATCTCTCCAGCGCCCAATTGCTCCACCGCATCCTGGTCCTTGCCCTGAAAGCGGATGAGCTTTCCCACCTTCTCCTGTTTTCCCGTATTGGGATTGAGGAAGGAGCCTCCCTGGCTGATGGAGCCAGAGAAAATTCGGAGGTAGCTCAGCTTTCCGACGAACGGATCGCTCACGACCCGGAAGACCCTGGCGGCGAAAGGCGCATCGGCCTCGGTGGAAACCGCCTGGGTGTCCTCTTCCTCAGCCGGATTAAAATGCTCGCGGCCCTGGTCAAAGGCGGCTGAGGGAGAGTAGCGAATGAAACCATCGATCAGCTCCTTGACGCCCGAATCGTTCAGGGAGCTGGTGGCGTAGACCGGGAAGAGGCTCCTCGATCCCACCGCAGCAACGCATTGCGCCGCGATCTCCTCCGGACCGATCTCTTCTCCCTCGAGATAGCGTTCCATGAGCTCATCATTGGATTCGATAATCGATTCCATGAGGTCATCGGAGCTGCCGAGATTGTCCTCCACGGCTGAGAAGCCGCCTCCGGATTCATTTGGAACAGTCATCGGCAGGCACTTGTCATCGAACTGTTCCTGGACCTGCGAAAGAACCTGGTCAAAATTACTGTGCTCGCGATCAACACGGTTGATGATCACGAAGCAGGGAAGATTCGCATCCCTGGCGATCTCCCAGACTTTTCTCGTATTGGGGCGGATGCCCTCATCCGCGCAGATGACCACCGCCATGAGGTCCGCCGAGGCGGTAGCGCAATAGACCTGGCCGATGAAATCTCTGTAGCCCGGGGTGTCGACGAACTGAAGAAGCGTATCCTGGGTGTCTACGCTCGCGCAGGCGAGATCGATGGAGTGGTTACGCTCCTTCTCCTGGTCATCGTAATCGCAGACGCTAGTACCATCGTCTACGGAGCCCTTCCTGTCGATGCCGCCGCCGATGAAGAGCAGGCTCTCAACCAGCGTTGTTTTGCCGCAAGTACTGTGACCTGCGAAAGCTATATTCCGTATATTATCTGGCGATTTCGCGGCCATCCGGATCTCCCTGAGTAGAAGGCGAACGACAGACTCTACCGATAAATGAAGCTGGAATCCACCCCTAAAAAACGGGCTGGAGTCCAGCTCCGCCTGCAGCGAGACAGCCTCGTCAGGGGAGAAAAGTATCGAGGTAGCGACGCTCCGCCCGCCGCATCTTCCTGCGCGCAGCAGGCTCCCCGTCATCATAGCCCAGGAGATGGAGAACGCCGTGAATGGCGTAGAGAGCCAGCTCGCGGGGTAAATCGACTCCCCTGCTCTCAGCGTACCGGCGGGCCGTATCGACCGACACCACCACCTCGCCGAGGAGGTCATCCACGAGGGGATCTCCCTCAGCTGATTCGCCGGCTCTGCGCATCGGAAAGGTCACCACATCGGTGGCGTAGTCATGCCCGAGATAATCCCTGTTCAGCTTCCGGATCTCCGAGTCATCGACAAAGCAGACATTTACCCCGGAGGTGGAGTCGTGTTCGGCCAGCAGGCGCTCCAGAACCTCGCGCAAGGCGAGCTTCCCCCCGGCTCCCAGCGGGCGCTTGCCCAGGAAATTCACCTCACCGGCGCTCACGATGCCCCCAGCTTCGCTTCCGCATCGGACCCGGGGGCCGCTGGCGGCGGCTTCCCTTCTTCCTCTTTCTCCATCACCTCGGTGTCGGGATACTCGACCCTGCCGTGGTACATATTCGTGAGGGTGGTCTCGAAGCTCTGCTCGATCCTGTAAAGGTCCGCCATGGTAAGCCGGCAATCATCGAGCTGCCCATCGAAGATGCGCTTGCGGATCACGTCCCTCGCTATCTCCCTGAACTTCGCCGGCGTCGGCTCGACGCTCTTGGCGATCGCCTCCACCGCGTCGGCAAGCATCAGGATTCCAGCCTCGGGGAAGGTCGGCTTGGGGCCCGGATAGCGATACTCGGTGTCCTCGGTCGAGTTCTCCTCCTCCTCACCATCCTCCTGGCGCGCCTTGTGATAGAAAAACTCCACGACCGTGGTGCCGTGGTGCATGGGTATCATATCGATGATCGGCTGCGGGAGCTTCTCCTCCCGCGCGAGGATCATCCCCTCCTTGACGTGCGACATGATGATGAGCTTCGACATCGATGGACGCAGTTGATCGTGGATCGATTTGTCCTTGCCCATGTTCTCGGCGAAATACTCGGGCTTGTAGATCTTGCCTACATCGTGATAGTAAGCCCCGACATCAGCCAGGAGTACGTTCCCACCGATGGCTTCGGTGGCATCTCGTGCCAGCTGTTGCACACCGAGAGTATGCTGGAAAGTCCCGGGCGCCCGCTCACGGAGCAGCCGCAGAAGCGTGTTGCTGGGATCGACCAGATCGAGGAGCCGCCGCTCGGTCAGCACCCCGAAGACCATCTCGATCTGGGGAAGCAGGCTGGTCACAATCCCGCCGGAGACCAGGCCACCTGCCAGGGCAAGTCCCGGATCGAGCAGCCAACCGCTCCAGATCGAGAAGATGGCCTTCGAGGCCAGGTCCGGGTCGGGAAGGACGGGAGGACTTATCGCCTTGAAACAGAGAACGGCGAGAGCCTGGACAAGGCCCACCTTCAAACCGACGAGAACGGGCTGAGACTGCTTGCGCACCTGCCTGACACCTAGGACGGAAACCACCGCGCCCAGGCTGAGACTGACCGCAAGGTAAAATGTATCAACCGGGTGAGCCAGCGTGTTGTTTTGCAGCAGGGCGAGATACGAGGCGATGCCGCCACACAGGAGCATCGCCACCATGGGCCTGTAGGCAAGCCCGGCGATCATGGCAAGCGCGGGCAGAGGCAGAATGAAGGGCGGCCAGTTAATCACGAACATGCCCCAGGAGAGACTCACGGTCAGCGCGATGAGCAGGACGAATTGATTGAATTTCGCGGTGGACTGAAAAAGAGCTGGCTCGATGTGGTTGATGACCAACACACCGAGCACCGTGACCATCGCCAGGATCCCGGCAAGCCCGACCTGCTCGAGCAGATCCTTCTTGCCGATGTTGAGCAGTAAAAGGAGAAGGAGTACCAGCAGCACGGTCACGACGATCCTGAAGATCAGGTTCGCCCGGCGAGCGCTCTCTTTCAGGACGACCTCCTGTCCCTGCTGACGGGACCTGAGAAACTCGTCGATTCTCCTCTTCTTTCGTTTCCTTGCCATGCTCTTTTCAGTCTGCCGGCAGGGGAAATTCAACCTCTACCGGCGGAGCTCTCTCATTTATCCTGCTGTCTGGAATCCTCAGTGGCGGCCTCATAGGCCTCGACGATCTTCTTGACGAGCGGATGCCTGACGATATCCATCTTCTCGAGTTCGACCCAGCCGATGCCGGGAATATCCCTGAAGATCGAGCCGGCATGCACCAGGCCGGAGAGTTGATCTTCAGGCAGATCGAATTGCGTCACATCACCGTTGGCGATCACCTTCGAGCCCATGCCCAGGCGGGTCAGAAACATCTTCATCTGGGAGACCGTCGTATTCTGCCCCTCGTCAAGAATGATAAAGGAGTTGTTGAGGGTTCGCCCGCGCATATAGGCCAGCGGGATGATCTCGATGATCTCCCGTTCGATATACCGCTTCACCTGCTCCATCCCCAGCACGTCGTTGAGCGCATCGTAGAGCGGCCGCAGGTAGGGATTGATCTTGGCCTGGAAATCCCCGGGCAGGAAGCCGAGCTTTTCACCCGCCTCCACCGCGGGCCTGCACAGGATCAGCTTCTGGTATTCACCGGCGCGAAGGCCATCGACCGCCAGCCGTACAGCAAGGTAGGTCTTGCCGGTACCAGCCGGCCCGATGCAGAAGACCAGCTCATTGCGAAGGATTGATTCTATGTATTTCTCCTGGCCCCCGGAGCGGGCGAGATTCCTGATCGCCGCACGCTCCGGGGAGGTCAGCTTCCTCTCCTTGCTCCCGCCGGCGGAAGCTCTGGCCTCCGCGCCCTCACCCTCATCGTAGACCTCGAACCTCGCAATACGGGACTCCACGTAGAGTTCGGGCAGCGCATCTCCAGCCCTGTAGAGCTCGATCATGTCCAGGAGCAGCCGCTCTGCGTGATGAACCGGCCCTTCATCTCCCTCGAGACGAACAACCCCGTTTCTCGCGGCGATCTGAACATCAAGACCGTCTCGAATCTGGCGCAGGTGGGCATCCCCCGCCCCGAATAAAAACATGGCCTCTTCCTGGGAGGCCACCTCGATAGCTAATTCCATGTAATGCTGTTCAAGACCAGTAGTGGAGGAGGCACCAGAACACGAATCCACTGAAGATAAAGCTGTCGATCATGTCCAGAACCCCCCCGAACTCCGGCAAGAGAGACCCGGAATCCTTGACGCCGTAAAGTCGTTTGATGAGGGATTCGCTCAGATCGCCGATCGCGGCGCTGAAAGCGAGGATTATCCCAAAGCCAATCCCGGGTAGCCATCCAAATTTCAACTCCGGCACATACCCCGACTCCGCGGCCAGGGCGAAGCAGGCTCCAGTCAGCAGAAACCCTGCTATGAAACCCTCTAAGGTCTTTCTGGGGCTTATTTTAAGAAATTTCGTCCGACCTATGGTCGAGCCGGCGACATAGCCACCGATATCAGTCAGCTTGATACCGAAAACAAAAACCGCCGCCGTTAGGACATCCTCGCACCTGCAGTAAATTCTGATCACGAAAGAAAAAAGCAGGCCGAAAAGGAGGGCCCCCAGCACAGTCGGCGCCACCTCACCCGCCCTCTCGAGGAAGTCTTTTCGAAAAAGAACCGTGAGAAAGGACAGGAAGAGAAGAGCGAAGACGCCCAGGAGCAACAGCTGCTGTTCGGTACTGGAGAGTCCGACCCCCTCCGCCTCCCAATACCAGCAGGGTACGGCGAGGAACCAGGCTGTGGCGAACAGGCCTGGCAGAGTTGAGAACCCCAGGTACCGTCCCGTTGACATCTTCGAAAACTCGAGATGGCCAACCAGGCCCATGACCACGAGGATCGCGGATCCCGCGATCCTGCTGTCGAGCCAGCTGTCAAACCCGAGGACTCCCGCGATCACCAGCAGCAATACGATTCCCAGCAGATAGCGAATCTGTTTAGCTCCCAAGCCGGCTCTCCCCGGGGATCCAGCCCCCGCATCCCGCTCTGCGAATCAAGGCAAGCTGGTTATTCAAGCTTGTCACCTCCTGCAAACGAATATCCGGATTCAAATCCCCCCGGAATTTCCCGAGGCTTCCCGCGAGGTGGAATCCACCACGGCACCGTATTTTCGATCGCGCCGGACATAAGCATCGAGCGCCTCCTCGAGATGCTCGACCTCGAAGTCAGGCCACAGCTCATCGGTAATCCAGAGCTCACTGTAGGATGACTGCCAGAGGAGAAAATTGGATAGCCTGTATTCACCGGCGGTTCGAATCACCAGGTCCGGATCCTTCATCTGCGGATCAGCCAGGTAGGCCGAAAAAACATCTTCACTGATATCCTCGATCCGATCCGGATCCAGTCTCCCCTCCCTGACATCCGTGCAGAGGGCCCGAACCGCGTTGATGATCTCCTGGCGGGAACCGTAATTGAGGGCGAGCCTCATGACCATCCCATCGTTTCCGGCGCTCAGGGTCTGGGTCTCATGGAGAGCATCGAGAACGTTGGAGGGAAAAGAGCTGACGTCACCGATCGTGGTGAGGCGGATATTGTTATCCATCAACATCACCCGCTCTTTCACCAGGTAGGTCTTCAGCAGCTTCATCAGGAAGCTGATCTCCCGCCGCGGCCGGCGCAGGTAATTCTCCGTGGACAATGCGAAGAAGGTCGTCTCTCGCACTCCCAGCTCACGGCAGTGCGTCGTGATCCTGCGCAATGAAACGGCGCCTTCCTCGTAACCCCGCTGGCGCAGGAAACCCCGGCTCCTCGCCCAGCGCCCATTGCCGTCCATGATGAAGGCGATGTGGGCGGGGATCTGTTCAGGAGAAAATTTCACCTGGGTCAAGCTCCTTCCGTCGCAGCCCCCGGCTCAAGCCAGGGATCGAGGTTGACTATCTGCGAACGCTCCTTGCCCACGGAAACAATGGCTATCGGGCAGCCGGCGGCATCGGCGACAAACTGCAGGTATTCCCGGGCCTTCTCCGGCAGCTCAGCGAAGGATCTGCACTCGGTGGTGCTCTCGATCCAGCCGGGGAAGGATCTGTACTGCGGAATGATATCACAATCAGTGAAAGCCGGAAATTGATCCGTCTCGACACCATCGACGGTATAGGAGACCGCCACCTTGATCTCATCGAGATGATCGAGGACGTCGAGCTTGGTCACGACCATGGCATCCACGTCACCGAATTGAATCGCGCGGCGCAAAGCGACGATATCAAGCCAGCCGCAGCGCCTGGGGCGTCCGGTGGTCGCCCCGAACTCTCCGCCCACCTGCCGCAGGCTCTCACCGGCCTCATCATCCATCTCACTGGGGAAGGGCCCCTCACCAACCCGTGTCGCGTAGGCCTTGGTGATCCCGAAAACCCTGCCTACCTTCCGGGCCGAAAAACCCGTACCGGGACCGAGACCCAGAAAAGACGTATTGGAAGAGGTCACATAGGGATAGGTTCCCATGTCGATGTCGAGCAGGGCTCCCTGGGCTCCCTCGAAGAGAATCCGGGCGCCACCGGCCTCCCGTTGGTGAAGGTAGCCTGTCACATCGCAAACCCGGGGCCGCAGCCTCTCCGCATAAGCCGAGTATTCCTCGAAGACCGCTTCCGGATCGATCGGCTCCCGGCCATGGAGACTCTCAAGCTCGCGGTTCTTGAGCGCGGCCAGGCGGACGAGGCGTTCCTTGAAGCGAACGGGATCGACAAACTCGGCCATCCGGATACCCACCCTGGATGATTTGTCGGTATAGCAGGGACCGATACCCCGGAGCGTGGTGCCAATCTTGCCATCTCCTCCGGCGCTCTCTTTCGCCTCATCAAGAGCGCTGTGATAGGGCAACACGACATGCGCCCGGTCGCTGACGAGGATGTTCTCCTCGTGATCGAGGCCGCCAGCCCGGATCTCGTCGAGCTCGCCGATGAGCGCGCGGGGATCGATAACAACTCCATTACCGATGACGCAGATCGTGCTCTCATCGAGGATCCCCGAGGGAACGAGGTGGAAAATGTACTCCTTGTCTTCGACCTGCACCGTGTGGCCGGCGTTCGCTCCCCCCTGGTAGCGAACGACCACATCGGCCCCGGCCGACAATACGTCCACGATCTTCCCCTTACCCTCATCGCCCCATTGGAGACCGACCACACAGCTGTGGCGGGTGGGCTGAACCTGGTTCGTACTGCTCATCTCTGTTCTCTCCTTCGGCGTCGGCGCCGGGAGCTCCTCCATCGTCAGACTCCTGCCTTGCTCTCCCAGATCTCCGGTGTCTCGGGCAGAGGTTTGCCGCTCCGGATCATCCGGGCAAAATCATCGAAAAGGAAAGTGAAATCATTGGGCCCGGGCGCCGCCTCCGGATGAAACTGCACGGTAAAGAGAGGCAGTTCCCTGTGGTAGAGACCCTCGAGGGTCTGGTCGTTGAGATTGATGAAATACGGCTTCACCTGGTCCGTCTCGAAAGAGTCCGGCACAACAGCGTAGCAGTGATTCTGTACGGAAATCTCGACCTTGCCGGTCCGGGTGTTCAAGACCGGGTGGTTCCCCCCGTGATGCCCGAACCTCAGCTTTTCGGTGGAGCCTCCAAGAGCCAATCCCATAAGTTGGTGCCCGAGACAGATGCCGAAGATTGGATACTCTCCGAGCAGCGACCGGATGGTCTCGATGGCATAGGGCAGCCCCTCCGGGTCACCCGGTCCATTGGAAAGAAACACGCCATCGGGGTTGAGCTCGCGAACCTGCTCGGCAGTGGTATCCGCCGGCACCTGGTGGACCTTGAAGCCCATCTCGTAAAAAATGCGCAGGATGTTGTACTTCACGCCATAATCAAAAGCGACGATCTTGAGCCCCTCACCGAGGCGCTCACTGGCCCGGTTATCCTTGAAGCAACTCGAGAAGGGGGAACTGAAGCCCTGCTCCCAGACCTGCGGCTTTTCACAACACACATCCCTGACCATGTCCAGTCCGCCGAGACCCTCCCAGCTCTTCGCCTTCTCCACAAGCACTTCATCACTGTCCTCCGAGGTGGAGATGATCCCCTTGAGAGAACCTTCCACCCTCAGGAGCCTGGTTACCGCCCGGGTATCTATGCCGGAGATCCCGACCACACCGTGGCGATCGAGATAGTCGCCAAGAGGTTCACAACTCCTGAAATTGGAGGGGCGTCGGCTCATCTCGCGCACGATCACCCCCCTGAGGGAGGGCGCGCGTGATTCTTCATCATCGGGGTTGACCCCGTAATTGCCTATGAGCGGATTCGTCATGACGACCATCTGCCCATTGTAGGAAGCATCGGTGAAGATCTCCTGGTAGCCGGTCAGGGAGGTATTGAATACGACCTCGCCAACGGACTCCCCCTGCGCGCCGATCGAGGCGCCTCGCATAACGGTTCCGTCTTCAAGGGCTAACCTGGCGGGTATTTGCGACAATGGACTACTCCGGCTTTCTTCCTCGACACTTCATTATGTTGCGTGTTCTCACTTTTTCCACGGCTTTCAGGCGGCCGCGCTCCTCCATTTCTCCGAGGACGACCCGGCGCGTCAACTGTAAGCAGGCTCTCACTTCGGGCCGATATACTCCCTGCCGCCCATATAGGACTGGAGCGCCGCGGGAATCCTGATCCTGCCGTCGACCTCCTGGTTGATCTCGAGAATCGAAATCAGGATCCGTGGACTGGCGATCGCCGTATTGTTCAGGGTGTGACAGAAATGCACCTTGCCGTTCTCATCGCGATACCGCAGCTCGAGGCGCCGGGCCTGGAAATCATGGAAGCGCGACGCGCTATGGGTCTCCCCGTAGCTCTCGCGCGATGGCATCCACGTCTCGATATCGAACTTCTGCACCTGCGGCTGCCCCAGGTCCCCTCCACAGACATTCACGACCCTGTAGGGAAGCTCCAGGACCTGCAGGATCTCCTCGGCATTGGTAAGAATGAAGTCGTGCATTCGCAGAGACTCCTCCTCGTCGTTGCGGCAGAGAATCACCTGTTCGACCTTATTGAACTGGTGGATCCTGTAGAGTCCCCTGGTGTCCCGCCCGGCCGCTCCCGCCTCCCTGCGATAGCAGGTCGAATAACCCGCGTAGAGCATCGGCAGGTCTGCCTCATCGAGGATCTCGCCGCTGTGATAGGCGGTCACCGGGACCTCCGACGTGCCAATGAGGTATTTTCCATCTCTCTCGCAGGCGTAGGCCTGCTCCTCGCCTCCGGGAAAATACGCCGTGCCAACCATGGGCTCACGACGCACCAGGGTCGGCACCAGCATGGGAGAAAAACCCTTCTCGACGAGTCGCTCCAGGGTGAACTGCAATACGGCAAGCTCCAGCAGCGCCCCCTCGTTTTTGAGCATATAGGTGCGGGAGCCCGCCAGCTTGGCGGCACCCTTCATATCGATGAGGTCGAGCTCCTCGCCGAGAGCCAGGTGGTCCTTGAAAGGAAAATCGAACTCCGGGAGCTCGCCCACCTCCCGCATGAGAACATTGTCCTCATCGGTCTCACCATCAGGCACGTCCTCCGCCGGAATATTCGGCACCAGCAGCATGAGCTCGTTGAGCTCCTCATCGAGCGGGCCGAGCTTCTTCTCGTAGCCCTTGATGCGATCGGATAGCTCCCCCATCTCGCCGATACGCGCCTGCTTCTCTTCTCCAGCGAGGGCCGCGATTTCCTTGCCGACCTTTTTCTGGGCAGCGCGAAGCTCTTCGCTCTCAAACAGCAGCTTCTTCCTCTGGTCATCGAGCTCGAGAATGCGATCGACCGGCTCATCGCAAGGGGTGTGCTTCTTGCGGCCAGCCGCCTTGACCAGGTCGGGATTCTCTCGAAGAGCTTTTATATTGAGCATGGAACCCAAAAATTCATCGACGAATAAGTCGGCGGGCATTCTGGCACCGCGGCACTGGATTGCAAGAGGGAAAGTCCGGGCGGGCCCGGCTCACCTCAACCACCGATGAAATACTACCCGTTTCCACCTCCGGCCCGACCCGTTCTTTTTCCTCAATAATTTCTTAGAGGCATTCCCATCCGGATCTACAATGTTCTACGAGTTGGAACAGGAGGTCGAAGCCAGGACCGTAAAGCAGAGCCCGGCGCCTGCCTCCTGCGGGAAACAAAAAGAGAAAACACATCATTCGAAGGAAGCCCTGTAGCGAAAGGCCGGAGAACGGCCGGACGGGGTGACAGCCCTTCGAGGGAGTTCGATTTTTTGCGAATGGAATCAAGGGTCAGGTCCCTGGAAGCCCGAAGACTGCGCGCGGCCGGCATGGCGCTGCGGGCAGGATCCTCCGGAAGCGAAGCTTTCCTCCACGATGGTCCCTGGAGCCTTCAGCTGCTCCACTGCGAGGTCATCGATTGCATAGCCCGCTATCTCAGCGGAGCGACGAGCCGCCGGGAGTTCCACCGCAAGACAGTGAAGCTCATACGCGAACGTCGCCCACAGAGCGGACAGCCGGACATGCTGCCCCCGGCCATGACAGCCCTCGGGCTCGCAGCGTTGCTCTCCGCGCCCTCCCTGTCCCTGGACGCTCAAGAGCTCGGTCGCTGCCTTCGATACGTACTCTCGGCAATCGGGTGCCGCCGCCCCCTGCCGGTTGGGAAGCTGCTCCGCTCCGTAGCCGACAGCAGCGGGCAGCTCGACCTCTCCGTACAGGAGACTCCCTGCGCTCTCTACGATGAGAGTGCCATTGAGATCCCGGTGCAGTGGGCTGACCTGGCCATAGATGCCCCGGTCGCCGGCTTCCGGTTGATTCCCCTCTCCATATTTACACGTGACTTCTTCCGCGATACGGTCCTCGGCGGAGGCGATCACACGACCGACCTCTCCCGCTACCATCGCGAAAATAACAAGGCTCCCGGCCTGCGTGAAAAATATCCAGAGCTCACGGAATCGCTCCCCTTTCAATACTATGTCGATGAATCGGGCCTGTCTGAGATAGTCCTCGATACCAGGCACCTCGGCTGGGGAGAACAATTCCTGGCCGCCCGCCTCTTCGCTCTCTACAGCGGCCTGGAATGCGCCGCGCTCGAAGGCATTCCCCTGCTGAAGCGGTGCTGAGCAAAGGGGCCCTCTCCACGCTGCCCGGCGCCGGGAAGATCGGCCTTCCTCCCCTGGTGATGATGTTTTTTTTCCTGTCGGCCTGCTCCCCCAGGTCGCTCTCATCGCAGGCTCCAGAGCGCCCCGCGTCAGCAGACGAGTGGTACCTGATCCACATCAGGGGCAAGCCGGCCGGCTACAGCTCCCAGCGCAAGATCGTCGGCGAGAATGGCGACATCGAGACCATCTCCTTCACCAGGATGGTGATGAAACGCGGCCTGGAGAAGACCATAGTCGAAATGCGGCTGGAGCTCCGCGAAAACGCGACAGGTAAGATCCTCGGTTTCAGAAAAGAAGAAAAAACGGCCCGGGAGGGAGTCACCACGGTCGGCAAGGTCATCGAGCCGGACCGGCTGGATCTCGAGATCACCTCCGGTAGCTCGCTCCCCCGAAAGAGGACAACCTCCTTCGATCCGGCGGCACGGGGATTTCAACACATCTCGGGAAAAATCAACTCGACCCTGAAGAGAGAGGGTGACCGGGTGGAGTTGGTCGTCTTCATGCCGGATCTGTCACGCTGCGTGAAGCAGATCAGCACGGTCTCCGCCCTCGAAGGAGAGCTCCGGCGTATCGAGAACCGCCTCGAGATCGCCCCGGGAAACAGCCTCGTGAGTACCGATTGGGTTAATGAAGAAGGAAAAGCCGTCAGGTCGAGAATGCCGTATCTCGGCCTCGAGACCGTGCTGTCAAACCGAGCGGAGATCCTGGGAACCGATTTCAGCTCGCCGCCGGAGATCTTCATCTCGAGCGCCATCCCCCTGGGGCGCTTCCTCGGCTGGAAGCGGGAGGAGATTCTCTATGAGCTCAGGCTCCGCGACAGGAAGCAGCCGATGGAGATCAGGGAATCCGGGGCCGCCGGGCAGAAGCTCACCGCCACGGGAGAGAAAGGCACCTGGCGGCTGAAGGTGAATACTGTCCGAAACCCGGCAGCCCATGATCTTCCCCTCGTTCCCAACCCGCTGCCGAAGCGCTACCTCTCCTCAACCACCTACCTGCAATCAGATGATGCCCGGCTCATCGAGCTCACGAAAAAAGTGATGGGAAAAGAGAAGAACAGCCTCAAGGTGGCCCAGGCGCTGGAAAAGTGGGTCTACAATTACGTGAGCAAAAAAAACCTCGGCACCGCCTTCGCCACCGCGAAAGAAGTTCTCGAGACCCGGCAGGGAGACTGCACCGAGCACGCCGTGCTGCTTGCGGCGATGTGCAGGGCAGCCGGGATCCCCTCCAGGGTCGTTGCCGGCCTCGTCTACTACCGCAGGAACTTCGTCGGTCATATGTGGACAGAGGCCTATACAGGAAAATGGATCCCGCTGGACGCGACGATTGGAAAAGGAAAGGTGGAGGCGGATCACATCGCGCTGTCGGTGTCAGCCCTTGACAATACCGCCGTCTCCGAACTGTTCATTGGTCTCATTCCCTTTCTCGGCAATATGGAAATCGAGGTCCTGGAGACGAGGTGAACGAGGAAAGAGTCAAACTTTCCAATTCGCTGGATGATTATGATTACCCACTCCCCCCGGGTCTCATCGCCCAGCACCCTCCCGAGAAACGGTCGGATTCCAGGCTGCTCGTCCTTGACCGCTCCCGCCGGCAGCTCGAGCACCGCTCCTTCAGTGAGCTCGCGGAATACCTCCGGGACGGAGACGTCCTGGTGCTCAACGAGACCAGGGTCCTGCCCGCGCGACTGAGAGCGCGCAAGGAGAGCGGCGGCAAGGTCGAGGTGCTCCTCCTCGAGCCCGTGGAGCTGGAGGGCCGTGAAGCCTGGCAGGTGCTGCTCAGGCCGGGTAAGGCCTTCGCCGAGGGACGGTCTCTCCTGCTCGAGAAGGATCCCGGACTCAGCATCCTCTGCCAGCGGCGCCAGGAGCAGACCTTCATCGTCTCCTTCTCCAGGGAAGGAACCCCGCTTGACGCCGCAGAGGTGCGGAAAATGGCCGAACGGATCGGCGAGATCCCGCTTCCGCCCTACATCAACCGCGAAAGCGATGAACGCGAATCCCCCCGGGACGCCGAACGCTACCAGACCGTCTACGCACGGGTTCCGGGCTCGGCGGCCGCTCCGACCGCCGGCCTCCATCTCGAACCTGGAGCGATAGAAGGACTCGAGGCCGCTGGGATCGAGCTCCTCCGGATCACCCTCCACATCGGCATCGACACCTTCAAGCCCCTCTCGAGGAAAGCTATCGAGTCAGGAAAGCTCCACGGTGAGCTGGTCGAGATCGCCGCCGAGACAGCCCACAGGCTTCTTGCCGCCCGCGAGGAGGGCAGGAGAATCATCGCTGTGGGAACAACCACGGTCCGCGCCCTCGAAAGCTTCGCCGCCGGCGGATTCCCCGGCGCCTTCCGGCAGAGAACGCGCCTGTTCATCCGGCCGCCGTGGGAGTTCCAGATCACAGATGGTCTCATAACCAACTTTCACCTGCCCCGGAGCAGCCTGCTGATGCTGGTAAGCAGCCTCGCGGGTCGTGAGCGCATCCTCGCCGCCTACAAGGAGGCCATCAACCGCCAATACCGTTTCTTCAGCTATGGCGATGCGATGCTCATACTCTGAACCATGAACACGAACCGATCATCAGATGCCGATCACGGCGAAACGCGGGCGCTGAGTTGCTGGTATTGCGACCGGCCCATGAGCCAGGACTATATGCTGCGGGACGGAATCCTGCGGCCCCGGACGGAGAGGGATGGAGGCCCCTACCACCTGTATTCCTGCACCTGCTGCAACCGCCAGAACCAATGCGAAAAAACGCCGCGGGGACGCTGGTTCAGCTCCCCCGGCTCCCAGCCGACCCTGCTCGACTACATCCTCGGGCGCTTCGTAGGACAACCCCAGGATTTTCTCAAAACCATGAGCTGGTACGCGGCGAACGAAGAGCGGCGCAGGTATTTCTTCGAACATGATGCCGACTACCGCTATAGCGGCGGCTGGCTCAAAAGAATCCTCCGGGGCTCTCTCTTGCGGAGGAACACCCGGCCGCCGAAAACATCCGGAGAGAAGCCGCGCCCCGAGCGCCGGGAGAGACACGACAGCGAGCGACCCGGAAAGGCCGAGGTGAAGCACACCGGCATCCTGGCCCCCTGGCAGATCCTGGGCGTCGAAGCCGATGCGAGCCGAGAGGAAATACGCAAGGCCTTCCACAAGCTGGCTGTCCAATACCATCCCGACAAGGTCCATCATCTGGGAGAAGACTTTCAGAAGGTCGCCCACGCGAAATTCATGGAGCTGCAGAGAGCCTACGAGCGCCTGATCCGCCAATCTTCATGAACCGCCAGATGTGACAGGATAGTTCTGGACCTTGATGCCCCGGGCGGCTAATTATCTCTTTCCATCAAGAACCCAGTTTCACAACAAGGAGAAGAGGCGCATGCCTTCCCCAATTACCGTCGCCGTCACAGGCGGGGCCGGACAGATCGGCTACAGCCTGTTGTTTTCCATCGCACAGGGAGCGGTCTTCGGACCCGATCAGCCGGTGCGCCTGAAGGTGCTCGAGATTCCCCCTGCCATGAAGGTCGTGGAGGGCGTCGCCCTCGAACTCGAGGACTGCGCGTTCGGCCTTCTTGACGGACTTGACCTGAGTGACGATCCGGACACCGCCTTCAGCGATGCGAACTGGGCCCTGCTCGTGGGATCGAAACCCCGCGGTCCGGGAATGGAACGCGGCGACCTGATCAGGGAAAACGGCCCCATCTTCGTGAGCCAGGGCAAGGCGCTGGAGAAGGCCGCCGCTGACATCAGGGTTCTTGTCGTCGGCAACCCCTGCAATACCAACTGCCTCATCGCCCGCCGTAACGCCCTCGGGATACCCGATGACAGGTGGTTCGCCATGACACGACTCGACCATAACCGCGCGGTCAACCAGCTCGCCGGGAAAGCCGGAGTGGATGTGAACTCCGTCTCGAGGGTCACGATCTGGGGAAACCACAGCGCGACCCAATACCCCGACTATCACCACGCCCTCATCAATGGAGAACCTGCGACCTCGGTCATAGATGATGAGGCCTGGCTGCAGGAAGAATTCATCGGCAGGGTGCAGAAGCGCGGAGCGGAGGTGATCGAGGCGCGCGGGAAATCGTCAGCCGCCTCGGCAGCCAATGCCATCTGCGACCATACGAGGACCTTCCACCATGGGACCGCCGAAAACGACTGGACCTCGGCCGCCGTCGTCTCGGATGGAAGCTACGGTATCACCGAGGGTCTCCTGGCATCCTTTCCGATCCAGGCGAGCCCGGACGGCTGGGAGATCGTACAGGATCTCGATATCAACGAGTTCTCACGCGGGAAAATTGACGCCAGCGTAGAGGAGCTAGAGCGGGAACGCGACGTCGTGGTCGATCTGCTTTGACCAGCTTCATCGGACTCGACCTTCAGCCCGAACGCGCCAGCACCGCGGCCCTCGAACGCGATCTCAGCATCGTGGCCAGGTCCACCGCCGCCGTGGCCGGGGGATACGAAGAGACCGGCAGCGGTGTGAGGTGCGTGCCCGCCGCCGAGTGGATCCGGGCCGGCGGCTTCGCCCTCCAGGAGCTCTATGGCGAGCTGCCCCTGAAGTCGCGGAAGCTTTGGGGGGTCGGCCTGAGTGGCCCGGATGGCTGGATCGCCCTCGACTCGGAATTCGAGCCCCTCTGTGATGTGCGTCTGCCTCCGGCCGGCGGACTCCTCGACGACCTCGATAGCTGGCTGGAGCGGAACACGCGCCTGCGGGCCCGGATCTCCCTGGTGCTCTCGCCCAAGGACCTCTTCCGTTTCATGATGAGCGGAGCGATGGCTGCCGACACCACCAGCGTCTGCGCGGCGGGGCTCCTCGCCGCCGGCAAGCGCGACTGGGACCGCAAGAGACTCGAGGAGGCCGACCTGCCGACGCGATGGTTCCCCCCCGTCTTTCAGAGTTCCGCGGCGACCAGCCGTCTCCACCAGGAGGGGATGCGCCAGTCCGGACTTCCCGGCAGCCCCTGGCTGGTGGCGGGCTCGACCTCCCGGCTGGCCTCCATGGTCGCCAGCGCCGATCTGCGCTCACAAAAACTCTGGCTCCCCGCCGACGAGGGCCCTCCCGTCTACGCCATCGGAGCCGCCCGGGACATCAGCGACCCGGTCATCCCTCCCGGCTACCGGCTGAGCGAATCACCCATCGATGGCCATCTCCTCCTGCTGCGGAAGCTCCCCTGCCCCCCGGGCTCCGGGAGCGGGGAAATACAAGCCGAGCTCGCCAGCGGCGGCTACGAGGTGTCCGGGGTGGAGACCCTGCGGGCGGACGCGGAGCTGGGAGCCGCGGCTCTTGCCGCCATCGGCTCGGGCATCATGAAGTCCTGGGACCGCTACTACGCGCTGCTCGCCGAGCCCCCCACAGCCGCCGCGGCCGGCCAGGAGGAAGATGGCGCCGGGGAGTGAAACTCAGGGGGTCAGAAAGCTCAATTGCTGCGCAGAATCATCGAGCAGCCCGGCTCCGTGAAGCCGGTCGAAGAACAGCCTCATCGCCTCGAGCTTGTCTTCGCCCAGGTCATAATCGATGAGATGTTTGAGGTAGTGGATTCCCGCGGCCGAGTCGAAACCAGGCGGCAGGTCGACCCCCGCGACAATCTCATCGATTCTCGACAGGCCCTCCTCCTTCGCCCTCGCGAGTCTCTCGACAAGAAAACGACGGATGGCGGCATCTTTGACCACCTCCGGCCTGCAGGCCCAGAACGCGTAGACGAACGGAAGACCGGTCCAACGCGTCCACTCGGTTCCGAGATCCCTGTCGATCCAGCCCGGACAGGAGCCGCCCGCAAGGGCCGCATCCCCGATGAGCAGCACGGCATCGAGCTCAGAAACATTCCCGTCGCGACCCGCGAGATAGTTCCGCATACTAACGGGATCGCAGGGAACGAACTCAGGCTCCGCGCCCCAGACCTCCCGAAACAAAAGCCGGGTCAGCAATGACGAGGTCATCGAGCATGTGTCGAGTCCGACCCGCTTCACCTCGCCGAGGCCCTCCCTGTGATAGAGAATGATACTGCGCACCCCGCCATAGCTGGAAATTCCGATGCCCGGCACCACCAGGTAGCCCGTGCGGGCGGCACAAGCCACCACGGGGATCAGGGCGACATCGAGATCAGAGCACTCGAGCATCTCAGCCAGCCGGCTCGGGACGTGGTAGCCCAGGCTCAGCCCGTCAGTCTTTTCATCCAGGCCCCAGAGCAGCGGCAGCGCGTTCAAATAATCAATTCCACCCAGCCTGAGAAGGCCGTCACTGGAAGAGGCCGCGGAGCCTTGGACACCGTAAGATTCCTGCATACAAACACACCAGAATTAAAATAGGGTTGATCAGAATACAGGGGGCTGATTATAGAGACCTGTAGCGACGGTTGACAAGGAAGACAACCCGTACGAGCATCAGCAGGACCATGAAAAAGGCGCAAAGATAATGTTCGGGCGCAAAACCAGACGCCGGGTAAGGAACTACCTGGCCGGAATCCTGGGCCCCCCGCTGGTGCGGCTCTGGGCCTGGAGCCTCAGGAAGCGAATCCTCTCGGACGAGCTCGAGGAAAAAGATGGCTGGATAACCGTGCCGGGATTGATCGTCCTGGTATGGCATCAGCGCTTCTTCACACTGGCCACCAGCTTCCCCGATACCGGCTTCAAGATCCTGGCCAGCCCCCATGCGGATGGAGAACTGATGGCCAGGATCGCCGAGGGAATCGGGCTGGAAGCCATCCGGGGCTCAACCACGCGAAAATCCGTGAGCGCTGTCAGGGAGCTGCTCCGCGCCCATCATGGAGACGTGAGGATCTCCATAACCCCCGATGGTCCCCTGGGTCCGCCCCGAAAAATCCAGCAGGGAGCGATCTATCTCGCCTCAAAAACGGGGCTTCCAATACTGGTCACGGGTATCGGACTCTCGAGCTGCTGGACCTTCAATTCCTGGGACCGCTTCAAGCTCCCCAAGCCCTTCAGCCGCGCCCTGCTGCGAATGGGAAAGCTGTTCAGGATCCCCGCGGATCTTGACCGCGAAGGCATCGACGAATGGCGCGTAAAGATCGAGAAGGATATGTGCGAGTTCGGCGATGACACGGATGACCGCTTCGAAGAACTCTACAGCGGAGCCAATAAGCTGCGTGGAATGAGGAAACCCCCGGATAAATTACCGCGGGAAACGCCCTGAGGGCCCTCAAAACGATTATTTCACCCTCCGGCACGCTTCCCGGCTTGCGATGGGAAGCGTGAAGAAATAGAATTCATCCGCCTGGTACGCCGCATGTTTCGAGGGTCCTAGGACCCCGTGAATGGATAATCCCCGAGCAGGAACTTTCTGCCTCTTGCTGGCTATCGGGCTGGGCATCTGGAGTGTCGTCAACAGCCTCGACCAGGGACGCAAGAGGCTGACCCTTCACGACCCCTCCAGTGCCGCCCCTCCCCCCCCGGCAGACGCCGTAAGTGATACGCCCGAAGCGACCCACTCCATCATCGAGACCCTCGACCCAGCCCACCTCGCCAAGGGCCGGATTGTCGATCCCCGGGGAAGACCCGTAGCGAACGCCCGCGTACGCTGCGGTGACATCAAGACCCGTTCCGACCACCGCGGCCTCTTCAAGCTGCCGAGGGGCAGCGAGAAGATAGAGATCTCCCACCAGGATTTTTTTCCGGCCACCCTCGCATCCCTCTCCGGCCCGCGCCGGGAGGTTCCGGCAGCGCGAGAGAGCGCGGACACGGGGGAGGACATCATTCTCATCCCCGGCTGCAGGCTCAGCGGAATCCTGTACGATTCTCTCTACTCCCCCGTAGAGGAAGCACGGGTCAGCTTTGAAACCGCCAGCGGCACCTACTGTCCGCCGGTGAGCACCACCAGCAAGGGCACCTGGATCAGTCCCCTCCTGCAACCGGGCCTGGTGCGCGTTCTCTACAGCCATGGCGCGCACGTGCCCCGTTCCGACTCCGCCACCCTGACCGAGGCAGAGCCCAGGCAGGGCCTCGAGATGGTTCTCCACTCCGGAAAGCCGGTGCGGATCCGGGTTCTTGACGAGAAGGGTTCCTACCTCGCCGAGGCCCGGGTCTGGACCGACCGGTCGGTACACACAGGCGCTGGTGACTCGATCGCCAGCTACCTCGGACAGACAGATGATCTCGGGCTCCTGCAATGCGCCATCCCGGAACCCGCGCCGGGAAAAATAAGGGTACGGTATACGGGCTACCGGGAAAAAACCGTCGCTATCCCCCCGCTGGACGAGAACTCCGGCACCCGCGACCTGGAGATCCGCCTGGAGCAGGGACTGGTGCTCATCGCGCATGCTGTGGACAAAGTGAGCGGGCTGCCCATCAGGCCGGACTCGGTCGAAGTTGAAATCGAGACCGATGGAGACTTCCTCCCGGCAGGGAACGTAACGGTCCAGCACCACTCGCTCGATGATGGAAAGATCCGAATCGGGCTTCCCGGGATGGCCGGTAATTACAGGCTCAGGGTCAGCGGCGAAGGTGACCGCTATGGACTCTCGGAGATCATTCGCTTCGACGGTAAAAAATCACCCTCTCCATTCCTGGTCCGGCTCACCCCGTCACGCTCGCGTTTCCAGGGATTCGTGGCCTTCGACCAGGAAGCCGTCCCCCGGGCCCTGGTCGAGCTTCTGAGCGCTGTTGGCACCTGGTCCGGCCATACGATCATCTACGGAGTCCGTGTCGCCCGGCCGACCCGGGCGATGATGAGCACCTATACCGACTCCAGCGGCAGCTTCCACTTCAGGCAATTCGAGCCGGGAACCTATCGAATCCGGGTCAGCCATCCTCATCATGCCACCTACCAGGGAGCTCCGGTCGAGCTGCCCCTGGCGGACTCCGCGAGAAGATACCCGCTGCGCCTGCGAAGCGGGGCGATCCTCGCGGGTCGAGTTCTCTCACCGCAGGCAGACGGCATCGGCGGAATCCCGGTGGTGCTGAGCTCCTCGATGTGCGCGCCCCGAAGCGTCCTCACCGATCCCCGAGGCAGGTACTCCTTCACCGCCCTTCCCGCAGCCGACGACATCCGAATCGAGGTGGGAAGCGGCGAGGAGAACACCCCCGGCATCAACATAGAATGGGCCGGAAGAAGCGGCGCCAGGTCCGCAGCCATCGACAACATCTCCATCACGGCCGGAGAGCGGCTGACCCTCGACCTCATCGCCGCCGGTGGAGAGGAAAGCGGTGGGCTGCGCGGCTCGATCACTCTTGATGGACAGCCACTGGCTACCCCCCTGGTTCTCGTGAGCCTGCCGGAGCAGGGAAGATCTCCCGTCTTCTTCAGCGCCGAGAACGGAGGCTTCGCCCTCTCGCCCCTGCCGCCGGGAAAATACCGGCTGAGCGGCCAGGGCTTCCCCTTCGCGAGAGAACTGGCCATCACCTCGGGAGAGATTGCCGAGCTCGCCGTCTCCCTGGAGTCCCTGACCTACGATCTCGAGATAGCATCGAACTCGGCCGGAGAATCGCTCGACATACCCTGCACGATCACGGCCGAGATGACCACGGCGACAGCGGGCCAGCGGGGACAGGCTCCATGGACAAAACGAACGCTGGTCGCAAGATCGGGACAGCTCCTCCTCGAGGGACTTCTGCCGGTGACCTACCGCCTGTTCCTGGAGGCTGAAAACCATGTTCCGGCCACCGTGAGAATCAACCCGGGCAAGGGCCGCAGCGGCAGGGCGACCCTGAAGCGGGGTAAAAAAACCCGGCTGAACCTGAAGAAACCCTCCGGAGAGATCTTCGCGGGAGAGGTCGCTGTGTTGATCTCCGACCACTCGGGCCGCGCCGTCCACAACCGCAAGCACCAGGTGAACGGGGTGCTGGAGCTACCCGTGCTGCCGCCAGGCAGCTACAGGATCCAGGTCAGAACCAGGAAGAAGCCCTACGAGTTCTCGCTCAACATCGGGGCAAACTGAGAAGCCGGGTTCACTTCTTCCTTAGCGTGCAGACCACCCGGAAACCCTCGGTATTGCGCTTGCGCCCCGGCTCTCTCTCATAGCGGCTCGCTGAACGGCAACCAGCGGCAAAATAATACCAGCCGCCGCCGCGGGAAACCTTCTTGCTTCCCTTCTCGGGCCCCTGGGGATCCGCCTCGGGGGATTTCCTGTAATATACCGGGCTGAACCAGTCCGAGCACCACTCCCATACGTTGCCGTGCATATCGTAGAGCCCCCACGCATTGGGTTCGTAGGAGCCGACCGGCACGGTACGCTTGAGATAGGGGCCGGCTATGGTCGCCGGATCGACCCCCTTGATCACATCCTCCCTCTTGAGGTAGGGAGTGTTGCCATCGAAATTTGCCATCTTCGAGCTCAGTTGCTCGCCGTAGTGAAAGGGAGTGCTCGTTCCAGCCCTGCAGGCGTACTCCCATTGCGCCTCGGTAGGCAACCGGTAGACCCTGCCGGCCTCCTTCTCAGCCGGCAGCTCCGAGAGCTTCCTGCAAAACTCAACCGCCTCCTCCCAGTTGACGCTGTCCACCGGCAGCTTGCCGGCATCGAGCTCCTTTACCTTCTCCTTACCGGCGCCGGCGGCGGAAAAGTGACTCGGATTGGAGCCCATGACCTTCGCGTACTCGCCCTGGGTCACCTCGAACGCCCCGATATGGAACGGCCCGGAGAGCCGGACCTTGTGCTGGTGCTCGTGAGCCCAGCGGCCGAATTCATTCTTCGATCCCATCAGGAACTCGCCGGCCTTGATGGGCACCAGCTTCATTCCAATCGAATTCTCCAGGCTGGCGGGACCGGCCCCTTCAGCCGCCTTCTCACCCTCCTGGCAGAAACAGAGAAGACAGGGCGACAAGACGAAGAGCACGGCGAAGATCGAGGCCAGCGGCGTCCGGCGGAAGATTGCGCTTTCAGGTCTTAACATCGGTTACCAGCTTCCAATGGGTTGAAAATCAGGATCGCAAATCATGCAGGACGTGTCATGTTAAGAGTTCTCCGGCCCGGTGACAAGGTCCCGCAGGGACGCGGGGCTCGAGAGCTGGTCATCGGAGAGCCGCGTGGAAAACGATGCGGAATAAATTATTCTCCGGAAAGGAGTTTGGTGGGCGGTTTTTTCTCCCCGGCGATTTAAAATACCTCGTCTGTCATGAAAAAGCAGGTCTACCTCGACTACCATGCGACCACACCGGTCGATCCCCGCGTCCTCGACGCGATGCTGCCCTATCTGAAGGACTCCTTCGGGAATCCCTCCAGCAAAACGCATCCCTTCGGGTGGGCCGCCCGCGAGGCGGTTGAAAAGGCGAGAGCCCAGGTAGCCTCCCTGCTCAATGCAAGCGCCGGAGAGATCTACTTCACCGCGGGAGCGACGGAATCAAATAATATCTCCCTGCGGGGAGTGACGCGGCAGCCCCCGGGTGAACGCGATCACCTCGTCACCCAGAGCACAGAGCATCACGCGGTGCTCGATCCTCTCAGAAAGCTCGAGAAAGAGGGCTGGAGACTCACCGTACTGAACCCGGATTCAGAAGGCTTCATCAACCCCGGCGCCGTGGAGGCGGCCATCGATGAGCGCACGCTCCTGGTGAGCATCATGGCCGCCAACAACGAGATCGGCACTGTGCAGCCCCTGGAAGAGTTGGGGCGGGTCGTCAACGAGGCCGGAGCGCTCTTGCACTGCGATGCCGCGCAGGCCACCGGCAAGATCGAGCTGGACGTCGAGAGATCTGGGCTCTCGATGCTCTCCATCTCCGGCCACAAGTTCTGCGCCCCCAAGGGAGTCGGAGCGCTCTACAGGAGAAAAAGAGGAAACCGGGTCCGGCTGGACCCCCTCGCCCTTGGAGGCGGACAGGAGGAGGGGCTCAGGCCGGGAACCCTCAACGTTCCGGGCATTGTCGGCCTTGGCGAGGCCTGCAGGATCGCCTCAGAGGAGCTACGGGAAGAGGCGCAGAGGGTCGGTCGTCTGCGCGACCTCCTGCTCGAGGGAATCCGCGGGGGAATCCCCGACGTAACGGTGAATGGTCCGGCCGACCTCGAAAAGAAGCTCCCCGGGAACCTCAGCCTGAGCTTCAAGGACGTCGATGGCAGCGCCCTCATCGTCAGCCTCGGGGATCTCGCGGCCTCCGCCGGCTCCGCCTGCACCGCCGGCAACGCCGAGCCCTCCTATGTCCTCAAGGCGATCGGCACCCCGACGGAGCTCGCCGTCTCCACCCTGCGACTCGGCCTCGGCCGGTTTACCACTGAAGAGGATGTCAGCTACGCAACAGGCCGGATCGTCGAAACCGTGGGCAAATTGCGCAGGGTCCGGTAACGCGCCTCCTTCCCGCGACCAGGGTCAGCTTGCCTTGCCGCCTACATGCTCTTATACTAAGGGTCGAGATACAAAGACTGTTGCTCCGGCGCGGGAAAGCTCTCCCTGCGGAGCGTTCAGAAAGAGACAAGACCATGCAAGTCAAACTTACCGAGGCCGCCACGACCCAGCTTAAAGAGCTCATGGTCAAGGAGATCGAGTCCAACAACCTCAAGGAGGACGCGGGATTGAGGCTCATGGTCGTCGGCGGCGGCTGCTCCGGGTTCAGCTACAAGATGGGCTTTGACGAGAACATCTCCGAGCAGGACAAGATCATGGATATCGATGGCGTAAAGATCCTTATCGATGAAAAAAGCAGCCTCTACCTCGAGGAGGTAGAGGTGGACTTCCAGGACAGCCTCATGGGAAAGGGTTTTGTTTTCAATAATCCCAACGCCAGCGGAACCTGCGGCTGTGGAAGCTCCTTCTCGATCTGAGGCGCCTCCCCTGACCTCCCGACCATTTTCCCGCCCAGCCATGACTGAGAAGAAGTTCGCCGTTCTCGTCCCCATCATCGAGCACGAGGACGGGCCCAGGATCCTGCTGATGAAACGCCCGGAGCGTGAAACGGACTCCTACTCCGGCCAGGTCTGCCTGCCCGGCGGGGCGCTCGAAAGCGACGATGGCAGCCTGCTTGACTGCGCCCTGCGAGAGACCGGTGAGGAGCTCGGGATTCCCGCCGAGTCGGTCGAGATCATCGCCGAACTGGACTGGCAAGAGACCGGCTTCAGGCACGCGGTAAAGCCCTTCGTCGGCTGGCTCGCGACTTCTCCCGAGATCCGGCCCAATCCCAGCGAGGTCGAGCACGTCCTCTACCTCCCGGCCTCCAGGATAGAGGCCGGCCTGTTCAAAAAACGCGGCAACTGGATCGACCAGCGTGGCGAAGAGAGAGAGATCCTCACCTTCGAGCTCGATGGATTTGAGGTCTGGGGGCTGACCGCCAGGATCCTCGAGCACGGGTTTATCAGCGGCTCCGAGGCCCCCAGCATCCGGAAAAAAATAGAAAATTTCCCCTGCAGCGAAAGCTGAAAAACCCTTTGATATCCTTAGCCCGATGGTATTCTCGAAAGAGAAGGACTCTTGATCGAGTATCGGGAGCGGGCGTCAATTCATGGGGCAATAGGGTTCTTCGCAGCTATAGCGTAGCGATGCTTCCTCCAGATACTCACGTGGGAATTTTCTATAGGAGTCAGGCATGAGGGTTGGACACCATCATTTCTCTTTATTGGTTTTTGCGTTCCTGTTCTGTGTGGCGAACCCTCCCCTGGATGCGGGCGACCTGCCGGCGACGGGATTGAGCATCGAGCAGCGGGTTCCTTCCACGAGGTACCGCCTGGTACCACCCAGACCCGAGATTCTTGCCCGCAGTGGAGGGATCACACTCACCTCCCTCTCCAGCCAACAACGGAAGGTATTCCAGGCTATGGACAAGGGACGGGGCGAGGGTGGCGGTGCGAACGTATCCGGACTCCAGGCCACACAGTTTTACTATTCAGAGTCTACCTGCGAAGATGCCGATGCGCAGACCTTCAGGGAAGACTGCGGCGACGAGCCTTGTAACGTCATTGGTCTGCGCTGGACGGAATCAAGCCCTGCCAATTCCGAAGGTATCCTGGTATTCGTTGACGACGACCAGTTCGGTGATCCCGTCGACGGAATCCTCCAGGACATTCTAGATGCCGGCCAGGCAAACGTAAACGGGCTCAACCTCGTCGGGCTCGAAGCCGGTGAACATTTTATCCGGATCGAGGAGCTCAACAACGGCACCCTCGAAGAACTGAGCCTCATAGTCTACGACCAACCGCCATTCCCAGATGGGCCTGATAATATAACCAACATCCAATGTGGCCAGCGCGAGGCCGGTGACGGCGACAACTGCGAACTTGCCATCACTTTTGGAGCGAATGCCGGGGCCTCAAGATACATAGTTTACCTCAACGATGAACCCCAGACCGATACCATACCGCCAGGGATCATCTTTGGGACAATGAACGCGGGTGAATACTGCATCAGCCTGCAGGCCGAATGGTCACCACCTAATACCACTTTCGGCGGCCTGGTCGACAATTTATTCTACCTCGGCTGCCGGATAGAAGGGCCCTGCTGCACAATTAGCTGTAACGAGCAGTGCAATCCCGTCGCTGCACTCAACATCTGCCAGACCACCTACGGGGGACCAGGCGGGCTCGGACAGATCGAGGCCAACTGGATCAGTATGGAAAATCCCTATCGCGGGGGGATCAACCTCAGAGTAGACGAAACGATCCTGGGCGCAGGACCGGTCACCTTCCCCTTCGAGGAAGGCCAGGGCCAGAATCCGAACGCCGTCGTGATCACCGGTTTCCCGCTTGGTGAATTTTCGATCGGGATCCAGGGGCTCTGCACAACTCCCTTAGCAGCCAGCGAATTCACGGAGCTAGAGATCAACGTCCTTCCCGAGAGTCCTTACACCGCCCCCATCGAGGGTGAGGCCGTCTGCTCGTACGGTCCTGCCGGAGGAGGCAGGACAACGGCAAGATGGACCAACGCGGCTCCTTTCAACTCAGTCGATGTCTATATCCTGCGATCCGGTGAACTAGAACCGGAATACGTCGAGACCATTACGGGCCGGCTGGCCGAGGAGGCTGCTGTTCAGGGTACGGTGCCCGGAGACAGGATCGTCCTCCAATTCTTTCGCTACATGGAGGGAGGCTGCTACGGATCCGACAGGATCCTCTGCATCGAGGAAATCGACTCGGACGGCGACGATGTCCTTGACCACGAGGACAATTGTCCGGATGTTTCCAACTCGGCCCAGGAAGATGCCGATGGTGATGGTGTAGGCGACGAATGCGACAACTGCGTCAACGCCGCCAACCCCGACCAGGCCGACGAAGACGATGACGGGATGGGAGATGTCTGCGACACGGGAGAACCCGCCGGACCCATCTATTTTGTCCGCTCTATCTGCCGCAACAGCAACACCAACCCGCAGCTCTCCGACGCCGTCTACCTGCTCAATTTCCTCTTCATCGGCGGTGAGAGGCCCAGCTGCCTGGCGGCCTGCGACACCGATGGCAACGGCAGAGCCAACCTCACCGATTCCGTCCAGCTCCTGCAGTTCCTCTTCCTCGGAGGGGTACCGCCGGCAACCTGGGATGGTCCCAACCCGATCTGTGAAACCTACGAGCCGGGGATCCCGAGCTACAAAATGGGCTGCGAAGAATCCAATCCGGCCTGCTCGAGACCCGGCCGGGTCAATTAGGGCCGCGATACAGCCGGCAGTGAAACCGGAATGCCCCGGTTCGGAGCACTTCTCTCCGGACCGGGGTTTTTTACGGGTGGCGACAGGTATTATCCCCGCCCCTGCCAGAACAGCTCAGCCCTGATGACCCGCCCGACAAGGGGCGTACCGGCGGCCCCCGGCTCCTCGTCGAGGACCACCGCCTGGGCCTCCACACCGGGTGGAAGGAGCTCAGCCGTAAGAGGAGCCTCCGGCGGCGGTTCCTCCAGCTGGGAGCGTGTCCAGGCGAGAACGAATCCTCCCCGTGAACCGGAGCCCCGAACTTTCACCCTGCGGTTGGAGATCCTGTCGAGACCGACTCCCTGCCAGATACCCGGCCTCGGCAGGTTCCGCGAAAGAAGGGAACGGAGTCCCAGCTCCGTGGCTCCTGCACCGTGGGGAGCATCGAGCAGAACCCCCGCCTCGGCGAGGAGCTCATGAAACCGCGCATCCTCGCGATCCTCACCACTGAGCAGCTCGACCATCTCGTCGACGAGAGCCTGGGCCGTCCGCAGGCAGCCCTCCAGGGTCTCCCCTCCTGAGCGATGATAGGCGGGAGCGAGCTGCTCACCCAGCTGCCATGCCGCTGTTTTGTCCGGCTGTATCATTTCACGCCCTCCCCTTCAGGATCGGCTGGAACCTCTTGCCGACACGCCTCGAGCTCGATGGATTCGAGCACCGGAACCGCGATCGGAAGGTCAAGGACAGCACCGGCACCGAGCGCCGATTCCACCCGCAGCGCCAGCGGCCTGGTATCACCCACCGCGAAGAGAACATCACCCACCAGCGCCTGGAAATCCGCCGCGGAGATCGCCGAGACCAGGGAGCAGCCATCACCGTCAGCCCCCCCTGTCAACGGATCGAACTCCTCACGCAGAACGCTCGAGAGCGCCGCGACAAGCTCCTCCCGCCGTTGGGAAGACAAGGTCCCCTCAACCTCCAGGCGCAACCTGAAGGGTATCGCCAGGGCCTCGACAACGTGGACAACCGTTCCCAGGGGCACCCTCTGCTGAAGATAGCGCTCGAGAGCCCTGAGACGTTGAGAGCCAAGGGGCTCGCAGCCCCGGGGGCCGGCCTCCGCAGCCGCTCCCCAGGCAATCACCCAGACCTCGGCCGAGCGAAGCGGATGCGGCACCACATCCAGTCGAGAGAGCCCGGGCTCTACCGCGCGCAGCAGCCTGCGGTAGTCGGCGCCGCTCACCGCCGCGGAGCCGCCTGAATTTTCAACAGCGAGACGGCGGTGGAAGTTTCGGGAGGATTCGGTCCCGCGACCATCCAGGATGCCGACCGGATTGGAAATACCCTCGAGACCATCCATTTCAAATTCCAACACATCGAGCCTGCCGAGAAATTCCGCGCCGGCCCTGCCGATGCCGATACGCAGCCCCTCGATCCTGACCTTCACAGGACCCTCGATGACCTCGCCGGCGAGAACCTCGACCCCGCCGTCGGACATCCTGCGCAAGCAAAACCTACCGGGCTCCGGAAAACTCTTTCCGGGCTGAAGCCGCAAGGTCTTCCAGCTGCCCTCGCCCCCGGCTGTAGAGCTCGACAGGCTGAGGCTCCCAAAGGGCTCGAAGTCTCCCTCGGGATGAGGAGGCAGCGCCGCCGCCGAGCCCGTGAATTGCAATGTGGCGGGCTGGCTGCCGACCAGGCGGCCCTCGACGACCTCCACCCCCCCGGGTATCACCGCGTCGACGAGCGCGGGGCTCAGGTAGATCCCGGCTGACCAGCTCGCCCGCACCCAATACAGCTCCCGGCCAAAGAGCCGGCGCCGGCCCCATTCCCCGGGAGCCTCCCAGGAGACCGTTCCGCTGCGGGTAAAGGCGCCCGTCTGGTCATCCGCCGCCAGCTTTCGAAAGGAGTCCTCGAAGGAAAATTCCCAATCCAGCCGGGGAAGCTCCGCATCCAGGCCGTCCTCGATGCCCGCCGACTGCCAATAGAGGCTGGCCGACTCAGGGCGGTCCCAGCCGAGATAGACAGCGGGTCGGCTTCGCGGCGCCAGGCCCGCGAGCTCCAGGGCACCGTCGGAAGCGAACGAATGGTCCTGCCAGGAGTCGCCGGAATGCAGGAAGAGCCGCTCCGGAGTTCTGCTTAGCGGCTTCTTCTGCTTCGATTTCCTGTCCCTTCTCAGCGACCAGACCATCGTCGGCGTCACGAGCGAGACGGGACCTCCGGCCGGCAACCGCAGGCGTATCCAGGGGGCTTCAAAGCCCTCGATCTCGCGGCTGGTCATATCCGGCAAGGGACCGTGAATACGCATCCGAACGAGGGACTCTCCCATCGTGTTTACGCTCTGGCTGAAGTCAACCGGCAGCAGGCGCCACCCGGTGCCGCTGGAATACTCCCATTCACCCTCAAGAAGAGCTCCGGGGACGCCGGGCCACTCGAGCACCAGCTCAGCGCTATAGCGCCGCACCTCATTCCATTCGACATCCCCGAGGTAGAGATGATGATCGAGCCTGTCGGAGCCGAAGAGCCTGGTGGGAGCGGTGCCCTGCTCATCGACCGGCAGCGACCGGGCCTCAGCTCCCTCGAGCACCACGGCGTATTCCAGATTCGCGGGGCTGACCCAGGCATCGGCGGCGGTCTCGAAATAGACCCTTCTCTCCCCTGCCTCCTTCCTGGATGCCGTCACCGCCGTACCAGCCGGGACCTTCCCTGCACTGGCAAGCCCTCGCTTCCCATGGAGCTTCACGGCGGAGCTCGCCGCCCTGGGCCAGAGAGGCTCGTGCCCCAATTTCGCCAGCAGGCGGGGCAGGAGCCGGGCTGCGCTCTCATCCAGCTCGCCCCTGAGCTCGCCGAGCACGACAGCGAAGCTCTCCAGGAGAGCCCGCGCCGGATCGTCGATCCCCCTGGAACTCCAGCCGGGAAGACGGCTGGCGGCCTCGCGTTCGAGCCTGTCGAGAGCCTCACGCGCCCTGGCCGTTTTTTCTTCCGGGCCGCTCCCGGATTTTTCAGCGCTCATGATTTCCCTTTCACGGTGCTCCGGGACCCAGCCGTCTCCCGCCTGTGGAAGCTGAGCTCCAGGGAGGGCATCCTGCCAGTCAACCTCAGCCGTATCCTGTCCTCCTCCACATCGAGCAGGCTGACTCGGCGTACGCCGGCCCAGGGGGCCCAGTCGCGCAGGGCCTCCTCGATGAGTACCGCGGCGACCTGGCGCTGATGCTCCGAGTCGATAGCCTCCAGGTCGTGTACCCTGCACCCGAAGGAGGGCAGCAGCGCTCTCTCACCGGGCCGCACCTCGAGAATAAGCCGCAGGCGCTCCTCGATAACATCCACGGGGCTCTCCGGGTACCGGCAACCGGCAAAGAACGTATCCACGGCCCGCCCTACCATCCCTGCCCTCCCCTCCAGGAATCGAGATCCACGCTGTCCTCGAGATAATCGACCCGGGTCCTGTAGCCGAGATGATCCCAGCAATGCCGCGCTTGGACGACCCGGTAGCAGCCATCGAGGGAGTCGCCCATCCCGAGAATTTCAAGTTCCTGCAGGGGACGCCACCCCGGATCCCCGCTGACCTCGAAGCTCCCCCCCCTGCCGCGATCCGCGCGAGCCTCCATGCTGAAATCGAGCACCCCGGCATCTCCGCCGAGCATGCCTCTCGATGTTGGAAGCCCGGGAACCTCCCGGCAGGCCGGAAGCTTCGAGGCGAAGAAGAGGATGCCGGAGGTGACCGCGAACTCGAAGCCGATGGCCCTCGCTCGATCTCGCAGAAATTCCAGCCTGTGGCCGGGGCACTCGATGCGCTCCAGCACATCGCCTGTGGCCTCCACCCGGGAGCACAGCCCCAGGTCAGCAGCGATCGTCTCGGCAAGCTCCGAATCCGAATGCTGGTAATAGGTCCTGGGAGGCAGTGCCGCGGCGACCTCCCGGTGATCGCTGCAGGCTGTAATGCTCGCCACCGCTGCGCCGCGGTCCCGCCTCAGGCCCCGGCTGTAGAGCCTGCCCCGAAACAGGGTGCCCGAGCCCTGTTCGAGCGCGACCTCCCCGCCCGTCTCGCAGGACCGCAGGGCGCCCCACGGCCCATCGGCGGCAGCGGGCGCGGTGAAATGAACCTCCAGCCGGTCGGAGCCGTCCGCCGCCAGCAGGAGATCGCAACACAGAAGCGACGTGCCATCGGGAAGGACAGAGCAGACGGGAGCGGCCTGGAGTTCACCGGGAGCGGCTCGCAACCCGGAAGAGGTGGCCGGAAGCAGGCGGATGGTTTCAGTCATGAAATCAGGAAGGGGCTCCTGTCCCCTCAGCCTCTCATCTGAAGTTGTATAAATCCCCGTACCGGGGTTCCGTCGGGATCGAAGCGCACCCATTCTTCATCGAGCTGCTCGATATAGCCGGCGAACCGGAAGGGCCCCCAGAGGAAAACGATCCTGGGGGGAAGGCCGGCGGCGGAGTCCGCATCCATCCAACCCTCGAGCTTCTGGGCGAGTTCACGCAGGTTCCTCTCCTGCGGTGCCCGCCTGGTCGAATCGAGAAAGAGCTGTGTGGAGAAGTGCTCTTCGCAGGGAGCGGGCGACGCCCCCCGCATACCGGCCGCGGTCAGCTGCCGGCGCTTGGACACCGTGTACTTGTTTGGATTCCAGTCCACCGTGACCGTCTCGAGGGTGTCGAGATGCGTCAACTCCGCCTTCACCAACTCGTTCAGGTTCTCTTGCATTCCAGTCCTTCGTAGGCGATCTCGATCTTCTCGAGAGCTATCTCCGGGTTGCGCGCATCCAGCGGTGGACCTTCCCAGGCAACGGCGAGGGCACCTCGGAAGCTCCAGCGCATACTTTCATTTCCATCTTCATCCAGCAGCACGACCGCCCCGCTGCGGGGCAGGGCGCTCTCGTACCAGCTCCAGAGCTCGGAGTCACACGTCAGGCCCCGCTCGAGGACCAGGCGACCGGCTCCGGGACCGTCCTCGAAGAGCTCGACCGTGTCCGAGCCTCCCTGGCGATATTCCAGCACCTCGCGGCTGCTCTGAAGTCCTGAACAGCTTACAAAACCGGCGGCGGAAACTCCGTCGAGCTCGAGGTCAAAACGATCTCCTCTCATCAACTCCCTCAGCAGGACTCTCATTCTCCGGCCTCCTCAATGCGAACTCTCTCCAGCTTCTCGACGACGAGCTCCAGCTTCTCTATGCTGAGCTCCTCGCTGGCTGAATCCAGCCGGGGCCCCTCGTAACGACACGGCCAGGCGCCGTAAAAATTCCAGCGGCCCTTCTCTCGCATCGCCGCGTCCAGCAGGACAATCGAGCCGTTGCGAAGATCCTCCTCGCCCTCCTCGATACGCCTGCGCCACAGGTAGAGGGCGGCTGAGGAGGTGACTCCCCGACTGAGCCGGACATTGCCGTAGATGGGGCGCCCGGGGATTTTCAGCGGAGCCGACTGGTTGCCGACCCTGTACTCGATCACCTCGGAGCGCGAGATGAGACCGCTCACATCGCGAAAACCCCCGACCACCCCCGTTCCGTCCTCTTCGAGCCCATCGATCTCCACCAGGAAATTGCAGCCGGACGTAAGCGGAAAAGAAGGTCTCGGCTGGCTCTCTTCGCCTCGAATCCTGATCATCAGATTGTCGCCTCCTCGATCTCGACCTCTCGGGGAGCCGGGCTGAAAACCCTCTCAACAGCGACCCCCGCTCCGGAATCGAGACGAGCCCTCACCTCGATGGAGAGCCTGCGCTCGTCCGCCTCATCGGTGTCCAGCCCCCTCCCCTCCATCGCCACCTCGAGGTCAAAGCCGTTTCGAAACGGCAGGAAGCCATCGACACCCAGGCTGTGCAGAAAAGCCCTGAGCTCACGCTCGAGCCGTCTCACCATGGATTCGGAGGCAAACTCGAACACCGTCCAGCGGGTTCCCTCCTCGAGAGAGCGGTAGAGCCCCTGCCACCTGCGCCAGGCGACCAGGTCACGAAGCTCCCCGCAGAAGGGCAACCTGTCCTTCTCCAGGCCGACCCCGCTGTGAATACCGAGCCTCGATCGCTCGACCTCCGAGGGGGTTCTCAGGGGGAAGAAATCCCGCGAGTAGAGATGCCCGGCCAGGGCGGCGGCGGCGGGTTCTCCGGATGGAGTATTTTCCAGCAGGAGGATGTTTGGCAGAGGCCTGCGCAGGACCGGCCGTGGCAGCTCGGCCCCCGCCGGGTCTGTCGCTACGGAACAGCAAACCAGGAGCCTCGGATGCTGCAGGGCGAAATCTTCCAGCAGACCGGCGGCACCGGAGACGACCGGAGGCAGCACCAGGGTGCCGAGATTCTCCCGCTCGGCCAGCTTGTAGAGCCCCGAGCGTTCACCCGGACCTCCATCCTCACCCATCAGAAACGAGAGCTCCTCCCACCCGAGCGCGTCCTCCCCATCACCGCGCTCCTGCGGGGGTGACGAGGTCTCCAGCAGGTAATCAGCCCCGCCGTTGGCGATAAACGCCTCCTCCAGCGCCTCCCGCGCCGGAGCCGTCCAGCCCAGCAGGGCGGTCTTACCGCAGCCGACCCAGCACAGGGAACTCCTCTCTATAATCGACATGAATTCATTCTCCCTCTTCTTTCAGAACCCGCTCGAGATTCACCTCTCTCTCCAACACCCTCTCCACCCTCTCGTATTGCCGTGAAGCCATCGGCAGCGAAACCTTGAAGCTGACCCCGAGGTGATGCCTGTCAAATCCCAGTTCCCGCCAGACGCCGGGTTCATCGACGACCTCCACCGGGAGCTCACCGATCGCCAGGGGCAATTCCTTCTCGAGGCCTTTCTCGATTTCCGCCACCGGCAGGAGAGCGTTGAGATGCAGGAACTCGACAGCCGCGGCGATGGCCCCCATCTCCTCCTGCGAGGTCGCCTCGATGATCATGAAGATGAAGTGCAGGTCAAGCCACAGGTCGCCTCGGCTGAGACGCCCGGGCAGAGCGGGCTCGGCCGAGGGCTGAACCCGGACACCTGCCTGGCGCCAGGATGCGGAAGGAACGATCCGATGGAGGTAGAGCGCGGCCCTGGAACCCTGCTCAGCGCCGGCAGCTGAACGGCCCTGCGGAACATCGACAGGATGGGCGAGGTAGACCGGGATGGGTAACTCCTCGGCGCCGCCCTGGATGCACTCCTCGAGACGGATGGCCAGGTAGCGGCTGAGATCGAAAAAATCACTCGGTCTCATCTGCAGCCCACCCCCGGTTTTCCGGAACTCGGCGAAGCTCCCGCCGGACGCCCTCTATAAACCCGCGCTCTGGAATGTTCAGTCAAGTTCATCTCTATACCCGTCTCCACTGGTCCCTCTCAGCTCACGCCCAGGTACTCCTCAACAAGCTCGTTTACCGATGTATAGGAGAAAGCGTCCGGGTTAGAGTCCGCGCCCTGCGTTGTCTCCTCGCCGGCAGTCTTGCGAATGGGCACATAGCCTCCCTCCAGGCGCTGAACACCCAGGAGTTCGACCGCCGCCCCATCCTCGCCTTCCCCTAACCGCCGGACACTTACCGCTCCGTGGAGGCTATTGTGAAAAAGAAAAACTCCCCGCGGAGTATCGACCAGGAACTCGAGCCCCTCCAGCAGCCGGCTGCCCGGCTCGCGGCCAGGCTCCTGCCGGCCATCCTCCAGCAGCGCCAACCTCTCCCTGAAGCACCGCAGGAGGCTCCTGAAGAACCGGCCAACAGCCTGGGAATGGGCACGTGGAGCTCCGGGCTCAACGGCCGAGTGGTTCTCCCCCAGCGGAGGTGAAAACGCCCTGGCTACGGTTCGGCGAAGAATCGTCATTTTCCTTCCCGCCCCTTCAATGCCAATGCTCCGGTCTCCATCACTCAGCCTCCGCTGGCTCAACCTCGAGGCGAAGGCGAGCTCTCAGATCATCCAGGAGAGCCTCCTTCTCCAATAATCTCCGCCTGACATCATCCACATACCGCCTCAAGAGCAGCAGCTCGCACGAGCGGCTCGATTCCTGGTCCTCGAGGCCGTCGAGGCGGCTCTCCTGGTCCCGGCGATTCTTCTCGGCGGCGGCAAGGCGTCCCTGCAGGACCTCGAACTCGCGGCCGAGACGGCCCTCCTTGTTCTCTCGCGCACGCTCGAGGGAAGACAACTCACGGCTGACCCCCTCGAACCTGCCCTCGAGCAGGGAGAGAGCGTCCACCTGGGAAGCTATGGTTTCACGTTGTCGCACGCTCTCGCTATCGAGAAGCTCTCGCTCCTTCTGCGCTTCGCCGCAACGATCCTCCAGCTCCGCTCGGGAGGCCAGGCCTCGCTCGAACTCGGCGGCACGCTCCTCGAGTTCGCTCTCGCGGGCCTTCAGCTCCGCGGCGGACTTCGCATTCAGGGCCTCCAGCTCTTCGATGCGCCTCGCGAAGGACTCCCGGAGTTCAGTCCTGCTGTCTTCCAGGCACCTGCGGTTTTCCGCGGCCAGGCTGTCACGCTCGCCACGGTAGGTCTCCGCCTCCCGCTTCCTCTCAGCCAGCGCTGAATCGAGCTCCTTGCGAAGCTCGAGAACCTCAGCTCGTAAGGTCTCCGATTCTTCACGATGTTTTTCGAGATCGTCTTCGCTCAACTCCAGGCGCTTCTTCTCCTCTTCGGCCGCCTCCAATCGCAGGAGAAGCTGCTGGCGGCCCAGCGCCGACTCGACCAGCTCAGCCTCCTTCGCCGACAACTTCCCGCCGAGGTCTTCACGATCAGCTTCACTCTCGCGGTATTTTTCGCCAAGGCTCCGCAGCTCATCCCGGGCCTGCTCGATGTCCCCGTTAGAACCGCGTGCTCCATCGAGTTCCCGGCGGACAACTTCAAGTTCTTCCTGGAGAGCCCGGGTCCTGCTCTCGATTACCTGCTCCGACTCTGCCTGCTCCTTCTCGATGCGTGAGATCTTCCCCCGGGCGGCCTTCAGCAGGACCGCGAGTCGAGTCCTGATCTCCAGGGCGCTCTTGAGCTCCTCCGCCAGCCGCTCCTGCTCGAGCCCCGCCACCTCCGTCCGCGCCGGCAGGCCGCCGGGCTCCGCCGGCTTCCTGCGAGCGGCCTTCTCGCGGGCCAGCTTCTTCACCAGCTCTTCGTTCTCCCGGGTCAGCCGCGCCCTCGCCTTCTCCAGCTGGACCTTCCTGGCCTCGGCGGTCTTCACCCGCTCGATGAGTCTCGAGTCGGAAGCCTCCCCCCCCTTCGCGAGAACCCCTCCAGCTTCACCTGCGCCGGCGGCCCTCGCCGACGAGACAACGGACAGCCGGGTCCTCCCGATCCGGAGAAGGTCGCCGGTCCTGAGATTCGCCCGGTCGACGGGCTTCTCGTTGAGGAAGGTACCCAGGGAGCTGCCGAGATCCTCGACGACCACATCATCTCCATCCCTGTGCAGACGAGCATGGCTCGGGGATACGGCGGCATCCCGCAGGCGGAGCTCGCAATCACTGCCGCTGCCGATATCTATCGAATCCCGGAGCGGCAGCATCCGCCCCCTGAACTCTCCATTCAATACCCGCAGCATGAAATCTTCAGAGACCTTCATGCGTCCTCTTCACTTCCGGATCTTCACTTCCGGATCTTCACTTCCGAATCTTCACTTCAATATTTTTACCGGCGCTGAACCGGCTGGGGATTCAGGCCATCAGTGTAGCGTTTACCCGCTTCTGATGGAAGTTTGAAAGTCATTCCGAGACCCGCCCGAACTCCCTCCCCGACAAAGAAAACGCGGGTTTGCCACGGGGAAAAGAAGAGGATATAAGTCCCCTGTGCAACAGGAACGACAATCTACCTCCACCCACTGCCCCAACTGCGGACACCCCGTGGAAAAACAGCCTGTCAGCTGTTCGGTCTGCGGCTACCGCAGCGAAAGCTCCAGGGAGTATTTCTGGCTCTACCTCGGCGGCCCGCTATTGTTTCTGCTGGGGATCGCCTCTGGAGCTGTCGGAATCCTCTCCGCGAGCGCCGGCCCCGAGCATTGGAGCCGGATTTGCGCCGACTGGTTTCCCCTCGGGGCCCTACCCGCCAACTGGAACTGGTTCGCTTTTCTTCTGCTCGGGATCGTCCTTACCCTGGTCGGTATGGGCTTCACCAGGCACTTCAAATCGTCTCTTTACTGGGGAATTATCCTTTTCAGCTGGCAAATTTTCTGCGGTGGAAAAAAACTGCTCTGGGATCCGTCCGCAAACGAAGACAGCCTGCTGCCGATTTCCGCCCTCATTATTGAAATCCTTTTACTGTTGGTGGTTATACGATTGGGATTGGCTCTCAAAAGGACGCCCAAGCGGAACATATCACGTCTTCAGCAGGGCCCCCATAACATCGAAAATTAGCAAAAACGCCTTCTGAGGCTCGTTTGAAGCCTTTTTTCGATATTCCTCTGTTGACACATCAACGGTTTTCAGGTATCAGACTTCCCATAATGTTGCACGGATAGCCTTGAGAGCGTTTTTCAGGGCATTTTAGAGGTTTTGGAGGTTCTCTTATCCAACCTCTTCCCCATATCTCAGCAGGGCGGCCTGAGGGCTTCTGCTATTCAAAATCAGGGCCCAGGCGGCTGTTTTGAGGTTACGGGAAAACGGATCAGGGAATTGTCCATCAGAACAGGAGGAAGTTAAGAGATGTTCGAAGATGCCCCAGCCGCAGCCGCAAAACCAGAGGTCCTGGTAGTCGGAAGCAAAGTCAAAGCCTACGTCAAATCACAGGGAGCCATGTCCTCGGGAGTGCTCATCGGCGCCCTCAGTGAAAAAGTCTGCGGTCTACTGGACGATGCCATTGCTCGCGCCAAGGCCAACAAGCGCTCGACCGTCAAGGACACCGATCTCTGATCGCACTGCCTTGACGGGCTGAAAGAGCGAAGGCGAAAATTCCTTTCGTCTTCGCTCTTTTTTTTTCTGCCCCGGAGCTTCCTGCGGCGATCTCTTTTCGTCCGGGTCGAAGCGGGTACAATATTCTCTCTCTCCACCTGAATCTATCAGCCACCTCCATGAGACCAGGCCGGGATCCGAAATGACACAGGACAAGACCCTCAAGATCCGGGTTCTCTTCTTCGCCCTGGCTCACGAACTCGCGGGTGAAAACTCCATCGAGATCGAGATGGCGGCTGCCGCCACCGCCGCGGATGCCGAGGAGGAATTAAAGAGACGCTACGATTGGCTCGGCACCACGCTCTCCTCCTACAGGATCGCCGTCGATGAGGAATTCGCGGGAGGAGACACCCCGCTTCGAGACGGCTCGGAGGTTGCCATCATTCCCCCGGTGAGCGGAGGCTGAGGATGGATCGAATCGTGAGCGAGGCGATTGATTGCCGGGCGATCATCGACGAGGTGACCGGCGAGGATAGAGGGGCGGTGCTTACCTTCGCCGGGACTGTGCGCAATACCAACCTCGGCCGGACGGTCAGGTCCATCGACTACCACGCCTACGAATCGATGGCCCGCAAAGAGCTCGAAAAGCTCGAGCTGGAAACGGCCGGCCGCTGGCCCGGCGTGAAAATCCGCATCGTCCACCGCATCGGCAGGCTCGACCTCGGTGAGGCCAGCGTCTTCATCGCCGCGGCCGGAGCGCATAGGGATGAATCCTTCGCGGCGCTGCGCCACGCCATCGACCGGCTCAAGGAAAACGCTCCGGTCTGGAAGCGCGAGCTCTACGAAGACGGCAGCGAGGCCTGGCTGGAAGGATCCTGAGCGGACCGGCGGCTTCGGCTCAGGCAGGCAGCTTCACGCCGCACCTCTCGAGATCCTTTCGCGCCGCCTCCGCCCAGCCGCGGTTCGCTGCCGGACTGCGGGGGCTGGGATGCAGCAGCTTGCCGATCTCCACCGGCAGGTCCTCGCAGCACTCCCTGGCCCTGCCCTCGGCGAAATTCCCGATCCCGATCACGCGCCGGGGACCGAGGTGCTGAACCGTGTCTCTCAGGGCCCGGGTACAGATCTCGAAGAGCCTGTCGCGCTGCCCGGAGGGACAGCGATCCGGCGTCAGGTTGCGCCCCGATTCGTCCATGAAGATGAGGGGACAGAAATTAACGATATAGAACTGCCTGAAGAAGCGCTCCGGTCTGCCGAAGGTCTCCTTCGCCCAGCCCCACAGACGCGCGCCGCTGACCTCGCTGCGGGGACAATCAAATCCGAGGACGGGCCGCTTGGGATGCTCCCTCGGCGGCTTATCGATCTTCTCCTCGATCTTC
>Ga0310342_100000030_pt1 | contig 66501 bp, 61 predicted proteins | sample S15DNA20500_MG_FD_206155 | JGI IMG/M metagenome (GOLD analysis project Ga0310342, IMG submission 206155) | Marine microbial communities from station ALOHA, North Pacific Subtropical Gyre - S1503-DNA-20-500_MG | ecosystem: Environmental > Aquatic > Marine > Oceanic | place: Pacific Ocean: North... | reverse complement strand
CCTAATGATGTGGATGGTGAAGGTCACTGGGCACCTAATGGACGGCATAGCCCAGGAACTTGCATCAACTGTCAGGAAAGTAGGATGTTCAAGAACTCGGTTCCTACGTCCACCCAACTGACATAGAGCAACTGGGGATTAAGGGTGGCCTGAGAGCCACCCATCCCCTTACCTAGCTTTTTATCATAGGTAAGACTTTGACATATATTTGCCCACATGCTATACTATACATAGTCTTAAAAGGAGGTGAACCGATATGGCGATTATCAATGCCGATGACTTACTTGAGGCGGCTCAAGACAATATGTTTGGCACAGGCAGTACTGGCTTTTGCATATCCTGTGGCGAGTCCAGAGATGGATGCGAGGGAGATGCAGAAAACTATGAATGTTATAGTTGCGGAGCCAGGAAAGTCTTTGGTGCGGAACAACTGCTCATTATGGGATACGGTAGTACCTAGATACATAGTGTAGCATTCATTACACGCCGATTAAGTGGAGTCCAGTGAGACTCCAATCGGCAACCTAGCTTTTTATCATAGGGAGAACTTGTTGCAATCTTTGGTGTATTCCTGTATAGTGTACTTAGTCCACAAATTAAAGGAGATTAAGAATGTTATCTAAAAAGCACTTCGTGTTCCAAGCGAATGTCTTAGGACATCACATAATCCCAATGTGCATTGTAAGAGATGTAGATGGTAGCTTTAAATGGTCTGTGGAGAAGATAGAGGATTACAGAGAGTTAGGCCGCATTATGGTTAACGTCTGCCTGGCAGAGAATCCTAACTTTGATATAGAGAAGTTTAACGCTCAGATTCAGGTACAGGCTAGGCAGGCATTAGAGCATAAAAGGCTCAGTCACTTGGTTAAGGATTTACCCGTGTTACGCCTTAACTATTACAAGTATGGGAGCGTTGGAATAAGCAAGGAAAGGAAAGTAGAGTAGGGAGAGAGTAGGGTTACATAGACAGGGATACCCAAAGGTGATTCAGTGGGCGGTCACTAATGGGTATCCCGAATGGGTATCCATGTTTTTATCATAGGGAAGAATATACGCAACACAAAAAAAGGGAGGCCAGTTTCCTGGCCTCCCATCCAACAGAGGGTTATTCTCCGTGAGTCTGTTGGTTTTCTTCCCTACGCCTCTCCTCCCGTTCTTTGTCGATTATATCCTGTAGCCGTTGCACCTGAGATTCGGCACCGTTCAATCTGGCCTGTAAATCCTGATTCTGTACCTCTAGGCCTGAAAGTCTCCTACTAGCTTCTAAGGCCTCTATGATGCTGGAGACTTGAACGGCTAACGCCTGGAGTCTGTTGCGGTCTGACTCATTAACCCTAGCCCATGCCACGATGTTTGACTGTAGGAGAATCATGTCTGCTAGGCCGTCCATATCGGGAGCCTGAGGAGGTAGAGCGTCTACCTCATAGTCAGGTGTACCATGCGCCTCTGGAGCCTCTGGAGCCTTGGATATAGCGGCTAGAGGGTATCGGGGAGCGTGGCCTAGCCTATCTTTTTGGATGTGGTATTGGATGGTACTTTTATTTACCCTATACCGCAATGCTAATCTGTCGATTAGCTCCCCTACTCCTGGCCTATCACCATGTTCTTTCCTGGCCTCTAGGATATCCTTGACAGCTTCTGCGCTCAAACGTGTTTTAGGCATAACGCCTCCTGTTGGAATATGCGTCTACATTGGAAAGAGGTAGCGCACCGCTATTGTCTCATAGTATAATGAGGCCGTCAAGTTGGGTAAAGATGGGGTAATAGAGGAGCATACAGGGTATCCCGCTTTTTATCATATACCGATTTCGGGTTGATAAAACCATGCCCCCACATATAATCCATGTGGTACAGAGAGGGTATACCCCCACCCCCCTCCCCCCCACTGGGTTGTGCGTCTTTAGGTAGGGTACCTACTCTAGCCCAGGTATGCTTTCCTACTAAGCAAATTTTTAAAAATTCTGAAAATTTATAGAAAAAGGGGAATATAGGTCACCACTCCTATAATCCCCTCCTTCTAACGGAGAAAGAAATGAACTACATACATAAGTATATATGAATTTGGAGGATGTGTCAACCCTATAATATAAAATTCGCATTATATAATATAAAATATATTTAGTATAATAGTATTAGGTATATAAATATGGAGGTACCTTCTTGTTACAAGTAGAAAAATTAGTCACTGAAGTTGAACAACATTATCCAGATGAACCTGTAAATGCTATGAGATATTTGATGGAGACATATGAATTAAATGATATGTCTGCTACGCATTTAGTTAGCAAGATATGGAATCATTTACATATGAAATACCCATTGAATCTTCCTAATTTTCTAGTAAATCCTTACGCAATCTATAAAAATTAAGCTATACAAATTCGGATTTGCCTAGTATAATATATTAGATAAGAATTTTGGAGGGGAGTATGTATATGACAAATGAGGTTCTTAATAGAAAAAATTGGAATACCGTAAGAACAGGGAAATATAGCAGCAAACTTGTTTATACAGATGACGGAATATTTGGAAACGTATCTCGTATAGAACATATGGATGACACCATTTCTAAAACATATGCGTGTCCTAGAGGACATACATTTGAAACCAATAACCCGATTGTGATTGCAGTTGATGGGGATACAGAATATAACACTGGGCCTATATGTGGATACTGTTACGTAGATTGGTTTAAACTAAATTTGAATGCTGATGAGGTACAAGTGGTCTAATGAGGAAATCGTGGGTCAAATGTCGTAAGTGTGATAGGAAACGCCATGCAAAAACGGCAGTTGGTCAATGGTGCCCTCAATGCGTAAAGCAGGCTAATAAAAAAGGGAAGAGCCTAGAGGGAGGTTCACAATGGCGAAAGTAGATAGAATAGAAAGAATAGTTATGGAAGAAAATTCAGATAATCCTACAGATGTAGAACTTATAGATGAATTCAGGGATGCTCTGTTAGGAGTAAATCGACAGGTAGACGGGAAAACCATTCCAGTATATAGTTATATTAAGTTAGTAGAACTAGCAGTTGAGGATGGGGTAGACGAGGAAGCGGCAGTAGAATGGGTTGATGATGTGTATTTAAGTAAGACAATGCAAGACTTTTTCTATGGGGCATATATTATAGTAGATGATACAGGCGTATAAGGAGGAAAGTATGGAAGTAAAAGATGTACACGCAAAGATATTGTATCCTGTCAGTAGGGTACGGGCATCGGATTCAGGTGGCTCTGGAGTTCTAGTTTATAGCAAAGAGGATTCCAAACACCCTGGAGAATTTATCAATATAGCATTGACGTGTGAACACGTAATTGCGAAGAATGTAACTGTTAAAGATGAATGGGATACCGTTTTGAAGCGGGAAGTTAAACGGGATGTCACATCAGAGGTTGCTATTGAGATGTTTGATTATGATAACTCTGAGGTAGTATCAGCTAACTCAATCAAAGCAGATATCATAGCATACGATAAGAATCATGACATAGCAGCAGTACGTTTGCATAGTAAGAAAGAGATGCCATATGTGGCTAACATAATTCCGAAGTCAGAGATAAGTAAGCTACAGATAGCAGACCCCGTATGGGTATGTGGTTGTTCTTTGCTCCATGACCCGTTCCCCAATCCTGGGACTATGACGTATCTGCGAGAGATGATTGACCAGAAGGCGTACATAATGCAGAATGCTCCCAGCATCTTTGGTAACTCTGGTGGTGGATTGTTCCACGGAGTCACGGGAGACTTGCTTGGACTGACTTCTAGGATAACTGTCACCCAGCTTGGTTTTGGTATGGACGTTCAATCTTGGATGGGGTTCTCAACACACCCAGACAGACTGTATGAATTCTTTGAACATCAGGAACTCCAGTTCTTGTACGATGACCATGATGACTACCACAGTGCTATGGACAGACGTTCTAACCGACGTAAGGAAGCCCTACGTAGTATTATGCTAGAGAAGGAAGGTATCCAGCCTGACGAGAAGGGAGATGATATGGGTGGTATCACATCTCCAGATGGGGGGGTGAATCTCAATTCTCTATATCCCCATAGAGATATGCAGGATATGCAAAGTTTCTTCTAATACCTAGGTATAATATACTATAGGATGCAATACGGGGGGTCACCCAAGTTCCTAAGTGACCCCCTAATACTATGAAGGTGACCAATGCCAATCTCTGAACTAGATATATTTCAGTCTTTAATGAAAGACCCTAATCATGCGTATAACCCTATCGGGAAAGTATGGGCAGAAGCACAACAACGAGCTAGACAATTTCGGAATAACGAAAAAGCGTTAGCTCTTGCTTTTGATGACTCCCCTGCTCTTGAGAAGCTTTTTGATTTTGTGCAAAAGGCTGATGAAGCTGACGAAGATGAAGAACCTAATTACATGAACAGTCTGGAAGAAAACATACCCGCCTATGAAGACTTCATACGTAAGATTAATGCTTTTAATGCTGCTAAAATGACCTATGGAGAAGATTCTGTCCCACCTGTATCTGACGCAGTTCTTCAACGTATAATGCAAAGCAATAGTATTATGCATGATTGGGGTGGAGGTAGAGGTAGAGAATCAAGTTTAGAAAGTTCGTTACATGCATTAAATACCTCAGCACAACTGCTAGGTGGTTTGAGAGATTTAATACGAGAAGCACAGTCGAAAGATAATCCACAAGAATTTTTTGACAGAGCGATAAACGCTAATGAACAATATAAAAATTTTGTAGAGGGCTACATACGGGGTACTGGGGCCATATCTCCTATTCTTACTAGTGGATTAGATAAATTTTTAAATCATGAGGAAATTCAGCAGATACATCCTCCAACTCCTCCAACTCCTGAAGAAACTTCAACTACTGAAGAAACTTCAGGGGCTGCAAGAGGAGAAGGCCCGTCTGATGAAGAACGTGATACTTTATTTGGTGGTGGCTCTACACAACCTAATTTAGGAACAGGAATGATTCAGGATGATGAACAAGACAACACTTCTGAAAGCGATACTAGTGCTACTGGCGATACTGGTGCTACTGAGGAAACTAATGAAGAGGAAGTAGAGTACCCACCCTTTACTCTGCAAACTTTAAATGATTTAATTGCATCACATCTAATTCAGGGACAAAGGATAAATCAACCCGAAACTCCCGAAGAAAAATTGGTAGGTTGGCCCACCAATATTAAATTAACTTCTCCCCAATTCCGAACTTTGAATAACTTAGGAATAGTTTCTGGAGCTTCCCATCAAAATTATAATTGGACTAATGAGGGAGAAACCGTAAGACGGCTGCTTACTTTTGGGAATCGTACTCAAGCCAACAGAGGTAGGGCTGCTCAACCTCTACATCCTGTTGTCTTTGATGCATTGCATCACGCCATTGTAAATAATTATATAACTGGTCATATACCTGATACTGCTATTGCAGAAGAACGTAATACACGGGTAGACCCTAATGGTACTACTGTAAGTACAGAAGATGGTATAGGACATCAGACTACAGGGGAAAGGGAAACCGTTACCACAGATAATATTACTAATATGTCTCCTGAAGGTTGGCAAGATTATATGAGGGAGTACCCTCATAAAGAACTAGATAGATATAGGGATGACGAATCTTATGCGGAAGCCTTAGAAGCTGGAAGGGTAGATGAAAAACAGTTACTCTTCCCCCGTGAATTGGGTAGTTGGGAGAATGGAGAGTATATAGAAGGTGTCCCTATACATCCTTTTATAAATGCTGAAGGCGTACATCTGCAAGACATGAAAGATGAGGAAGGAAATTTATCTCCTGAAGGGAAAGCACATGTTCATGACATGTTCCGAAGACTTATAGATATATTTCATGCGTCCAACCATAAAGGTAGTGAGGAGCATCCTAGCCCAGATTCTATCCGTAATAGGTTTGGAACACCAAATGAACGGAGAGGAAGACATTATTATACTATAGATGTTACAGCTGATGGCTTCCCTAAAAATGCTTACAATTCTTATTTAGAAAATAATGGAGTATTGGAACAGTATCTTTTAAAGTTTGGGGAGTTGTTAGGGCTTACTACCGCTAGACAGGTTCAAAGTCTTGTAAATGACCAAGATACGGGAACAAGGATTCAAAAGCATGAAAGGGGAGAAATTGATACAAGCACTGGCGAACCTACTGAGCAACCCATAAATCCTGCTACAGGAGAACCTTATCCTTATACCGCAGCAGATATAGATAGCTTTATAGATGAAAATAATTTCCCTGATGATTTAAAGAAACTAACATGGGGTGATTCTCGCAATAGTGAATTACCTCAAGACCACCCTGCCTATAGAGGAGGGATTTATACCCCTTCTTATACGAGAGGAGACGATATCTATATTCATGAAGGTTCATGGGCATGGGCAGATGCGTTATATTCCCAAGGATTGATAGACCCTGAGAGTGGTTATCCAGGCTTCCATATTCTTTCCCGAAATGATTATGATTTGCAAGGGGGTCATGGGTTAGACTATCGTAAGATTTGGAATGGGGCAAACACTATTCAAAAGTTGCTTAATGTTAGAAACATGGAGATTCCTGAAGGAGAAACCGAAGCATCCTTTGTTGATAATGCGTTTAAAATGTTCCATGAGCAAGATAAAGCTGAATTTATAGAAAAGCATCCTGGGGCACGGGATGGTTCATATGCTGAGGCCTGGAACGATTATCAAAGATTTTTAGGAAACCCCACGGCTGAGTCTGAAGCTGCTAGAGTATTGCCTGATACGGACTTATCTGAAGAAGAACAAGATATTGCAGCACGTAGAGCAGCCATGCCAGATTTTCATACATGGGTAGAGAACTATTTAAACGGTGACTATGCAGATATGTTGGGTGCATTGTGGCCTGAGGATGTTTTAGAGGATGGGGTAGGCCCGAATGGTCAGCGGAGAATGCCTCTATATAAAGAAACTGATGAAACCCAAGAAAATCACAATCAACCCATTCTAAGTAAGGCTGATAGAATGGATAAGTGGTTATTTGATGGAGATGCTGTAGGAGAGCAGAGAATTCTAGAGGGTGGGCAGAGACAATCTGAAACTGGAGGAGAACGAGTGGTTATTGGTGCTAATGAGGAAGACCAAACTGACGAACAAACTAATGAGGACGAACAAGAAAATACTTCAGAAGTTATACCTCCTGCTGGAGGAGTTCAAGGAGAGTTCGGTTTCGATACCCTTCCTGCTAGTGATGCTAATAATATTTGGGTATGGCAAGCCGATGCAAATAACCCATTGGAAGGGAGTTGGGTTTGGAAAGAACCTACAGATGCTGATAAGGCTTTATTAGAGACTGATTTAGCTAATGTGGGTTGGGAAGATGGAGAAAGAGTACCTAGGCCTCCCACGCCCCCAAGCTTCGCAGAAAGAAATGATATGATTCATGAGGTTTTAAACCATGAGTTTGGACAGCACTATGATATGGATGACCCAGACGTTCAGCGAGAACTTAAAGCTTTGCTTAGATATCATGATAATAACACACTTATAAACCACCATGAAAAAACAGTTTTAACTGCCGCTAGAAAACTTAGGGATGACGCTAGGAAAGAAGCAAACAACCCAGAGAAGGTAAAACCTGAAGATAAACCATTTAAACCCGATGAATTAGAACGCATGATAGCCGCATATAAATCGGCTGTTCAAAACAGAACCCAAGAACCCATGTCTACAGAAATGGAAAATTGGTTGCGTGATATAGCATCCCGTAGTCCCAAACAATTTAGACATGATTATGGAGAAGCCATTAAACTTAATGAGAAACATGTAGCAGAGGTTTCTAAAAAACAACGTGAAAGAGATGCCAATGATATTGAAGGTTATCGTGGAATTCTCCCGCTTCAACAAATGCCTACAGAAGATGATATTAAAACTCAGATTCGTAGATTAGAATATTGGAAAAATAAGCATGGGGAACATATGAGCGATAAGACTCAGGGATTATGGAATCAACGATGGCAGGAGATTTCGCAAGCAGCTGCAAATATACCTGACTTCGATATTGAAGAGTTTATAGCTTCTGATAAAGAACAGGCACAACAAAACAATCTTGAATATGGTAGTGAAGACCATTTGAAAACAGTTGGTAAAGCCCATGTGACTGATATGAGTACTAATGCAGCATATATGAAAGCTGTTGGGGAAGGGGCTAGTTTACGTTCTAATAAAAACTATAAACCTTGGTTAGTAGTGAAATATGATTCAAATGGTGCAGGAACACTCCATGACCTCAGACAAAAGGATGATGTTACAGGAGAATGGGGTAAGCAAATTGACCCGAATTCCTTAGCCTTTGATGAGGATAATCATTGGTTCGATTATAATGAAACGCCAGGGACTCAACAGCAACAATCAGCTGCTGAAAGATTCTGGAGTAAGTTAGATAGATATGCTAACCTTAGACCTCTTAACCATCAGGGGGCGTTAGAACGATTTGATAATGATGATGCAGTTTTTGCTCATAGTAAGAATCTTTTGGGAGAACGAGGAAAACAATATGGTTGGTTCCATCCTGAATCAGGAGCTTGGATAAATCCTCACAGATATAATGATGTTAGGGAAGAATTAACTAATGCTGGCCCAGGTTCAGGAATGGTAATTCCTGCTGGAGAACATTATCACGGTTCTCATAGACCTGATGGGCAAGGAGAGGTTAATCCTAGATATGGATTTGCTCGTAGAGGTAAAGCCAAGATAGCACAAATGAACAATAATAATGATTTATCTTATTATGTAGATTCACAAGGCAACATCAGTCATGCGGATGGTGAGTGGCCCGTGGTTCAACAAAAGGATACAACTCAACCACAAGCAGTAAATGATGTAATACATGATTATTATTCTCAACAGTTTTATAATTACTTCACCCAAACAGCGGATAGCTTTAAGAATAATGATGGTAATTTCTTAACTGGAAAGGTCTTACGTCCACCCACTCCTCCGCAACAACCCATGCAGCAGATGGGGCTAGTAAAGGAAGTGTTACCAAAGGATGCTCTGGAGCGTCGAAGGAAGCAGGGGTATGAATGGCGTGACCAACCAGGGAGTAAAAATTTGAAATCAGATGAATTAGGACATTCAGGAGAATTCTGGGGCCGTAATCAAGAGTATCAACAACGGTATAGAGACGTATTTGATTTTACTGGGTCAGGTTTATTAGGTTGGTTAGGTGGAATCATAAACCCCTTTGCAGCAGCCGCAGATGTTAGAGAAGGTTCGTCTCCAATGGGCAAGATAGGCCGAGGTGTGAAAGGCGTAGTATCTAGGGCATTGGGGCAAAAAGACCCATCTTTTGAAGCTGTGCGTCGAATACGTAGACAATATAGAGTCGATGCAGAAGCGGAACAACGTACTAAGGATGTCATGGATAAATTACAAGTGCATGGGCATCCGATGCGATATTTATCGCCTGGGGAATCTAGGGCACGTACAGAAGACTTTAAAGCATTGAGAAGTCACATTTCTAAACGTGGTAACTGGCATAGAACTGAAATTGAAAAACTAAATAAAGAACGGACAAGGTTGAAACAGACTAACATGCCAAAGAGTCAGGAACATCAAGACCATGAAGACGAGGATTTAACATATCAGGGCATAACAAATCAATTAAATGGGTTAAATCCAGAGTTAGATACAGATTGGCAACATATTAATAGGTTGTATGACCAATATATGGGAAATCAACAGGTGCAAGATAAATTTGCTCCTCATTCTGATGGGGGCTGGTCTAGCAGATTTGAGAACCCTCCCCAGGATTATCAACCGTCCCAAGGAGGGCAGCAAGTTTCTAGTGGGTTGTCAGGGTTAATAGCTGATGACACTCCACAAAGCCCTCAATTACAAGGATTAATCGCTGATAGTTCAGATGGTGGGCAAAGCAATCAATTACAGGGCTTAATTGCATAGACTTTTTGTGCTGGATATAGTATAATATATTAGATGGATTTATTTGGGAGTTGGATATGAGTGCATTTGACCAATTAGAGAACTTCTTTGAGAAGGGGTATGGCACTCCTCGTTTTAATATGAGAGAAGGGAGTGCTGCTCGTCAAATAGCTGCGGATGACGGGGATATTGATTATATAGCCAAGGATGATATATCTGAAGCTAAAAAAACACTTGCAGACCATAATAAAAATGGTTTAAATCGTATTGTAACGGGGATTAGACGTAGTAAGAGCGAATCCCGTATTCAGAAAGCTTTGGATGAACTTCTTTTGAAGGTTCAAACGACTCGTGAGGCCCGAAGAGAAGGAGCAAAGCCCGTTGGTAGACCCCGTGACCCTAATGCAGCATATAAAAACCCTGCTGCCTATGGCGCACGGGGAAGACGTAAAGGTAGTGAAATAGAGGAAATGTCTCGATTCGCTACAGCAGCGGTAGGGATGAGACATGGGGAAACTCGTAGTGCAGCAGGAAGTGATTGGAGGCCTGGAATGGGGGATGCTCCAGAAGGGGGCGAGAAATGGAATAAACGTAATGCTTATGTAAGATTTTTACAGCATAATCCTAAAAGATGGAAACAAATTAAGGAAAAACAAAAAGAAAAAGTTGAAAACTCCATTATGAATATGCAAAAGGGTCTTAGTCCTGCATTAGCTCGTTTATTATCGGCTGCTGCTGGATGGGCACTAAGTGCTGATACAGCAAGCCGTGAAGTGCCCCCACATATGGCAGAAGAGTGGGAACGGACACAAAATCGTGAAGAAAAACGGAAATTACAAGAAGAAATGGTTCGTAAGTTAAAAGGACTGCGAAAATCGGATGATGGAACTTTTTTAGACGATTTGGCGATGCTTTATAAAGACCATGCCCCCGTACCCCCTAGAATGGGGCTAATGTGGGATGCGGTTAAGCATCGTTGGACTCGTCCAGAGAAATTAGGGCGTACAGTATGGGAAGTACAGGGTAAGAGACGTATGCGTGGGTCAGGTACGGGTGTTCATGAACGTTCCATTGCTCGTAGAGGCCCAGGCGGTAAAGGGGCTGGTAGTATGGAGGCTGGAAGGCGTTTCCGAAGCGTTGCAGACGCTGGACGGGCGCATCCTCACGAGAAAAAGAGGATTGGACAGCATCCAGAATCGCATATAAGGCCAAGAAAGAAGTTAAGGAGGAAAACACATGCCTAAAAAGAAGACAGCTAAAGAAAATACAGTGGAAATAGGGCCGAGATTACCAGATGGTAGTTTTGTGGCGGTAGTACCTAAGGTGAAGACTGTTTCAGAGGCAATTGAAGAGACAACACCTAAAAAACACATCGTAATGATTAAGATAAATAAGAAGTTACCAAATATTCCAGTACCTGTAGAGTTTCCTGTAGGTGAAATTCGTTATTGGGAGTCTACAGACGAAGTAACCTATAGTTATGAGGCTGGATATCAAATATATATGGATAATTTTGTAAATAGGGCCATTCAGGTTGATGTTAATAAGTGGGTACCTAGGCAATCTACCCGTAAATGGGTTGAAAACCTTCCAAATGCCATTTTACCTGATGGATACTTCACTTCTGCTATTTTAACGTTGGATGAAGTGGAATAATCATGAAATTAGGTGATTTTTACGATAAAAACCCTGTTTCTAGGTCAAAAACAACTCAAGTCTTTGACCTAAATAATGCCCATAAAGAGGCCATTTTGGAGGATAAAATAGCTGATTTAGAGTCTAGAATGGTCAATATGGACACTTTAAACGGTGAAAAAAGCCAAATTCAAGGCCTTTTAGACAGTAAAACAGGTGCAAATGAGGCATTATTGGACGAAAATAGGCTTTTACAGGCTAGAATTGACCGTTTAGATGCCGAAGTAGTCGAAAAACACCGCATTTTTGATGAAATGGCGGTTATGAAGTCCAATTTTGATGAAATGTCATCTGGTTGGGGTGAAATGAACGCTGATTTAAATAATATGAATGAGAAATCAGAGGGTCAACAGGCTGAATTGGAACAGTTAAGAGTTAATAATGCCAATTTACAGATAAAAGTGGAGTCAAATTACCAAGATAACCTTAATAAAGAGGGGTTAACAAGAGAATTAAGGTCTGCATTGGAAGCTTTACAGGTAGAACACCAAGCATTGACTGAATTTTCTAATGATTTGAGTACTAAATACACTGAAGCATCTGAAATGTGGGGTAAATTAGATAAAGAATCAATACATTTAAATAGTCAGGTGGCAATGTTGACCTCTCATAAGCATGAATTAGAACGAGAAGTACTTATTAAGAACCAAAGTGGTGTTACTGATGGGGAAAAGCGGGTTAGGAACGAACTAAATAAACAAATGGATGATATGTTAGATGATATGAAGCTGTTGGTACGGGAAAACAAGCAACTAAAACATGATTTAGCGGCTCCCAAACCTACATCTATTGGTGCTATCGCTCGACAAGAAGGATTTAAAGTGCCATTAGCTTCTTCCGCACTTAATTACCGTAAAAATACGTTAGGAAACAGCAAACCAACGTTATTAAGGTTTGCTCACAAGGAGTTAACCGATGACAACTAAGCCGTGGAGACAAGAGATAGAACTTTTACAAACTTATAGTAAACATAAGACGTTTACAGTCACTACGAGTGGGGCTTCAGCCGAAACTGTGGTGGATATTGCTGGAGTTATGGAAGAATGCAGTAAAATCTCATTTGTAATTGAATTAGCAGACGCATATGTGGAATTTGACGGTGATGCTACCACATCATCTATGCTTGTTCCTCAAGACGAAGGATATTTTGATGACGCAGTATATATTGGGTCTAAGATTAGTATTATAAGGGCAGCGGGAACGAATGCTAGGATACGTGGTATCGCTTGGGGGAGATAAACCATGCCTTTATTTAAACGCCAGAGGGGTGGCGTAACCTCTCAGCAAATAGTTACAGCAGATATTGATACAGCAACATTTGATACTGATTTGACTGCTGTTTCAAGTTCTGATGATACAATTGCATCAGCTAAGGCCATTAAAACTTATATAGATACTAAATCTACTATATCAGGAATGGAAGATACGACTGTAGCGTCTATTGCTGATAATAATCATTTGCAATATGATAGCGGTTCTAGTACATGGATTAATAAAACTTATGTGGACTTCTCAAAAATTAATGCTCCGTCTGACCCCCCTGCGGAAGAGGGGCGTTTATATATGAAAGAAATAAATGCTAACAATAATGCGTTAGCAATTAAGATACAAAAGGCTGGAAGTGTAGTTGAAGTCGAGTTAACTTCTCCTGGGTGTCTCTGCGGGATTTGTGGAAGTAGAGATGGAGCTAAAGACCCAATTTTTAACTTTCAAACGGGTATAATATTATTAGAACTATATTGTGGACATACTTATGAACTAGATATGCCTACTTTTAGACCCTCAATCCGAAGGAGTAAGTAATGGCAATTACATATTACGCTGGTAATAACTGGGCGGGAACTGCAACAGACAGAGGAAACGTTAATACAAGTAACATTGTTACGGGATTAACTTTTCTTGAAACAGATACTGATGATTTATACTTTTGGGATGGGGATAGTTGGAATGTTGTTGCTGGTGATACCGTTGCTCAAACTTTAACTAATAAGACTTTAACAAGTCCTGTTTTAACTACCCCCCAAATTAACGACACGTCTGCTAACCACCAATATGTCTTTTCTGTACAAGAATTAGCAGCAGATAGAACTGTGGGTATGCCTCTTTTAACAGGGAATGATACGTTTGCAATGGAAGCTCATGCAGCAACACTTACTAATAAAACTATAAATTCTTCTAATAATACAATTACTAATATTGTAAATGCAGATTTAAGCGGTTCTGCTGCTATTTCTAATGCTAATCTTGCAAATGCAACAATTACCTTTGCTGCGGAATCAGGAAACAATGACCCCGTTTCTTTAGGAGAAACCCTTACCTTCACAGCAGGAGAAGGGATTAATACTACAATGGGAACTAATGCAGTCACTATTGCAGGCGAAGATGCATCAGCCAGCAATAAAGGAGTAGCAAGTTTTGATAGTAATGATTTCTCAGTTTCCAGCGGTGCTGTTACCATTAAGAGTGGTGGAGTTACAAACGCTCAACTTGCTGGCAGCATTGCTAACAGCAACTTAGCTGGCCCTTCCCTAGTAATAAGTGACGGGTCTAATACATCTAACGTAGCCCCAGGTGGAACGCTAACCATAGCTGCAACAGCAAATGAAACCACTGTAGCAGAATCTAGTGGGACAGTTACGATTGGTTTGCCTAATAACGTTACAATTGCAGGAAATCTTACGGTAAGTGGTACTACCACTACAGTTAATAGTACAACGGTTACAGTTGATGACCCCGTATTTACTTTAGGAGGGGATACAGCCCCTGGAAGTGATGATAATAAAGATAGAGGCATTGAATTTAGGTATCACGATGGTTCCTCTGCTAAAATAGGGTTTTTTGGTCTAGATGATAGTGATAGTCGATTTAAATTCTTTACTAATGCTACTAATACCTCTGAAGTGTTTTCAGGAACGGTGGGGGATGCGGAATTTGCTACTGTGTATGCAACACTTGGAACCGCAGCCCAAGCCAATATTACATCTTTAGGCACTTTATCTGCCCTTACTGTATCAGGAACTGCTGCCTTTAATGGGGATGTCGATTTAGGCAATGCAACTAGTGATACAATTACGGCTACAGGTAGATTTGATACGGATTTAGTTCCATCTGGTGATGATGCTAGAGATTTAGGGGCTTCAACATTAGAATGGAAAGATTTATATCTTGATGGCACAGCTAATATAGACACATTAACAGCAGATGCTGGAACTGTGGGAGGTTCTGCCATTGTTACATTAGCTGCAACCCAGACATTGACCAATAAAACGTTAACAAGCCCTAGACTTGGGACTGCTATAGTAGATGTTAATGGAAATGAGTTAATTCTTTTAACTGCTACCAGTAGTGCTGTCAATGAAATTTGTGTAGCAAACCAATCTACAGGAAATTCCCCTACTGTTACGGCTACTGGTGGGGATACTAACATAGGTATTGAAATTCGGGGCAAAGGTACACAGGGCGTAACAATATCTAATGTGAATACTGCCAATGGAGCCTTTTTACGGTTTGATACAAAAGCTGCTCCTGCTGCTCCCTCAGCAGAAACGGCTATATTGTACCTTAAAGAGGTAGATACCAATAACAATGCGCTAGCTTGTCAGATTCAAAAAGCTGGCAACGTTGTGGAAGTAGAATTAACATCACCTAAGGCGATTTGCGGTGCATGTGGTAGTAGAGATGGGGCAAAAGACCCGACATATGACTTTGCCCGTTCTACGATGCTCTTAGAGCTATACTGTGGACATTCTTATGAAGTTCCAATGTCTGATTGGACGAGGGTTGCATAATGGCAATTAAGTATTACGCTGGAAATAGAATTACGGGGGTATCTGGAGATACTAAACCATCATCTAACGTTCTTACAGGAACTACTTTTCTAGAAACGAATACAGATGACTTGTATATGTGGGATGGGGATTCGTGGAACATCGTTGCTGGTAACACCATAGCACAAACGTTCTCTAATAAGAGCTTTACATCCGCAGGAATTGAGGTTGTAGAAGGTTCAGCCCCTAGTGCCCCCGCTTCGGGGTACGGGCTTATATATGCTAAAACTGATAATAAGCTTTATTTTAAAAATGACTTAAATGTAGAATATAACCTTACTGAAGCTGCCAGCGGTACTGCTTTGGATGGGTTGACGGATGTAGCCCTTACTTCTCCCGCCGATGCTGCCTTGTTTTTGTATGATACAGGTACTTCTCGATGGCGTGATGCCACAATGTCAGGAGCAGCTACTGTAAATGATACAGGAGTAGTGACATTAGTGAGTGGGGCCATTACGTCTCAGTCTGCGGAATCTACTCCTGATGGAACTAACGATTATGCGTTAATATATGATGCTTCAAACTCTGCTTTAAGGAAAGTTACAGTCAGTAATCTATTGCAAGGCGGGGTAGCAGCAACAACTTTAGCACAATTAAATGATACTACCCTAGCTAGTGTAGCTTCTGCTCAAATATTAATTTACGATGGAACAGATTCCTGGGATAATAAAACATTAGCAGGGGCTACTGGAACCACAGCTTCCATAAGTACGGCAGGAGCATTAAGTATTACAGCCCTAACTGTTCTTACAGATTTAGATTTAACGTCTGGGGATAAAACCATATTTGATGGGGTTGGTGCAAATACTCTAACTTTAGGTGCAAGTGGTACTACTGTTGAAACGGCTGGGATGCTACATGTTGAAGGTGGCATGATTCACGTTCACAACTCAGGCTCTGCACCATCGTTTTTACGCCTTCATTGTGAAGTCCCTAGTACACATCATGTGAACTTAAAGTCCGACCTCCACGCTAATTATTTAGCTTCAGGCGGTGTTGATGTAGTTCTTCCTGTTTCAGCAGGAACCTTGGTGGGAACGGGTAATCTAACAGCTATCGTAGAAACAGGAGCTATAAATTCTGGAAGTATAACTTCTGGTTTTGGAACCATAAATAACGGCGCAAGTACTATTACTACAACAGGGTTAATTTCTGGCGGGTCTTTAGACATAGATGATGTGCTGATAAATGGTACTACTATAGGTCATACAGATGATACCGATTTAATGACTGTTGCAAGCGGTTTATTAACTGTTGCTGGTGAAATATCTGTCACTACATTAGATATTGGTGGTACAAATGTAGCTTCTACCGCAGCTGAATTAAACATTATGGACGGAGATACTTCTGCTTCATCTACTACGTTAGCTGATGCTGATAGAGTAGTAGTAAATGACGCTGGGACAATGAAACAGGTAGCCCTTACTGATTTTGAAACTTACTTTGAAACCTCCTTAGATACTTTATCGAGTGTTACTACAGTAGGTGCCTTGAATGCAGGAAGTATTACTTCTGGTTTTGGGACAATTAATACGGGTTCTAGTGCCATTACTACTTCAGGAGCAGTTACTGGTGGAACATTGGTTGGAACATTAACTACAGCGGCCCAAACAAACATTACTTCTGTGGGAGCCTTAAATGGAGGTTCCATTACTTCGGGATTTGGAACTATTGATACTGGCTCTAGTAACATCACAACTACAGGTACTGTCTCCGCAGGCAATTTAACTGTAACAGGAACTACCACAACTGTCAATAGCACTGTCTTAACGGTTGTAGACCCCATTATACATTTACAAACCGCATCTGGTGGAGGAGATTTATCATCCGATACAAATAAAGATGTGGGTTTGATGATGGAATACCACAACGGCTCTGCTGCTAAACAGGCATTTTTAGGATGGGATGATTCTGCTGCCAAACTAACATTCGTTCCTGATGCTACATTATCTAGTGAAGTAGTTTCTGGGTCTGTGGGAACAATTGTAGCTAATTTAGAAGGAAATGTTACAGGACTTGCTGATTCCGCAACAGCGTTAGCTACAGGGAGAACTTTTACCATAGCTGGGGATGTAGCTGCGTCTGCACAAACTTTTGACGGTACAGGAAATATAACTTTGACTACAGCATTTGCATCTGAAGTAATTGTAAATGCAGATATACATGCAAGTGCTGCAATTGCAGATACAAAACTAGCAGCGATTTCGACAGCTAATAAAGTAGCACTATCAGCCCTTGATATAGATGGTGGAACAGATATTGGAGCGGCTATAGTAGATGCTGATTTATTTATAGTGGACGATGGGGCTGGAGGGACAAATAGAAAGGTTACTGCCAGTGCCTTAAAAACATACGCATCTGGAGATGCAGCAGACACATCATTTGCCATTGCAATGGCAGTTGCATTATAAGGAGTAATAATGGCTACAGAATTTAAACGCTTAACAATGAAAAATGTTCCCACTACTGCATTACCTAATGAGAGTGATGGGACTAGTGATATATACTCAGTCCCTGCCAACTGCGATTCCGTAATAATTGGGCTGATTCTGTGTAATAAATCCGCAGGAGCGATTGTGGTAGACGCTTTGATAGAAGCCCATACAGGAGACGATGTGTATTTGATTAAAAATGCTGATGTACCTTACGGAAGCTCACTAGAAATTATATCAGGAAAAGTAGTTGTTTCTAATACGGGTTCGGGTACTGGAGATATTGTTCAAGCACGTTGTGCCACAGCGAATGCCTTGGACGTAACTCTCAGTGTACTAGAAAATACTTAGGATGGAGTATAATATACTATGGGTAAACTAAATTTAAACATTATTGCTACCATAGTCCCTCTAGCCATAGTAGCAGTAGGATTGATAGGGTGGGTCACTACTCTAAGAGGTGATTTAAATTCAGCCCAGATGCAATTAGCTGCGGTGCAGGAAGAAATAACACCGTTGCAAGCGGAAGCTAAACAGTGTGCTATAGAGATTCATAATCTCCATGAGCTTATAAAAGATATAGATAAAATTGAAGAGGTTGTTGAAGAAGTAGATGTAGCCATCTTTAGATTAAATTCTATTGAGGAATCTGTTAAAGAACATAATCCAGCCATAGTAGCACTAGAAAAATCATTGGCAATAGCTAATGACCAAATGAGAACTATTATGAGTGACCATGAATACATGGGGGAAATGTTAGAAGATTTAGGACAATCACAGCCAGCAGGGGAACGTAGACCCTATGGCGGGTATTCAAATTAACGAGGTAATGAAAAATGCCATATATAGCTAATCCGTTAGAAGGTCTACCAATACGGAACTCTTTTATAACAGACCAAGCACTTCTAGGGGCTGCTCCCGCAGCAGATGATACCTTGATTGTGTATGATTTGTCTGCGACTGCTTTGAAACAGGTAACTATTACATATTTGCAAGATGCTTTGGAGACTAGCCCTCAATTTACAGGAGTGCCTGTTGCCCCTACTGCCACGGCTGGTACTAATACCACTCAGTTGGCTACAACTGCCTTCGTAACGACAGCTGTGACAGCAGAAAACACGTTAGAAGAAGATGGGGATGTAACGCTTTCCTCCCTCGCTAACTTAGATACATTACAGTATAATGGTTCTGCCTGGGTGAATAGGACAAAACTGGCAGCTGGACTAGCTCCTTTCCCAACAGGTGGAACTTATGGAACGGCTGCTGCTTCCTCCGCTTTAGTAACAGATGCCAGTACTAATATAGCTGGTATTGCTGCTTTAACTGCTTCAGGCATAATTAAAACTGATAGTACTACTAACGCAACTTCAACTACGGATGGTTCTCTTCAGACTGACGGTGGATTAAGCGTAGCTCTGGATGCTGTAATTGGGGATGATTTAAAACTCCTCTCTGATTCTGCGGTGTTGTCTTTTGGGGCTGATAGCGATACTACCCTAACTCACACAGATGGTACTGGTATTGGATTGAATGGAACTAATAAAATTACTTTCAATGATGCCTCTCAATTTATACAAGGTGCAAGCAATGCAATCCTTGCATTAGGCGCAACGGATGAGATTGACCTTACGGCTACTGCTATTGATATAAATGGTACGTTAGATGTATCTGGTGTTGTTGATTTCAATGCTACAGTAGATATGAACACTAATGATATAGATAATGCTGGGTCAATCACATTCGTTGCGGAAACGGATAATGGGGATAGTGGTAATGCAGATACCATAACTTGGACAGCTGCACAAAAACAAAAATCTAATTTAACAGATGACTGCACTTTTACATTTGTTGCCCCTGCTGGCCCTTGTAACCTTATATTAAAACTTGAACAAGGTACTGGTTTCCCACATACAGTCACTTGGCCTACTGGTGGTACGGGTGTTAAATGGCCTTCTGGTACTGCTCCCACGCTTTCAACTGGGGATGGCGATATAGATATTATAGCTTTGTATTATGATGGAACAGCGTATTACGGGCTAGCTTCATTAGACTTTAGTTAAAATTAGGAGAGGAATCAATGGAACATGCACATTATGTGGTTCAAGGATTTGAATTATATGAAACAAATGGAGGATTGGGTGACCTTACTACCATAGAAGTGGTAGCATCGTCAGAAGATGAAGCATTGTCTTTAGCCTCTAATTTAGTTAATAAAAAACATTATAGGGTGAGTAGCGTTATTAGCCATGACCCAGAAATTGAACAAGTTTCTGCTCAACTTGCTGCTCTAAACGGGTATAAATAATGCCAATACCAACAGGAATAGGAATTTGGTACAATAGTAATTCTATGCCTGGAGGGTGGGCAAGAGATGCTGCTCAGAATGACCGTATGGTAAAGGGCGCAGCTGCTAATACCAATGCGGAAACGGGTGGAGCTACGTCACATAATCATTCCACTCCTCAACATACACATCCCCAATCTCAACACACCCATAACTATACAACGGGGGCACCAAATGATTTGGTTTTTCATGCTGGTAGTTGGATGAGCTTTATTTCACATGATACACATACTCATACGGGAACCACAGGAAACTCTGCCCCCTCAGTAGGCAGTAGTGGGCAGTCTAGCGGTGCTTCATTTTCATCCCCAGCAAACTCAAATATGCCCCCATATTATTCAATGGTTTATATTGAGAGTCAGGGAACTGCTATAGGATATCCTGCTGGGGCAGTTGTTTTCTGGACGGATAATAGTGCTATCCCAACTGGATGGTCAAGACACTCAGATACTTATGATAAATATATTCTGGGTGCTGCTAGTGGTGCTAATGAGGGGGCTACTGGAGGAGGAAGCCATACTCACGATTTAGCTGCTCATACACATGCAGCTGGGGCGCATACACATGCAGCAGCAACTAGTGATGCTTCTACTAATAATAACGATTGGGCTTATTATCCAATAAGTAACTATCCTAAAGCTTTGCTGCCCCATGTTCATACGGTAACTCCAGATGCTTCTTCTGGTTCAGGTACGTCTAGTAGCAATCCAGGCGGGACTGTGGGAGCTTATACTGCCGAGCCTACGTATTATGTACTGATAACCATAGAAAACACTAGTGGTGCTGATTCTTGGTTAGAAGATGCCATTGTAATGTGGGATGGGGCGCATGATGAAGGGACAATAGCAGATTGGGCACGGTGTGATGGAACGGCTGCTAGTCCAGATTTACGAGGAAAATTTATTAGAGGGGCTTCTAGTAATGGGTCAAATGTAAACGCTACAGGTGGGGCTGCGGGACACACGAACCACAATGCTGCTTCTCATTCTCATAACGCTTCTCATTCACATCCGTATCCTGCAACAAGTGCAAGTAGTAGTAACCAAATTGCATCCTACGGACAATGGGCACAATGGACAGCCTCAGGAAACCACGGGCATCCTGCGGGTACTACAGATAATGACGATTTAGCTATGAGTAGTCAAAGTAACTATGGAGTAAATGCACAAGCTGACTCACAACCAAGTTTTAGAACGGTAATATATTTACGGACTCCATCAGAACCCGCTCCTAACGTTCCATTCTTTGGAGCAAATTTCTAAAAAGATTGACAATTCACTGGTACAAAGAGTATAATATATAGTAAGAATAGTTAGGAGGATATATATGGCAGAGATTAATGTAGATGCTGACTTGGAAAATATACAGTTACAAATTCAAGATTTAGTGAATCAGTTAAATTCGGTGAATGGTCAGAAAACTCAATTGGAACAGAGTATACATAACTTAAATGGAATAGCTATGTATTTAAGGGGAAAGCAACAAGATGAACCCGTAGATAGTGAAGAAGATTTTAAGAGGAGTGACGGGTATCCAGAGGAAATATTGGCACAATAAGGAGAACAAATGCCCCTTTATACAGGGTTAGAATTTACAAAAATATTCGCTTTTGATGGGAGTAGTACGTATACTGATGTAACTTTAGAAGCTCAGTCTCCAGCTGGAACTTCTTTCGCTGTCTTAGGGGCTGCTGCTCATTACCTTTACTTGGGCCATGACGAGAGATTTGACATGGCAGCTTTTGATATTGATGTGCCAGGAGTACTGGGAGCATTAACTTGGCAATATTATAATGGGTCTGCTTGGACAACCTTTATTCCAGGGACAGCTAGACTTATACATGACCCCGACGCTTCTGATTTTGGGAAGATGTATGAGTTTACACGGGATGGAGTAGAGATTTTCCCCGTTAACTTATTAAGTGATTGGGCCACAGTTGCTATTAATAGTGTAACTAAATATTGGGTTAGAGTTACGGCTGCGAGTGTAGACACAGCCCCAACTATTAAACGAATTCAAATGAGGCCTGTGAATTCATATTGTACTACCAAAGATATTTTTAATCTACTTCAATTAACAAATATTAGTGATACAACTGATTTTACAACGACTACTATACCATCAAAGCTTACGGTTGAGCAATACATAGAAGCTGCTCAATCTAAAATTGATTATGCTACTAGGAAATCTTGGAGGCCAAACTATATTGCGGAAGAGTATCATGACTTTAACCTCAATGGTTTTAGATTACGTAGGAACGATGCTTATAAATTATTGTCACTTGAGATATGGAATGGTGCTAACTGGGACGATAAGTCCGAGGGACGCACGAGTGATTTTTTCCTTACACCAGATGTAGGGATAGTTTACTTCTCTAGATATTTCTTATTGCCAGCAAGGTTCCAATCTTATAACGCTCCTGTGTGGCGTTTTGGTGGGGGTGAATTTACAAATCCGATTAGAGTACGGTATTTAGCTGGTAGGGACGTTAATATGAATCCTATGGAATCTGGAATCATACATGATGTTGCTAAAAAACTAACAGCAGTAGAAGTTTTGAGGTCTTCAGATTTTGGTCAGTTTACAGTAAGTGGTACGGATAGAGTGCAATTAATGCAGAAAATTGAGGGATGGACAAGAGAAACAGAAGAGAGATTAGATAGCCTACGTTCTTGGGAGTTGTTCTAATGCCTACTGAACCTATGCCCGTAAAAGAATTTTTAGATGATGTGGACACACAATGGAATGTTTCTAATGTGGCTAAACCTCGTTTTATAGAAGTGACAGGAAGTACTAATGACCCCTTACGGTACGATTTAAATGTGAAGGATGTGGTGGTGGGTAGGCCAGGAAATCCTGCTGTAGATGAAATACCTATAGGTAATTGGAAATACGGAAATAGGATGTATAATATAGAGTTAGAAGTACATACAAATGGAAATCGTCAAAGATTATATGATTTAGTACGAGAAGTCCGTAAAATTTGCCATGCTAGAATGCATAGTCTAACTAATTTTCAACGTACTCGTTTTGTAAGCTTTCAGGAATTGACCCAACAACAAGTCAATGTTTGGTCAGGGCTAGTTAATATTCAACTAGAAAATAGCGCAATTTTATTAGAAACAACTTAAAAGCGAGTATAATATAGTATATACTCTATAACGGAGGAAACAAATGGCTGTATACAGAAGTGACCAAGCACAACTCACCTTTGGCTCTGAGGCCGCACCTGGGGCGTATCCTGGCATGGCTACTGCCGTATCCGCTGGAACAGGAAATAGTACTTTAACGGGTGCCCACGCAGCAGGAAGCCATAAAATAACTGTTGGAAGTACCAGTGGAATTACTGCTGGGGAAGACGTTAAAATAGGTGGAGCTAGCAATACGGAATCTGAACTCCGTACAGTTGAATATGTAGATAGTTCAACTGTATTGTTTTTGGATGCTCCTACAGCGCATTACCATGCGGCGAGTTCCCCTGTTCAAGTAGTTACCGCAACAACCACAACGGCGAATGAAGTTTACATGAATCAGATTCCTGGGGTTTATGATACGGTTGAAGTTCCAGATTTGGCTCCAACCCTTGAACCTCGTTATTTCCTAGGTACCCAATCGAAACGTGACTTCTTTGCGGTATATAAGGGTCAACAGGCTTTCACAGGTTCGGTTTCTGGTTTTGTTCTTTTGAATGGAAGGGCATTACGTTATCCCTTTGGTAAGGTAGTCACCAAACCTAGTGCCGTTACCGCTAGAACGTACCTAGGTGCTGATGCACGAAAAGGAGATGTTTTCATTACTGTTGCAGCCGCTACGAACTTGGCTGTGAATGATTTAATTGTCATAGACTATGTAGCTTCCCCACTTGCGACTAGTGTATCTGAGGTACGTAAAATTCTGGCTATTAGTAGTACGACTTTACAATTAGATTATCCCCTAACTTATGCTCATACAGGAGCAGGGTCAGGTACTACTCAAATTCAAGAAGTAGCAAGTACGGGCATAACATATGACCACCATATATTTGAACAAGTAGACTTAGACACTGTATCTTGGCATGTACATATGCGGGATAGTGGCGAGACTGCTGCTAATGACTTCGATAGGACATATTTTGGTGGGCTTATCGGGTCAGCCTCTCTTTCAGCAGATGAAGGAGGAATGCTGAGTATGTCCTGGGATGGAGTTAATTTCCAAGGCTTTAAACATAATCAACGCCAGGGTAACTCGACAAGTGCTTCAGCTATAGTACCCCATTCAGGCTTAACTCAAAGTATCACAGCCGCCAACGTAGATTTCCCTACTAGTAACCCATATTTCTTCTCTCAGGGAAGTGTAACTATGTTTGGAGTAGAGGTAGCTAGAGTTCGCAACTTTAACTTTACTGTGGCTAATGGTGAAGAACCACGGTACTATATTCAACGGAGACAGGGGAATAAGCGTGGGCCATCTGAAATTAGAGAACAACGTAGAGAGTATACTTTAGGAGTCACGTTAGCATTGCCTGATTCTCAAGCAGCTGCTGGTGCTTCTGGAAACACCCTGTTCAAAGAGTTCTTAACTGAAGGTGACTTTGGAAGTGGTATGCAAGGGTTCAATATTGTGTTAACATTTACTAGAGGCACAGATGATTCTATTACGATTACTATACCTGATGATGGTACAGCTGCAACAGGTGGGAATCAACAAGGAGCGTTCTTCAGGTCTGCTCCACATGGTATAACAGCAGATAACCCAGTTCAGGTAGATGCTGATATTTTAGTGAGGAATGCCAAGATATTAGTGACAGATAGTCTTTATTATTACCCGTAGGAGGAAAGTATGGCAAATAAAAGAAAAGGTGGCCCGTCCTTATTAACAGAGGAAGAAGAAGAACAAAGAGAGGAATTAGAAGATGAACTTCCACTTTCTCTAAATAAGCCTAAAAAAGAGTTTGACTTCAATAAATATCGTATTGCTAATAAAACAGAAAAGCGTACTGTGGAATTAGATGGGGCTGAGTTCAACGTAACAATTAAGCCTATATCATGGAGTAAGAGAAATCAAATTCTCTCTAAGTCTATGGCTTGGGGTACTGATGGTGAGGCGAGATTTGATGGGGATGCCTATGTTAGAGAGTGTCTGAAAGAAATGCTAGTAGATGCTCCGTGGGGGAAAACAACGGAGTTGTTCTTATTGTCCATTGATGATAGGTTGGGAAGTGTGTTAGAGACTCTTGTGCCTCAAGCATTTGGAACAGGAGAGTTAGATGACATCGAAAATTTAAAAGAAGATTAACATTATTCTATAAAGATTTAGGTGATATTTCTAGAAACGAAGCAGTACTATACAATCATTGGACAATAGTATTATTGTTATTAGAAAAAGGATTACCGTGGGATTATATAGAACAAATGTTACCTGATGAAATCTCTATCGTTCTTGCCGTTCTAATGGCAAAAGCAGAACGAGAAAGTGAAATGAGTGCTAAAGGATAATTAGATGGCTGCTGATAATATACTAGGGAAACTGTTAATTGAAGGTGCTAATAAAATGGGGGGTATCACTGGTGGTGCCCCCTCTTTAGGTACTGGGCTTGCTGGGGGAGAGGGAGGTGGTTCACGTCAAGCGTCTGCTGAACGTGAGACACGAGGCTTCCAGAAAACAGTTAAAGAGGCTCAGTTAAAGGCAGTTGGGTTCGCTAAAGAACAACCTAAGTGGTGGACTAGGATGTTTAAGACCCTAGGAATTCAGATGGGGTTGGCAGGGATACTTAAACAATCTCAGGTATTTACCAGCACTGTTGGTGCCTTCTTCCAGATTTTCGGTGCAATGGTAGACGTAATGCTGGCTCCGTTAGTAAAGCCAGTGTTAATGCCTGTCATGCGTTGGTTAGCCCGTCAAATTCCTACAATGGGACGCTTATCTAAAGCTATCTTTGGTTTCATTGGCAGCACGGTAATGCGTATAGTTAGTTGGGTAGTAAAAATTGGTGGGTGGTTTAAAAATATAATTTCCCTAGATTTCTGGAAGGACAAAGTAGTTTCTCCTATTGGAGAGTTTATTACAGGCCTTCCTGGGGCCGTGTGGGAAGAGATGAAAAAACTTGGGACATGGAGCTTTTGGGAAGCCGTCTTACGAGGTTTTTATAATGCCACGCTAGGTGGGAAGAAAATAGGAAAAGGTCAGTTCTCATTTACATTTCCTACATGGAATGGTGGTGGTACGTATGAAATGGAAAATGTTAAAACTCCAGGCCACGTTGACCCTATTCTAGTTACTTCTGATGCTGATGGGAATGCGCTTTCCTATGAATCTACGCAGACAGGATTAATAGAAAGAGCTTATGACTCAGGGGTTGATAAAGAAGGAAACATCAAACAAGACCATATGGGAAGAGATGTTTTACTTGGTATCCATCAGTGGATGAAAATGAATACTGGAGGTAATCTTGAAGGGTATCAGGCATATAAAGAGAAGTGGAAACAAGACCAAAAGATGAGTATATTTGACCCAGGCGATTACGGGACAATAGCTAAGGAGACTGCTGGAGATGTAAAAGAGCTATTTGATGATTTACCAGGGCATCTGAAAGCAGCCGCCGTTGCTGCTGGTGTTTATATGACTCCTGTTTTGCTGACTAAAATAATTAGCAACGCTAAAAACGCACTTGCTTTAGTAACGAGAGGAGTTATGGCTCCTGCACAAGCGTTGTGGGGGACTATGCGGTTTGGTCTTCAACAACTTAACGTGGGTTCTAGGGAAAGCGTCATTAATCAATTATTCCGAAGTGATAGTAAGGGTATGTCAGGAGCTATGAAAGCAGCATTGGGTGAGTTTAAAGCTAATCAAATGCATGATATTTTTGGGACTACAGCAGCTTCAGCGGGTGGGAAAATGAATGTGCGTTCTGGTTTGTTTGATATGGCAGAAGAGGCAGCTGATATGGGAGGAAGATTTGGGGGTAGTAATGCAGATGGTTTATTGACAAGAGCGCAGCAACTCTTTCCTGACCCTAGGGCTGCTGCTGCAACTGCTGATGAAATAGGGGGGCAAGGTGCAGCCGCATCCGAAAATCTACTCGTTAGAGGGAGAAAATTAGTAAAAGAGCTTACTAGTTATGTACTCACGAAATTACGGAATATCGGGTCAATTATTAAAAACCCCACTACTGTGAAAACAATTCAAAGTACTATAGAAACCATGTTCCAGAATATTGATGATTTGTTGCGTCCAATATATATGTCAGTGCCTGAAGCTTCTGTTTTGGTAGGGGCTGCAAGGTCAGCTAAAAACTTTTTGTTGAGGTCTTTGCCTGTTGTAGGGGCTGCTGTAGGTTTAGCAGAAACAGCGTACAATATTAAGCAGATTGCGGGTTCCGATATAAGTTGGTGGAAGCCTGAAGTAGAGGGCAACGCCCAGTTACAAGCGGATATAAAGAGAATGAATGCTATAGCTAGTGGGGGAGCAGACATGCTAAAGGAATCGGCTGACCTAGGTTGGGGGCCGATGGATATAGCTAAGAAGTTTATTCTTAGTACGGGTGGTACACAGGCATTAGAAACATCAGCGTTGTCGGGAGCTAGCCAATCCATGACTCACACAAGGACTGGAGCCATTCTTACACAACTATTGTTGGGTGGTGGTGCTACAACAGCAGGAGCAATAGGCTTACCAGGCCTCCCAGTTTCTATGGGTATGGGAGCAGCCCAAGAACTCCATCGAGGGGCTGTAATGCAAAATGATGACCACCTTATACAAGCAATGTATGATGCTTTTAGTCAGGGAGTACTGAAGAAAGATAGAGAAATGAAAATACAAATCGAAGGTTTCAATGGCGTGATGGACATACCAGGGTACCAGTAAGGAGGATTTGGAATGGCAGACCCAGCGTTAGCAGTTTTATTAAGAAATGGAAACCATGCTACGGCAACTATTAAGTATGCATTAAAATGTAATGATGTATCTATTTCTTATTCTAGAACACCTATTCAAATTCCTATAGCTCAACAAAGCCCTGAGATTATTGATTTGGGATTCTATAGGCCGTCTATTACCGTAACAGGACTTATAGATACGGTGGGTGGTGATTTGACTAATACTACACTTGGATTTGCAGGAATGGAATCTATTGAATATACTCGTGGTACAGTGTCATCAACAAGCATTTTTTCTGATGGTGGTTCGGGTTCTTCTCAAACTTATTATATTCCGTATAAAAATGCCTTAGAAGAAGCCCTATCTAACTGGATATTTTTAGGAGGAAGTCAGACTCTTCAACTAGAAATTGGAGACGCAAAATATCCTATTGCTTCGTATGGAGGTTACTTAGATACAGGTCGAACAGTACAGAGATTTGCTATTGCAAATCAACATGCTACGGGAGGAGCGATTTATGATGTAGCTATTCAACAAGGAAGATTCTCATTAAATGCTGCTAGAGAAGATAGGTACGATTTCTCGATGCAATTTGTTGCGACTAGCAGAATAGATACACCATCGGCAGCGTAGGGAGGATATAAATGGCAACACCTAAATGTAGATTAGAAGTATGGAAACCTAAGATTCGTATTGTGGAAGCCGATGGGAATCTATTGGGTTTGTATGAACCCGCAAGATGGGTGGCTTGTGAAACACACGAAAACATTCCTACCAATCAACGGCGTGGGAATGCATTAGAAAGTGTTAGTATTACCGATGGTGTATTTGAACCTCAATATGCATCCATGCGTCTAACAAACCGTCCTCAAGACTTTAAAGCGTATAATGAAGATGTGTATAAGCATGTCTATAAAGATAGTGATGGGATGGAAATTCCTGACTATCCTTCCTACCCAGGCACCCTTGAGGATGGGGAGGTTTATTTACGGAAACGTTGGGGTGTGTTTACAAACTTCTTTTATGAATTTCAACACATTAGATTAGTTGATTTAGAAACTCACTTGGTTCTTTTTGCTGGTAGGATTACTAAAATTACAAAGAGATATGAAGATGGTAATGGGTCTATTATTCAGTTGCAAGCACGAGATGCTTTGAATGAAATTGCTAATGTAACCACTTCTGCGTTAGTGAGAAAGGCAACTTTTACGGCTTCTACTCATAGGCGTAGCGACTTAATTAAATATCTATTGAATTTATCTAATGATTATGAGGGAAAGCAACCAGCTACTGGCCCTCTTACGGATGTTTCCATTGATGCGGATGATATAACTACTATTGCTAATAGTTCTACTGGCACCTTTACTAATGAAGATATTGGAACCAGTGATGCCATAAATCAATATTCTCGTTTTGAAAGGTCTGCTCAACCGTTTGGCAGAAACATAGATTGGAATTGTGAAGCGACAGGCACTAAACATGTATTAGCTGAAATTGCTAGATGGAGTATGTTAGACCCACATAATAGTAATACAAGTGAAAGAGCCTTTGGTTATGACCTATTTATGGATGCAAATTATGGTAAGCATAATTTAGATGCTACCATAGGCCCAGGAGTAACTGGGTTTAACGCCCCCCATTTTAATTATTTTAAACGGGGAAATAGGTTGTCTGCGGCTGGAGGTGCTGGACAAGACGCAGCTGTATATGGGTTAACTGTTAAATATCCTACTCTTACTACTGCCAATAGAGTGGGGGCTACAGCAATAAATGTGGGAGATTTATCAGAAAGTATTAATGCTTCTGTAACTACGTTTGAAACTTCCAATAATGGGATTGTTCCTGGCATACAAATTCAGATTGACAGCGAATATATGTATGTGAAGCAAGTTATGCCAGATGTCACTGGTGGTGGGGGTGGCGATGAGCTAGAGGTGATTAGGGGGTTTGCTTCTACAACAGCCGCATCTCATACTGCGAATGCTGATATTAGTAATCCACGTTCCGCTCAAACGATTATGCAACGTGGCTTTAATTTTGAAGATAGCAAAGAAGATTTATATACAGACGCTGTGCTTATATGGGACGCTCAAAAAGATAGAGTGTTTGATGGAAGTGGTAACCAGAAGCAACAGGCTTCTCTCTTTAAAGAAAAGCGTATGGAGATTATGTATGTAACTGAGGTTGCTTATGGAGATACGCCAAATAATACATCACAGTTTAATTGGGAAGGGACTAATATAGATTCAGAGCGACAACAGCTGGATTCCCTTGGCAAGGTAGCCGAAAAAGTAGACGCATATAATTTATCTGGAAGCGGTATTGGTTCTGCTCAGGCTTTAGGAGTAGCAAGAATTCAATATCAAAGTCATCCAACTTTAACAGGTAGTACAAACTTTGCTTTTATACTACTATCAGATATTACATCTGATTTCCCATCTTCTAATTATGGTTCCGATGATTATATATATCTAAGAGGGCAAGAGTCTCATGCTACTTGTAGATTAAATCTATCCACAGGATTATCTGAAGCTCATGAAGGACGGCCCTCTAAAGTTTGGGGAAGTCATAGAGTTTTAGATATGGGACAAATGAGTGATGTAGATAATACTGATTTACGTCATGAGATTGCTGCTAAGTTAGCTCAAGCTACCACTGGATTACGGCAAGGTGGGTATTCCTTTTCTAAGGCTCCGTATTATTGGTGGGATGGTTTAGTACATTCTGTGGGTGTTGCTGAGGCTGGCGTTAGTTTTGGACAAGATATAACGGTTAAGAATGTAAACGATTCAACAGCTGTTAATATCACAAATTTTGGGGTACGAGAAGGAATGCTTGTACATAAGATGACTGCGAATCATGCTTCTATTGCACAGAATGGAGATTCCAACGATATTTATGGTTATATTGGAGATATGCAAGATAACCAAACGATTGCAGTTCGTTTAAATGTACGGAATAGTGCGGGGGGTAGCACTCTTAGTACCTTTTCTGTAGGTGACCCCATCAGGATTATAATTCCTCTTAGAGCAGGAACTGAAGTTTTTGTGGATAATGCTATTGCAGAGATTTATGGGGAACACATTATATCCGAGATTAACTATAATGAAGACCCTATGCCTGAAACGAGAATAACTTCCGTAGGTAAAAATGAAACTAGATTAGGTGGGGGGCATAGGGTTAAAGGGCTAATTTCCCAGCTTGCTCAAACTACTTTAGCCACGAGAGAAAAGACTCAAAAAACACAACCACCATTACTTGGAAATTATTTTGGGAGATTGGTTATTACGCTACCTAATGGGTCAGAAGCACATACGGCTCTTAAAGCCACATGGAGTTCGGGTAGTTATACAACTATAAATGGGTTGTCCTTTAACTTTGCCGCAGGGTCTACAGCTGTTTCCACTTACGGTTTGGGTGGTAATATGACAGCGAACCAGCATTATATAGTTTATTTAGACCCCGATGGCGAGAATCTTGGGGGCACAGGAACATATCATTTATACACCAAACGTGTCGGAACATATACTAGAGACAGTGATAACATCCCAATTTTCCATATAATTGCTACCGCTACTGCTGGCATCGCTAAACCTATTATACGATTACAACCTAATGTTTATCTAGACCATACTGAAGCAGCTGGTGGAGGGACAATCTCGTTCACTAATGAGGCTGGAGCAACGATTGACCTTGCTTCTATTAAAACAGAGTTGATAGCAGATTTAGCTATAGATACTGCTCAACTAGCTGCCGATGCGGTAGAGAGGGCTAAAATAGAGGATGGTGCTATTAATTCGGATAAAATTGAAGCGAGGTCAATCAACGCAGATAGAATAGTAGCTAATGCAATTACTACTAATGAAGTAAACTTTACTCCAGGGAATCAAGATTCCACAGCTACCATACGAGCAGTAGCTCAAGCTACATCTGGAACTGTCGGTGGAAGTGTGGATATTGACCATGAAACTGGAACTTTAGCCTCACTAGAAGTGACTGCCGCAACTTTATATATAGGAGATGGCATATTTAGTAATGCGAACACCCCATTTTTTGTAAGAGGTGCTGATGGTGGTGGTGGGACAGCAGGAGACTTCTCGTTAGGAAGTAAACTTATCTGGGATGATTCTGCGAGTACATTAACTATAGATGGTGCTGGAACATTTTCAGGTGCTTTATCCGCTGCTACTGGAACATTTGCAGGCAGTTTATCTGCTGCTACTGGAACATTTTCAGGCAGTTTATCCGCTGCTAGTGGAACATTTTCAGGCAGTTTATCCGCTGCTAGTGGCACCTTTGCAGGAAGCATTTCCCTTTCTAGTGGGACTGTCGTTTTGAATAATGATGGTTTATCATTAACTACTACTGATGCTAGCTTGGGGGGGCAAAAGCTGCACTTTAAGGTATCGTCTTCTACGGTAGGGTTTATTTCAGCAGCTTCGGGCAATTTCTCTATCGCTTCTGCTAATGGGGTGGATATGTCACTAGGTTCCCCAGCAGGAGGTGGTGGAGGAGGAACTACCGAAGCCAATACAGATACCATGATATTTTACTGCAAAGATTTTAGGTTTAGTCATGGTGGAGCCAGTTCTGGCGCAAGATATGCGTGGCCTGGAGGAACCCCTGCTGATGATAAAGTCTTAGCTGTAGCGTCTACTAGCGGTAATGTTACTCAATTAGAGTGGGCTACCGCTTCTGGTGGTAGTAGTGGTAACCATTTCACTACTATTGCAGTTAGCGGTACAGATTTAGATGCGGTTGGGGATGACACCCTAGTTATGACTTCTGCTAATAGTGTTATAGGTCTTGTTGGGAATTCGGGTGCTGATTCTATGACATTTACTGGCAATGCTTTTAGACTAGTTACTGCTGGTGGGAATACCCTTACGGCTACAGGGGATGATACCTTAAACTTTGTAAATGGAGCAGGGATTAGTATCGTAGGGAATGCGTCAACTGACACAATCACCATTTCATATACAGGTGAATCAAGTGCAAGTACTAGCTCTGAGGCCCACACTGAGGGGAGTCATCAACATACACTAGCTTCTGGACATGATGGTAGTCATACAGGTGGAACTAACAATTATGTAGCTGCTTTTACCGATACTAATATTCTACAATCTGCTACTAGTGCTAGAACAGCTACTAGAATGTATGTAAACAATATTTATTTTAACGGCACTAGTCCTTACTGTGGAAGTTCTACCTCTCCTGCATATCAAGTTCGTACTGGACGGTTGTATACAACTGACCCGAATGTATACCATGAAAATTTAGGTACTAATTCATCAAGTACAAACTACTTAAAAGTACATAATACTTCTGGTTTAGTAACTGAAGTGAGTTCTACTAGAAAGGTGAAGGAAAATATTGTAGACCTTACAATTGATACTTCTAAGCTATATGATTTAGTACCTAGAAACTTTAAATTTAAAGACCAACTCATTGAAGTGTTTAATGATGAAACTGAGGAAACTACATCTTATACAGAGGTAGGCGAAAATTCTTTTGGAATGATTGCTGAAGAAGTAAATGAAATTTTACCAGAATTAGTTGTCCTTGATAAAAATCAAGAGCCTAAATCCATTGACTACCCATTACTTAGTGTTTTGTTATTAGCAGAGTTAAAGAAAATGAAGACTAGGATAGAAGTGTTAGAAAATAATGGGTAGCAAAGATAAGATAATTCAACTCCGTACAGAAAACCCGCTAATGAACTCTGTGGAAATAGGAACTGAGGTGGGCGTATCTAAACAATACGTCCATAAAATTCTTAGGAAAGAAGGATTACATACTAGTGTGCCTAAGAAGAAAAGGTTTAATAGATGTAAACAATGTAACGAATCTGTTAAACCTAGCGTTAATATATGCAGCGGAACATGCCATTTCAACTATTATCGTATAAAAGTTACTTGTTCCTTTTGTCATGTAGATTTTTATTTGCAGCGTTCAGAGGTGACACAGAGGTATAAAAGAGGGTATAATAATATATACTGTAGTAAGCCATGTTATTATAAAGGACGGAAAGATGGATAGAGGTGCCTGTGAAAAAGTGGATAGTACTCTCTGGTGTACTTTCTACCCTCATCTTTTTAGAAGATGTAGGGTTATTTTTGTTGGGCCGTCATACAAATATAGATGAGTGGATAGTTATTTTAGGGATTGCTGTGCTAGGTTTAGGGTTTGGTGGCATAGCCCGAATTAGAAAAGTAAAGAAGTTTTTAGGAGAGTAGTATGGAAATTAATGATGCTTTAATTCAACAGTGGGAACCTAAAGTTCAGAAGATGGCTTCTAATGTATATGTGGCGGGATTGGATAGAGATGACATTGCTCAGGAATTACGATTAGCTATTGTTAAAGCAGCGAAAGGGTTTGAAGAAGACCGTGGAGTTCTATTTCATACTTATTTACATACCGCTATGACTAATACTATTCGTACTTTAATGTCTAAAAGTCAAAGATTAAATCCACCTACCGTAAGTTTAGATGCTGTCGATTTAGATTTTATGGCATCTTTACCTAGTCAATCCTTAGAAGTATTAAAAGCCTTAACTGACCCCTCTGATTTTACAGTTGATATTGAGTTTAAAGAATTTGTAGAAGAGTGTCAGTTAGATGAAATAGAAACAGCTTTCATTACATTACGCTTGGAAGGCCTGACTATGGAAGAAATCACTGAAGATTTAGGTGAACCCGCTTATAAAATTCGTCAATCAGTACGGTCAAAATTATTTAAAGGGGTTGGAAATGAGACGCAGAACTCGCCGTGGGGGAATGATTCGGAAACAGGGGTTGACAACAACGAAAGAAGAGTATAGAGTTATTAGCATAGATATTGAAACTGATGGTATTCAAGTGTGGGGCACATTCACCAATCTAGAGGATGCCTTAGCACAAGCCAAGGACATTAAACATCACGGTATAGATGTATATGTTCATGGAGATTCCAACAGGGTCATATCTAAAGTTTAATATTGTGGAGAAGATATGGAGAACTTTGATTTTGTCGAATCTGGAATCGTATTCGGCCTCACTGACCGATTAACTTTTAGGAAGTTTAAATATAGTAGCAAAGATTTTGCTAAACATGGGGATGCTTATAAATTTCTTACCACACATTATGATACATATGGAGAGGTTCCTACCCCCGAAACATTGTGTGAAAATTTCCCTACCCTTAACCCATCAGCGCAAAGCTTGAATTTTGATTATGCCTTAGATACTTTTCAAAATCAAGTATTGTTCCGTCAAGTAATTGATGTGTTTCAATCAAATAAAGAACTGTTATCGGAGAATCCTAAACATGCTTTAGCTCAAATAAATCATGGGCTTCAAGATGTGTCAGTTACATATGATGAAGATGTAGCATACTATACCAATAATGCTGAAAATAGGTATGAGGAATGGAAAAAACGAACTGAGAAACGTCGAATGGGGGATGGCATTATGGGTATACCAACCCCATTCCATTCCGTTAATAGGTTAGGGGTTGGGTGGCTTCCAGGCGAAATGGTATCCTTATTTGCTAGACCCTCAGTAGGTAAGTCATGGATATGTGTACAAGCGGCTGTTACAGCGGCATTGAATGGTCATAAGACTCTTCTTATTTCCACGGAGATGCCTACATCTCAAATGAACATGCGAACAGATGTAGTAATGGGGAAAGCAATGGGGTATAACTTCTTCCATACAGATTTAAGGAATGGTAATCCTATTGATGAAGCAGCGTATCAGGAGTTTCTACATAACCTAGAGGATGTACCTTTGTTAGTGTGTGACCATATTGAAGGAGAATCTAGCATATCGTTAGAAAGTATCCATAATTTGATTAGGAAGTATGTACCAGATTTTGTGGTTATTGATGGAGTATATTTAATTACTAATTCTAGTAAAAATTTTAAAGCAATGTGGGAACAAACACACATGTTATTTTATGGCCTTAAAAATATATGTTTGTCTACAAATACAGCTATGTTTGTTTCTACCCAAGCTACTAAAGATGCTTCCGATGTATTTATGCCTCCCATGCCAGACCAAGTAGCCTTTGGTGATGCGTTGTTAAGGGCTTCCGATGTAGTTATGTCTATGTGTATGATTGAAGATGAAAGTGAAAAACGTCTCCTAGCCTTTCAAAAATATAGGGATGGAGTAATGCCATTGAACACCGCAATCTTAGACTGGCAAGTGAATACAGGGCATATTGCGGAAGCCCCAGACGATTTTTAATGACTGAGTGGGCCAATGTATTGGCAGACATAGGAATTATTGTTCCTATTGATAAAGACCAGTTCACACTTCAGTGTCCCTTCCATGAAGATACAGTTGATTCTTGTTCTATAAATACAGAGAAGGGCGTATGGATTTGTTTTGCAGGCTGTGGGCAAGGAACCTTATATAGCTTCTTAATGAAGTATTTAGGCATTAGTTATGACCAAGCTCAACAAAAGGTTCTTACTAATATTTCAGTGTTTGACATCAATTTATTTGATGAGTTTGCGCCAGATGAAACTATAATGTCTGAGGTTCAATTTCCGTTTAAGCAGGGGTATGTACCCGAATGGATATTTGATAGGGGGTTTAATAAACAGACTTTAAGCAAATGGGGTTGTGGGATAGACAATGAGAACAGTTTAATTGTTCCTATCCAAGATAATCTCTCTCGTTTAGTGGGGTGGGTGAGCCGTAGACAGTATATGACCCCAAAGTATTTATATTCTAAAGGCCTAAAGAAATCTAGGGTGCTGTTTGGTCAGCATTTAATTGCAGAAAAAACACCTTTTGTTTGTATTACTGAAGGTACTTTAGATACTATGTGGTTAGACCAGCATGGGTGTCCTAGCGTAGCTATTTTGGGGGCATCCTTGTCAAAAGCGCAAGAAGAATTGACATTGAGTTTACAGACTGAAGAACTAGTGTTATGCTTAGATAATGATGAAGCAGGACAAATTGGGTTTAAAAAAGCTATGGGTTGCTTGTCCAAAAGTTTTGTGGTAAGCTATGTGAAATTGCCAAAGGAGTATAAAGATGTACAAGATGTGAGAAATAGCGACGAGTTACTGAGTATCATAAAGAATAGAACATTTTTTTAAAGAAAGGAGAAAGATATGAGTGGAATAGGCAGAATTCAAGAAGCACGGGAAACACGGGGTCAATCTGGTAGTAATGGTGTCCCAGGTAGGGAAGTATGGTTTAGAGATGGTGACCAAGCGTTCCTGTCTTCTATAGCCACTGGGGAAGAGGGAGATACCAATCTAGATGAGTTGTATATGTATACATATAACTCTGGAAATCGTTGGGTTAATCTTTTGGATGACCCTGATGTGGACAAGAGTGGTGTTCCTGATAATGTACGTCCATCCCATAAGTTTGCGTTTTGGGCATATGTCCATGAAATTATTCATAATGAACGTCGGAACGATGATTGGGAAGTAATCCAAGGCCCAGGTGGTAAAAAGATGTATAAGGAAACCATTAATGACTTCCGTATTGTCTCGCTTACCTTTGGACGAAGTGACTATATTTGGAATCAACTAGTTGATATATACAACGATTGGAGTGGTTTAGACAAAGGCGTTATTCGTATTAAGCGTACTGGAACTGGTATGTTTGATACGTCTTACCAACTAGCCGCTACAGCCAGACAGGAAGAAATTCCTGAGGATGTAGAGGAAAAGATTGCAGACTTACCAACTGTTAAGGAATATTTCAAGTCTCGTTATAGTGGGCAAACTGTCCAAGTTCCAGCAATGGCTGGAGTGTCTACAGCTTCTAGCACTGATGATGACGATTTGTTTTAATGCTGATTGATACCACATCTAAATTTAACCATTACGTGGGCCAAATCGAAGAAGATTTGGCCCATAGTGACTCAAACCACCTTGTAGTGGATGTGGAAACCAATGGCTTAGATGCATTTGGGCGTAATCAGCTATGTGGTGTGGGATTGGGGTATAAGGATGAAACATACTATTTCCCCTTTCGGCATCAGAACGGCAATAATTTAGACCCAAAGCAACAGCGTAGGTTAATGAGATGCCTAGAGATGACAGATATGTTAGTTGGGTATAACATTAAGTTTGACCTCAGATTTCTAGAAAAAGCAGGCTACACGCCACCTACTAATGTAACGTTTGCTGATGTAATCGTTATGGTTCGTTTAACTGAACCCGCTTCGGTAAAGGAATTAGGGCTAACTCACACTATCCAGAGGATATATGGGGATGTTGCCGCCTCTTATGATAAGGATACTAAGAAGGCATTACGTACTAATAAATGGCATAAAGACTTCTCTTTAGCCCCACCAGAAGTATTGGGGCCGTATTGTGAACAAGATGTGTATTGGACACATAAGCTTTATGTTAGAACCTTTAAAAAGATTTTAGAAACTGACCAGCAAGATGTTTTGCATCTAGAATTTGATTTAACTAAGACTTTATATGAAATAGAAGGTAATGGTGTAGCTATTGACCTTGGTTATGTAAAAGATGCTATGGTTAGAATTGAAGAACGACGAGAACAAGTTGAAGCTAAGATTTATGACCTGGCAGATAGAGAATTTAATATCAATAGTACTCAGCAAGTAGGAGAAGTTTTAACTGAACGTGGTATCCACTCTCCGATTCAGACCCCTAAAGGTAAGGAGTCATGGAGTGAGGTAGCATTAGTTCAAGTAGATGACCCTTTAGCTGGGTATATACGTCAGTATAGGGCGTTAGAAAAGTTAAAGTCTACTTATCTAGAACCATATGTAGATATGCCTGTAATGCATACATCCTATTGTAATTGGGGAACTTTAACAGGAAGGCTTTCTTCTAGAGAACCCAATCTCCAGAACATCCCTAGAACTCATTTTAAATTGCTTGATAGGGAACTAAGTGAGGACGAGAGGGACGTTGTGAGAGGCCGTATACAGGCCATTATTGCCGCCAAGGGTACTTCGGGGGTGTTAGACCTTAGTAACCATGTATTGGACACCTGGGGCTTTGTAGGGGATGAATCCTTTGACCCCACTGATAAGAATCAAATAGCTATTAGACGGTTGTTTATTCCTAGAGAGGGATATAGGTTAGTTTCGTTTGACTATTCACAGATGGAAGTTCGTGTATTTCTAAGTTATTTGCATAATGAAGAAGTGGATGCGCTTCTAGCAAGGGAAGATGTAGATTTTCATGGGGAAGCGGCAAAGATTGCGTTTAGTGTGGATGAAGCGAGTAGTGAATATAAGTTTTATAGACAGATGGCAAAGAATATTACGTTTGGAGTTATCTACGGTATAGGGAAGGCAAGACTTGCTAATCAGTTGAATGTTTCTGAGAAGGAGGCATTTCAATATAAAAAGAGGTACTTTGCTGGTATATCTGGTTCAAAGTCCTTCATAGATAAAGTTTCCCGTACTGTGGCTACACGGGGTTGGGTAAAGAATCGGTATGGTAGGAAGTATGTCATACCAGAGGACTTAGCCTATAAAGGTGTCAACTACTTAGTACAAGGCACCAGTGCCGATATTTTAAACGAGAGGATAATTAGAACTCATGAGTATCTTAAAACCAAACAGAGTCGTATCTTGCTGCAAGTCCATGATGAAATCATTTGCGAAATCCCTGATGAAGAAATACGTGAAGTACCACATGAAATACAGAGATTACTAGAAGAGAATAGCTTGGGGATTCCCCTCAAGGTGGATGTTGAGGTATGTGACCCTTCCTGGGCAACCAAGAAATACTTGACAGACATACCTCAACCTGTTACAATGGAAGAAGCTATAGATTGGGATTAGGGGGTGAAAATGGAAAAACCTGATTGCTTAGAGGGGGAAACGCATATCTGGGTCTTCCCCCCAGGAAGGGGTACCACCAAGATTTTTGGTACGAAGTCAAGGAGTGGTCATTATTCTGGTAGCGAAGTAAGTATAAGCTATAAAAGAACTGCTACCTGTCGTGTCTGTGACCAAAAATATACATTTGAAGATATTAAAAGCCCTTATAACGTTAAAGAGGGGAGGAAAAAAGCAATGCTTAATAAAGAAGGGCGTAGATATACTCCCCGTAAAAGAAGAAGAAGGAATAGGAGGTAGAGAATGGCTAAAGTAAGTGTACATTTAGGGTTTACGTTTAGGGTAGGTGCCTTGGAAACAAATCAGTACAGCCGTATTGACGTGGATGTGCGAGATATAGATACCGAATTACCTGTAAGAGAACAGATGAATGAGGCATCTAATGCTCTAGACCAAGTATGGACGGTAGTTAGAGAAGCAGTAGATGAAAAGATTGAGAATGTCCTTGATTCAGGGAGTACATCATGAGTGAGGTAGCAAGGGTTAAAGTATTAGAGGATGTATTAGCAGAACGGGAAAGGCAAGCAGCAACTTGGGCTGGTCAACGTTATGGATATGTAGAACTAATAAGATTAGCTGCGGTATGTTTTGCTTGGGCTGAAGAATACTTAGAGGCTACGGCTACACAGGAGGAACCAAAAAAATATGAAAAATACTGCTGATGAAGTAATTGCCCAGTTATTGGGGGATAAAAAATTAAACTTGCAAAAGGGGAATAGTGATGCTTTTAATTACACACGTATACCTTTTGGAATCCCCGCATTAGATAAACTTACTGGGGGTGGTATACCCAAGAAACGGATGACCATTATGTATGGGCCTACGAATGTAGGAAAGTCTTATCTTGCTTCCCAGGTAGTAGCCAATGTGCAACGAGACGGAGGAACTGCTGCCTGGATAGACACAGAACTGTCTTGGGATGCAGCATGGGTAGAGAAGTGTGGAATAGATTCGGAACGTATGTTGGTATCTCAACCAACTAGTGGAGAAGATGCATTAGAAACCGCTAAAGAACTCATGAGGGCAGGAATAGATGTTATTGTTTTGGACTCTATTGCGGGATTAGTTCCGTCTGATGTGCAGGATAATGAGAAAGGCTTTGAGTTTAGTCCAATGGCGTGGCAAGCTAGGTTTGTGAACTCGTCTTTGCCTAGACTCCTCCCCAACTTAAAATCAGGGTCAGCATTTATTGCTATTAATCAGGTACGGTCAAGTATCGGCCCTGTAGCCTTAGATACTATGCCTGGAGGTTTAGCACAAGGATTCTTTGCTCACTTCTTACTTCAGGTTAGAAGGTCTGGATGGATTGAAGAACCCAAAGGAAATAAGGTTGGGTTTGATATGGAAGTCCGATTACGTAAGAGTAAGGTGGGGGGAGAGAATTGGAGTAATGCTGTTGTACCTTTCAGAGTTGATGGTGGTATAGATGTATTAGAAAGTTATCTTAGAGAAGCCATACAACAGAAGTTGATTATCCAGAAAGGCCCGTGGTATGATTATGAAGGTGTTAAAGCTATGGGTATGAATGGCCTTAAATCACAGTTTATAAATAATGCAGAGTTATTGGAGAAGCTGAAAGTAGATGTTGCCTAGAGATTATACGAAACAAGAAAATCTAATTGCAGATGCTCTATCAGAATTTGGGTTACGTTATGACCAACAAGTACCTATTAGTAGCTATACCGTAGATTTTTTTGTTCCTGAGTTAGGGTTGGTAATTGAAGCTGATGGAATTTATGGGCACTTGCGGAAAAGGGATGCTTATCGAGATTCAGAAATTATGAGGGTGTTTGGAATAGAAAATATTTTACACATTAAGGAAAATTCCATCCGAGGAATAAAGGACACATTATGGCAGGCATTAGACAACTTAACGCCCAGGTAGAAACCAAAACTCGTAGCCGTACATCTAATCAAGATAAATGGCTACTTAAAATGTTTGAGGATAATCTAGGCTACCAGCAAAATAGTAGTCGAGTAGGTGTCTTTTACCCATCTATGTTGGGTAATGAATGTGATAGATATCTTTATCTGGCTTTTAGAGGCCAGCTTCCTCAGCAAGAGATAGCCAGTACTACGCAACGTATTTTTGATACAGGTTCTTCGTTAGAAGACCGTATGACGAAGTATTTTGAGAAAATGAACATATTAAAAGGGAGAGAAATTTCCGTTAAATGCGATGCTCCCCCTATTTCAGGAAGGGCTGACTTCGTATTAGCGCATGAAGAGTACACAGATGTAGTGTTAGAGTTAAAATCTATTAATGATAAAGGGTTTAAAAATTTATATAGCAAACCTAAACCAGAACATACTATTCAATTACAAATTTACCTACAATTATTGGATAAGCCATATGGTATAGTGTTATATGAAAATAAGAATGACCAGAAATTAAAGGCTTTTAAAGTTAAGCGAAGCCCTAAAGAATGGAATGACTTAGTAGCTAGATGTACCATGATTCAAGAAGCCACAGAGATACCTATACTCTGTACAGGCCCATCATGGTGTGCTTGCAGGAAGTATAAGGAGGATAAAGATGGTAGAAAAGTGGACACCAATGAAAGCATTAGGGAAAGCGAATAGAGTAATAGATGATTTAATGGTTCCTCCGTTTAAAACGGATTTAAGTGAACAACCTAATTTAGAATTCTCTAACCTTATGAACGCTGATGCTAAAACCTTAGAAGAGTTTTTAACTTTGTATGGTGGGTATAAAGCATATCTAGAATCTAGTGTAGCTGATATTGAAGCTGCAAAGAATGCCCTTAAAGCTGCTTTCGATGAAGGATACGCTACAGCAGGCTATAAAATGGCAGAGGATAGGGAAGCCGAAGGCAAAAAGAAATTGACTAGGGATGAAGTTCGTGGGGCGGCATTAGCGAATTACCCTCAATTGCGGGAGTTAAGTCGAGAAATCATTGAACAAGAAGCTACCTTTGTTAAAATGTCTGGTGTGTTAAGTGCATATACTTCTGCTTATCATACTGTTTCACGTATTGTAGCCCTCCGTATATCCCCAGGAGTATCCTATGGATAACTATTATTTGGGCTTAGACTGCTCAAGCAAAGGTGTACATGGGGCTATCATTGACCATGATGGGAAGCTTCAAGAAACGATAAAATGGGTTTCCCCAATTAAGGATTTTGACTCCAGATTCGTGGATTTTTTGACTAAGTTTTATGAAGAACTGGGTATAATAATAGAAAGGTATTCGTCTTTATGGGTGGCTGTTGAAGCCCCCATTTTTATTCAAAACCCACGGACAACAATGCAAATCGCTTCGGTGGTGTATACAACTAAATTTATATGCGCTCTTCATAAATTGGGTTGTCGTTTAGTTCAAAATAAAACATGGAAGAAATATACTGTGGGTAGAGGGAACGCATCTAAAAGTGATATACTAGAGTATGCCAATATTTTTTGGGGCACCCAGTTCGCAGAACAAGATTGGGCTGATGCAGCCTGCGTAGCCTTATGGTGTAGATATGAAATTACAGGGGAGGATATATGAGTTTAACATTTTATATGAAAGGTAAGACTGAGACAAGTGTAGAGTATGTAGATAAACTTCCAAAGGATATGACTGCGGAAGCGTTTAAAGAAAAATATGGTGTAGTAGTGTGGTGTGATTATTTTGGGTGTAAATACAATACCCAAGTTGAAGACACCCAACGTACTACTGGAACATTACTACAAAACAAAGGCTATCAACCTTTAGGTAAAGATGCTGGAGTATGGCGTGGGTTATGCACTAGAGGAGAAATAGGTTTGAAATACGCAGGAGATAAGCCAGAATGCTTTACCGCAGCAGTTAAAAAGAAAGGCTCTTTAAGTTTTGCGGGTCTTCTTCAATCCGATGGAACCCCATACGGAGGGAGTTTAGAGTCTCAACATCCTGAAGATGTATCCTTTGATATTCCTTCTAGTTGGGATGGTCGAAATGTAGCCCCTAGAAGGGGATTACGTGCCCCAGACATTAGGGAGTATTAAAATGCCAAAACAATTTCCTCCTGCAATAAAGGAGAGGGCTTTAGGGTTATATATAAAAGGTGATAAATCTGCTAGAGAGATTTCGGAGATTCTGTGGGAGGATTTTACTGTTGAGGTAAAGCCATCTACAATTTATTTATGGGCTAGAGATGGAGAATGGAATGTTCAACAAGTTGAAATTCGGACTGAGGCCATAAATCAAATAAAAGAGACTGAAGGCCAACGATTTGCTAGAACTCAACGGGAACATCTAGATACATATGAATCCATGCGTCATAAAGCAGGGCATGAATTAGAACACTTAAATTTTGATAAAGCTTTTGATGCTGCTAAAGCGTTAGATATGAGTATGAAAGGAGAGCGGGAAGTCATTAAAGGAATGATTAATCTTCAGTTTGTACAAAATGTGTTAAGTGTCCTAGTAGAAGAAATTAATGATGAGGATACATTAAAGCGAGTAGCAGGCAGATTAAAGGCATTAATACAAACTGAGGAGCCAGCACTTCCATGACACAAGAAATAACTACGTTTAATGACGCATTTGATAGATTAGCAACAGGATTACTAACGTCTGGAAAGGCCAAGGTAGGCTCATTCCATGAGTTCCTTGTTAATATATGGTCACAAAGTTTTGACAATCCTGAGTACTTTAATGCTTGGCATGTTGGAATAGTGGCTGATGATATTGAACAATGTATGCAAGAAGGTTTAAATTATTGTGCAGTCTTACCACGGTTTCACTTTAAGAGTACCTTGTTGGGCCATGCCTTTAGTGTATGGAGACTCTTAACGGCCCCTAGAGACTGTTCTGTGTTGTATTTATCCTATAGTGATGGTATGGCTCGTTATCATATATCTGAGATTAATAAAGCCATTGCTAGAAACCCACAGTTAGTAGAGTGGATGGACAACCGTACCCCTAAAGCAGACTTTTCTGCTAGGTATTTCATTAATAATAAACCAATGAACATTATGCATGGGGGTCTTTTTTCATTTAAGCGGGGGATGCATGTGAATGGTGCATTGATTGCTGATGATATTCTACGTGACCCTGAAAACCCATTGAACATTGGACAGGTTACTAAAGTTGAAGACCACTTCTTAACAGAGTCTTTGTTTATTCCGTTGAAAGGAGTCCCAGTAATTGTATTGGGTACGCCTATGATGCCTGGAGATTTATTAGCCAATCTTCAAAAGGATGACCGTTTCAAAGCTAGGGTATTACCAGCATTAGACCCCGTGCCTGGGCGTAGAGTATTAATGCCTGAGTTATATAGTGAGGAATGGCTCTTACAACAACAGAAAGCTAGGCCGAAATCGTTTGCATCTGAGTTTTTATTGGTGCCTCACTTTGCAACAGAAGCGTACTTTAATGAAGAAGACATTGTGAGTTGTGAGGATGAAACCTTACGGGCTGTTCCTTCAACTCGTAAATATAGGAAACAGGAAGACTCCTATATTTTTGCTGGGTTTGATGTTGGGAAGAAACGTCACCCCTCGCACTTAGTTATATTTGAACGTGTTGGGGATACGTGCCGCCAAATTCATCAGTCTTGGTTAGACGGATGGAATTACTCTGACCAAATAGAATACTTAAATGAAGTGGCTGAGAATTTTGACATTGATAAGGGATATGTAGATAATACACGGGGGGAATTAGAAGATAGGGGATTGGACTACCGATGGTATCCATTAACTTTCACTGTTAAGTCTAAGAATACTATGGCTCAAATTTTTGAAGAATATGTCTTGTCTGGTAAACTTAAACTGTTGAAAGACGAGAGGCAAAAACAGCAGATTCTTACAGTGAGTAATGAATTGAAGGCTCCAGAAACCCCTATGGGGCATGGAGACGCATTCTTTTCTATTGCTATGGCTCTATTAGCTTCCTGGGAAACAGGACGCTTCGGCATTACACATTTAGGCAACTTGCAAGGATTTCTTGACCCAGAAGACCCAGCAGAGATGAAAGAAACAGGGGAAAAACCCGAACTTTTAGAACCTGACCTTGACCCAGTTAAGTCAATGGCGTTGCCAGGAGGGGTGCAGATGGATTATAATAGGTCAATCAACGCAGGGTTAACGATGGCAGATTGCCCAAATCCAACTTGTGAAGAGATTATTTGTAAACCAGAATTTTGGGTACCAGAACGTAAACTTTGTATATTTTGTGGACATAGGGGGTAGGAGATTGATAGACACACATATTTCTGAACAGGCAGAAACGATTTTAGCGCACCGATACTATCTTAAAGATACAGAGGGCAACCCTACGGAAGATTCACCAGAATTGTTTTGGAGAGTAGCCAAAGCTATTGCAGATGTAGACAGTCAGTATGAGGTATTAGACTCTGAGAGAACTTTGTTAGAACAAAACTTCTTTGAAATGATGTGGAATTTAGAATTCCTACCCAATTCACCTACTTTGATGAATGCAGGCACCGCACAGGGTACTTTATCTGCGTGTTTCGTTTTGCCATTGGAAGATAGTATGGAACAGATTATGAAATCAGCTACCGATGCGGCTATGGTGCAGAAATTCGGTGGTGGCACAGGCTTTTCCCTTTCTAAGATTAGGCCCAAGGGTGCTAAGATTCAATCTACTCATGGCGTTGCCTGTGGCCCCATAGAGGTGCTTAAAACCTTGTCCAGGGTGTCTAGTATGATAACCCAAGGTGGGAAGCGTGACGGGGCTAACATGGCTGTTATGAGTGTACGTCACCCAGACATTCTGTCTTTCATTGAATGTAAGCAGAATGAGGGGGATATACACAATTTTAATATTTCTGTTGCTGTTGACTCCCACTTCATGAGGTCAGTTAAACTGGGCCAGGACTATACATTAAATGACCCAAAGACTAATATGCCTGTAAGCATATTGAATGCTAGAGAAGTCTTTTTAAAGATTGTCCAGGGGGCTTGGCGAAACGGAGAACCTGGGATGGTATTCTTAGATAGGATTAATGAAGATAATATAGTGGGAGAAGAATACGGAGACATGATTGCAACTAATCCTTGTGGTGAACAACCCCTTTTAGGCTATGAAAGTTGCAATTTAGGGTCAATTAATGTTGCTAAATTTATGACGGGCATGAAGCCCAATGCACATTGGGAAGAATCTATTAATTGGGATAGGTTGCAGCATGTGGTTCGTAATGCAGTACATTTTTTGGATAATGTAATTGATGCTAATGATTACAGCATTCCTGAAATTAAAGAAATGACTAGGGCAACGAGGAAGATTGGGTTAGGAGTGATGGGGTTTGCAGATTTATTAATTAAGTTACGGGTTCCTTATAATTCAGAAGAGGCACGATTAGTTGGAGATGAGATAATGCGGTTTATTAATCAAGTAGCAAGCATTAAATCGTTAGAACTAGGTGCGATTAGAGGGACATTCCCTGCTTGGAAACAAAGCAGCTATAAGATACAAGAGAATTATAGGAATGCTTGTCGTTTGACAGTAGCCCCTACGGGCACTATTTCTATGATTGCGGGGTGCGCTAGTGGAATTGAACCTCTCTTTGCTTTGGCGTGGCGTAAACAAAATATATTGGAGGGTCAGACCCTATTCTATATTAATGAAGAGTTTGAGAAAGATGCGAAAAACAACGGTTTTTATTCTGAAGACCTTATGCTTTATCTGGCATCTGGTGGTTCTTTAAAAGACCGTGATGATGTCCCAGATTGGATTAAAGACATCTATGTAACCGCCCAGGATATTTCTCCTGAAGACCATGTGTTAATGCAAGCCAAATTCCAACAGTATGTGGATGCTGGTATCTCTAAAACCATTAATTTTGCGTCTGGGGCTACATTAGAAGATGTGTTTGAGGCATATATGACAGCTTGGGAAACAGGCTGTAAAGGAATTACGGTTTATCGTAATGGCAGTAGGGAGAAAGAAGTGTTAGTAACAGGACACTTAGAAGGTGAAATTACTAAGTGTGATTGTGAATCTCCTCTGATTGTACAGGAAAGTGGTTGCGAAACCTGTAAAGTGTGTGGATGGAGTGCATGTAAGATTGCGTAAAAAATCCATGAGATGTAGTATAATATAATAGTGAAGTAGAGTAGGAGGCAGATTATGGTAGGAATGTTCTTAAAAGATAGGGAAACACAATATACAGCCAATAGAGACGAAATCACTAATACATGGCGCATTTTAGATACGTGGCATATAGATTTGACACAATTAGGGCCAGAAGATGAGGTAGATGATACCAGTGGTGCAGTAACTGTGCTGACTGAGGGGGCTTTTATAGCATTGGTGAAAGAGGCTGCTAGACTTGGAGTACTACAGAACGCTAATTTTGGAGAGAATCCTGAATTAGAGGAGGAAAATGCCACTTTACGGGCGAAATTACTGGAATTAGACACTCAAGTAAAACATGTAGTAGCTACTCCTCCGCTACCCCCTCCATCACCTAAGTCTGAGGGGTATCTATTGAAAGAAATGGCTATGCACACTCTCTTGAAACTTACTAGTATGTCAGACATAGAGAACTTGACAAAGGATTAATTTATGAGACTATCGGATTATCTCCCTGAGGTGCCTAAATTAGCTCAGACTGTTATTAATTTAAATGAACAGATAAATTTCTTAGATTTAATGAAGTCTGGGAATGGGGAAACTGGACGTGCCCCTACGATAGGTCTAGACCATGTAGTTAATACATGGGTTAGGCATCAAATGGCATATCGTCAACAGCTTGTAATGGACTTACAAATGTTGGCATATTCCATTGAAGAGGTACGTTCTCCATTACAGCACATAACGAGTGAAGTATTTCGACGTGGAATAGAATGGGTACCTTTGGTAGAGAACCCAGACCCTGAACAACAGAAACGTCTTGTTGACTTTATGGATGATTGTAATATATTTGACCAATCATTAGAAGAGGTTATGAGGCAATTCCATTTTGATTTGAATGCAATTGATGATTGCTTTTTGTATCTAGTTAAAGAATATAAAAAGGATGAAGATGATAGCATTAAATCAAAGGTGAATGAGATTAGGAGATTAAACCCTGCTTTGGTGGAATTTGACTTAGATGCAGCAGGATTGCCTAAAAACGCCCATTTCCTATGTCCCATACATAGGGATGAAGTTAAAGAAGACCCTGGAGCCTGCTCCAATGATGATTGTAATCTTAAATTACAACCCGTTATGTACAAGTACTATCACAGAAACCAACACATCTTCCTACTGGATGGAGAAGTTATTCATCTATCTAAGTTTTCACCCAGTGAAACATATGGATGGAGTCCTATTTTAACAATCTTTGAAAAAGCTTTAACATTGATTGGTATGGATAAAAACCTGTATAGATACTTCTTTGAACGTAAAATGCCAGCTTCTATGATGATGGTGTTCACTGATGACCCTGAATCGCTGCGAAGAGAGAGGCAGCAGATTGCAGCACAGACAAGACTTGACCCTAACTATATCCCAATGGTAGCTGTATCTTCCCGTAATAACCGTGGCAGAGTAGATATGGTACGTTTGTTCCATACATTAAATGAAATGGATTATTTACCCGTTAGGGGTGAAATACGGGAACGGATAGCAGCTATGTGGGGTGTGACTCCTGCTTGGCAAGGTGCCCCCGAAGCTTTTGGTGGGCTGTCAACCCAGACTCAGCAGTTAGTTGTTATGAGTAGGGTAGTTGAGGGTGACCAAAGGTTATTCCATGAAAAGGTTTTCCCTCAAATTTTAGAGGCGTTTGGTATAACTGATTGGGGCTTGAAACTGCCTAACCCTGAAGAAAAAGCTGAAGCTACTCGCATCAGTTTCTCCCAACAGAAGGCTCAAATAGCTAATCAGTTCATTGCTTTGGGCTTTGATATTAGATTAAAGGATGATGGTGTTCCAGTTGAAGATGCTGAGTTCATGATATTTGGTAAACCTGTTAATATGATGGAAAAACAGGGTGAACAGATGGATATGGCTATAGACCAACAACAGCAACAGATGCAGATGATGGAACAACAGCAACAAATGATGCAGGCTCAACCAGGGCAACAGCCTGGACAACCTCCTGCGCCCCCTGAGGGCGTGAATCAAGCCCCTGGACGGGTTGGTGCTGCCCCAGGTGGGGGAGAATCAGCAGAAGCCCAGCCTATGCCCCCTATGCCTATGCAGATGATGGCATATGCTAATCAGAATAAGGACTTTCTTTATAATGATATGGGAAGCCCACATCCAAAAAAGAATCGGACAGCAGAAGACTTAGATAAATATGCAGATAATAGAAAATCTGATGATGACCCAACGAATTTGAACATGCCTAAAAATTGGGTAGAAGGAATTATGTCTAAGGGCTATCCTACTCCTATAATCAAACAAGTGGCTGATGATGGGTCAAAGATGTGGTTTAGTCAGGATGGTGTAGATTATATTGCTAATCTACATTCTACTGGTGTAACTCATATAGAGAAAGCTACCTTTGGTATGGGGCCAGTCTATAAAACACCGCATGGGGAAAGTATAAACTATAACCCCACAGGTAGTAATAAAAATAGAAATGATGTTTTCGATTTTGATGAAGAGGAAAATCCTGATGCCGATAATTAAACGAGGAACCAAATATTATTGGGGAAATCAAGGCCCGTTTACCCGTGAAAAGGCTGAAGAAGTGCAACGTGCTGCTTATGCTTCTGGTTATACAGGTAAAGCGATTCAGAATTTGACGCAATTTGTACAAAAAGCTGAAGAAGATGATGGTATAGAAGGTTTCCGTAGGCATATGGGGGATGAAATACAACGTCAAGTCGATAAGAATCGGCCCCACACTGAATGGGAAGATACACATCCTGACTTATTTCTTCCTGTTGGGCATGACAAGGCTCCCCTCTTTTTAGAGAATAAGGGGGAGGGACGCTCAGAACCTAGTGTACATTACCATGCATATAATTATGTAGATAAAATTCATAGAGATGTTCCTCTGACCGCTAACCAACATGCGGATGGCTTAAAACAAGTACATCGTTCCGATATGTTGCAGAGACATGGGGATGCTGTCCGTGACATGGATTATGATGATGCTTTTCCTTTAGGAAGAGCTAGACCTAACATACCTCCTCGTAATGCACCCAAGGGTCAAAGGCCTAGCCAAGCATATTTAGATACAACTAGAAAAGAAATGAACATACATGACTTCTTAACAGACCATACGGAGTCAATGCTCTCAAAAGTACCATCTCAACATCAAGAGGGTGTACAGCGGATGTTTGATAAAGTAGCCTTTGAATCTCCTAGCTACAAACCTACAGGTTCTTTTGAAACTGACCCAGATATACAACAGTATTTTGCAATTGAACAATCTCTCCGTAAGGATGTTTCTAGGTTTACACCAGAAGAGTTAAATCAACTAGAAGCAGACGAAGGTGTTCGTTTTACTAGGGAAGCTTTAGAAACTCCTAGAGGAGCCATTCCTCAGGCAGGCCGTCAAGCCCGTCCCTATGCACGGCCCGTGGGCATAGACCCAGATACGGATTTAAGCTCCCATGCGTATGGGGCTGATGAAGTAGTTGGGCCAATGGGGGAGAATCGGTATACTGGAAAAGGTATGAGAGCCGAATTCCCTTCTTGGTCACAAGATTATGGCCCTACCCCACAAGAATGGAATGCCATTTCTCAGCCTGACACACCAGAAGAACGGTGGTCAAGGGAAAAACGTATTGGGATGATGTCCCGTCAGGAACCTCAATCGCATCCTTATGATGAGGATTCATATAGTCCTTCTGAGTGGGCTAACAGAAATCCCAAGAAAGCAGTTCAAAAATTATTACAATTTCTTAGAAAAGCAGATGAAGAACCTGAATATCATCCTGTAACAGGCCGTCGCATGGCTCCCAGACAAGAATCTACATCCCTTCGGGGAGGTGGGATGCTTGATTATGGTGAAATTGAACAAACCACATTTCCTAAAATCAATACTTATATAGATGAACCACAGGAAGAAAGAGTTGTAACTCGCGGCATAGCCCCTGGTTATGGACAAAACCATTCTGTGCCAGTACGTAGATTCCCTGCTAAACAACCGTCATTTTATTCTCATCCTGAGAAAGGTTGGAATATAATTCAAGATGCTGAACGGAAACATGATTATGTTGATGAAATAAGGGCTGACCCCAATTTACAACGTTATGATAAAGATTTTTCAGCGAGAAGGGGCGAATCCTCATCACATGGAGCTTTCCATAATAGTGATATTCATAAGATTTTAGATGAATTATATGGTAGAAGTCCTTATCGTATAGGTGCTGAACCTATGCATCCGTATCAGAGAGGAAGGGGTACAGGGGAACCTTCGGCTCTGCCTCCCTATGTCGATAAACTATCGGTTCATCCTCATAATGAAATCATAGACAGGACTGGCGGTGCTGGAAAGAATGCTGCATATCATCCTGAAAGTGGGGATATTTTCTCAACTAATAGAACTGACCATCATATACTGAGGCCTCCCACATCACCAGAAGGGCATTATGGAGAAGGAAGTTCAACTGATTACCACCATGCGTTCTTTGGTGACCCAAATGAGTGGGCTTGGAATCAACATGGGTTATATAGAAGAATGTTAAGGCGGGGAGAGAGGATGAGATTTAGCTCCCATATGTTAGGACATGCTTTAGGAGCCGAAGCGATAAATGCTCGTAATAAAGTTCCTTATGGTTTTAATTCTCATGGAGAACGTATAAGTCCTGCCACCCACGATAGAGATTTAGAACCCTCAGCTGATTCCGTTAGAGACGGTGTTGGCCCTGTTAGATGGGCAGATGAAGCACGGGATATTATTGAAAATAAACCACTATTAAGCTATGTAATGCCACAGAGTAGGCATGATGACCCAACTAGGGCTGGACGTGAGATTTATATACACTATTATGACCCCGAACAACACTCAGTCCATAGGATATTTGGTGAGAAGGGTGAGGCACGTAGGATGATTCGGGTGAAAGGGCCAGGAAGGGCAGGAACAGGTGCGCCAGGGACTACCGCTGGTGACTATTCTAGAGGGGAAATTTTTTCTAATAGTGCTGGAAGCCATGAAGAAGCGATTGCTAATCTAATGGAACATTTGCGGGATGAAGAGTGGTTTAATGCGGATGGTACGCCAGCGTCTAACCCTAGAAAAATCGAAAACCTCAAACGTCATCAGTTTGAAGTAATACCAGAATACATGCACCATGATTATGGTAAGTATCCTGTAACTTCAATGAATGAATTAGATGATTTAGGGCCGCTTACTATTCATGATTTCCATCAATTGATTGAAAACAGGGAAGGGTGGCATCGCCCAGGAGAAGCAGCAGGATATACTAGTCATCCAGCTACAAAAGTAGACTTCCCTCAGGTTGAGCCAGACCGTTCTAGACCTTTTATCGGAGCCACACCGACATATTGGGGAAGTGAGGGACGTAGATTCCCCCAACCCACACATTTGAGAAGTGGGAATTTTATGCCTAAACAGGATATATTAAGTCGAGAAGCACAATTACAATATCATCAGCGTTTAGCCAGTTTATGGAATGCAGAGGAACCATTAGAACAATCACCAAGCGGTGGAAGACATGTTCCTGGGAGAAGAATAGACTATCGTAGGGATGATTCGTCAAAAATTATCAAGAGTGTACCTTTACTAAAAGCTGGATATTTCCTTAACCCAGGTGACCCGTTTGGGCAAAACAATCCATGGAAATTTGACCAGGCGAGTAAGAAATGGCAAAAACCTCGTAGAGAAGATGTTGCTTCGGAAGGTGGTGGGCAGTATGGTGAGGGTGTACGGGATATACTTAGTACGCCTAAGATTTCGTCAGACCCAATGGCAGAATTTGCACGAAGAGGTCAAAGACGAGCCTCAGAACCATCTACATTTAGACCATATGGTACGCCCCCAGTAGACCCCGAAGCATGGGAACATGTTCAAGAGGGCGGTAAGATGATACCCGTAGACCAAGAGTTTAACCCGAACATATTAAGACGGCCTGCGAATCCAGAACATCATCATATGGGGCCACCTTTGCCTGGAGGGAAAACATTAGCTTTCTCCCCCCTTCATTATGATAATTATGAAGGTGCCCATAATAAACGAGCTTTTGATACTTATACACAGAAGCTGGCTAAGGGGGTGCCTCTCTCTTGGCATGAGCATTGGGAAGGGTTGCAACACGGCGTAGATTATCATAATCATACGGCAGAAGGTATTAATAAATACTTAGCCGAAAAGAAATATCATGATAAAGGTCAAACTGGTGGTGATACTCCATACCAGGGGGAAACCGCATATGAAGGAAACGATACTGTCTTGTTTGCAAACCCAGAGTCGGAGGCTTATCCGCACATCATTACAAATAGATTAAGATTTCCTAGAATTAATACAGATAGAGAAAACCAAAAAGCAGTAGTGAATCATATACCCGCTGAGTCAATCCCGCAAGGATTTATGGAAGATTCTGGTGTGGCAGCTTATGAAAAAGAAAAAGAAGCTAAAAGCCATGCCGATTTTATAGATTGGCATTATAATGGGGCTACTCAACCGCCAAGTGGTGTAAAGGCAGCATATCCTCCATATCGTCGGGGGATGGAAGCGTATTGGGGTACACAGGCTGGCGGTTCGATGAGGCTGCTAACACTCCCTGAATTTTTACATATGTCACAGCCTACTGGAACAGCCCCATTAGAAGGCCACACTCCTTTAACCATTAATGATACAGGTAAATCCTTGCATAGTTCGACTACAGGAGTACATAATCCTGATTGGGATAAGTTACAGGAAGCACGATGGGCAGCTTGGATGGATTTACTTACACACGTCACAAATACATGGGATTCTCAGGCAGACCCCAACTCGTTACAATTAGCTGATTACTTATCAAATCCTGATGACGAGGAAGTAGACCCCGAAGATGCATTAGATGAAGCTGCTGCTGAAAATCGTAGGGAATATTTACGTGGGAATAGGGACTTTAGACGGTATGGGCCAGTTGACCATAAGAAAGAAAAAGGAACCCCCGAAAACCCTCGCAATGTTCAAGAGCATTGGCGAGAAGGTTCATCTGCTAGTAAACATTTATCTGCGAGAGGGTATGGGGGTTTACCACGCCAATTTCCAACTCAACGAGAAGGTGGTCTTTCAGGCCCAGTAAACGACTCTTCTACATATGGAACACGTAGTCAATATAATCTTGACACTCTTCCTGTTTGGAGAGAAGTTATTCCTTCTTCAGAACGTGAGAGGGCTAGAATGGGTATGGAAAACTCCCTTAGGAAAGAAGGCGATGGAGGGGGAGACGGTGGAGCCTTTAATGGGCTATCTGATACAGTCTTTACGTCTACTAATGCTGGAATTTTCTCACCTACATATGGGGGGCATAAAACACAACGGAAGCATGAAAAACGCCATAAGAAGCAGGAGAAAAAACGTAAAAAATTATTAGGAAAAGAGAAAAAGAGTGGGGTAGACCGATTAGTTCAATTTCTGTATGATGGTTCTCCTAATATGTCTAAAGCTAGGAAGCCTGATAAAATGATGACGGGCGATGCAGGCACAGCACATGCTTGGAACAATAAAGCTACGGGCCGAAAGATATTAGATTGGCAGAAAAAGGCTGAAGATAATCAACCGAATGCTAATATGGGCCAGGCAGGGGGGATGGAAACGGGTACAACATCCACTTATCCACGGCATTACAATATTAATTCTGTTGGAAATGCACAAAATCCCCGTGCCCAAGAATGGGGTCAACATAAGTCTTATATGCAAAAAGAGGAAGAAAGAACTCCTATTAGGCCGTATTTTTATGACCCAGAACGAGGGGAAGAAAGCCCTGAGGGGGAGCATTTTCCTCCGCATATTCAAAGTGATGAAGTTCGTAGAGTTCATCCAGATGAATTAGATGACTATAAGGCAACATTGCCTCCGCATATACAGAATATGCAAAAACTGAGTTCTGAGGGGTCTATGACTTATCTATCTCCTACAGAGAATGACCCTGCGATTGGGAAACATCCTCAAAAAGGGTTTGTTGAACGGACGAAAGATAATCCCAATGAACCTCCTCAGAAAGATGCCGTAGTAAAGGAGAATGATATGGAGAAAAAGATTAAATCTTACGATGATAAAGAAGAAGATACAGGACATGAACAGCCAGCAGGAGTGATGGCTGCTGTTGGAATGGGGCATTATCCCTCTGGGTCAACTATGCAGATGTCCATGGCTGCTGGTGGTATAAATCCTGATGCGTTAGAAAGGGGAGGAGATAAAGATATAGAAGACCCTGAAATTACAGAAGAGGATAGTGATTTAGATTGGGTTGACTTACCTGAAGCAGAAAAGAAACTAGAATCAATGCGGAAAGCATTAGAGGCAGCGGGGGATGAGAACCCAATACTTAATGCACTTCTAAAGGTTGACTATGCCTAATATTTCTGATAGTATATGTCCTAAATGTTCAGGCAGCATGTATGTCAATGAGGACAAAGACTTAAATTGCCGTATGTGTGGCACCATTATAGTACTTACAGTGAGGAGGGCTTATGATTCCAGAACAGGCAAGATTAGAGATAATAAGAAAAAAGGAAGAGGGGGAGACGTGGACGGGGATATCGAGATGGATAGAGGAAGAGTACGGGATTTCGATTCATCGAACCACCGTCCAACGTTGGTACGACAGAGAGGCTTTCAGCGAAGAAGAGGTAGACCAAGAAGAACTCTTGGAGTCGATAGAGGATAGGACTAAAACAGACAAGAAATTAGCTACGTATAAGTCTGAATTAGCATATTATAAGAAATTATATCAGAAAGTAATTTCAGGGGATGCTAAAAAAGATTTGATTGTAGAAGCGATTCAAACATATGCTCCTACTTTTGATGCTGTGCCTGTTACACCTCCACCTTCTAAAGGAAAATCCGCAGAACCTCAGGTAATGGTAGCGGTTCTGACCGATACGCATGTGGGGGAACAGGTATTTGCTCCGCAATTAATGTCTATGAATTCTTATGACTATGATATTTTTAATAGGCGATTGTCGGGTTGGGCCATGCAAGTTTTAAATTTAGCAACATATAGACGTAATATTTGCCCAATTAATGAACTAGTGGTTCCTATGCTAGGAGATATGATTAGTGGAGACATTCATGAAGAACTGTCTAGGACTAATCTAGATAACTGTATGATGCAAATGATGCATACGGCTAGTTCTATCTCTCAAGCTCTTATGTTCCTAGCCCCACACTTCCAAACGATTAAAGTACCTTGTGTGGTAGGAAATCATGGAAGAATGACAAGAAAACCTCCAATGAAGGATAAATACATGGACTGGGACTACTTGGCGTATCAATGGATGGCGGCGTTCTGTGCAAATCAGACAAACATCCAATTTGATATACCTAAATCCTTTGCTCATATAGTAGATATAGCAGGGAAAAACGTTCTCATGTTTCATGGTGATGCTATATCAGGTGGTGGTAGCTCTGCGTCTATTAGTCGAATGATTGGTAACATGCGTGGAGTTATACAGTTTAAACAGGCTCTTGAAAGCACCATTGTTGAACATGATGGAGTTATGCCAGGTAACTTCACGGATGTCATGATGGGCCATTTTCATCGTGTAGATGTCATGGATATAGGTACTGGGTCAGCATATATATGTGGAACAATGAAGGGTGGGGATGAATTTGCTCTCCAACGAGTGCAAGCCATCACACCTCCCAAACAAGTTGTAACGTATTGGCATCCACACTATGGGAATGTGGGCCATGAAGTGATTTATTTAGATAGGTTTGATGATACACCTAGCATGTTTAATAGTACTATGAAAGATGTATGGGCTACAACCTATGCCAAAGTTTAAATCGACAAAAAAGACTTTTACAGACCGTACAGGATATGATATTAGGCTCCTCACCCCTGGTTTTGGTGGGGAGCTTGATGACGATGAGTTATTTGCTATAAAGCATGAACTGTTGCGTAGGCCAGGGTTAAGGGAACGTTGGGGGTTTGAGGAAAAAGAAAGAATAACTAAGAAAAAAATTCAAAAAGTGTCATTAGAAGGCACATCGTGAGTATAATTTAATATGGTTACGCAAGTACAAACAGCACTTCGGAGTTCTTTACTAGATTTTTGCCACAAAGAACAGCCTGGGCGAAAGTTTCGCTGGGATGGGGATAACTTAGTGGTTGATAGTATTGATGTAGTAGAACAGAAAGTAGAAGAGGCTTATAGTGGCGGTCAGGGGGTTTCAGGCCATTATAGGCATAAAAAGGGAGGTGGATATACATGGGTACAACCGCATGTACGGCAAAATACAATGCCCTCTGCATTAGAACTCGCTCAACTGGAAGAGCAGCAGGAAAGCTCTCCTACAGTAGGGTTTTCAATAGACGATATTCTACAAAAATGGATGGAAACTGTAAAGAAGCCTAATAGTTTACAAAGATATTTACAATAGGAGCTAGATTATGGTAGATGTAAGTAAAGTAACTCCGTTACAGGAGTACGTAATAGCACGGCACTCACGCATGGTGGGGAAAGTCTTAGATTTAATTGAGGCCTCTATGCCTGAGGGCACACAGTGTGAAAAGTTCAAAAAATTAGTGCAAATTCCTCTTTATGACTTTAGAAACGAAATTCTAAAGCTTACGGTTACAGGCGAAGTTCCCCCCGAAGACGAAATCTGACTAAATTATACTATAAAAATCGAAAATAATTCGGAATTCATAGTATAATATATTAGTACGAAATTCGTACTGTATCTATTTATTTATCGGGAAGTCGGAGGTGGCTTAGACCAACTTTCTGAACTAGGAAGGAGGATGCACATGGCACAAGACTATGACATTGTGGACAGGTTGGAGAAACAGATAGAAGGCTCTAATCTTGCTCTTGCTGCTGTTGCGGAGGTCTTACACAAGATGGACTCCCGTATAAGTAAGCAGGAAGAGTATGACATGGAGTTGGCTGAAGACGAACAGGATGCCTTTGAGAAGCAAGAAATCATTAAAGCCGTTGCTGGTGAAGTTTACGGTTTGATTAAAGCTGACGCTGGTATGCCTGACCTTGATAAGGAAGGCTCTGCGAAAGAACGTAAAGCTTCGTCTGTGGCGAAAGGCCACGATGACTCCGAGAAAGCAGTCACTGTTGTTAACAAACTGACTGACCAGCAGGCAACTATTCAAGCTATGCAAAAACAGCTTGACTTGTTAAAAGATGAGTTTAATGGCAATGAGGACATGGATGAAGAGGAAAAGAAACCAGAAGATGACGAAGAAGAGAATGGCGATGAGGATTCAGAACGGATGGGCCTGACGCATTATGCCGTCGAGAACGCTGAAGAGTATCCAGCAATAGAAAATATGCAGAAGCAGATTAACGAGTTGAAGGCTGCGTTGACTGGCTCTTTCGATATGCAGAAAGCCGTTCAACAGGAAACTGAGGGCCGTCTACGAAAGATGGGCTTCCGTGAAGAGACTTCGCTCACTCGTCCTACCATTATCCGCTATGAAGATAGCATGGGTACCGATGGGACTGCTCTGATTCAGAAAGAATCGAGTGGACAGGATACTGTTGACCAGATGATGCAATTGTCCTATCAGGATTTGCGTCGGTTGCAGGAAACCATCGAGAATGGCGAGACTGATGGCGTTCCACGGGAACTATTAGGATAATTTAACGAACAAGTTTAAGGAGATATAATATGGCTAATCCATCCCTTGCTGAGTATATTGCTCAGTCACAACGAGGGTTGTATCAGAGTGTATTCGGCCCTGGCTTTATGAAAAAGGCTGGAGCTGGTGTTGGTACTCCGTTCACGGTTGATACCGCTACTGGTATTTTTAATACCACGTATGGACGGAAAGTCTGGCAGGCTTTGAACAACCAAACACGCTTTTTCAATGCTGTTCCCCGAACCGTTTGGGGTAACACAGCTGGTTGGAGGATTCGGTCTGACCGTGGCTCTAACCGCAGTATGCCTATTCTAGAAACTGGTAACCTCCCGACAGTAGACATCTCTGCTATCCAGACGGTTTCCAGCTTGCCCCGAATCGTTGCTACAACCTTCGGTGCATCGGTCAAGTCAGTCTTCACCGCTCAGTTAGAAGGCGGTGTTGGTGACGTGCTGGCGTTGGAGAATGAAAACGCCCAGCTAGACCACATGAAAGAGGTCAACTTTGAACTGTTGTCCTTGGCTGCTGCTAGGGCTACTGGTGGTAGTGGTACAACTGCTGTTTTCGGCAGTCTCGCCATTGCTAACAACTTCCATCTGGGTGACGAAATTGCCCGTTACGATGGTTCCGCATCTGCTCATGACCTAACCTCTGGTGTCACCGTTGGTGGTGCTTCGGCTACCGCCCACAGTGGTGGTACCGTAACCGTCGATACCTCTAGCCCTGCATGGGCTTCTGGTGACTTGGCTTATGTATATTCCCGTGCTGGTTTCACTAGCTTGGACGATATAGTAGCTGAAGACGGTATGGCTTCTGGTGGTTTGGAAGCTAACGCTAGGGCTTTTGACCTGTCGTTGGCTGGACGGACTGCTGGTGGTTGGAATGCTGCTGCTAACATCAGCCATAACGCTGGTGTAGGCCGTGACCTCTCCCTTAACCTGATTGATACTTGTATCCAAAAGGTACGGGAAAATGGTGGAGAGCCAAAGCTCATCCTCATGGGTCATGACCAGTACTTCAAACTGGAACGGCTGCTTAACTCGCAGCAACGCTATATGGGTCAGGAAGAATATCAGGTTGGGGTAGGCTCTGAGCGTACCTTCCCTGGTACCCGCACTGGATTGGTTTTGGCTACCTATATGGGTATCCCCATCCTACCTGATGCCGATGTGCCTAAGTCAGTTTCGTCTGCTGGCGCAGTAATGGGTAGTAACGTTTACGTGTTGGACACTGACTTCCTAGAGATGTCAATTGCCCAGCCTACCCAATACATTGAGAACCGTGACTACTTCGCTGCTAACAGCTTGGTTGTCAGGGGCTTGTTGTACACTCTTGGTGAGTTGCGCTGCAAGAACTTCTTTGTCCAGGCTAAGATAGCTGACCTAAACGCTTAATTCGCTGAGGGGGCGGGGGTTGAAAGATATCCCCGCCCTCTCTTCTTGTTCTATTTAAGGAGGATGAACTATGGCTCTTACTATTACAGTTCCAGGCAATGCTTCAGATATGACAGGTGTTCCTGGCAACAATAAATACGTTATTAAAACTTGCACCTTTGATAGCAGCTATGCTACAGGTGGTGAGGCTCTAACCGCTACTACCTTAGGCTTGGAATCAATTCATTTTGTTGCCTTGTCTATGGAAAACAGTGGATATGTTCCTCAATATGATTACACTAATTCAAAAATAGCTTTGTATGAAGCTGGCGCAGATGGAGCAATTCTAGATGAGGTAGCCAACACTACAGACGTTTCAGCGGTAGCAGTTCGTGTACTAGTATTCGGTAGATAATATGCCTTATGCCTGCTCTAAATGATGCCTCTATAGAGGTAAACCTAGCAGTCTATACAGAGCGATTAGATAGGTATATAGATGGGCAAACTCAATTAAACACAACAATTAGCCATAGTTTAGAGAAACTTAATGATGACCTCGATGAAATAAAACATTGGAGAACTCGTATGTATGGGGCTAAATCAGCCTTATTCGTGATGGGCGTAATCTTCGTCCATTCTGCGATTGTGCTGGGAAGCCTTATTGGTATAATGAACTGGTTCTCAACTGATTAGGAGATTATATGCCAACTTCAGAACATTTTCCAGAGAACTGGCCTCAATGGGAAATAGACCCTAGTACCAGAACGAGTGTACATGTATGGAATAAATATGTTCCGATTGACGCTCAAGTTGGTACCAGTGCAGTTGATTTATTAACTGTATCACGGGGAGAGCCAGCTGTCAACCTTGTGAAAAACCCCTCTATTGAACACGCTACGATTACTGAATTTACCGCCTCTGGTTCCGCAATATCTCAAAGTAGTGCCCAAGCTGCCACAGGTAGCAACTCTCTTCTTGTTAATCCAGCAAACGCTGCTGCGGGAGAAGGATTTTATTGGACACATACATTTGCAGGCCATACGGAAGGTACAGCCATTGTAGCACAATGTGAAGTTAGGGGGGCTTCTGCGTCTGGTGACGTTAAAATAGTAATTCAAAATAGTGCGGGAGTTGAATTAGCTGCCAGTGCTACTCATAGTCTCAGTACTAGCTTTGTTCGCTTAAATGTGAAATATGATATTGCAGAGAGAGTAGCCGCTGAATATAGAGTGGCTGTTGTTTCTGTAACACAACATAATATTGACATGTATGTAGATAAAATTATGGTAGAGCAACGTCGAGACGGTAATCTAAGCGATTATGTAGACGGTGCCCAAGGCGTTAATTACGAATGGATGGGCACAGCTAACTTGTCAGAATCTAAACGTAGGCCAGGAATTTCTGCGGTTAGAGGATTCAAACTCAAGAATGGGCATGGTAGTCAAACTGCCAATATATCTATAGATACTGATGCCACAGCTGCGGGGGCTTCTTCTACAGGTATCCTTTTAAAGGCAGGAGAAACTATAGAAACTAATTGGCCTATAGATGCACGAGTTAAGATATCCGCTATTGCTTCTGGGGCTAGTACCCAGGTGTACGGAGTAATCTGGGGAGTGCATGAAGGGTAATGTCTAGATATTTTACTACATCAGAAGTAGCTCAAAGACCCGAATCTATCTTTTGGTTAGAGAAGGGACAAACTGGTAAAACTACAATGGAAGACATTCAGGATGCTTTAGGTGAATACCGAAATAATTTTGATGCAGGAAATGCTTCTAAAGCCGAAATTATGACCCTCCATAGGGCTTTTCCAGATAGTCCTACTTATCAACAAGCAGCGGTAGGAATTCAAAAAATGGATATGGTGGAACCTTTAGTTATTGGTGGCCCCGCATCTGTTGAAATGATTGATAGAGAAGGTCATTTAATTACTACTCAAGCATTGGGTAAAGCCTTCCAAAAGTTTATGGATAACCAACGTACTCGTAACGTTATGGTACTACATTCAGACGTTCAGGTAGGTTGGGCTTTACCCGCTTATATATCTAAAGGTGGGCAGATATTTAAATCTGGTGTAGGTGACCAGGGGTTATTCTTTATCTGTGAACTGCGTGATGATACAGCAATTGCTAAAAAAGTAGCAGACCAGATTAATACTGGAATGTTAAAGAGTTATTCAATAGCTGGAAGTGCAACCAAAGTTCAAAATATGATGAAGGGCCAAACTCCTTACATGCAAGTGGATGAAATGGAATTAGCTGAAGTTACTATTTGTGAGAAAGGTGTAAATCAGGGGGCAAACTTTGAACTGCTTAAAGCAGAGTTGCCTCAAACAGGAAAAGTAGATAAAGACCAATGTGGGTATCGTGATGCAACGGCACCCGAAATGCAAATGGGAATCAATTGTGGTCATTGCAAATACTTTAATGCAGAACGGAAAACATGTGAGGTTGTAGTTGGCGATATTCAACCTGGGGATTATTGCAGACTCTTTGAGGCTTGTGAAGAAGGAAGCCAGCCACATGTATCCATTAAAAGGAAGATTGTGATTATGAGGTCTGATGATACTGGTAAAATAAACTTTAAGGATTCCTTTTTAGATTGGATGTCAAAAGAAGAAGACCCATTAAAGAGTGGTAAGTCGTTCACTACTCTTAATAATTTTGCGGGGAGGGAAGCCGAACACCATCGCCTTCTTCAACGTTATGGCTTCCCTTCCGAAGTTGATATGAGAACGATGCGTTATATCCCTGTATCTGAAACCGAAACTGATGATGATGGTTGTCCTATTAATGTTAGACCTCCGTGGGTTGTAAATGAAGCGGGAGAAAATCTGGGCGAAAGACTGGATAATGACGATGACTTGAAAAAGTCTATCAATCTTTTTGAAGATATTATGCAGAAAGCTGCAAAACGTATGGGTAAAGCAAACCCTGGACAAGCCTTTCCTGAAGGTGAAAATCCTGACAAAACAGGGGAGACAATGGGTGTAAGTGCTTGGCAACCACAAGTAAATTATGGTGCGCCAAACCCCTATAATGTAAAAAATCCTGCTGGAACCCAACCAGTACAAACTGAACAAGGTAGACGTAACGAAAGCCCGATTGGTGCGGGGGAAGCAGATTTAATGCGTGATTATCAACGTCCTACTCCTCTGCCAACGTCTGGGCCAACCTCTCCGTATAACCCAGAGATGTATGCTCCGAAAGATAGGGCTGCTGCTTTACGAGAAGCTAATGTTGACCAAGCTCCTTTCCCTGGTGCTTCGCCTGCTGGGGTGAGGGCACGGGCTGCTGCACCTTCTGCTGAACCTACAGCAGAAGAGGGGGAGGGAGAACGGGGTAAGAAGCCTGGTGTGTGGGGAAGATTTAAAAACTTATTCCGTAGACCCCAACAGGATGATGCTGTAGGTAGTCAAGCATTACGAGAAAAAATTCGTGGAGTTCCAGATGATGATGCTGATACTCAGGCTGGACGTAGACGTGATGACACACGAATTAGTCCTGCACAGGGCCGAGCAGTTAGAACTCCTGTAGAAGACCAACCAAGAGGGGGCAGACAACCTTTACAAGGCCCAGGCATTCGATATCGCCGTGGGGAAGATGAGCCAGGGCAGACAGCTGCAAGAAACAGGGCAGATGCCGCAAGAGAAGGGCGGGAAAGAAGAGGTGGACGCAAAGAATACGATGCTGATGAAATTGTAGCTGGCGTTAGAGGCCGAAGAGGGTATGAAGGCCGAAGGGATAGGATGGCAAACCTATCTCCTAGAGAAAAAGCTCATCAAGGAATGAAACGCTTGTTCCGAGGTGGTAGGCAGAAATACCGTGAGGCTGACCAAAATCTCCGAGATTTACGTGGAGAAGTGGGTGGAGTTGCTGAAAACATAGGCAGAGGTTTCAGAGACGAATCAATGAACGAGGGTAAGGGGGCTGCTTGGGCCAACCAAGAAGCTCGTAAGATAGGACGTGGGGCTAGGAGAGGAGCAGAATTTGCTGGTGGTGCATTCCGTGGGTTTATGAAACCTCGTGAGGATGTAAGACCTGACTTGCCTGTATCTGACCATCCTGCATCTGTCTTGGGTGAAACAGATAATCGTCTAGGTGCTGGTTCTCGTGAACGTGGTGGACAGGTAGGCCGTATGGCTCGACAATGGCTAGGACGTGGGGCTAGGGCAGCAAGAGGCTTTGGACGGGGCTTTATGGAAGACCCAGAAGATGCCAGGCGTGTTGGACAGCCCAGGAGATATATGCCTGATGAATTAGGGGCTACCCGTAGACAGGCTGATGAAGCTGGAATGCGTGGCAGGGGGGCTGGAGCCAAACTACGTGGTTGGTTGGATGAAAACGTAGGCCGAGGTCAAGAACTAGTTGGTGAGGGTGTAGATAGGATTCCTCGATACGGTAGACTTGCCCAACAACAGAGACGCATGGGTGTTAATGAGGGTGTAGGGAAAGATGTTCGCTACTCTCCCACAGCCCATCAAGGAATGGATGCTGACCAGAGACATAATCATGTACAAGAACGTTTAGACCATATAAATGAAGGTGGCAGGCTATCCCCCAAAGATTGGATGTCAGTTATCCATCACTTAGGTCAAACAGAAGATGGAGATAGGTTTGCAAATCATCATAGTATAAACATGAGTAATGATGATTGGAATAAACCCATCAATTTTGCGGATATGAGGCAACATTTAGGCCGCAATATGCAAGTACATCATGGAAGACATGGTGGTGCTGGAGCAGAAGCTTACGATGCTATTCTAAATAGGCTTGGAGATTCCAATGAATTTGGGAGAAGCATTGAACTCAAACGGCTACGTGGTGACCGTCCTTCAATGGATGGATTGGCAAGACAAGAACCTACTCAAGAATCTACTGAAGAAGAACGAACCGCCGCTCACACAGGAGTGAGGGGGCCGCAAGATTATGGGCGAAGGACTAGCAGGCCAACACCTAGGGGAGATGCTAGAAGGCCTGCATGGGCACAAGATAGAGAACCCATTAAATACTCTGTAGAAAATTCTGTCCCTGTACATAAGATATTTGCTAAAGCCTTTGGGTTAGCTGGAACTAGGAGATAACATATGCCAGACTATGGAAAACCAATCGAGAATAATCTACATTGGAAATCAACTCTAGACTTTTTCAAAAACAATGTTGGCGGTGATAGAGGGGTGTCGGAAGAAAATCCTGATTGGGATGAATCTACACCTTTGCCTAAAGCTCCTGTGACTAGCGCAGACCATCCCGAAGGCCCAGGTGTTCCATTAAAGAATGGTTTCACTTCTAAAGAGAGGGCACAACTAAGAAGGGATGACCGTAGAGTAGGCCGTGATAGTTATCCCCAAGACGAGGATACTGCTGGTGCGGGTAATTATCCATATAAATCTTCTGTTGAAAAAGCTTTGCTAAAATTAATGAAGGCTGAAGAGAAGCCCAGGTTCCGTGCTACTCAAAGACAACTGGAACCCTTTTCTTCTGAAGAACCTGTAACATATGAACCCCTGCCAGGTTTGTCTGGGGGCACACCTGGGAATTTGCCCCGAACTCCTGAAGAGGGAGATATA